>Ga0247765_1000617_pt1 | contig 25757 bp, 27 predicted proteins | sample UWRJL106311C6_FD_179949 | JGI IMG/M metagenome (GOLD analysis project Ga0247765, IMG submission 179949) | Plant litter microbial communities from Arlington Agricultural Research Station in Wisconsin, United States - UWRJ-L106-311C-6 | ecosystem: Environmental > Terrestrial > Plant litter >...
CGTACTATGAGCATCAGGCCAGGCATTCGACTGATATAGTTAAAAAAGCTAGAGTGTCTAATAGGATTCTACCGAAAGCACGGGCCACTGACATTTTGCAGTCTCTTTTATTTTGTCAACCGCTTGGGTAGGTAGTCGAGGTAGGAAGCCGGCAGCGCCAAGAGCGCTCACCTTGAATTTCGAACACGCAGCAGGGGGCGGCCCCAGTTTAATGTGCAGCTACAAACTGTGGCCTGGAGACGCTTCTGTCCAGATACTGCAATTGACCGGTCGGGTTCTTGCGCAACGTAACCAGACACAAAGATACCGTGCGCTTTTCTATTCTTCTCTGTATTTCTCTTTAGCACTCAATCGACAGCGTAGCGAAGATGGTTCGTTCTCTCGCATCCGCCCCAATTTCCTCCCCCTCTTACGTGTTCTGTGGATGTCAGACACAGTAGAGTGCTAACCATGCTCCGCAGGCGACAGGCGCCCAGGTTATCACGAACTCTGGCCACGATGACATGATTGTACGTTAGCTCCGAACCGACGTCGTGTCCAAAACCGCATCCGATGCCGGTCTCAGTCGACGCAGACAGACACCCCCCCTCTCTCCCGGGGCCGAGATTCTAACACGAGAGCAGCATGATGCGGTTCTGGACTACTACGGGCGGAGGTTAGCAACGTGCTCGTCAGACAGGACCATCAAGATCTTTGAGATCGAGGGCGAATCCCAGCGCCTGACAGAGACGCTGAAGGGGTAGGTTCTGCTGGGTCATGTCATGAGGCCGGCGCTGATCGAGATATGCAGACACGACGGAGCCGTGTGGTGTGTTTCGTGGGCGCATCCCAAGTACGGAAACATCCTGGCGAGCGCAGGCTACGACGGCAAGGTCCTAATCTGGCGCGAGCAAGGGGGTGCATGGCAGTGCATTTACGACTTTGCGCACCACAAGGCCAGCGTCAACATCGTATCATGGTCGCCACATGAGGCTGGCTGCCTCCTGGCGTGCGCATCATCGGATGGCAACGTCAGTGTGCTCGAGTTCAAGGACGGCGGCTGGGAGCATTCCATCTTCCACGCGCACGGGCTGGGTGTCAACTCGGTTTCGTGGGCGCCAGCCACAACGCCCGGCAGCATCGTCAGCAGCAACCCCGGCCCGGGCTCGACGGGCAACCGCCGGTTCGTGACGGGCGGATCTGACAACCTACTTAAGATATGGGCCTACGACCCGGCGACCAATGGTTACAAGCAGGAGCGCGAGCCACTTGCTGGGCACACAGACTGGGTGCGCGACGTGGCGTGGAGCCCGACAGTGCTGCAGAAGAGCTACATTGCCAGCGCGTCGCAAGACCAGACTGTGCGCATCTGGACAAGTGATGCTGCCAACCCCACGCAGTGGAACGTCAAGGTGCTGCAGTTTGAGGCAGCTGTCTGGCGGGTTAGCTGGTCGCTGAGCGGAAACGTTTTGGCGGCCAGTGGTGGGGACAACAAGGTGACACTGTGGAAGGAGAACCTGCGGGGTGAGTGGGAATGTGTCAAGACGATTGAGGAGTAGACTACGTAGGAAGGGGCGTTTCTGATGTTCTGGTAGAAAAATAATGAATCTGTTTGGCTGTCCTTGGCTCGTTCGGGGTTCCTTTCTTGGTGTCTTTGGTGCGGCAACATAGACATCATCAAACAGGGCGGTGTAAATCATGAACGCATTGGCCTATGTTGATATGTAACCGGTTAGCCCTATCTTGTTTGGAAACCCAGCGCTACCCAGTAGCCTCTATCGGGTATCTAGGTGGCTTTCCAGAGCCTCAACTTAATCCAGCCCCGCATATATACTACTACATAAGTTTCATTCCATCTCTCAAATCAAGACCACCCACCCCAGCACGCCTAACACCACCAACCCAAGTACAGAAACCACTGTTCTCCCACCCTTATTCTGCCCTCCCCCTCCCCCGCCACTCCCAATCCCCGCCCCAGAATGTCCCTCCCCCTGTCTCACCACAAAAATCTCCCCCGTCGAATCACTAGTCATAAACACCCTCCCCTCCCCATCCACCGCCAACCCCACCGGACGAAAACACGCGCCGGGGCAGTTTCCCAACTCACGATTCCAAAGCACATCTACCGCGGCCTTGGCGCTATCACTCGGCTCGACTGGTTCTCCATCACGGAAGGCCACTGAGACGAGCTTGTATCCCGTGGGGGCGTCCCGGTTCCAGGATCCGTGGAGGGTAATGAACCCTACTGAGCCATCGCTTGTGAACTTTATATCCAGCGGTGCCGTATGTGCTTGGAAGGTGAGACGAGGAGGGGTGAATTTGTCGGAGTTGCAGTCATTATCCGGGAGCGAGGAGGGATCAAGAGAGAATTGGGAACCCGTTTTCATGGAGCCCAGAGATGGAAAGGCGGAGGTGGACCAAACGGCGAAGCAGGAGGGGTAGCCGTAGTTACCTCGTGGGGAGGAGGAATTGAGAAAGCCGTGGAAGTTGAGCTCTTCGCCGGGGTTGTCTTGGTGGATGTCGGAGGACAGGCGGCGGAGCTGGTCCGCGCTGTTTTCGACGGTGTAGATTCCGCCGGTTATGGGGTGTTCGGCTACGCCGACCGAGTTGCGGAGGCCCCAGCCGAGGAGGAGACCGGAAGAGGGGTAGTTGTAGGGTTCCGAGGGAGCGGATGAAATATTGAAGGCGCGGAGTTGGGAGATGCCCGAGGATTCCTGGGCCGCCAGATCGTCGAGGTTGGAGGAGCTGCCGCGGGAGACGAGAAGGAGGGAAGACTCCTTTTTAGAGAGGAGGAGAGTGCGTGTGACGTGGCCGGGGTTGGTCATGTTCTGGATCAGGGTACGTTGGTTGCTCACGCTGGCGGTATCAGCATCGTACGCCCAGCTGTAGACCTTGTCTGCGGTGGAGGCGTAGAGGGTCTTCCCATCTTGTGAGAGTTCAATTCCATGATTGAGCTAAAGTGTGTTAGTCAGTCTGCTATTCAACCTCACTAAAGTCTCAACTCACACTGCTATCGCTGACCAAAGTCTTCATAGTCCCCACGGCAATACACGTCGCGCCATCATCTGATAAAAAAGTAATATGCCTAATTCCCGTCCTCGCCTCTACAACCAGCAAATTCTTGTTCTTGTCGAAAAGTATACCCCGCGGTGATGACAGCCCCCCCACGATCAGTCTGGCGCTGTATCCGGCGGCGACAACGGGCGCGGGGTATGACGACCCGAGGTTGACTGAACAGCTCTGGGCTGTTACACAGTCGGACAAAGCCAAGGCCGCGATTACGGCCTGGCTTGGTGAGAATCGCATGGTTGGGTGTTACTTCAGAGAAAAAAAGGGTGAGTTTTGGAGGCAAGATGCAAAAGGCGTTCTCAGCTGGACACTGAGGTGAGACCTTGGATCCTGGTTTCACTGGGCTTGCCAAGCGTCAATCATGGCGTCGCTCGATTCCGATTTGTTATGCGCATGAATCCGGGTACATCGGCAGAGGACTAATCAGAAACGTGATGTCATCGGAGATGGAATCACAGTTTTTTGGCGCCGGGGCGCTAGTTAACGGTTGTAAGTGGTGGTTGGGAGGCGGGGGATTGGCGAATGGCATCAGGGTAGGTTTGGAGACTATTTCTGTGTCTTGACAGCAACGGCGAGTCTTGAGCAGATTATGCAGTTCTTACACCGTAATAACCAAGGTCTTTGTTTACTTCATAGTCGACCTAGCAACCCCCTGATGCCAAAATCGCATCAGGAAGAAGAATGCCCCATATCTTAGGGCGAATGCATGTCCTCAGTAGCCGCAACCTCCGCCATCCCCTCCCGAAGCACCCTCTTGGCCTCATCTCCCAACTCCTGATACGGCCTCCTCGGTTTCATCAGCTTTTCGGCGCCATCTACTCCAGCTCTCCCCGCCGAAAACACGCTCGCGGCATACTTGACAGCTGCAATACCTCCCGCCTTAACCCCCTGCTCCGCCAGGGCCGCCTTGCGATGCAGTTTCAGTGCCTCCTCCTGCTCGCCCTTCTCCCAAAGCTCGTAAATCCTACTCACCGTCTTGGGGAAAACGTTGGCAAACGCCGCAATGCACCCCGCGCTTCCCACGGCCAACCCACCTAGCAAGAAGTCACTCTGTCCGCCAAACACTCTGAATCGCTCGCCATCTAGCTGCGCTGCCAGTCTTGTAATCTTGGCCACGGACCCGCAGGTCAGCTTCACGCCAACGATCTTCCCCTCATTAGCACCCCCAGCCAGGGCAGCGATGGTTGCGCTGTCTAGATCAATGCCATTGCACACTGCAGGAAAGTTGTAAAGCACCGTGGTCATGCCTTTCTCTGCTGCAGCGGCAGCAACATCCGTAAAGAATGACGATATGACAGAAGGGGTGCTGGGCTTTGCTCCAAAATAGGCAGGTGGCAGGACGAGGACGTAGTCCGCGCGAGCGGCGGCGGCGTCGTCAATAAATTCGAGGACCTGACGAGTGGAGTGGCCAGATACGCCTAGGATGATTTCAGGAGATTCAGTAAGCGACGGACAAAGCGAGCCCGTTGTTTCAACGAGACCAAAATACACTGGAAGAAAAGTGAAAAAGAAAAAAAATAAACCAACCAGCCATGATGGGAAAATCTTCCCCCACTGCTTCGCGAGCTATGCAGAGGAGGTCATGACGCTCTTCGCGGGTAAGGAGAAAGGTCTCGGCGTTGGTGCCGAGGACGACTAAGCCGGCGAGGCCGGACCGAGCGAGGTACGCAAAGTACTTTGCCTGGTTGATGAGGTCCAGCCGGTCCGTGGCTGGATCGAAGAGGGTGACGGCTGGACACCAGACGCCTCGGGGCGGGATAAGAGGGCGGGGCATCTTGGTCTATATCCGTCGTGTATTGCGAAGTGAATAAGTAGCGAGAAATAGTCCCCCAAGGTCAAAAACCTTATCCTGGCGGAGTAGAAAACATTCCCAAGATGTTGCAGTTTCCTGCTGCGTTTCTGCCCGAGACCGAGCCCGGCTGCGGGTCGGGAATAGCAGGTTGGGTACCTACCGACATGCGTTGATGGGAAAGAGATAGGTACCTCAACTTACCTGCTTCATAGCGCCTTCCAATAGGTAGACCAGAAGAAACATACTACCCACCATATCAAATACTCTCTCGAAAGATCTGGAAAGAGACGAGGGCCAATGAATTAACAGATACTTTTACGCATCGGCTTGCCCAAGCCAAACCATTCCAACAAACCTCCTATAAGATAACAGTGGAGAGAGGTAGCGAGAGAGAAAATTACCAAGAAACAAAACCAAAACAAACTTCTGTGTTGCCCTGATGCAAACCAGTTCATCAACAAACGGGAGCGAGAGAAGGCTAGAGGACAATCCCAGAGAAAGAAAAAACCAGCAGAGACAAACTCGCTCATCCGATGCCAGGACATTCAGGCACCTACTCAACAACCCACATCTATATCCCCCCCACCCTCTTACCCAACACATTTACACCCTCAACATCTCATGCCCGGACCACACTTGGCAAACACACACACATCAGCGCAATCCTATGACGCTCATCTCCAGAGTCCACACTCTGCGGATCCAGACCTTGAGCTTATGTCCTTCAAGACCCTCAACATTGTCTAACTCAACACCTTCCCACCAGCAACGGCGCGCCGGCTTCCTCCAGAAAAGCAACAGCTTCTGAGCCATTCCCACGGCACTGCTGCCCATCTCATTGCCGCGAATGTCGGACCGCAACCGCGCCAGGGCTAGGCTGCAAATGACGGCCTTGTTAGGCTCGCCTGCACGGTGGCCCCATCGATCGTCATGGTTGAAGCCTCTTCACGCTAGCGTCAGCCGCGAGTCTTGTCACTATACAACCGTCAACTTACCCAGCCGTCAACATCTCGATAAGATGTGCCTCAGTTGTCCCGGGCTCGTCACTCCGCTTCAACCCGCTGAAGATGCCGTCCTGCTTTAACAAGGCTCGAGCTGCTGCCCGCTTGACCTCCATCATTTCAGCTTGGCTGATGTCCTTCTTGTGCGGAATTGTATAAAAGTCGAGGTCCTCTCGAAGTACAATGATGCCCGCGCGCCGGCTGCTGTCATCGCGCGCGCCGGGCTCCAAAGGCACCACGCCATCGCTATCCTGGCTGGCATTTGGTTCCGTGGGGATGCTCTGCGCTACTCCTCTGAAGAAGTCGAGCATGTACTGTAGCGAAGCCGGATCGTACTGCGGGTGGGCATAAGTGTCAGCTATATATATTTCTAAATTCTGAAGCACGTTTCGAATATGAGAAGCGGTGGGATCGGGCTCCGGAGATTCCCGTGTGATGCCACCGGCGTCTGAATACGTTGAAACACTCGTGTAACCCACATCGACTTGTACGGCATCGCCTTCGGCGAACCCGCCCATGTGACCTTCCGGGAAGAGGCCATTAGGGAATAACGAGAGGAGGACAAACTCGGGCAGCGTCAGCAGCTCATCCCGCGAGAGAGCAAAACGCGTGCCGCTGTATCAAGAGACATGTCAGCCGTGTGACCCAGCGATGCTTTTCAATTCGCTGTTTTATCTTACCGCAAATCCATCGTAATTGTCTCATCGGCACCGACATCTAACAGTCCCGATTAGTTCTTGAGCGCGCCATGGACGCTGCGACTATACTTACCGCCAAGGGTATTAATGGGCGGCCCCCCTTGTTGAACCTGAGTAATAATACTCGACGCGCCTCCTGCGGCAGCCATGAGGTATGTAAAGGACTGGAGGGGACTGAATCCCTCCGAATATGCGGGCGGCGGTTCTGCTTCTTCGTCCTTGTTGCTCCGCGACGACTCGCCCGCGTGACCTTTTGTGTCCTGTGGGAGAGCGCGCTTGGTCTCGTCCTGGAACTGAGACGCGGCAAAGGCGCGACTGGACGACTCTGGAACTACCTGATCGCGCGGCGCATACGCTGGCGCTGCTGCTGAAGCCGAAGCTGTGTTGTCCGCGTCGGTGACAGTGGGTTTATGAGGCTCGAGCGGCTCGAGGATAGAAGCCGCTGCCTTGGGATCTGGCTCGGACCCAGAAAAGAGCGACGAAAAAGGGGGAGGCGGCCGAAAGGCGGAAGTGCTGCCCGAGGCTTCGGTGGCCGGATACTGTGGTGGCGGAGAGCGCTGGCTGGATGTTGGAACTTCGGTGGCGGCGGCGTTGTTGAGGATCTCAGCGTCGACCTCGGCTGTGAAGCAAACCAGGTGGTGCTCGGGAACACTCTCGGGGAGCTCCGTGATGGCTGCTTCTTCGACACTGCACCGGTTGGGGGAAATAGGCCCGGAGGCGGAATCTCGCGAATCAGACACGGTGACGGCGGGTTGGGGCACGTTCGTAACCGATGTTCGCCCAGATAACCTTCACGTCCGGTGGTGTTGGTGAACAGAGCCCGGTGCTTGATGAGCGCCGCGGTCGCTTGCTGTTGGTTGTGGATTGATTGCCCGGTTGTGCAAGGGAGTGGACTGCCCACCTGGATATTAGACGCCGAGTCGGTTGATTGATGGCATATGGGCGTGGTGGGCCAGCAAACACCAAATTGCATGCGTTGGCGGTCAGCTTTCGATCGTCCTCGGTTGCGGCTCAATCGAGGGGTCAGGGCTGCAAGAAAACAGATATTAATTCCCGCGCCGTTGCTGCAGGGCCAATTCAATACAACATGCGCGAGGGTGTTGGGTAACTGGTGCTGGAAAAGAACAAGACTCTATCAATTGCAGCGGCTGTGAAGTTCCTCAGTTACCATACGGCGAAGGAAGGCCTAAACGATGGAAGGGCTTCCCTAACTAAATTGTATGAATGCTTTGCTTGTCCCACAGCGCTTGCAACAGGGATCCACAATGAACAACGCATGGTCACTGGCTTGGTAACCGCCCTGACTTGCAGCCAATCGCCAACAATCACACTCGTGCATTGCAGCGACAGCCCCTCGCTCCAAGTCTCAACCACTCAACATCTCACGGGCGTATCCATGCATGTTTCGATTCGAGAGCCTCAAATCAAAATGGGACACTATGGGATTGATTGGCAAGAGTGGGATTCTCAATCATCGTCGTCGCTATCTCCAAATATTGCCTTGAAAACTTCGTCTCCAGCTCTTGCGGCTTCCAATGCTTCGTTTCTTGAGGAGTCCACCACCTGAGGTGCAGCAAGCACCGCTGCGTCGACGGCTTCGGCCTTCAGAAGCCGTGCTGCTTCTTGGGCCCCCGTGGAAGCCGCACCCGAACTCGGCACTGGTTCTAAGGTAGGGTAATTTTGTTGCAATGGTGTGTTGTCCCCGAAGAAATCATATTGAGACGACGGCTGTCTATCAGGCTTCTCAGCTGGAGAATCCTCATCTGGATGCACATGGGCAGGCGGTTTCACGTTGAACCTTTTGCACAGGAGCCTGGTAGGGTAGAAGTCTGCAACGGACCGGGTCAAGGGCCCAAACATCCCAAGCTTTGCAGCCTCCTCGGCAGGGTCTTGGGGTTTGGCGGGTGGTCTCGAAAGCAGGTCGTTGGCATCACCACTGGCGCCACTGTTCAGCTTGCTTGAAGAGGACGAAGTTGTGAACCGGCTAGCCATGAGTCCCGACATTGGCCTGAAAATACGAGCGCAGTTGAAGAACTCGCTGAACTCTCTTAACCATTCATCGTTGCTCATTCGAGGAGGTTTCGGAGATGGACTCTGCCTGAAGCCAGCCTGATATTCGAGGTAAGCGCGATATCTCGACCGCTTGTCTTCGTCGTCAGTGTAAGGGGCGCCAGCGCTGGTGCCCCGGGAGATAGCGCCAACCGCCATTTCTTTATCCAGTTTTGGAATCCTATTCAGCAATTCCTGGTAGCGATCTTCCTCGCTGCGTGCCGATCCGGCGGGAATCTCACCACCGGCAGCTGGCAGATCAGCTCGGCCCGTGAGTTCAACAAGGCGCTGGCGCGAGGATGCCGACATATAGTCAAATACTGATTTTCCTGGCAGTTGTTTCTCCCCGAGAAGAGCAGCCCTCGATCTTGGGTCCAGTGTTGATGCCTTCGCAGCATCTGCCGTTGACACAAACCCGGCCACAGCGGTTTCGTCTTTCGGCACTTTGGACGATACCCAGCCAGGGGGAATCTTTGGAGGCGGGTACTTCTCTTCTGAGTTGAGCGCAGATGTCAACGGGTCACCAGCTTTTCCAAGTACGAACCCATCCAAGGGAAGCCTGCCATCGTGGCATTTGCGTGCACCCAGTGGCACTTTCCCCAACGCCGACTTTTTTGGCAAAAAAGTCGGTTTCGTCTTCAAAGACGGGTTATTCGATATCGTTGCTTTTTTCTTTTTCCGATCCACTCCCATTACTCGGTTGTAAGATATCCTGGGACCCATCTCGTAGGGATCCTCATCATCAGAGCCAGTATCATTTAGTACTCCCATGCCGATGCCCCCCCGGCTCTTTGTTTTGTCTTTCTGGCGGCCGATAGTGAGCGAGAACTTTGCACGTCCAAGTTTAGCAGTACCGTCGACGACCTCATCTGCCTCTTCATCTGAGCCGATCCCATTGTGTTTAGTTGATGAACCAATTGGTGTCAATTTAGCTTGCCCAGCGTAGCCTAGACCTTTGTGATCGGTCTTGCGGACGAAGGAGATCATCGGCACGTTTTCCGGAGCGAAGAGGAACGTGTCGGCCTTTCCACTAGTATCACACTGCAGCTCGAGCCGGGCTGTCCTCCGGACCTTGGGTCCGATTCCTTGACCATCCTTCCAACCCATCCTTCTTAGAAGCGTCACGCCTACAGTCTCTCCTTGAGGGCGGAAAAGACCCATCAAAGTATTCGCTCGACGGACATCATCCTCTGTTGACCCAAGACCTGCGAATGAAGAAGTGGTTTGGATCCTTCTGGATTCTTCGGCATCCGCCAAGTCCTCTTCGTCCATAAAATCCTCGGCTCGCTGTTTGTTTGCGCTGGCGTCATCTTTGCGACGGCTTGAGCGTGAGGATACAAATGTCGAGGGCGTCCATCCTTCTTTGGATCCGACCGTATTGAAATAGCTGTGGGGCCGTGAGAAGCTGCAGCGCAATAAGATCAGACAGAACTTACCCTGCACTAAAGCCCCCCGTAAAGGCTCCATGAAATCTCTTCCTTCCCCTCTCGTCCCTCACCTCCTGCTTCCAAACGGGAACGTACGAGCCATCATCTCGGACTTCTGGGTCGAGAGGCGGCAGGGGCGTCCCGAAGACCACGTACGGGGACTGTTGGGCAGCTAGTTCAGCTTCGTATGTGGCGCGCGACCGTTTGTATGACATGGGGAAGCAATTGCTGCGGTCGCAGAGCTAGAGAAGAGCGGTGCCTAAACTCTTCAATGCCAAGTTTTACTCAGCAGAAAGCTTACTGGTATGGCGATGACAGGTATATGCTACAATTGGCGCGCCGGGGTCCGGGGGAGCAGGAAGTGGGGCAGATTCCGCCACAACGCGGGGAATTACCGAGCCACCTGTGACCTGACGGTAGTTATTGCTTGCACTGAGCTTCACGATCAATACCACCTTACCCAGCCTTACCGTAGGAACCCTCGAAAGCCATGGAGGGGAGAACCCATAAGGGCATTTCCCAACCTACAAAGGGCTCCTCGGAGGGGAAACCCAAAGCCTCATGTAAAATCCAAGGACTAAATGTCTTCACCTGATACCTAATTAACAACCCTCCAGCTGGTTGTGATAGGTATTGTAGAAACACCACCCCAAAAGTCTGCGGGTTGGACTGCACGGGCACTCAATATGGAGCGTGCAACCTCCCTACCTAATCTGAAGACAATTGATCAGATGACTTCCTTTTACGAAGTACCCAGCAGTAGAATCCAATGTTTTGCCGCCGAGTCTATGGAACCTCACGACAATCTGTGCTTCCTTGGTCCCTTTGCTCACTTTGTCCGCTTCATTGAGGGGAAGTGTTGGAGTCAGGGAACCCCACCAAGTCAGAGAACGATAGGCCCCTTTAGCGTTGTCGCAGAATTCACCACCACACCTATGATATCACTCATCAGCACCATGTTTCTACCTCTTCCAAGTTTTAGCACACGATCGAATTTCCACTCCCTTACCTCCTTGAAGGTTCTCGGCTTGGTGTTCCTCGGAACTGGCGGAGACGATGCTCCGTGCTCCAGAGCTCCCAATTGGCATGCAGCTCATGGGAGATGAGGTGGGAAGCTGAGAGTTGAGCTTGAGACCGCAAAATCCCGTCGAGAGGTCGAAGCCTGTCTGCAGAGATTACGCTCACCCCGGCTACATTTCTCCCGCAAGCCCTTTCATTCGAGTTGAGGAGCCAATGACCGTTGTTGCTGTTGAAAGTGCAACTTCGTGAGCTCGCCTGACCAGACTTGACCTTAACCTCAGATCCCGACTCGAATGCAGGTCATCGGCTTCCTGTCTTGGCTCTTGGCCTCTTTCTATTGTATCCCGGTCGGTTGGTGCTCATCTCGAAATCTTTTCTTCCAACCGCGAGCTGCTCCCCTTATCAGTTGCTCGATGGCGCGGGTGGCAAGTGTTTCACTCCGGATTGCTGATAGATTAGAAACAACCGGCCCTCGCCCAACAAGCTTGCGGTGCATCTCAGGTCTCAAATTGACGACTGACGCTTGGTGGCGATCGTCTTCAAGCTCGCCGAGCCCATCCAAGCCCCCTTTCCTCGCCTGACAAGGGGCGGCGAAGGTGGCAGGCTGGAGCGGGTAGGCAGCTCGGCGGAACGCAGCACCGCGCTAGAGTTACTAGTTGGCCCCCATTCACCCACTTCATCTTACTGTGTAACCCTATGCTATCGCTCTGCGCTGGTGGCATCGCGAGATCTCAGGCTATGGTATGGAGCTTCAGTGAGACAGGCAGATGGAGAAGCTCAAAATAAGTTGAAAATTCAGTGCAGAATATTTGACTTGGATCGGGTCTGAATATGGATGCAGCGCCCTCAGCCTGGCGTTTTGCTCGTCTGGTTTCTGGTGCAGATGGCGGTAATGCAGAAGACTGCATTTCCAGGACTTTGTAGGACCAGGGAGGCAGGCACCTCTGCGGAACCAATCGCTGAGCAGGTGGAGTATGAGCGGGGACGGACAGGGATGCCAGACCAGTTCCCCTTCAGCTGGCAGTCTACGAGTTTGCCTCCCCCGCCGATTGCTCACTCGATCAGATGTTCCGCAATTTTTCAGAGTGAACAGAGGGCAAGACCAGATTGTGCAGTCTCCATCGCACAACGGTCTATGCAAATGGCGAATGACCACAAGATCATGCATACTTAATGCCACCTCAGCCTGTAGAGTAACTTGGAGCAAAATGCAAACACCAACGGCAGCCGGACTTTTTTTCTTGGTGGGCGGCACATGTCCGGCAGCCCTGAAGTGCGTCCAATCTGAGGCAGCGGCCCGGGACCCTGGTGTGCCCCAGCCCAAACACTGGCAACGAAGTCCTCCATTTCACTAAAACGCTCTGTCGGCTGCCCAACCTGGATCCAACCTTGGAGTGACACGCTGCTGGCTGCAGACTGAACCGCATTGCGCACACCGCGCCCAGCTCGACAACCTGGCCCTGGACAGCTCCCAGACTCTCGACTAAAATCTAACCCCATTCTTTGTCCGCAACGCCTGGCTAGCCCATCACCAGGTTTCCTTCCCCCTTTACTGTCCTCCTTTTTCGGTCCCTTTTTAAGCTGGTTGCCGCGCCGTAACGGCTGCTATCCCGCCCGAGATCAAAGCCCGCGTTTGTTCCAAAATTTATCGGCGTGGTCGTGTTGCCTGCACCTGTTGCATCATCGGTCCTGAACTGGGTTGTGCACAGCATTCCACACGTCAACTCCAACACCCGTCCCTCGCGATCACCTGTTGTTTCACAGGGCCGTTGGGCTCCTGCGATTCTCACCATGGCGACCACAGTTTCTACTGGCGCCGAGGTGCCCATCCGATCGCAGTCTGTCCGGACGCCGCGACGACCACCCACCTCGTCACGTCCCGACCCCGTTCCCCGCTCCGAGTCGTCGACCAAAGCCGAGTCTTCGCGCCCCCATCGACGAAGCAGCCAGCGCTCGGCCTCGTCACCTCGGCACCAACACCCACCCGAGGCGCCTGTACCGCCACCCGCCGCTCCCAGCGATGACCATCGAGAGTCTGCAGACCCGAGATCTGGCCGTACTTCCAAGCACCGATACCGCACCGTCATCCCCGCACCCTCTGGAAACTATGCGTTCATAAAGACGATCGGACAGGGCAGCATGGGCAAGGTCAAGCTCGCCAAGAGGGAGGGCACGGGCGAATTGGCAAGTTGAATGTTTCTCGAGTGCTTCGATAATCAACTCTCTAACAGCAAGGCTCTTCCTGATTAGGTCGCCTGCAAGATCATCGAGAGAGTCTCGCCCGACGACGGTCGCCAGAGCAGGGAGGAACGGGAGAAGGCCGACGCCGCTAGGGAGGACCGAAATGCCCGCGAGGCTGCTATCGTCAGTCTCTTGAACCACCAATACATCTGTGGACTTCGAGACAACCTGCGAACGAGATGGCATTGGTACATGCTTTTTGAATACGTTAACGGCGGTCAAATGCTGGACTACATCATCTCGCACGGGAAGCTCAAAGAGAAACAGGCTCGCAAGTTTGCGCGGCAGATTGCAAGCGCCGTCGACTACTGCCACCGCAATAGCATTGTGCATCGGGATCTGAAGATAGAGAACATCCTGATCAGCAAAACTGGTGACATCAAGATTATCGACTTTGGCCTCAGCAACCTCTTCTCACCAGACGAGGACAGGAAGCTGAAGACATATTGCGGTAGCTTGTACTTCGCCGCCCCCGAGCTGTTGCAGGCAAAACCGTATACAGGACCTGAGGTCGATGTGTGGAGTTTCGGTGTTGTTCTTTTTGTTCTGGTTTGCGGTAAAGTACCGTTCGACGACCAGTACATGCCGGCACTCCATCAAAAAATCAAGAAGGGAACAGTTGACTACCCCAATTGGCTGTCAGCGGGTGAGTAATTCTTGCAGCGCGCGAGCAGGTTATGACGGTTTGCTGACAAGATAGTAGAATGCAAGCATTTGATCTCGCGCATGTTGGTCACGGACCCAAGGCAACGAGCCAGCATGCACGAAGTCATGAACCACGCGTGGATGGTGAAAGGCTACGGCGGTCCGCCAGATAATTTTCTCCCGCAACGCGAGCCACTCACGCTGCCCCTAGACCCCGAAGTCATCGCACACATGACGGGTTTCAAGTTTGGCCCGCCCGACCACATTCTCAAGGAACTCACAGCCAAGATCAAGTCGCCCAAATACCAAACCGCTGTCCGGCGTATCGAGAAGGAGAGGGAGATACCTCAAGCCGCGCCAAAAGATGTCGAAAAGAGGCGCGCATTCGGTTTTGACTTTTACAGGAGGAGGAACTCGATGACGAGCCGGGAGACATTGACCAATGCGAGCTCGGAAGGCCTTACGATAGGCGATGATCCCCTCAACGCTTTCGATCCGCTCATTTCAATTTACTACCTCGTCCGAGAAAAGCTCGACCGTGAGAGGAAAGAACCGCAAACTCCTTCAAAAGCAGTGCAACCGCCTCCATCGCCGCAGCAACCACCGCCACTACCAGTTCCGCCGTCGCCTGTGGTACGCCCGCGGGAGAAGCACTCGCTCGCCGAGATCACACCACCGCAACCTGTACACACTGAGGGACGAACACGGCAGAGGGCAAGGTCACATAGCGAGGATCAGGCCAGGGAACCGGTTAAGAATGGGTTGCTTTCGCCGGATATGATCCCTACCAAGAAGGAAAGCACGGCGGCCGGTATACTCAGGAGGCTCAGCACACGCGATAGGCGAAAGGAACCATCTGGAGATGGCAAGCCTAATACGTTGGTGCGCGGGTCTGTGTCAATGCGGGCCAAATCGCTTGGTCATGCCCGGCGAGAGAGCATCCAAGCGCGCCGGGCCAAGCGGGAAGCTGAAGCACGCGAGCAGCAGCCCGTGAGAGAAGAGACGGATGCTGAGCTGGGAGAGGCTGAGCCGGAGGGTGCCGAGACGAGCGGGGGCTCACAAGATCGGCTGGAGCCCGAAGATCCAGATCTGGCGAAGCCGGTATTTCTCAAGGGGATATTTAGCGTGTCGACGACGTCGACGCGACCTCTGCCCGAGATTCGGGCGGATATCAAACGGGTGCTCAAACTTCTTGGGGTTGAGTTCACCGAGATTAGGGGCGGCTTCAGCTGCTCACACTCGCCGAGCATTGTGGAGTCGGATACTAAGGAGCAGCCTGGAGAGGGTCCTACGGTTTCGGATGGGGAGATACGGTTTGAGATTTTGATTGTCAAGGTGCCGATTGTGAGCCTTCATGGAGTGCAATTCAAGAGGGTGGGTGGGAATACATGGCAGTACAAGGCAATGGCGGAACAGATTGTTCGGGAACTCAGGCTATGAAGGGTTAATAGAGGCGCCGTCGCATTTTGTAGTGTGACATGGTGTTTTCTTGGGCTACGGTTTGAGGTTGGGGATTGGGGAGAAGAGTCAGTACGATATTTAATAACTACAGAATGTTTTCTTCAGGAGGGGTTGTTGTTTGTTTCGTCATCTTGAAGGGGGCGGAGAGAGCAAGCAGAGCATGGTTTGGGTTGTTTTTGAGCAAATAATTTTCATGGTTTATCGGTATGATTCGGAAACTAGGATGAGTTTGAAGTGATACAATGGGTGGGGTAGAGTGAGGTGACGGTGAAAGTGTGGATGAGGAGTGTGTTGAGGTTGAGGGTGTGGCCACACGAGAGTGACGGAACTGAGAATGAAAACGTCCAATGAGGAATGACAAACTGGTTCCAATCATGGAAGGCAGGTTTTTGATTGGGTCCAGCCTCCGGTTGGGCATGGCTTGTCAGGAAGTGCTGGCCGGGACTGTTTTTGCTGGCAGAATGGTTTGCCTTTTGCATGGCTCCCGTGAGCAGTTCGTTGGAAGACTCTGACCAACCGGTGGGGGCCAGCACAAGAATTTTGCCACTGTTCGAGATGATGGGTGGATTGGTCTGATAAGGTTTATAGGGTAGGATGAGGACAAGTAAGTTATGGGTGGGAAAAGTCGGCCTCGGTGCATCGGCATTGGGTTCCGTTTCGGGTTGTGGTTTGGGGGGGAAAGCGATGGGTGAGTTATTTACAAGTACCTCAGTATGTGTCTGGGTCAATAACATCAGAAGTATTTTCTTAAACTAGTTCGTTTTGAACATTGGCGCAGTTGAGCTTCAAGTTCGTCGCCCGTGTCGGGAAATGTATCACTACTTTGCCTTCATGTACACTCACAGCCGCCAAGTCTGTTGTCGTCCGTATTATCATCTGCGTCTTCATCGTTATGTTGGCTCCAGGACAAACCATGGAGTGCACCACAACCTCCACCGGCCCGGCCTTAGCCAGTTCAGACGCCATCAAAAAGCCTCATTATGAGTGCCTGCCTACTACTCAACATGCAAACGACAGGAACAAGGTCAAACCCAACTTGTCCCTCTCCCTCCAGCCTCTGCTGCAACAGACCTCACGCGTCAAGAGACGCGACACGGCAACAAGCACCGACACGGCGTTCTCCAACGACTCAGAGGGATCCTCACTCTCACTCGGGCCTGACTCCCCTATTAGTTCGCCGAACACCACCTCGCCTGAGCTATCACCTATTGGGATCGCCAAGCCGACGCTGCTCTCTCAGGTAGACACGGTAGCTTGCCCATGGGAGGAATCTCTCGAGCTGCTTGCCAGCCCAACGGTGCAGCAGGAGATTACAGTTACAACTGCAGGAGCTGGTGAAAATGAGTCGCCTATGCTGGATCCAGCAGGTGGGCAGCAGGGCACTATACACACAGCAGAAGTAGCAGCTCATGAAAAGGGGTTGGAGCCAGAGTTGGAACATGGCCCATCATCATCACATGAACGGGAAAAGGCCACAGCGGTTGGGGTTGCCACATCTCAGGCTAGTAGATGCGAAGAGCAGAAGTGGAAGCTAGGGGATGTCATCAGGGGGTGGGCGTCCTGGGTTTCTGGTGAAATTGCAAAGGTCTGGTGTCTTCCGGGGTCGATGTGGGGTGGTGCTTCAGTTTGGCTCGGTGGCTGGGGAGGAAACGACGTGGGGAATTTGGTGGGTGAGGAAGAGCTGTTTTGGGACGTAGGAGTGCAGATACGATCGTGGGAGGTAGAGGTGCCTCTGAGTGAGGTTGAAGGGAGGGAGGCGGTAGTTGAGAAGTCTCATATGGGCAAACAACAGGGAGAGGAGAGATTGGAAGAGATGGCCGATGTTGTTTTTGAACACACTTTGCTGAGTAATCAGGAGAGTAAGATGATGAAGGAGAAGTCACCTTCTGCGATGACGACTACAACTCCGGAGGTGGGCGAGCAAAAGAGTGAGAAGCCCGAAGCTGTGATGGATGATGATGTTGTTGAGGGGTCGTTGGTGAGAAAACAAGACGGCGAGGTAGTGAAGGTGAAGTCCCCTACTTTGTCAATGCCTCCTATTACTCTCGGGGAGGGTGATGGAGGTAAGAAGGTGCTTCACCAGCCCATTGTCATTCCACAGGCAATCAGGCCGAATCCCAATCCCACAAGGATTGCTGTGGCTTCGCCGCCTTCACAGGTTCAAACTCCTGCTGCCCCTTCTCCAGCGGTCCAAACCACTGCTCTGTCTTTCCCGAAGATTCAGACTACCGGTCCATCAACTAGGAATCACAAGAAGCAGCCAGCTGAACCGGAGTCCCCGGAGCAGACCACCAAGACGGGGAGGAGGAAGAGGAAGAAGAGCCAGTCGACAACGATCATCGCCTCTTCTGCTCCATCCGAGCCAGTGCCACCATCAAAAAAACAGCCGCCATCGCCGCAGTCACAACAACAGCAGCAACAATATGAACACTCAGATCCAGTACCGACTCTGTCACCAACCCCATCATCGACGCCAAAGCCGCAGCCAAACAGCCAAGAGGTTCGGAAAAGACAGCAAACTGTACGCCTGAATACAAGCCCAAGCGCAAAAACAACCCCTGTCCTACCAAAAAAACAACGCAAAAATTCAAATCCGGCATTGGCCCCAGAATCATCACCAACGCAGTCGCACAAACTGACAATCCAGTCACCCCCTCCTGCTCTTCCTTCTCCGCCAAAGGTTCAAGAGCAAAAGGGACAAACCCCCCCAAAAGGTCCATCTCCATCACCATCACCATCACCATCGCCACCCCAGCCCTTGCAACCCTCCAAAGAACCACCCCCTGAGATCCCCCAGTTCTGCGGAAAAGTCATTCTCGACCAACACCAAAAAGCCTACATGTACGGCCGAATCGCCTCCTCCCTCTTCTCCCCTTCCATCGACCCCTCTTCCCACCCCGCAGAATTCGGACCACACCACCTCGTACTGTGGACCGACGGGAGCTGGACCCAAGACAAGACCGACGACAACAATACCGCAGGAATCGGCATCGTCTACCGTCAGTATGGGACCAGCGGACAACCCCCCCTGCCTTGGTATGTCTCTCACCTCCCACATAGATATAGGTACCTACCTGGTACCTATGTACCTATGTTTCAACGTGTCAAATATACTGACATAGATAACCTATTATGTTCAGGCAAGAACACGCCTACACACTCGCCTCCCCCAACCCACTCTGCAGCACCTGCGAGACCCTCGCCATTGAAACCGCCCTCTCCCTCGCGCTGCATCAAATCTGTCCGCGCAACCCGCAAATCACGCAGCTCACCATTCTCTCCGACGCAAAGACGAACCTCCGCGTAATTTCCAACCTTCACCGGAAGCGTCCGGCTGATCCGTTTGCCAAGGGCGCCGCCCTCTCCGAGTCTCTACAGCAGAGAGGCGTCCAGACAACGCTGCGCTGGGTCCCAGCGCATGTCGGCGTCGAGGGAAATGACCGGGCAGATCGAGCAGCCAGGTTGGCGAGGATATTTGGTGACTCTGTCTCGTTTCCTCCTCCCATCACAGAATCAGGAGGGGCCCAGGCGGGGGGAGGAGGTGGAGGGGGGATCATGAAGGAAGTGACCATGACGAAAATGCCGGTGCCGCTTCTCGAGCGGTTTGAGGAGCTGTTGGAAACGATTCGGCGGCTAGAAGGAGAGAGGGATAAGGTCTTGACGGCGCGGCTGAGGAGGGTTGAAATGTTGGGCGTGGTGGAGAGTTTGGGGAGGGTGGCAAGAGAGGAAGGGTGGGTGTATGGCCCGTAAAAAAGCCAGGTTTTCCTCCTAGGGAAAGAAAAAAAATGAGTACATGCAAAGACCTAAAGCATGAAAACCCTAGCAATGCCCGCTCAGCCCAGCCATGGTCACCAAGAAACCCTTCACACACAAAGACACTAAACAGTTAGTATTTATTCCTAGCTAATATCCTGATCACGGCCGATTCATTGTCAACGGCTTAAACGGCTTCCGCAGCTGCGCCATGGGTGTTATGCCCTCACGTGTCAGCCCGGCGGGCCTCTTGAACCCGCCCCTGATTCCACTGGGCATAGTAAATGTCGTCGCATGCAGACAAGCTGCAGGCCGAGTCGGCGACGGTGGTGCTTCATTCTCATCCTTCTCTTCCGTTCTTATATCTACATCGCTGCCTTTACTCTCTGTCGCTTCCGGTCTGGCCGGAGAGCTAGAGAAATAAGCATAGTGATTCTGTTTACCCGCCAACGGCGCCGCTCTTGCTGGCCGTGGAATTGGCCTCCCGTTGCCCAGCTTGTGTCCAACGAGCTCTGGCTCAATGGCGGGTTTGGGTGGGTTACATTGAGCACCTGCTGAGCCAAACTTGGGGAGGTGACCATACTCGTTGGCCATCGGTCCGGATGACGGCGGAGGTGCAGCCAGCCGCCGGGGAAGACCGCCGGCTGACGGTTCAGAAAACGCGCCCCCTTTGACGAAACCCAAAATACTTTTCTGATCTGCAGGCCGCCGCGTAGCCGCTCTCTTCGCTGCTTTCTCCGCCCTAGCCTTTGCCTCGGCCTCGGCGTTGGCGACGGCTGTCGCCGTTATTGCTGCCTGGTGAGAGCCAGCGCTGACAAACCCGGGCAATGAGGAAACACTGAAACTCGATGATTGTTCCATCGTCGTCTTGTAGTCTCTGTGCCACTCGACGTCTTTATTACCATCCAAGTTTCCAGGACCCGACAATCTTGGCCGCTTCGACCGCATACTATCGGCAGCTGTACCTCGGCTGTCCGGATTCCGGCCACTTGTGTCAGGTTGGTACTCGGGATCTACTGGGAACAGATCGTCCTCAACCGAATACATTGGTGGCAAGGCGCCATAAATAGCCTCATTCGAGGGTAGCTTGCGCCCAACAATCCGCGCGATTTGCTCCATTAGAGGTCTATCAAGGCAAGGACCTTTTTTCATAAAAGAGCTTTCTATAGGGGCGACAAACGGCGAGAGTTCGCTGCGCTCGCCGCCCCCATTGGATGCGTACAATGGGCAGCTTAGGTATAGCAGAGATTGCGCTCTTGTCATGGCCACGTAGAGCAGCCTTCGCTCTTCGTCGCTATCTTCGGACCGCATATGAGGAATAGATCCATTGTATACGGCAGGGACGAAGACCACAGGCCACTCCAGACCCTTTGCAGCGTGTATGGTTGAGATGGTGATCAGAGGTTTGCTCTCCTCGGTCTGCCCCGTTTGCGCGTCGGATGCAAGTGCCACATTGGCCAAAAATCGCGGCAAAACTTCAGACTCGGCACTTTGCGGAAGCCCCTCGATCTCTGGCAGAGCGTCATCGCCCGTCAATTCAAGATCCTTGACGAAATCGGCAGCAAGATTGATGAACTCCTGGACGTTCGCCCATCTTTGTTCGTAATCATCAGGGTGTGTGTCCCGCAGGAATTTCTCAAAATCCAGGGTTTTCAGAACTTGGTGGATCAGCTCGACGAGGCCCGGCGACGTGTCGATGCCCTCAGTCCCAGATCCGACAGCTTTCTTCCTCAGCCCTTCAATGAGGCGGATTAGGCCGCCGCTCAATCTCTGCTCTGCGTGTTTCAAGATTTTGGTCTTGGCTATACGTTCGCCCCTGCAGTGCTTAACCAGTAATGTCCAAAGGCTCATCGAAGACTTTTCGGCCTCTTCGATCAGATTCTTGATGGTTCCTTCTCCAATTCCTCGTTTGGGGATATTCATGATCCTCGCCAATGCGTCATTGTTATTTGGTTGGTGAATCACGCGCAGATAATCCAAAAGAGTCTTAATTTCAGCGCGATCATAAAACTTGAAGCCGCCAACCATTCTGTAAGCAACACCAGCTTTTCCCAGCGCACTCTCAATATGTCGAGAGAGCGCCGCAGAGCGAAGCAGAACAGCAACGTCTCCGTGAGTCAACATCTTGCCTGACATCAGGACAATGCGTCGAATCTCGGAAACAATCCAATCTGCTTCTGCTGAGCCACTCTTCAGCTTCCGTAAAACCGGGCGGGAACCCCTGCTATGAACAGGTTTCAGCACCTTGTCGTAGCGATTCTTATCCTGCTGGATCACCTGAAGCGAGACACTCAGGATGGACTGAGACGAGCGGTAGTTCTCTTCCAGCGAGATCTCCTCTGTCCCGCTGAACTCCCGGAGCAGACGCCAGAGATTCTGGATCTCGGCGGATCGCCAGCCATAGATGCTCTGGTCGGGGTCGCCGACAATGGTGATTCTGTTGTGCCGCTGGGCAAAAAGCTTCATGAGCTCGTACTGTATGCCGTTGGTGTCTTGGTACTCGTCAATGAGCACTGTTTGAATATTGGACACACAGGACGGAAATTGGCGCAAAAGCTCCACGCAGCGCACTAATAGATCATCGTAGTCGAGAAGATTGGACCGCTGGAGGTGCTTCTGGTATTCCTCACGGCAAGTTTGAAGTTCTTGAAGACCCGCTGACAGCTTGGTCTGTTGCTTCTTGGCGGATTCGGCCCCGGAACCACCTGCCTTCTTTTTGCTGATCCACGCCCGCGCGGCCGAAGGGTCCACGTTGAGCTGTAGGCGTTTGCAGATGCGACTGATGATGCTACGAGAGTCGTTATCATCAGCAATCCCGAATTTCGGAGGCAGGCCAATCTTTCTTCCATACGCGGCGAGGTATCGGCGGCAAATGCTATGGAAGGTACCCAAAATGATCTTATTCTCGCGGCCGCCGCCCAGAGCGCGTCCAATGCGCTCCTTCATCTCCCGGGCAGCCTTGACGGTGAAGGTGGCGACGACGACATCTTCGGGGCGATGTCCGACCTCATCGATCAGCCAGACCACGCGCGAAGTAAGTGTGTGGGTCTTGCCGCTTCCCGGACCAGCGAGAATTGCGACAGTCGCAGTTGCCGAACTCACGGCGCGTCGCTGTGCATTGTTGAGATCCTTGAGAATGGGGTGCTGTGGCGACGGGGTTCGTGAAGAGGGCATCGTGTACCAAAAATGCCACTCTTTGAATTGGCACTTCGGGCCCTGGACGAAGTGTTGCTCTCCAAGACGCGACCGTGTGGGACTGAGAGCAACATCGTGATCGTGGCCCGTGTGACGCGGGGCACGTCCAGAGCTCCGCGTTGGCACGTGACCGCAGACAGCACCCCGCTTCGGGAGAATTGGAGCATGAAGAGGTAGTACCAGGCACGAGTTTATTATAGAAAAAAAAACATATCAACTCCAGCGAAGTAGCATAACTTCATAGTATGGATTTCATTGATGAAAAGTTACTCCCGCTAGGGCCTTCGCTTTTTGCATATTCTATCTTTTTCACTCTTTAGTGCACTTTCGTAGCTCCCAGGCAAATCCAACAAATGTCCCGAAGGGGCCGATTGGAAACATCGCTCACCCTTTTCAATCCCAGTTTCTCACTGGTGCAGCGGTATGACTGTTGTCGACCATTTGCAACTTTATGCAGTCAGACAGGCTTCCCATTCGATCCTTTGATGGATCTTGTTTTTCACCCTCTGCCACTTGGTCAGCAATGGACCGAGCACACCTAGCAAAAGTCACGCCGATCATAGCGGGAGGAATATGGAATTCCGGTTAATATTTGATAAGCGATCGCTGTGCAGAACGGCATCGGGCTGACACCCTGTCCCTGGCTGATCCCTATCGCCCAGGTAAATGCCTATATTCGGAGTGCTCTCCATGGGATGCCACGCATCTATCACGTCTCTGCGCTCGGATTCCCAGATGCATTCATTTGTTGGAAACAATGCTGATCAACACACAGACGTGTGCGCGGGCTGGCTCGTCAAATTCCCTCTGAGCGAAACATCTTGCACATCTCCCGCAAGGCGGGCCGAATGTGGTGAAGTGAGGTGATGTGCTCAGCTTCGCATTGAGGTGATGATGTGATGGGAAGTGGGTGATGAAAGTGCTAGTCTTAGGGGCCGAGCTCCACTCTCGACGAAGGCCGTTGCCGCCGAACGGTGGTGGAGGTGGAGCTTGTCACATTTTGGCCCCATCACCACGACGGCCCTATCCTCTTCTTTATACACCACTGAACTCGAGCTGCACGAGATGACTTTGCCATGCAGACTTGGGAACGGTAAGTGAGTGCCTAGTGGCCGCGATGGCGCCCCTCTCATGTGCATTCGCCTTTTTCGGAATTCTCACAGACTCGCCAACGCACTCAAGGGGGGGCGGTTGGCGGCGGAATGGCTGGTGAGAGGAGAGATTCAAATGTGGGAAGGAGGGTGGAGGGGTGCGGGAGAGGAAGCTACCGACAGGGGAATGAGATGCAAGCGGATGGCGGGGATTTCGACAGGGGACTTCACCTCGCATGCGCCCATAGCCAATCAGGGCAGTCCTCGAACCGCCGGGCCAGCCAACCAGCGGGCACACTCGACCACAACTCCCGCACCACACCAGCTTTTGTCGCTGCTTGTCGCTGCTTGCGTCTCCCAAAGGCCGGCGGTGCTGGGCGCTATTCCGGGGCCGTCATGCATGGCAGCAAGTCACAGTCGCTCAGCACACCGACCCGCTGGCCCCCCCCGACACAGAGCCGTTCGCTTGTCCCTCCACTGCGTATCAACAGCCGCTATATACCCAGCACCTGCCTCATTCCCCTCCATGCCGTTCGCCTCCCGATCGTCGTCTTGCTGGCTCCCTCTGCATCTCAATCACAGTGTGTTTCGGCAAGGAGGATACCATGGTGATTAGGGATACTTGATGTAGGACAGCCCCTCGGACACGCCCCGGACCCTTCCCCCCGACCTCATCATCATGCGCAAGGGAGTTTCGGAATATAACCTCGTCGCTGCGCTTCGCTTCTTGTCAACCTCTTGCCTCGTTACTCTTTGCGCTTCCGCACCGTCGACCGGTCCATTGTCCATCCGATCAAACAACAACCCCCTCGGCATCGATTGGGATCCCGCCCCTCCGCCAGAGAAAGGCCCTCCCGCATCCGCCGGTGCCATCCGCGATCCTGCCTACCTGCCCGCCCAGATCGGAGGCATTGTAGGCAGCTACGCCCTCTCGCTGGTGCTGGTCGCCCTCCTGCTGCTAGCCCTCAATAAGAAACGCCGTGACCACCTTGAAGCCGCCAACGCCCCCGAGGAAGACAAGGCCGGCCTCCTCGACTTTAACCCCTTCCCAGCTCCCTTCCAGCTCCAAACCGAGCAAGAGTATCGCGCCGCACTCGCCCAGGTTGAGCACGAAGAGCTTCTTGCTTCGAGGAACCCGTACCACAACTTCTCGCCCCAGGACACCTCACCCCTAAGCCCAGCTAAATCTCATTACTCAGCCTGGACTGTCCCGTCACCCACAACATCAACCGTCCTTGCTTCGGGTCTTGACCTTTCAGTTGACCAGAGAGTGGTACAGCAAGATAGAGCCATGGCGCAATCACAGCTAGAAGACATGTACAAGTACGTCATGGAGCAGGAGGAGGCCAAGGCAGCTGGCAAAACGTACGAAGGTCCTCCGCTTCCTACATCGACCCCGAGGGATTCCAACGCCCCCAACAGCCTGCGCAAGAACAAGCCCGCCGGCTTGGATCTGACCAAGGAGGAGAAGACACAATCGCGTGGCTCCTCCATCCTCTCATTCCTCAAGTCGCCCCGCAAGAACAAGGCGCCTTCCCAGACCCTGTCCATTTCGTCACCCATCATGACTCCCATGTCGGGAACCTTCCCGGGCCAGCAAGGACAAGAGATGAACACGATGCAGCCCCGCAACTACGGCGTAATCCCGCCTCCGATGCCTGCCATGACTTCAGACCTTCCGTTCCGCCGCCCCTCAGCAGCCAACACGCTGCCTACCCCTGAGATGTCCCCAGTGAGCGCTGGCGGCATTGACGAGCGCATTGATGCTGCCCTTGGCCGCCCGCCCACTCGGGAGAGCCGGGCAGCAGCGCGTGAGGCTCGTGAGAGAGATATGAGGGATTACCGCCAATACCGTGAGGACAAGGGTTCCTCTCACACGCGCGATGTGTCGGCCACTACCAATGGAGGCAGCGGCGAGGAGGACCCCGTATCCGCCGTCTCTGAGAGGTCCCAGCATTCCATGCGGTCAGACCGATCATCATCTGGTCTTGTGGGTCTACCCACATCCCCCAAGCCGGGTGTCAACCGCTTTCCCAGTCTAGACTCTCTACCAACATCCCCCAAGCCAGGATCTACATTCTCTAATCGGGCCAACAAGCCGACCGCTATCCGGACTGGCGGCGCCCTGCCTCTGCGTGCCTACGAGCCTAGTCTAGCTAGTCCCTCAGCCGCATCGCACGTCACCAAGCAGACTGTCTTCACACGCGCTGCAGAGGGCCCTCTCTCACCCGGTATGCAGACGGGCATGCGGACGCCTTGGACTGGCGCGCCGGTACCTTATACGCCGTATATGCCCTTCTCACCTGTCGTCCCCATCACCCCTAGCCTGGTGAGAG
>Ga0247765_1000618_pt1 | contig 25755 bp, 29 predicted proteins | sample UWRJL106311C6_FD_179949 | JGI IMG/M metagenome (GOLD analysis project Ga0247765, IMG submission 179949) | Plant litter microbial communities from Arlington Agricultural Research Station in Wisconsin, United States - UWRJ-L106-311C-6 | ecosystem: Environmental > Terrestrial > Plant litter >...
CCCCCGCTTGAGTCAGCGATAACAGCTTTGACATATACGATGTCGTGTACATCCTTCGAAACCACCTTCTGCTCGGAAGACAACGAGACTCGGCTGGCTGAGGTGCCAGCGGTCGGTGGCGTGGTAATCGGCGCGCCTCTACAACCGCGGCCTGCTACTTAGGATGCTGGAGAAACGGGACCTAAAATCGTAGGAGTTAGAAGTGGATTAAGAGGAAAGCCGAGAGCAGGGTCTTTACGATATACCATGTCTTAACAAATGTTGCCCATTTTTACATGCCAAAGCTAGGTAGCTTTGCGGTTCTTCCCCAGCCCCCTCCCACAAAGTCGCGAATGGATAACCATCGGATATCAAATGCTACAGGCTCCCCTCTCACTTTAACAACGCTCACGCTACAAGTAATGCGTGGGTTAATGTGAAGGGCTAGAAAGATAAGGGCCGTAACTGGTGACAGAATCTATTGTGACTTCTATGAAGAAGAAGAGAAGAGTAGATACAGAAGGGGAGCCGCAGAGGTTCCTCTTATGTAACAGGGCTGGTGCCAGCTCCCTGGGTGAGGTCTTAGCTTACAGCTAAGACTAACTAGTCCCAAGTGGGCTTAGCCCCGTGATAGTTAAGAAGGAGGTTAATAGCATTGTACTTTCCAGATCAAGACGTGGATTAAACTTTAAAAACCGGGGCTAAATGTAATGTGGCCGGCGAAACCCCGCCGCAGCGTCTGCGCAGCGCCGGGGGCAGCAGTGACGCAATAGGTCAGCACACGTATAAAAGCCGCTGTAGGTAGTTGGCGCTCGCAGGGGGTTTTTCCCTTCTGCAAGAATCAGTCACTGTATTGGAATGGAGTCTGCTTTATCAACTTATCGCTAGTGAATCACCTGTGTATCGCAGCAGCATCGGGCTCTTCCTTGATCACCCTAGTAGCTTATTACAGAAACCGTTTCGAAAACTAAGGAATTCAGGACTTGCAACGACAAATAGAAGCTCTCTGGCTTTATCAGAAAGCCAAGCAGAAGAAGCAACGGAATCAAGCAGTTGCAACCCATTAAAATCCACCAAATACAGTGTTAAGAAATGGTATAAATAATGATTTAATATGAAACATCGTAGGAGCCTTTACACCACCTGACATGGTGACGGCGGTGGCTGTGCTGCAAACGGGACACTTTAGCTAGTATCCAGTAGCTATGAGACTACGTGCCAGGTTACGTTACCAAACTAGTTGTAAAATTCACCCGAGGCGTAAAATGATCCATATATTCAGCCTGTATACTTGGCCAGGTATCAGTAGCGAACGACTACCTGCCCCTTTGCCCAAAGAACACGAGCCTTCTCAACCAGAGCTTCAAATACCACCCTTGCCTTCTCCTCTTCGCTTTCTGCTGCTAGTACAAGCCGATGTTCCGAGTGAAAAGCTTGCGAGGGCGTCATGCCCCTCTCTTTATCCACTAGCACAGGATCCACGTCCCTCAAGTCCGACATCTCAAGCAAGTAACGCAGAGTCTTTAAATCTGCCCCGTACGCCGCCAGATGAAGAATATTCTGCTTCCTCAGATTGACCCGCCTCACGTCCGCGCCCGCCTCAAGTAGAACCGCCACCGACTCTGCCGCGCTGTGTTTGACTGTAAACATAAGCGGCGTGTTTCCGTTGTCTGCCGTGTCATTCGCATCAACCGTCCCGTGTGCCAAGAGGAGCCGAACCACATCCGGTCGATAGCACCCTGTGTGAAGCACTGAATGCCCGCCGAAGCCTCGCGCGTCGACTCGCGCGCCGTGCGCGATGAGTTGCTCTATGATGAACAGCGGAATGTGTTTCGTTGTTCGGCACACGGCCCAATGTAACGGTGTCCACCGCCCTTGGTTCGTCATCTCGGGGGCTGCGCAAGCGCCTGCGGCTAGGAGGAGAGGGATGCACGAGACGCTCCCGGCCTTGCAGGCGTTGTGAAGAGCGGTCTCGCCGAGATTGTTGCGGGCGTCGATCACGCAGCCGAGGTCTATCAGCTTTTGTAGGCTGTCCGCGTCGTCGTAGTTAGCTGCCCAATGGAGTGGCGTCCAGCCGCCCGTGTCAGACTTGTCGGCGTCGGAGCGGATGAGGTCCGGGATGTCGAGAAGGCTTCTGGGCAGGATGCCTAGGACTGCCTGGTGGGCGGTGCTGAAGCCGAAACTCTGAATGATTTCCTCTTCTTTTGTCAGGAGGGTGCCGAGGATGCCGTGGTCTTCTATAAGGGAGCCAGGCGGCAGGATGCGAGCTTGCATCCATGCTTGATGACTTGGGGTTCTGGTAGCTGGATCAGCAGCTGGCTCGCATCAGGAGGTCCTGGAAATCTTTCCCCTGGAGATCGCAACGTACATATTGTGGTGGTCCGCCGCAAATGGGTCGGCGCCGTGTTCCAGAAGCATAGCTGCAACCTTGTATGCTTGTATCTCCATCGCGAACTGTAGATATGGATGAGAATGAGTGTACGACGAGTCCCACTGGGGGGGGGGGGAACACAGCGTACATGTAACAGCGACCTCCCTGTCGGGCTTACATCCGTAGGACGAGCCTCGCCCTTGTCAAACGCCATTCTGAGCAGAATAGGATTGCCTGTTGCGATGATGCTCCATATTCCCGAGCCTGGTTCGATGACCGTAGGAACACGCATCGTCACATGGATTCCAATCAGGTCATTCCACGCCGTCGTGAAGCTGAACATGCGGGAAACCAAGGCCGTCGGGAAGACGTAATTGACGCAGAGCGAGGACCGGCTGTTGCGGTGGCAGGACTTGCGGTCACACCCTCGTCCCGGGGTGTATGGGATACCGCTGTAGCTGATGAAGAGATGGCCGATGACCCTTCGCAACCAGGCTGGGGAGCGAATGTGCGACTGCATGTGACACTGGCAGTTGCAGGCCGACCCGCATTTCTTTGCCGTCCGGGCAACAATAGCATCAACCTTGAAGATACTAGAACTTTCCGGTACATGCATCATGCTGCTCGGAGTGGATGTGTGCAGAGGATTCGAGCGGCAGGACGCTTCGGCGGTTGGGTCTTCTTTCACGACGGCGCCTTCCACGGTCTCTAGGTATTGATTTTCCGCGCTTGCAAGGCTAAGGCTATCCGTTTGGTTGGAAGGTGTCTCAATTATGGCAGCAACAGAAGTGTTTACATTGACCTTATGCTGTAGTGATTGTTGCTGAAGGCCCTGCAGTATCTGGCGGCAACTCCTGGACAATCCTTGAATGTCGTATTGAATTGTAGATCTAGCGGACCCGGCGCCATCAGTCACGCTGCTTTGGTTATAATTACCGGCTCGGCCGGGCGGTCACTTACACACTCTCCGTCGAGATGATTGATAAGTGCAACGCTATTCCGACTCGACAGTCACGCAAACGCTCCCTGAACATTCGCAGCTTTGGCTCATTCCTGACCCACGTCCGTTTCCATGCGAACGAATTTGCATGCTTGTCCAGGCGCGACTTGTTTTCCAGTTTTTCGTCGATGAACGTCTGTAGCTCAAGGAGTGTCTGACTCGTTCTATCTGCTAGGCTTCGCAAGGCTGTCATTGCATTGGTGCTTGCTCGTGAAGTAGTCGGTCTAGAGTGTGCGATTTCGTCGACGACGTGAAGGACCGCACGTAGATCGGTCAGCTGTGCATAAAATTCGGGGAAATTGCCTTGTCAGCCACCTCCATTTTGTCTCTCTTTTGATAGATGAGCTACCTCGTTCATAACCCAAAACAGTTCGCCCGAGGCTCCAGCGGCAAGGACTAATAGTTTCCGAATGCCTCCCGAAGCACCCGCGACCGCACCTATTAGGGCCACGACGCTGGCTGATATCGATAGAGGATCCATAAGAAGTGGATGTTTGAAGACACATGCCCCGCAGGGCGACGGTCGACGAAACTTGGAGGGGTGTCCGAAGCCATAAAGTTAATAGCAGCATGTACTTTTGTTTCGTCTGCGGCTGGGGACCGATCCTCCCAGTTCATGCGCCAAGAAATAAGGAAGGACCTGCTGATTCCATGCCTCGCCCCCACAGGACCAGATATAGCTGTCGATAAACTCGGTGAGATTTAACCGGTAGCTTTAGCCTTGACTCTACCGAACCCACATGGTAACACAATAGGCCAAGCGAGGGTGGAACTCAACTGCGCCTTCTGCCCTTGCCACTTATATCTACCTAGAGTACTCCCATAAATGCACCCCTTTCCTCAAGCTAACATCCCACCCCCTTTTACTCGTACAACCCCTAACCAAACTACCTTAACCTTCGCCTTTCTTAACCTCACCTTTTGTTCTTTCCACATCTTTCCTAATTCGCACTCGTATGCCGTGATCTTAGTCGCTCACCGGCCTCGCGAACAAAATGGAATTTTAGCAAGTTGTCATTCATTGCCTCCCGATAGTTAGATATATAGAATAGTACTGCTTCCACCTTCTCAGCCAATAGCAACGCTAGTCGGGCTTTATAGAGATTGACTACCCAAAAAAGGTGGTGTTTGTAAATAGAAACTAAAGGTGAAATTTAGGTAAACGCTTCGATATATATATATATACTTTATAATAACGAGTTCCCTGCAAAAGTCCTAAACTGTAGGGTATACCCTCTCGCTAAATGGCATACAGGGCTCTATCAGCTAGAGGCATCCCAAAGGCAACTTTTCTGCGATGCACATGAGCCGCACAAGAGCTACATATATACCCGCCACGTTTAGCTATTTGTCACCATGGAGTTATGGATCCCTGAAGGCTCTCAGACAGTCTCAGCCAACAAAGACAACCCGGGCGCCTGCCAACAGTGACACAGGCTTCAATCAATGAATCCCCATAACAATAACACCCCAAGACCTCAAAGACACATCCATTCATGGAATCCTTTTCCATTCTGAGTATTAGCCCACGTGAAGAAAGCTCCTCGCACTACCTAGGCCGCAATGGAATCCCAATCCCTAATCCTATCATACCTACTACTACCCCCATCCATCAACTCCCGAACTAAACCCCCCCTATCACACCCTGCAGCCTAGAACTACGCTGTACCCGTACTCGCAATTCCCGTCACCTCAAACGTCGTCGCCTGCCTATTATCATTCGATTAATGCCAAGGTCCATCGCCTTCGGGTATCAAAGTCAACAAACGACAGCACGGGTTTTGTTGGCGAGGAAGGCCATGGCGCCGGCGAAGCGGTGGGCCTTTTTCCGGGTGCGCGGCTTTGTACTCCCAGAAGCTGAGGGAGGTGTTGGTGGAGAGGTTGAAGGCCGTTTCGGTGGCTTCTTCGGAGCCGGGCCATTTCTCAGATGGCGTCGGCGAGGCGGTGGGCCAGAGGGTGTCGCGGAAGAGTTCGATGCAGTCGGCCAAGTTGGGGAAGGTCGCCATGGCACGGGACATGGCCGTGTGGGAGATGATGCCCTTGGTTGATTCAGCGAACACATGGCTGGCGATGCCGTGACGGACAATTCGCTTGATGGTGGACTCTGGGAGGTTGCTGAAGGTTGCTGAAGGTTGCCATGTCCGCAAAGGTGGTTGTTGTGCCTGGCGGGAAGCTGTTGGCGAGGCTGAACTTGGCCATGACTCCGAGACTACAGAAGAGGCTCGACTGACATGTTTTCAGCAGGGAAGAATCATCTTGATCATGATGATGCTGACTGATCTTTGCAATTTCGTAGTACATCGAGGACACTGGGCCCCATTAGGAGCGTGCGCAGCTCATGGTTGGCCTCGGTCACGGCGTCGCGCGTTTCGCAATATCATCAGGCAGCTGGACGGTTGCGGGGATAGGACTCATCGTAAGACGGTCATGGGAGGCCCTGAGCAGCGAAATACTCGTCGAGGATTGTTGTTTTCTCCTGAATGAGGGAGGCAAGCTCCGCGGTTCTCGACTTTGATGCCATTTTGGACGTTGTTTCGGATCGATCTGGTGGTTCCTGATTGTTGTGAAACCAACACGACCTTATCCTCGAACATTGAGACAAAGCACAAAAAAACGGTAAATTCTCAGGAGGGCGGTGAGTTAGCCGCGATGGGGTATGACGAAGGAGTACTGGAGGCCCCTGAGTCGGTGGGGCACCAATAATGGAAAACGAAGCGGCAAAGGATGGAAAACACCAGCTTGTCTTTCTTATACATATCTGCGTCCAACAAAACAAAAAGGAAGCATCCTACAGAACAATTATCCCCAACCCCCACATGTCCTTCAGCCAATGCTAATCACTCCAACAGACACCCGATGACATTCCCTAGCACAAGAAGAGAAAAAAAAAAGAAAAGACGGAATCCAAGGTCAAAGGCGATCTTCTCCAAGGCCAAGTATGGGGAGGAGCCAAACGGGTATTGTCAGCCACTTGAAGCTGCCGAATGCTACAACGCTGAGAAATATGCCGCCGCCGGCGGTGCAGGACCCGACCTCACCTTTCCTCACTACGCCGTTTGCCATGAGCATTTCCCACTATGGCGGTACCTCCAAGCTCTAGAGCGTGGGGGGGCCTAAGAACACGAGGAATAATAAACTACATCATGACCCCCCTTTGCCCGACGCCGCCTTGTGAGGCAGAGCTCCTTCGAGGTTACTTTGTATTTTGGATTTACTTTCTGCATAGTCTCCCGTTTGTGGTAGGGTAATACGGCTCCTGGCCTGTGACGTACCAGTCCTCAGACCCAACTGCCGTCTGCGCATAAAAGGTACCTGTGGGATCATATAGTTGCTTCAACTCATACAAACGAGGGTAGTTGTTGCCGTAAAAGGACTGCTGGAAATCCGGTTCGTTGATATCGCCCTCATTCAGGTATGAGCCAGCGCCAGGTGAGACGGCTCGCCATTGGTCCATCCACTCGACGAGCTTCTTGCTGTTGGTGGTGATAGTTTCGATGCTCGGGCCTTCGGTCCAGGGATTGGTCAGCATGGCAAACATGAGATTTTTGCGCCAAGCTGGCAAGACGGCGTTGTCTTGGTTAACGGCCGGGTTCACGCCCGTCTTGATGTTGTAAGCCAACATCCTGCCGCCTGCTTCCAGGACACGGCGGATAGCAGCACCTGTTTTTATAAGAAGCTCCTGATTCTCAAAGTTCTCGCGCGGAAACAGGCGCGATGCCGCGTGGATGGTGGAACCACCAGCGCCTTCATTCGCAGCCGGGAAGGTGAAGTTGAAGGCCTGATACAGACTGGGAAACTCCTTGAGCACCACGTTGTTGACTGGAATACCCAGTGCCGCGAATCTGGCAAAGAGTGGCGCGTTCCATGCTTCCAGCTCGGCGGCTGTCTTGCCGTTGGCCCAATGCGGATGCAGCGCAAGAGTGCAGAGTTCAGGCTGGGCCGGGCCCTGGCAAACGATCCTATGGTACAGGTAGTGTCCGGCGTCGGCGTTTCTCGGGAACGTCTCCCAAAAGGCCTGGACCGCGGCCCAGAACTTTTCCGCGGTAACATTCTGGCTAGGAATCGCAGTAGTGATGTTGTATGTGAGTGTAGCGACTGGCATCTTCGGATATGCGGCGATGACTGCCGAGGTGACGACGCCGAATGTACTGCCACCGCCGCCCCGGAGCGCCCAAAACAAGTCGCTGTTGTAGTCCTGATTGGCGGTTACGAACCGGCCGTCAGGCAAGACCACCTCCAACGAGAGGATTTGGTCTGCCCCAAGGCCGTAGACGCTCGTGAGGGGCGAGTGACCGCCCCCAGCTGCGTAGCCACCGGCAAGGCCGACAGTCTAGTACAGAAGACGCATCAGCCAAGAGAGACGCGCTCTCGGAGTTCCCCAAGGCCGGGGAGAGATGAGGACTTACCCTGCCGATGCCTCCGACAACGCTGACGCCGTATTCTTCGGCTTCCTCGTATAGCGCACCCACCTCGACTCCGGTGCCGACCTTGAATGCTGGGCCCTGGTAAGGTCCGCTCGAGTAGTTGGAGATGAAGCGCATGTCTCGGAGGTATCCGGTGAACACAGACAGACCACCTCCACCTGTCGACTTGGCATTAAAGTCATGCCCCTTGTTCTTGATCACAAGGCGCAGGTTTGCGTTGCGCGCAAAGTTCACCGCAAGCTGAATCTGAGCTACGTTGGTCACATTGACAGCGTATGTGGGGTAGCCTCCGACGGTACAGTTGCCGCCCGGAGAGTTGTTGGGGTGACATGTCCGTCCCTCGTAGAGCGGAAAGTTCACGCTAGCCGGGTCATCGACACTGCAAATAAATCAGTCCAGGCTGCTGGGATACCCCCCGGCGGGGGGCGGGAAGGGGGTGAAGTGCATACTGGAATCTCGGAATCCCCCATTGGGACTTGACTACCGCACATCTGCTATCGTCCTTGACTTCCGGCCAGCTGCTGAAGCAAGGGGCGGCAAGCGGAACGGTCTTGACAAGCCTTCCGCCGACCAGGCTGTCGAAATCGCTCCACAAAGGTTCCGGTGGCCATTCTGGCGTCCCTGGATATGCCTTGCATGGCGGCCTTGGGACGCTGGGCTTTCCTGGTGCAGCAAAATCGAACAGCGACACGTTAGCGACACCTTTGGTCGCAAGGTTTGCGATAACCTCTGGTGTTAGCTGAGCTGTCTCGAACTCAAAGTAATCTATGCCTGCATCGGTGCTGTCAGAAGCGACACTCTGAACAGCCGCCGACATATAGTTCGCTCGCACCAGCCATACGGCAGAAGATAGGAATGCCAACCAGAGCATCCACAGTGAAGAATACATCTTGGTTGTTACGGGCAAATTGAGTGGTTGCAGCCCTTCGGTGACGTTTGGGTCAAGCAAACTCAAATTAGGTTTCTGATGAGAGACAAAAAAGTAGACGACGGGTGAAACGGAGGTGCCACGGCCAAGACCAAGATGTTAGGTCACATTCCGTTGCCGCCCACCGACGAGCTAGGAAGGCCTGCCAAGATTCCCTGCCTGGGGAAGAATGCCCGGTACCACATCAAATGGCCTTTGTGAGTGCTTTTGGTATGACACCCGCCCAAATTAAGCCAGATGATGTAAGGTTACTTTGCGTGCGGAGGCGCCTGTGTAACGCACCAGCAACTCAAAAAGCCTGTTGCCAACAATATTTCACAATTTGCAACCGAGAAATCCTCTAGATATCTATACTTTCTCACAACCTACCTCGGCATCCGCAGCGGCGCCGCGCCAATGTGCCCCAACCTCACAACTAGAACAAGCCATCGACAGCGGGGCATCGTTGTCACCGGGTTGCCTGTGCCCCGTGCCTGGACAGGAATGTCGTAGATAGACTTCACGTTGTCCGTGAAAGATTATTGGCGTGTCGGTCATCCTCTTCCCATCCTTTAACAAGGACTTCTTTTCGACCTCAGACCACAGATCCATACAATAACGATGCTAGAGTCAATGTCAAATGCAGTGCATTCAAGTAGCGTTAGAGTATAAAGGATATAAAACATCTAAATCCTTTGATACTTCCGCTTTCTATTTCTATTTATTAATATATACTAAAGCAGATTGTTACGTGATATCCGTAATTATAATACGTCTATATATATAACCATTATATATTACGTTTAATAATATACCTACTAGGTAGTAAAATAAAGCTACTATAGCCTAACGTACTATATACTAATCTAGTACCCGTTAGCCTATAGCGTAAAGATAAAGGCGATAACGTTTCTTCCTACCAAGGTAATTATATATAACTTGTTAAATTGGGTGACCTGACTGGTCTCAGTAAGGCCCAGTACAGGGGGTTACAGGGGGTGAGTCCCCTGTAACAAGTGCAGCGGAAGGCTCTGGGGGTACGATGACTACCCGGGATAGAGTTAAAGAAGCTAATATCAGCAGACCAACCTACTATAACAAGTAGGAATACAAGGGTCTATACCCTGTAATAGGATAACTACAGTAGGCTTTTAAAAAAGATCACGAGTGTCACGGCACCAAAGGACGCAATGCGTAAACACCACAAAAAGTGGAACGTTGTGCAGTCAGGGCACTGTACCGTAGTCCTTATACATCTAGCTGCGTAGCCACAGGCAGGCAGCATCACCGTACCGTAACACCGTCCTAGAGACCCCCCAAACCCTATACGTCGATTTCACATCCTCTATAATCACGTACTGGCCTTAGACGTTTTTTTTCACCACCTATCACTCACTCATCTCCCGCGCCTCGGATTTATGTTCAACTGCTATTATTACCGTGAAAATGGTATCAAAGGCTCTCTTAAACAAATCTTACCTAAGCCTAAGTCTCGTAATGGTAAGTCCCGTAAGAATATAAGCCCGTCCAAGAACCATCCGCTGGCTATTCCTTACCACAAAGGGTTGAATATATGATTAGAAGACTTAACCTCGGGCTATTATTTAGACTGGGAAGCGGAGGAGATCCGAAACTTTTATTACAATCCAAGGGGAAGAAAAAGTCAACGGACTTGGTATTTCTTCTCTCCGACATTTTTCACTGCAAAAAGAAAGTCTGACCATGAACACATAGCCATTAGGAAAGGTAGAGGAGGCAGGGGCTAGAACAACAATACATTCCATAACAGCAACATAAACGGGTCACTCCACCGTCTGATCACGGCGGCAGCTAGCACGGAGTCCCGACAGGGCGAAGTCACTGCTGCGGGACAGTATTGAGACGGCAGCCATCACCCCTGAGCACGCCAACAGCAGGAAATAAGAACGGCCCTGGGCTCTCGCCATCGTCACCTGGCATTGGGTGATGAAGGATCCAAGTCAGGGGGGGCCGCTACCGTGAAAAGGTTGTCCACGCGGTCCATCTCTAAATCTATATAGTATGGTACAGAAGGCACCATGCATTACAGAAAATTCCACACTATAAACTGGGCTCCAAGAACTGAAATAAAGGGAAAGCTCAAAGATACAGGTAGGCGCGACTTCTCAACCACTTACTCATCCTCCACCCCCACCAGCTGAATCTTCAGACTGCGATCATGATACCCTGACAACAATCACCGGTTTCAACAGATATTGGTAGGGCCATATCTATGGGCACCGCCTCCAAGAGAGACCAACACGAACCCTGAGCTTGCCAGAGATGCGATCAACCTAATAATTTCCAAGGATCAGCACGAGCCCTCCAACAACACCTAACTCAATGCGCCGTAATACACCAATACAGGGGGTGAGGGGGTATATATCTCACAGCAATAAGAGCCTGGTTCTGCGTAGGCGAGATGTTGCATTGCGTATTCATGTTCAAAATCGCCGATGTCGTTTTTCCACAAGGAGAATACTTGATAGCATCCGGATCGGCCTTCAGACTGAAGGGTCCCTCGATGGGTCCCTGTATCGCGAGCGAATAGCTGGATTGCCCGAGCGACGTACCGGTGAAGTCAAAAGTATTACTGCATACGCCGCGTGTATTGGCGGGGAGTTGGGCGAAGCCTTGCATGTCTGTTGCTAGGGTCGCAAATCTGGTTGGTGGAGAAAAGGGTGGTTAGTATGTATCCAGAGGGGAAAGGGGTAATTGAAGGGGTAGGTAAGGAGAACTCACTGCCATCCTTCATCAAACTAGGTGTGTTGGTTTTCATATTATTCAAGATAGAGTGGGTGTCTGGGGGGGGGGAGAGTTCTTGGTTGGGAAGAGTGCGACACTTGAGACAGGTCGCCAACGGAGGATAGCAAAAAACAATCGGGACACGTACAGCGAGATTCACTGTCAACTTGCCTATGGTCAATGGGTCAGCATCATGGTGGGCCACCCGAAGAAGGGAAAAACGCACAATTCTTCCGCCAGTCAGCCGCTTTGGTGCCCGGCCCAGTTTGGATGATATACTGGGAGAAGGTCACTTCCATGAGCGTCCGGGAAGCTGTTGTTAACAACACACCCAGGTCAGTTACTATTCAGCGTGCTTGATTAACCATGTTTCATGTTACCGTCGATTTGGACATCCGCCGTTTTCGCCGGGCAGCCGGAGCCAAGCAGGGAAATACCCATGATTCTGACGCTCGAGGGCGTTGCCGCCGTGGCATACAGTGGCGGATTCGCCTTCGCCGAGAATGGGTGGTCTTCGGCGGTGGGGGCTGCCGCCATTAGCGCAGCCAGGAAGGTGAGAATGGAGAGAAACTTCATTGTGTTGCGAAACTTTTCGAGGCTTAGGCTGCTTGAAGCTGGCGATGCTGAAGATGCAGGGGTCATTTCATCGGGGAGTCTGGCCTCTTTTATGTCCCAACCGGAGGAATACTGACATGCATTTAGGCTTCATACGTTCCTCTTGCTCTTTGTCTGCTGTGTGACCCGTACGGATGCCGTCGAACCTCTGCAAATTGGCTCCTTGATGATGTTAGTGCCATTTCGCCTCCCCTTTCCTTTCTGGGACATCACGACGGCGAACACACGGCTCATCGACTACTATAAAGAAACATCTATAGCCCATCGTATCCCATCTTAGAACAGATAGACGCTGCAAAGAGCTTCACACACACACAATGTCGGGGATATGCAAATTGACAATCAAGGTGTTGATGACACCGTATTGGCCCGTTGGTCAGGGTCGAAGGATCTTGAAAAGGCTCAATGAACTGTACCGAGAAGCCCCGTATTGCATTTTAAGGCGATATTCAGGGCTGTCCCGTGGTCCTGCAGGTTGTCGGAGTTCGGCTGGTGACGTGGGAAAGCAGCGGCTTTATGACCGGGCGGACTAGGATTTTGGGAAAAGCAATGTTGACGAGCGGCAAGGTAACGTTACGGGCCAGACACTCCCACGGGTGTGGTATGGTATGTTGGTACTGGGAGCAACGAAATATCGAGTCAGGCAGATTTTAGATTGTGGTGGAAGCGCTAGGAGCTCGAAGTGCATCGTAGATGTCACTGGAACCAGAAAACTGTCCAATCAAACGAGTATGGATTAAATGGTCAGTGCAAGTCAGGTGAGAAGCAGCGGCGACCGACGCCCCTAGTTTGTCAACTTTGTCGTCAGAACCCTTTGCGGGTGATTCTACTCTCAACATGCGGCGCGATTCCAGCATATAATACGCCTCCCTGATAACAAGTAAAGAGCCAGCTGTCAGGTTCCTTGGTTCCACGGCGTCGGGATGCGGATAAAGGAATCAGTATTCCAGCCCTACGACTTCACTTCCTGCAAGGGCAACACATTCCCGATCCAATTGTTCCAATCATCTCTATCGGGCCACCAAAATCAGGCAATAGCCAGGCTTAATTCTGAAAACGCCTTGGATTGACCCGGTCTCAGTGAAGCGGTGCTGCCGACAACGGAACTTGCCGTGTAGCCCTGCATATCCCCAGAAATAGGGAAAACCACCTAAAAGCTACGCGGCGGCAGATGCAAGTTATCGGGGAATTCCAAGTAAACAACGTGTACGAACAGGAACTATTACTATTTTACCCCTTTATCCAAGCCATATTGGGGCGCTTGAACTTGACAATACTCGGCGAGCTTCGTCGTCAGATCCGGAGACCCAAGGGAGGGGACGATTGGGACTTGTCGCATGAATGGTTCTGGATCGATCAATTATGCATCAACCAGGACGAAAATTGGGGGCGAGGGGCCACCAGGTCAAGGTGATGGGATGTATCTAATCCAGCGTGGTCGGAATGCTCATCTGGCTGGTGGAGGAAGGAGAGCCAGGAGGCTGCAGGCTGCATTCGGCCTCGCGGACCACGTGTGCGATGCCTCTAAAGAGCAGGGTTCATTGAGCAGCATGCCTACAGTTCACAAGCCGCATCTCTTGGCGCGATTAATCGGCACATACAGAGGCGACCTTGTCTTGCAGCGCTTCAACGACCTTCTTTCTAATAAGGCTTCGGCCAGATTTAGGTTACTCAACGAGTCAACAGCCCCTAGAGAAATCGAATCATTCTCCACGGGAATGAGGTCTTCGCCCAGGTATATTGATCTGAAAATGTCATCATGAGAGCTATAACAGATTACATCCCAGGACTCGTGGGTGCTGTTCGACGCTGAAGATAGATAATATCTGTTGTTCTTCCTTGGAACGTGGGCTCGTGAACATCTCGCAAGGTGCCGCAGAGATGGTGCCGTGCCATAGTAGTGCTTATCACTGCTCCGAGGCTATCACCGCTCTTCTGTTCGCAACAGGAACCCCAGGGCGGGGTATTTCCGTACCCCGCTCCCAATGCCAATTGAGGCCGGACCACCTACCAGTACCTCTCACACTTCCTTCCATGCGAATGCCAGGCGGCCTTGGTTTTGACCAGAATCGCAGACAGACAATCGCTTATCTGACGTCCACGCCGTATAAATGGACATGTCCTCGCTCTCATTGCCATTTGGCAGTGGTTTTGCTCCTGTCATATTCATCCTCTGGCTCGCTTTGATCGCGATCAAGCGGCGCTTTTTCCACCCGCTGGCGACGATCCCAGGTCCATTACTTGCCGCCGTCACACCGCTCTATGGCTTCTACTACAACGTTATCAAGGGTGGTGTATTTTACCTTCAAATCGAGCATCTACACGAGATCTACGGTACTATCTACCTTATGCGCACTTCACCGCCGTTTACGTTAGCCTATTTCTGAGAAACATACATACACAGGACCCATTATACGAATCGGACCGAACGAGATTCACCTCAGCGACCCTGCCAACTATGAAGCGATCTACAGCATCGGGAGCAGATTTTATAAGCACCGAAACTTTTACACCGCCCTCGGGGATCAAAGCATATTTGCGATAGCATCCAATGCGACGCACCGTCAGCACCGGGCCCTTCTCAACCCCTTCTTCTCCCGAAGACACGTTATTGAACTCGAGCAGCTGGTGCAAGAAAAAGTAGCAAAGCTTCGTCGCTTTCTCAAGATGAGAACGGGAGAGTGGGAGTCTTTGGATCTACATGCGGGGTTCCGCGCCATCTCGGTTGATGTAGTTACCGATTACGCATTTGACGACTGCTGGGACCAACTAGACAGAGCAGATCTGGGGACTTGGTTTGCGACTATGATGAAGAGCACTGGCTCTGTCTTTTGGACATTCCAGCAATTTCCCCTTTTACGAACTGTCGTAGCCTCTCTGCCGCGGTGGCTAGCCAGGAGGCTGAGTACCAACATCCGCGATCTGCTTGATGTTAAGGGGGTTGGTGTTTTTTTGGTTCCTCTTTTTTTTTTTTTTTTTGGTTTTCCTCTCTTCAAAAGGAGATACTTCCTCTGACGCCATGTTTTTGCCTGTACAGAAGATACAGCGGGCCGTGGAATCTGTGCAGAACAACATCGATGAAGGCGTCACGCCTAGACGTCCAACCATCTTTTACGAACTTCTCGCCCCAGAACTCAACCCTGCGAAGCAGCGGCCCCAAACAAAAGTCATAGTGGATGAAGCGTGGGGTATTTGTGTGGCAGCGTCCGACACGACCGGCAACGCCATGACAGTTGCTACCTATCACGTTATCACTAACCCTGAGATTTATGAAGCGCTGAAACAAGAACTGCGCAGTCGCTTCCCTGACTTAAACCAGCAGCTAGCGTACACTGAGTTGGAGAAGCTACCATACCTCACCGGCGTGGTCAAGGAAGGTTTGAGGTAGGGCTGCCTCTCTCTCGATCCAGTTCTAATTTTACAGTACCAACTTTTTTCACGCCGACCCCGGCAACGCTAACCCTGACATCTCTTCTAGGCTCTCTTACGGCACCGTCTCCAGGCTCCCGCGGGTTACACCCCCAGGTGGCGCGACATTTAATGGTTGCTTTGTTCCTGAAGGAGTATGTGGAGAGAATCGGTCTCTGTCAACGCGGTATGGAACAACGCTAACAACTGGGTTTCGGCCCCTCCCCCCCGCTCTCTAGACGGTTGTTGGCATGTCAAATTACATGATGCATCGGAACGACCATATATTTCCGGATCCGACGACCTTCAACCCCGGTCGCTGGATAAGCGGCAATCTCGAAGCTATCAAACTGCGAGAGAAGCACCTTGTTCCATTTTCCCGCGGTCAGAGGATGTGCATAGGTCAGAACCTCGCTCTGTGCGAGATATATGTCGCGCTGGGGACTCTGTTTCGTCGCTTCGAGCATTTGACAGCGCCTGATGTCGGGCCGCTGACCTACGTTGACTATTTCATCCTCCACCACCCCGATGATAGCCAGAAGCTTAGAGTGTCGGCGCTCATGCCGGGAACACCCTGAAGAAAAGGGAATACAGCGGCATGCCAGACACTCCGAGGAAGCTTTGTTCAATACGAGGTATATGAAGCGGTAGTCGCCGCTGAGTCTATGGAAATGCTTGGAATAACACATGGCGAGCGGCTGGTGCTGCACGTGGTGATGGAATGGGTGGTGCGGGTGAACTCCAGCTTCTACGAATAGGCAGCGATCAACAGTAGGTCGGTTCTAGTCAGTATCTTTTTAAACTAGCATCCACTACAGCTGGAGGGTCTGTTACCTGGCAACCATTTGCTCTCGATGGCGTCTCAGCCTTCATCTTCACAGCAATCCGTCAAGATGGCTGTCGCCACTTCCAAGAAGGAAAGACTGATGCATTCTGTCACGTGCCAGACTTGCAATGAAATGCCACGAAACGTGCAAAGAATAACCCAGCGCGAGCTGCTGGCCCGTGCATTTTCTGGGTCGTGGTCAATCACCAAAAACGAAGCTTTGCAAACCCACTGTGACGCTTTGCAGAATCCAGCTTCTATGGAACAGCTTCGTTCAGCAAAAAAAACTAGCTGCCATTCTTCTCAAGCCCACACTGACGCCTCGGATATTTGCGTCTCTTTCAACTCGTCATGGAATCCTCTACTTCCATACCACAGAAGCTGCCCAACTACCCCCCACTCCAGAACCCCACTCTCGAGAGTCGGCTGCTCACATTGCTGCCCGATCCCGACTTCTTTGCCCCAATTCACATCGAGCTCCACGCCGTCAATCTCAGCGATGTCGAGGGTCAATACACAGCTCTCTCGTACGCTTGGGGCGACCCTAGCAACACGGCGCCCATCACGCTCAATGGACATATGCACCACGTCACGACCAACCTGCAAGCTGCCCTGCGGCACTTGCGCCTTGACTCGGAGACCACGACGCTCTGGGTCGACGCGATCTGCATCAACCAGGACGATGACGCCGAGAAGAGCAGCCAGGTGCAGCAGATGGGGCGAATCTATCGCTCCGCAGAACTGGTGATTGCGTGGTTGGGCGAGGCGAGTGATGATAGCGACTTTCTTCTTGATCTTGTTCTTGCCACTGCTGAGCGCGATAACCCCAAGGGACCAGACCAATCACTACCCCGAAGACAGGGTGAGGAGTATCCTCCATCTGTGGAGAAATCCGATAAGTACACTGCTGCCAGTGTTTCCTTTGAATCGGCCGCTGAAATCGACAATCTGTTGTCAGCACCACAGCCACATCCCACGCACGAGAATCAGCGTTTGGTGAACGCCATGACAAAATTCGTGCATCGCGATTGGTGGTCACGTCTCTGGGTTGTGCAAGAGATTCTTCTTGCGCGTCAAGTGCTGTACCAATGTGGGGGGAAGAAGGTGCTTCACGACCATATCATTCATCTCTATGAGATTCTGCCGTTTGCAATCTCGCAGGGCGTAACCGCACTGGATACATCGGGGTCGTACAAGCAGCTGGAGACGATTTCTATGCTTCTCGCTCATCGACGTCTTGTTCGAGATCAGTCACTACCAAAGTGCTCCGAGAGTAACAGTACGAGGGGTCATAGTGATGCAGGAGGCCACTCGAACAACAGTCACCCGAAGAATGAGATGGAGAGCCAGGACGCTGAAGATGACGGCAGCAGTGGCCAGGAAATTGATGCGAATAATTCCCTCCATTTTTTATTGGCTTCATTCTCCCGGCGGCAGACAACGAAACCAGTGGACAAGATCTATGCATTGCTGGGTCTTGCTGATGATCGAGACAAGTTTGAACCGCCAGACTACTCCAAGTCTTATCTCTCTGTATTCTCCAAAGTTGCGAGGGCCATAATCGAACATGAGGGTAATCTTGACGTACTTCGCATGGCTGGCATCGGTGACTCGCCCACGGGCGACACTTACCGCCTCCCTTCGTGGGCCCCAGATTGGACCACAAGGCGTTATTATGCCGTGGTTTATGGAATGGAGGAGTGGCGAGCTTGTGGCGATACAGGATATCAGCCAGAGTATCGATTTTTACCTGGGTCGCCCGGGATTCTAGCTGCAACCGGAGTTCTCGTCGATATCGTGTCAACCACCTCGTCCGTTTTGGATGAGATAGATGAACGTCGACTACTGACGCGGGAACGTCTGCTACGCTACGGAACAGCAAGACCGTACTTCAACAGACAAGAAACGCTAATGCAGGCGTACTTTTACGCATTGCTTTGCAAGCCGCTCACCTTGGAACAAGAAGAATTCGAGCAGCTCAAAGCAGCGTTTTTGTATAACATGGGGGAAGGAATCGACAGAGATTCCGATGAAGAAACCCCAGGGTTGGAGCCGGCAGATTACGTTGCTAGCGTTCTACGGTGGGCGGGGGAGGATTGTCGAAGCCGAAGTGATCAGCTAATCGTTGACCAATTTATGGGAAGTGAGCTTCGAATAACTTCAAGTGCGGACAGTCTGCACCTGGGGGCCAAGCTTCACAGCGACTATCGATTCAAGAGATATGTGATTGACAGTAAATGTGGAGGACACATTATCGAGACGAAAAAGGGGTACATTGGTATGGCATCCGACAGGGTGAGGAATGGAGATGCGGTGTGTGTGTTATTTGGGTGTCTAGTGCCCCTGATAATGCGGCGAGACGGAGATTGTTGGACTCTGGTGCAATCCTCTTATGTTCACGGGCTGATGGAAGGTGAGGCTATGGAGCAATTAAGGGAGGGAAAACTCCGGAAGCAGGAGTTTAAGATTAGATGAGGCAAATATAGCTCGCTTTGGTGAGACCCCATGACTTCATTGCAGACCACAAGAACATTCGCCAGCCTTTATTCTCCATCAGGATCCTGTAATACATTACAGCCCTGAAAATGAAAGGGATGTATCGCTTCAGGGGCAACCTGCGAGCATGCAGTTCGTCCGGGCAATCTAAGAATTTTTGGCAACTGGAGTGAGGAGCCCATCATCAGTCGCCTAAAAGTGCCGCACTCAGTCGGGCAACCTCTGCAGGCACCCCACCATGACGTCAGCCTGTCAGCCAACCCCTCTTCACTGCAGCACTCAGCTCAACCTTAACTCAGGCTCAAGCTCAACCTCACGCTTATCAATCTATTAACCCCCTTCTCACCAAACATGACCCCAACACCAACAAACTACACCCAAGGCTACTCCTCCACCACCACTTCCACCCACGCCTCCCGCACCGCCCAGTCCGACGCCTCCTTCCTCCTCCCGTACCTGCACGCCAACCCCGCATCGCACATCCTCGACATTGGCTGCGGCCCCGGCACGATAACTGCAGGTCTCGCCGCTCTTGTTCCACAAGGGTCGGTAACAGGCGTTGAACTCAGCGATGAAATCCTATCTCAAGCTCAGAGGACTGTTGATTCTGCGAATGAGGGGTCAGGCGTGAAGAATGTAGTGTTGGTGAAAGCAGATGTCCTGCAGGGTTTGTTTTTTAGCGAAAACACATTTGACGTGGTGTTTGCTTCGCAGTTATTCCCGCATTTACCTGGGAAAGAGAACAAGATCAAGGCGTTGACTGAGATGCGAAGGGTCTTGAAGCCGGGAGGCATCCTAGCGACGAGGGATGCGGTAGAGTTACATTTTTATCCCAAACGCTATGGGCTGGATGGATTGTGGGCCGGGAATATGAAAATGGTTTTGAGCGGGGGAAGTGAGGATTCGGAAGAGGGAGGGTTTCCTGGGGGACGGATGAAGGGGTTGTATCGGAGTGTGGGGTTTAGTGAGGTTCAAGTTGGGGCGGGGACGACGGTGTATTCGTCCGAGAGTGAGAAAAAGTGGTTTGTAGAGGGATGCGTGGCGAGGTTAAGTGAGGGGGATACATATCGGGAGAGTTGGGCGAAGGCGGGAGTGACAATGGAAGAAATCGAAGAGACGAAGAGGGCTTTGCGGGCGTGGAGCGGGGATGAAGATGCATGGTATGTTGCGCTTCAGGCCGAAGTTATTGGGAGGAAGTGAGCAATGCTACCTGAGCACAGCCGATGGACGGTTTGTTTTTCACGTCACGGAGGGTTAGACGCAACGAGAAGGACATGGAGTATTCCTATCACAACTAGAATAAAAATGCCCTACCCGAGCTGGGCACTCCCGCTTGCTCCCATGCCTTTAACGATCCGGCCCCCCTGACTAGCCCGATGCGAAAGTAGGAACAGGTCGGATCTGGAAGTGACCAATCGCTCTTCAGGGTCTCCCTGTTCCCGATCATTCGATCCTCCGAAGTTTGCTGTTGGTACTGCCTTGCCAGAGTAACCAGATCGAGCTCCTCAGGGGTCGACAACAGGCGCCCCAAGATACACACAGCCTCCATGCAGAGTATCGTCATACCCTCTCCTTCCCACCTGCCTACCAGGATCAGTGCGTAGGTGGGGTCACTGGTCCCATTGTTAAATTGTCTTTCGTCTTCTTCGACGTCCATGTAGAACTTGAGGTTCTCCGAGGCAAAGTCATGAATGGGATATCCAGGCTGCCACTGTCCGCTCGCAGTATCGCGCGTGATGGGAACGACGCCCCCGACGAAAAACAATGGAGCAAGCAAAACGGGTCCCATAATATTTCGCGGATCCGCAGGAATCCTGCCAACGCCAACCGGTATGCCCACAGTGGACACGGCGTCTCGCCCGCGGGTGGCGGGGTGCGAGGGCGCGATGCCCCGAGGATGGCGGTGAAAGTAGCTGATGGGTCCTGGCACACTCATCCACGACCAAGACGGCGCGTATGGGGCTGAGAGCCGAGCGCTCGGCAATTTTCTGTACCAGAGGGCCTCCCGGTCGATATACCAGAGCAGTTGAAACGATATGTCCTCGTAGAACAATCCGGAGAAGAAAGTGTCCGTGGTGCACCGCTCGATGTATCTTGCGAGCCCTGACAAGGCGGCAATGCGATCTCGCTCTCGTGTCAGATTACGACGCGTGTAGTCCATGACCATGGCGGGCCACTGTAGGCAGAACATGCGCCCTATTCGTGCCTTGTCCTCGTCACTGATCAAGTTCGGGCTTCGGCGGAAGGGGTGCGGCTGCGGTAGAGACGGTCTGATCCGGCATTCGCAGCGGGAGCAAGACGAACACGTCCAGGCGAGCTCTTCTTTGCGGAAGTGGAGTATTCGTGGCGACAGCTGGTCCTCTTGAAGAACCCATGCCCGTGAGCGTAGATGTGGTATCTTGGGGTCGGCAAGGGAGTGGACAACCTCGCTTGTATCTCTGGGATCCTGTTTTCGACCCCTTGCATAGATAGCGGTGGTGGTCGAGTCATCCGGTGCGGGAGCTTGGATCACGGCGACTCGTTGTAGTTCCGCGCGGGCTTCAGGGCTCGGGAACAGTCCACCGGACATGTCGGATGAGGATGCGGCCGAAAGCGTAACGGTGGCGCTGTTGTACACGCTGCTCATTCTCGGCGCCTCGCGCTCCCAATCGGCAAGGTCGTCCTTGTCTTGCAGGATGCAAAGACTGTCGATCCAGAGATACGGAATGCCGAGCCGGCGGGTGAAGCCAATGGCCTCCCTAAAGGTCTTGGAGGAAGAGTCGAGATGGAGTCGTTTCTGCAAGGCCTCGAGATTCGACGAAAGAAGGACGACAGGATGCGCGCCGCCCCAGCAGTGGGAGAGCGCCGCGTACTCGCCTCTGTCGCCAGGCTCGGTGACGACGATGTGCGTTTCCTCGTCGCACGACCCAACAGCAACCACGCGGGTTGGTAGCGCGGGGGTTCCTGGTCGCTGACATTCTGGATGCGAAGAGAGGCAGCCCTGTAGCCAATTCTGAGCAAGTGAAACGGATTTGTCTGTGGAAGAATCTTTTGACACGGTCCTGGCGGGGCCGATGCCAGGCCAGACAGAAGGAGCGCCTGGGAGGGTATAAAATTCCACCACCATCAGCTGTTCCTTGTTCTTCTCAAAGACACCCACCAAAAGAGACACATCCACCGAAAGAGCCAGTCGGTCTACCTTTTCCTCTGCGTCTGGAACAAAGTCCGAGACTCCGGCTTTCAAGATGGAACACAGCCCGCATCCATTCCCAACCGCCAGCTCAAGCAGCGCCCAAGTCAGCTCCACATTGCCCTCTTCCAGTTGTCCGCACGCCGAACACAATTCCTTTCCAGCATCCATGGCGCCGCGTCCCCGATTGGGCCGAGATAGAAGCTCCAGAGGGAAAGACACGCAGGTATGTGAGGTAAATGGCCTGAGATACGAGCGTTGGGTGCCTAACTGCCACGTGACAACGCTTCCCGAGCGGGCGTGGTTAACCCCTGACCTGACATGGCGGCCTAAGTAAATTAGTAAAATCCCCCCGGATTCGGGTCCCGCTCAACGTTACATCTGCCTCCGCTCCCACCCCTCCTCCCACGCCGCTGCAAACTTCGGCAGCCGAACGTTCTGAAGCTCTCGACAGCAACTAAACAACAACAACAACAACAACAACAACAACAACAACAACATGTCCGGGCCATTCGATCCTCGAATTGTTGAAATCAGCAGAGCAAGCGAGATCCCCACATCATCGGAGCGGTACGACCCCGAAAAAGACCCCACTCCGTTCACCCCGCAAAAGGGATACATCCGCTTCGGCAAAGAGGCCCTTCTCGACACAAGCTACCCAGTGAATCCCAATTGTACCCAACTCAGCGCCGTGCTGTGGTACACCTTTGGGCGGAGCGGCTACTTCCAGTCCAAACCCGCTCTCAAGGCCGATTGGAAGCGGCACGCTTCGTTCCAGAACCCAGTGACGGTGGACTGGCGCATCCCACTTCCAACGATGCATACGACTATGAGATTGCTTCACGGGTACCACGGGCAGACTATGGATGATAGGTGGTTTATTTACGCTGATGGGCCGGTTGTGGCAGCTGATGGCGCTGCGAATGCAAAGGCTCATCTGCACCGACACTGGACGGGGTACAAGGTTGCAGAGCTAGCGCTTAAACTATCACATCCCGGGTCCGCCGTGTGGACGGGGGAGGTCACCAGCTTGACGTTCGAAGGGGACTTGGCGCTGGCGGTTGATGGAAATGAGAAGGGGATCGATACGCCCGAAGACTTGGCCAAGTTTCTAGTCGCTGAGGCGTGCAGCCATGTCCTCGGCGTGAACCTTGTCGCTGTAGGGGATGTTCAATCACCGAGGGGGTGGGAGGGGCTGGAGGAGGAGATATTCAAGCCTTGGAATGGAGGCTCTATGTACAGGACTTCGGTCATGTCGGAGGAGACGGAGGAGGACTGGAAGAGGCTTGGTTCGGACCCGAGTCTCATCAGGTTGTCGTGAACAGCACACATTTGGCTCCGGCGTTCCTCCCAGCGGCATGATTAGGCGACCGAACGGGATGGGTAGTGATATGGGCAGCCGCACCCCTGAAAGCACGGTAGTTAGCCCTCCGCTACCCGCATCAGAGTTTAACAGCCAAGGAATAAATTGGTTTCTAGACCTTCAAGACGTTTCTTTGCAAACAACTCCACCGCCATGTCAACAACAATTCCGAGCATGCTTTGGAAATCTCCTAGGAGGCGGGCTGGGAAGGTCGCTCCGTGGGGGTTGTCCGTCAGGATGGAGGTCCAGTCGAGGTCTATGTCGTGAAGGGGGTTCTGGGTTTGGCGAAAGTCAGGTCGCATTGGCTTAGGATGTCGTCTTCGGCTATGGGGGGAGGGTTGGAAGCGTCTGGATCCGAGCTGGAATTGCGTAAGTCTTTTCTAACCTCAACTTGTTTCGAAAACCAAGTTTCAAAGGCTAACAGTGAGTGAGGGATAGGCTGAAGCCGTTACTACTTGAGATGGTGGACTGGTACGGTATCCAGAGACGATTGTGTACGAATTAGAGTTGATTCCGCTCGTCGGATTGATTGCGTGATTGTGTATAAAAGGAAAAAATGAGCGCTGCGGCATACTGGGTACCCAGGCAGGCATTCGTAGGTAAACTAAGATGCTTGCAAGGGGCAGCAGCATATGCCAGGCGGACAACCATTTGTTTTCTTAAATCAGGGTTAGGTTTTTTTTTTTTTTACTGTATATGGCGTCGTTGAACGGACTTTGATTACCAGGTAAAACCAAACGATACACATTTCATCCAGGAGAAACCCCATCCAAATCCCAGCTTCCGAATTAGGAATCACTCGTAACCGGCCCCTTCCATTTCGAATACGGCGGTCCCACTCTGTTTACAACCTGAAACTCTCTCGGCTTGATAAACATGGGCTCCGTAGCCTTAAAGTATTCGGTATAGTAATCCCGCTTCAACTGCACGTCAAAAAGCCATTCCGTGGTTGCGTTCCTATTCAAAGTTAGCGTAGCCCATCTTCCCCGAGAAACATGAGCTGTGACTGGAGGGAATACCAATGCTCAACCCAGGATAGTACCCCAGGATCGTTAGGAGACTGGTATATTTTAAAGAATTGATATTCTGGCTCGGTAGTAACGGCGTCGAAGATTAGCTTGGCGTACTCGAAGAAACGGGTAATGTCCTCTGGTGCGATAAAGATTTTAACGAAGAGGGCGATACCGTAGGGGGAGGAAGATATAATGTTTTGATAATGGGTTTTGGATAACGTGCATGATAAGCGAGCGCAACAGACAAGCGAGCGCAACACTTTTCACGCGTTGCACCATTTCCACATTTAACCCTTATTTTCTCCATAACCCAATATAATAGTACGTTTAAACGAAGCACAATTACTTCTGGCCCTCCAAGCTCTCCAAGACGATAAAAATCTAAACTTACGTAAAGCAGTTAAGATTTACAATATTAATTATATAACTCTCTTCCACCAGCGTACCAATTAACCTATGCGACGCAATATTCCAACTAACTCACGTAAATTTACGGATTTAAAAGAGAAAATAATTATTTAATATATAATTAAGCTATATATATACGTATTCTATCCCCGGCTTTTATACGTAAAAAATATAGCTAACCGATTGCTACGCGAACGCAACGCGCTCCCTATTAGCGTATAATAGGCTTACAACTTTATTAAACACCAACCAGAACTTTAAACGCGTTTTACGTGTAAATATAATTACTAAAGGGCTAAATACGAAAATCCAATAATTATTCGCAAGTAATTTACCCTTATATATAACGTTAAAGTTAAATATAATATCCTTAACGACGATTTGTATAATTTTAACGAAACTAACTTTATAATGGGCATTATTATCGCCGTTATAATAATTACTACTTCTAATAGCTATAGTAGGGCCAAACAGGCCCAGCCTGGAAATCAAAAGTGGGTAACAATTATCCAAAGGGTAAACGCTTTGGGTTAGGCTATCCCGCTATTTATTATCTTAGCTAGGTAGTACCACCTCGCTAATTAGTATTAAAAGTACAACCTTCCGGCCTCCTAATATATTACAATAACTAATAACGGGTAAACTACTAATAAAAAAGGTATAAATTGGATTCGGCACTTCGATTTCCATATAGCATCTTATACGAAAGGCAAATATCGGCTACTTATCCTTAACGGCTACAATAACTACGGCTCTAAAGAATTTAAAACCTACTACCAGGAGCATAATATTATTACACTTTATATACCTCCGCACTCCTCGCACCTACTTTAGCTATTAGATATTGTTGAAATTACAGCCCAGTTGCCCTGTAGCTACAGCACCCTTGGGTGCTGTAGCCTAGTTGATCTACTACCCTGGGAGTGCTGCTGACTGCACTATGGCAAAGTGCAGTCACCACAACTACGGGAGTTGGTGTTGTGGTTCAGGGGGGCTGCCAAGCCCCCTGGACC
>Ga0247765_1000619_pt1 | contig 25732 bp, 33 predicted proteins | sample UWRJL106311C6_FD_179949 | JGI IMG/M metagenome (GOLD analysis project Ga0247765, IMG submission 179949) | Plant litter microbial communities from Arlington Agricultural Research Station in Wisconsin, United States - UWRJ-L106-311C-6 | ecosystem: Environmental > Terrestrial > Plant litter >...
GCGTATGCGGCAAGCCTGGCCATAATGCACGCACGTGCAAGGAGGCTGCAGAATCGTCTGATTCATCCGTTTCTAATTCAGTTATTGTTATTTCCTAGTGCTGTGGTTGTGTAATTGAGGATAGTTGTGGTGGGGTGGTGGAAAGTGGTGCACTCGCTTGTCTGGTGCACTCGCTTATCATGCACGTTAGCAATGGGCCAAAACAGTATCACGGCTATAAGGTAGGTGGCTAGTCCGTCCCTGTGTTTGGCGGACAAGTTGGTAGGTGTCTAGTAGATATCAATCCAAGTTGGCATCCCAATTAAGCCACTGTCCAAGGTTCTGTAGTTCTCCCCAATCCTGCCCAGCTTCATTTGATTGTTCGCCGATCCTGTCAACCAAACCCATCGAGTGATTGGGCGCTTGGAGAGGCAGTGGGATGTGAGTTTCGGCGGGCTCTTGGCCACCTTGTCTTCCACTCTGCCCCGGGCACACAGCACCCAACTCTCCCAACCGAGTTCCATCCACGTCGTCGTAGGCTTCAGAAGATAGCACAGACGAGCCGTCCTGCGATCTAAACTCGTCGAATGCAGCGCGGAATCCGTCTTGGACGATGCGAAGCAAATCAGGCAGCCAGGCGGGCGAGTCCGAACCGCCCCAGATCTGACGACTCAGCTGTTCAACCAAGACTATCGAAGCCCGTCTCTGACAAAATTCTTCCCACTCGGCAAACTCCTGCGACTGCTCGAAATCCATGTACGGCGAATCAGGCTGTTTCGAGCTTGAGAAGAGGATGGCCCAGATGGCGTACCACTGCTCTGGCTCGGTCTGTCCTCGCTTGGACTTCTTGCGTAGGTCGTCGCTCTGCTCGTTGGTGACGCCGTCCAAATCGCCATGTAGCCCGCGGACGCATGGCTCGTAAGACTTGAAGTGCTCGGTTTTGCTATGCCGGTCTTGGAAGACCTGCAGACACCGCTCGCAGTGGATTGGCGTGTGTTGCCTAGCGAGATGCTGCTTCACATCCTTGATGCGTGACAGCTTGTAACCAAAGCAATCGCGGTGAGCTCGCGGGTTCTTCTTCCAGAACGGGCAAGCGAAACACTTCCGCGGGACCATGCCGTTCTTGGGTTTCTTCCTCGGACGAGAAGATCCACTGTCACCATCAAATCCGTCGTCGCTGCAATCCAAATCCTGCTGTCGGCGTTTCTGATTCCCTTGCGTTCTGCTCTCTTGACTCTGGACCTGTGTGGATGTACTTCCGGTCTGCGGTGCGCTCGAGGAGGACTGGCTGCTCTGTTCTGATGACGATTGGCAGCATCTTGTCAGCCTCCAGTCATCCAATAGTCGGTGGAAGATTTCGCTGAAGATAACAGAAACCGCTGGTTCCTGGCCGAAGGGGTTGAAACGGTCCGACCGGTCCGATATTGATAACATATCAGAGTCTAGCGACTCCTCGTGCTCCGTGGAGATTGTTGTTGTCACCGTGGAATGTGCTGTGCCTCGCGATCCATTGCTGGGGATCCAGTCAAAAGAAGTCCCACTTGCGGGAACATTTGTCCCATCTGAAACGCGTCCCTCCGATGTCTTTTCAAGTGTCGCGGATGGTTCCGAGCCCAAGCTTGATGGTGGTAGTAGAACATTTGAGTCCAACGCTACGTAATCTCCAAGTCTGATGTGGATTGGGTGAGTTCCTCCCGGCGGTTTTCCAACCAAGTTGAAGTCCTTCCCAACCAGGTACGGTACACAAAGCCGTCTGGGTGACAGGCGCTGCAACGCTACGGCCAACCAAGCTAGCTGCTCGCCGCACTCTGCAACAGAGTATGAAAAGCCGCCGACTGCTACTCGCAAGGTTCGGTCCACGATCTGAGCTGACATGGCTGTTTTATCTGGAGTGAAGAACAGTAAGTTTAATTGTACTTGCCAGAGACTGGAGCGATATCAGGCCCCCTTCGAGCGTTGTACTTACTGGCTGGGAAGGAGGAAGAAGAGGAGGACCTCGACAAGAAAACTTGGCTCTGAGCTAGGTCGTCCAGAAGGAACACAAGTTGCGTCCCGCTTGAAGGCCAACGATCTTGAACATAACGCAAGACGGTCATGGAAGACTCACATCCGCACTTTTCATCATCGACGGACACCTCGGTGTCGGACAATCTTTTCCCGAAGCCGCACCTCGCAAGTGTGTCCCACGAAAGCTCGAAGGTGACTTCGTAAGCCCGCGGCGGACGATGTCGACTGACCTCACCAGAAGGCAGCACCTCCAGGATCTGGTTCCTGATCTCCAAGTCGGGGAAGTTGGCACCAGAGCCCTGCAGCTCTCTCCGGAGCGCTGACATTAGCCATTCGTATGGTGGGCTGCCGGTGAGAATATTTCTGTAACCCAATAGTTCGGGTACGTCAAGCTTGTCATCTTCATCCCCGTCAACCCCGTCGAATAGGTCATCAAGCCTCTCTTGGGAAATTTCCTCCTTATCGACCCAAAGGGCCATCTTTTCTGCCAGTGACATGCCCCCGGGGGCTCCACCTTTCTTGTCGAGCGGTTCATCGTCCGGAACTAAAAGTGAATTTATCGCAATTATGATGTCTCTGGCAAAGTGTGTCAGGGGGTCAAAGTTGCGGTAGGTAGGTTGTCTTGGGAACCTGTGTTCAACTCACCTCGAATGTTTGTGCACAAAACGCATGACGCTCCGACCGGTTGGAGTACCAAAGAAACCGCCAACCCTAATCGCAAATGCCTTGATAAGTATCGGAGCATGCCTCGAGATAGCTTCCCACTTCTGCTGGTTCTCCTCAAGGTGAAGCTGGCGATAGATCTCATTTGCCAGCTCTTGAATGTGGGCTTGCTTTGAAGAGTCTCCAATCGAGGTGCCGCCGGTGTACACTGTCATTTCATCTCCATTCTTCGTGGTCTCGGATGGTGATTGGCGTGTGACCATGACACCTAGCGCTGACGCGTATCCGGAGTCAGTGAATGGGCCAGGTACGCAGCCGGAGCCATCATCTACGGGTGCAATCAAGCCGGAGGCGTCCAAATCCTGCTAGGGTTAGCATTGATAATTACTAGGGGCAAAAGTGCACCGGGCATTCCCCCCCTACCTGATGCTCAGCCAGTTGTGATATCGGCTCTGAGGGATGAGATGACTGCCTCTTGTGGCCCGACCCGGGCATAGTCATGCCGCCAGCGGCGATAGCCAACTGAGTCTCCTGGAACAAGCCCACATGGGGCTGCGCAAAGTTGGGCTGAGAGGAAGGTCTGGTATTGGGGGAGACGGCACCAATATCCGAAGTGGATGGAACGGTTCGAGGATTGGGCTCCGAGGGCTGTGTCGATATAAAAAAGCCTCCAAGCTAATGAGCTTCGCCAATTGACCGCTTAATACCTTCGCGTTTCCAGCGAGGCGGTGCGTCGTTACACGCGAAGCCTGCTTATCTTCAGTGAAGTCAGCACATGCGAAGAAGCCGCTACTGGTAGCCGACGGGTCTATGAAGAAGAATGGCGGGTTAAGCAGTTCAATCAAGATGCCGCCGTCCTCGCCCTCCGTAGTATCGAGGAAGATGCTCTTGATGTAGGCGAAAGGGTACTCGATCTTGTACCCAGCCTGCTCGGTGTTGATATAATAGGTCATGGTGCACTTGTCGGGCGAATAGAAAATAATCAGATCCATGGTACTCTGGCTGACCCGGGTCCATGAGCCGATAGTCAGCGAGCGACAAGTAAGATGGTGGATCACTACATGCCCCAGGTGAGTACGCGACCCCAACCCAAAACTGCCACGCCACGCGGGGAAAACTTACGCACTTTGCCGAGACCACTCTGATCATCACCGAGAGCACCCTGATAGCCATGAGATAGAAGGCCGGCACCATGGACGCTTCGTTGCCATTCCAAGGCTTCTGCTGTCGAATTGGAGTAATTTGGGTTATGGATGCGGGACAGAGAAGCGCATGGCCTCCATTCCTCACTTGTACCTGCGTCTGTTAAGGGTTCCATTGTGTTTGGTGATCTGTTTGTTTTGGCGGTCTGGCATAGTTGGGAGATTTTGTGCAAAATCCAGCTAGCACCAAGGATCCAAAGGCACAGCTGCGCCTTTCGACCAGCCAGCCAATGAGAGCAACAGAGGCGTGGTGAGAAAGGGGCAGCGCACTGTCCCATTCTCATCGAATCTTGATTTTGAAATTGAATCTTAGAACGACAACGTCAAGTTCTGGGAAAATAGGTGGACATGAAGATTTGGGGAGAAAATTATGGCAAAAATGGATGGACTATTGCAATCTGCATATGCTGCCCCGATCAACATATATACGGGTATGCTGCCTAGGTAGGTACTTTGATGAGCAAGTGCTCTTTTTTTTTTTTGGTGTCTGCCCTGTGTCATTATGTAGATTGGAAATCAAAAGACTGCGAGCTGAGGGGCAGAGCTAGGGTCGCAAAGGGGTTCTTTCGACACTATTTTACAGGTCCTACGAATTCCTTAGTTTCAACTCCGATCGATCTCGCTAAAAGCCGAATCCAGCAACGCCTGTGACGCTTGGCGGCGGAATCAGCGCAGAACACCAGCTAGAAGAAGGCTCTAAAAGTGGCCAGAACAAGTAGATTGATAATATTAGCCATAGAACGCGCAAAGCGTTGCCGTCACTTACAAGTTTATAAAATGAAGCACTGTGGCTTCGCCAGAGTGCCGAGGAGACAAGAGAATCAAGCAGCTGCAGCCCCTTTTTATCCTAGTTATTCCAGTATGCAGTGTTCACAGGTGACCGTGGCGCAGTTTGGACTTTGTGTGTCTTGTAAGGAAGCATATAGCTGGCTGCGATAACGGCTCATACGTCCCGGTATAAAAAGGCTGGTGAACATGTCAAGACTTCCATTACTCTTTCCGTAAAGTCTAGAGCCTAGAATCTATCGGAATTCAGAACCCTTGACACTTCGTTTTGCCCAGCATGCGTCTGACTTCGATTCTTGCCACCCTTTTCTCAGCAGATCACAGGCAAAACTCATCCACGTCCGCGATGCTAAGGACTATGATTACTATTTATCCCCCCTTCTGGCATGGTGTAGAAACGGGCTGATAAATGGTGCACGTATAAATCGCATCGCCATCATTCCCTATGATCTAGCACCTAGAGCACGAAATAATACAGTATTTCCTTCCCGGTATTCACCTCAGACAAAGGCTATACAGGCGAGACCATGGGTGGATGGTGCGGGGCGGGCCCAACAGCTTTGGCTGCAGCCGACTAGACATCCGAAGACCTGGAGCGAGGCGTGGTCGACCATCTGGGCCACCCCGTCTTCCTTATCGCTTGTTGGTTATGTGGAGGGCTTCAGCAACAATTTGGGTGCTGCGCCCATGAGTTTCGTGGGCCACATCAGGACAACATTTACGATTGGCCTTGCAAAACTCATCCAGAACGTGGTCTCGTCGAACACTGCCCACCGGTAGCGAAAGAGATACTAGTGTCTCAGGCACAACCTAGAACTGGCTCTTCCAAAAAACATTTTTTAGTATATAAAGATATTATGTCTAATTTTTTATTAAGCTCAGATAGCTCAATTGGTAGAGCAAAACTTTGAAGCAGTTTTACGATGCCTGTACGCTAGAGCTTGGTGGTAGGTTAAACAGGAAATACCATTATCTGAGTTTCATACCGGGAATCGTGCAGCTATTTCCATAAATCCTCGAGACTCAAGCTCATTCAAATTGCTATGTTCAGCCACAAGCTGGAGAAGCCCTCGTGGAAGACAAGCCCCAGACGTGGCAAGGATTGAGACTCAATGGGCTCCGCGCCCTCCAGCTAACGTCGGACTCACGACCTATCCGCTACATGTGTTATCACGCATCACACCATCCAGGACCTACGGGAAGAACCCAGGGGACTAAAGATATCCATTTTCGAGATCGTGTTTGCCTTTCCGGTGGACAGCAAGCAGCGCCCTCTGACCAGCTTCTAACATGTTTTCGCCTGCTGCTTGTTCATGACTAGGGGCTCAATGTCAGTTTTTGCTGTTGCCAGCATGATGAGCTTTCCTTCTCAGTGTATGTCATCAGCTGATCGGTTCTCTAGTTTCATATTGTTGTGCGAGGGAACTATCAACGGGCACTGGTGGTGCTGTCTATTTGTTGTCTGCAGCCCGGCTGATCCCTAGGTTTGGAGCGCCTAACCTCCAGAATTGGTGCCGTGACAACATGCAACCTAGTATGCGCGTATTTCGTAATTGGAATTCTTGTCCGGGATCTATTCCTAGAGATGGCGCGTTATCTTTCCATCAAAAGGAATGTTTAGCTGGGGAGACTAAAACCGACCTCTGAAGATGTCTAGTAGCTGTGTAGCAGCTGCGTAAGGGATCACCCTAGCTCAAGGAAGAATCAGGGAAAGCTCAGGAAAAATCAGTTACATCTTACCCCAGCTTAGGAGGGCAAACGAAAAAGGAAATTTCGTGTGCCCAGATTCGTCTCAGATAACCAGGCTGTTAAGCTAGTTTAAGGTAGGTAGCTAGGTAGAAAGAAGTAGGGGTTTACTCTGGGGACCCCCGACAAGTCTCCCGCAGCCCCCTATCTCCCACCTGTACCAGTACTAGACAGCTGGGCATTTGAAAGCCAAGGTCTTGTACTGGAAAAAGTCAGAATTTCAATATCTCCCTATCAGTCACTCGCACAATGCAGCCTCGGTTACGCGCGCAGTCCAACGTACGCGATCAGTCCAACTACCTACGCGATCAATCCAACCGTGCGATCAATTAAATGTAATTCATTACGCAATTGATACATACGGTTTATAACCTTGGGTACTGGGTACTAGTACGATGCAGCCTAACCTAGCTGGTGTATCAAGATGTCCCCGTTTTGTATGGGAAATTCAGCGTGTTCAATACAGGTGGCAGGTGTGGGTTTTATGTAGGGGCGGGGTGTCGCGGGAGGTTTATCGGGGGTCCCCCGAGTAAACCCCTATTTTAAGGGGTCAGTCCAAGTTGCATTAGCCCACCAGCCAGAGGCATGTGCAAGTCACGTGACAGCATGACAGTGCACCGTGGCAGGCTTGCCACAGGTTTCCCGAACAATCGGAGACTGCTGGCAGAGGCAGAGGGGGGATTTCGAGCAAATGTTGGAGCGTGGCGGCGGAGGGAGAGGCGATGCAGACTGCGTCAAACCCATGATTTGCTTTGATTGGCTGTCAAATCCATGATTTGTTTTGATTGGCTGTCAAATCCATGATTGGCTTTGATTGGCTGTCGCATGCAATGCGAAACTAGCACGCCTTCGCGAGCGGTCAAAGTCGCGCGACTTTCGCACCAGCTTCGCGAAGTGTTCGCGTCAAAACCGTGGTTTATGAGAGTCGCGAGTACATATCTGTTTTGTGATTGGACAGAAAAAGGCGCGTGTAGAAAGCCGCCCAACCAGGACGCGCACAAGCATGCAGATGAAACAGCATGCATATGCAATAGGGAATCGAGGTGGCGGTCCGTTTTCTCGTACTTGTTAGGCTGACTTCGAAGTTGGTGGAGGGAGCTGGGAGGAGAGCAGCGTCGACGACGTTGTTAAAGTTATAAGAAATCACCAAATCCTAGCTTCCTCCTGCGTCAGGAACGCGTTGACGGGTCGAGGACAACAAACAACAAAAAACAAAAACAGTTCCAGAAATTCCTTTCAGTCAAGCAAAGCTATCTTGTGCAAGATACACTTGAACGCTTGCCATTTTACCCCACCATCTCTGTACCCGAGACTTCATTGGCCAAGTGCACACAACCCATCGATTCGCCCTGCCTGCTAAGACCACCTACACCTCCAACCAACCGTTCCATCCCACAGTCTGCAAGTGGCTAGAGAGGATGAGTCAGCTCTCCTCCGAGGCCGTCATCGGTATCGTGGCTGTATTTATTGGTCTGCTACCAACCCTAGTCGCTGCTTGCACTTTCGTTCTAGCCAGGAGACACCGCCGTCAACAGCCTTGGCAACTCCAATCAGTCCAACACCACGCAAAAAAGAACGCAAGTGGAAGCCAAGGAAACCTTTACCAAAGTTGGTCTCGTCAGCCCCCCCCCCTCTCCCTCCCTTTTACATGCACATAATACGGCTTCTAACAGACCCACTTGCATTGAAGTCCCACCAGACCTCGGATTCTCACTCCCTGGAACTCAGGCTGGCGCTCGTTTTGTCACATTCGCGCGAGAACGACAAACTGAGTACATGGTGATGGTATAAACTATTTCTTTTGCTAGGGCGTGGGAGGCAATAGAAGACGCATTCGTTAGGGACGGCGTTAGAATACTTTGACCATCTTTATTAATAAGTCGTCAACTGGCTAGACATCTCTGGCCACCGCAGCAGGTCTTCTGCGAGGACGTTTCTTTTTCCTTCCAATAGAGTTATTTTCCTGCATTCCCACAATTCTAGTTTGGCCGCGTTTGTCTCTAGTACTCAGTAACCCTTCAATCCAGCACCTGCACAGCCGAGTCTCTTTTCTCGCATATTGTGGCAGAGTCTTCAACCGCACTCACTCACTGCCGAGCAACAAGCGAAGTCCCATAGAAGCAATAAGGCAAGGGATTTGCCTTCTTCGTCAACGGAGGGCTCTCCCGGTTGCAGAAGGACGGGTCTACCGGGAACTCGCTCTTCTTGTCAAAGACAGTCACAACGTCGGACCCGCCGAACTGGAAGAGGCCAAGCTCGTCACCCTTGATGATGGCATTTCTCCAACTTTTGACGGACAGCATTCACTGATGAGAACGTACGCCATGATGATGGGGGAGGACAGTCCAAAAAGTAATAGCATCGTTTCGATGGCCCTGGAGGAGGTTCACGTACCAGCAACCAAATCCAACATCACCATTAGAACTCGAGCTTGTGTCAATGACGACCAATCCGCGGGTCTGGAGGGAACTGATAGCCTGACTGGTCCCAGTGCCTGTGCAGAGATCTCAGTAGAGGCGTTATCAGGGGGCGTTGTCGCGAGTGGAAGCATCGTTTCGAATCCGTCGGGGCGGGACAAGGCGACCGTTCGTGTTTGACTGTGACACCGGAGGAGGGCGATCATCCAGGTGGTGATGAAGGTGTCGGCATCAGTGATAGGGGGTGTTTCTTTGGGCGAGAATGTCGGGGGCGTGGTCTAGGGCGAGCTTGGCTGCTGTGTCGGGTTGGTGTTACCGCCGATTATAGGTAGCACGTTATTGATAAAGTCTTGGATAACTTGGGGTTGGGCCATGGTAGTTGGGATCTGTGTGTTCGAGTGGGGATGTATTAGTGGGGGGGATGGGCACGAAAAAATGGGTCTTCGGGCGCTATGCGGTTGGAATATGAAGATCTCAACCTGAGCTCTCATATCCCCCAGGGTCGAGACTATGATTGGCAAAGTAATACCATCTGTGAGCAACGATATCCAAGGGTTACATTGGTTGGGCGTCTCTGCCGAGGAGTTGTCCCCATGTAACTAGTTCTACGAAATATGGCGCTACAAGTATCATCAGAGATCCAACACCTGCTGCTCGTCGTCCTCGGCAGCCCACGGAGTCGGATCATCCCCTCGTCCATGATAATACCCAATTGACAAGCCATAGGCTGGGTCCTGCTTGTAGCCCTTACTCAAGTCGCTGAAGTGTTCATCGAAGAGGTAAGCCGCCCAGTAAGATGGGTTTCTGGGACCTGTCCCCTTCACTGAAGAAAAAAAAAGGATTAGCTCCTCCGGCGGCCGTAGAGAAAGAACTTGAAGGCCACTATGTGACAGCATCATACCAAGAAACGCAATGCATGATTTGCACCTTCTGTCTTTCTTGCACTCCAACAACACCACAGCGGCCCAGTCTTCAGCACCGTATTTCTCGTACCTGGCACTATCAATGCCAGGCTTGATCTCGTGGTCCATCAATGCACTCCGAGGGGTATAGCCTCCTCCAGGTGGTTGGAAATGCATCCTAGTGAAGTATTCGTGGTCGGCGTTTGTGACGACGTTTCTCACCTCAGGCGTGGCTCTGGCTGTGCCGAGCGCCGCCAGAACAGCGGTAGTGGCGAGTGCGGTAAACTTCATATTTGCTGGCAAGATGAGGTATTGCCTCTGGAATTGGATTACAGGTTTGTTCTGGTGGCCCAAAGAGAATGGAGTTGAGTCCGGTGTGGGGTCAAACGCAAAAGGAGAGCGGCCCTCGTGTTGGGAAATGTAGGACACTTATCAAGCCATTAAGAGTACATGTATCATATCAGCTCTGAGGTTGTGCAGAAGGTGTGCATGTTCAGCTCAAGCCATGACATGCCGACCCCGCTCACTAGACCTCAATCGGAAATGCGGAATGCGAGCCGTGTGAGTCTAGAACGTGAGCTGTAGGGCTGGGGCGGGGGGCGGTTGACAGTTGAGGAGAGAAGTTGATAGGCCAGATTGCCGAGCATGGCTTGTCGAAGAGCCTCTTCACTGGGCAATGCCGCATCAGCAGCTACAGTGTCGCCGGAGACAGGAAAGACGCCACGCGGTGTGCAGAATCGAGGACCAATGATTACATGTACTCTGTTCCTGTCAGAGGCGACAATTCCATGAGGGGAAATTGCCGCCTTCAGCGAGCTCCAGGCCCGGACATGCACCAACGACGTCTGAAGCCATACACCTCATTCCGGCTATCGCTCTTCTCCGACTAGTCTGCGCTGAGTGGCTGACTATGAGCGAGTATATCAAAACACGGCTGTCGCAGACTGACTGGGAGATGATTCACGCCGCGGGTCGTCTATCGCAGTCGAAGGTCATCGCGATTCTGCGGAAGATTGATAAGTGGCGCCACCTAACCCCACAATACCGCGAAATGATCATCGAGATGCAGGATCGTGTGCTGGATCTCCCACACCATTTTCCGCAAGCACAGCCTGGAGATGAGGCTGGAGAAGTCTCAGGATCTAGCTCCAGCCCGTTATTAGATGTCTTCCGCAAGGAGCTGAATATGATCCTAGCGCGGATGGACGTCTACGAGAAAAGAGCCGACACCTTGAAGAGCCAACTGGTCTCCGAGATCAGTATGATGGAGTCCCAGATTGTGGGCCGCTTATCCTTGCTAGCTACGATATTTCTACTGCTAACCCTGTTGGGAACCCTGTTCTCCATGACGGAGGATGTCAGGCAGATTGGAGGAACCATTGGGTACTGGGCAGCGGGATCGAGCTTTGGTGTTTTGGTCGTGTATTTCTGGTCGTGGAGGAACGGGCGGGCTCGTGCGAGGGGGTAAGCGCTAGTAAGTAGGTTGTGAATGGAGATGGGTGGGGGAAGGGACGGAGAGTTGCATTTGGAACCGACCTTGTCGCACTATCCTGGTAAACGAATTTAGCTAAAGGTACGATACCTATAAAGATAATATACGAGGTATCTCTTCTACGTTTGAAGGTTTTTAATATTACGAAAGGCTAATAATAAGCTTACTAAATAACGGATGGCTAAAAAAATAAAATACGTATACGGCTTAGAGAGAGTTACTTACCGTATAAGACGCGATCCTCCTTGACATATTTTTACTCACTAACACTAGCCACCCCAAACAAGCCTGAATGGATAACGCCAAATAAGGAACCTTCAAACAAGACAGAGTTTCATCACACACATCCCAGGCCAGGCCCAAAGTAACCCCCCCGGTCCTCCCTCTCTCTTTCCTTGAGACTCAAGCCACCAAAGAAGCCACACTCTCCCGCGAATTCCTTCTCGACGGCGTACATTTGACCTCCCACAACCTCACCCCTTCCATCTCCCCTTCCTTACCAGTCCCTTCCGCCGCTGCGGCCCCATTCCCCACAACAAGGTATGCCCTGCCCGTCGCGCGAATGTGCTCGCGTACCGGCTGCAGCTTGGACGCGCCGCGGGCGTACTGGATTGCCGTCTCCTGGCTGATCATGCACCCCCTGTTGTTGCGCGCCTGGATTCCGCCGGGTCCCTCAGGCGAATCGGTTAGAGACAGGCCCTGTAGAGTGTGCACGCTTGCATCGGAGTCGCATCTGCGCATCGGGGCGGCGGGAGCGCGTGAGGTTCGTCCCGTGGGATGATGATGGGGAGGACGGGCCGAAAGCCTGGCATTGGAGGAGGAGGGTTGGAGCGCCATTCGGATATCCTGGGGCCGGGCGAGGAGTTCCATGTCCTCGGCGGTGGCGACGACAGACCCAACCGCGAGCATGTCCTGGCGGTGTGGCGGGTAGGCGTAGAATTGGCTTTGGGGACGGACGACTCGCTCCAATTCGGGGGCGGCTGGAGGGGATGACGCAGCCGAGGGGGTGCGGGGGATGTCGGCCTCGGTTATCCATTTTTGCACCATCTTGTAGACTTCGTCGTAGTCGACGGCGCTGGTGAAGCTCGTCATTTGCTCGTAGGTGGCGGGGAGTTCGAGAACCCAAGAGCCGGGGAGCATGCACCAGTCGGGGGAGACGGCCTGCACGACTCTGTTAGAATATGGAAAAAGGGGTAAGGAGGCGTCGTCTGCAGGTAACTTTGAGGGGATGGATACCTTGGATGTGTCACCCGCCTTGGCTGCAATACAACAAGCCACGTGGATTCTTGAATTGTCCCGGACAAAGGCGGCGCGGAACTTGCGCTGCACCATCTCAACGATCTTGCTGACGGATTTCTCGCACGTCTTCCACGGGGCAGATTCCTCGGTTGGCTTGGAACCGACGCAGAGGCCAACCCATTGGGCGAACCCTCCTTTGAAGTGCGGAGTTCCCACGAGGATGACGCTGTGGATGACTTCTTTTTGGTTCTTTTCACAGAGGAGCGCGGCCTGCTTTTTGGTCAGGACCATATCTGGGTCGATGGAGGAGGCAAGATATATACCTGTTCACAGATAAGGCCGCCGCAGCCGTACCCGACAAGCACGATGGGTATGTTGCCGATCGCTACACGGCATAGCTCGTCTGAGAGCATTTGGGCCCGTGCCTGCAATGTTGACTCGTCCAAGGGGTTTTTGTTCTCCGAGAAGACTTCGGACTTGTACTTGAACCTGTAGATCCTCGCATGTATTTCTCCCTCCTTCTTCTTCTCATCGGCGGATAAGGGAGGCGCGACGCTACTAAGGAGGATGTCGAGTCGTTTCTTTCGTTGGCTCTCGTCTAGCATCTGCGGCAAGTCGTAATCGGGAACGACGACAAAGCTGTGACACAAGGTTAGCCGCTAAGACCCGGCAGGTCTGGTTGAGCTGAAGTCCCTGAAAACAATCACACGTACATAGCGGATGGATTAGCTGCCTCTTTCCAAGGGACCAGCGGTTTGTATGTAGTCATCTTCTCTGTGCCTATCGACGCCGCACCAGTAGCACTTATTTTACAGCAGTAGTAATTGTGGTGGACGTTGTGATGAGCAAGAAAAAGAACATCAGCATATGTCGAAAGGTGATGAAGCGGAAAGTGGAAAGAGAAACTGGTGATGAGGATGGGAGAGCTAGACACCTGGGGGGGATATACTGCCAGCCAAGGGGGGGGGGGGGCGGGGGAAACCCCAAGGGCCCCTTCCCGGCGTCACATGGCTCGGAACTTAGGGGCGAGGAGGACTTGGTTTGCCTCGGAGGTTTCTGTCGGCTAGGCATCAGTCGCTTCCGTGCCCCGTGGATGTTGGGTACACGTTCCCGATATCTGTAAATACCAAGCAGTACGATACTCCTCGGCATTGTGTACTTGACAGCCCGCAAGGGTTATGCGCAAGGGTCATGAACATGATCAAGTATCTAAGAGTCCTCACAAGTATCGATGAAGTATATATACATGGTGAACACATGTGAAAAATATTTCCTCTTTTGACCACACCATCCCCCACTGGGGGGGCAGTATCGGGGCTGTACGAAAACTCTCAGTGCCGGTGGTTGACCATGCCGAACACCGTGTGTCTTATCTTCCACATTCCGTTCCGTAAAAAAAATAGAAAACAGAATTGTCTTAGTTTCTTGACCCCATCACCTGCCCGTTTTGTCCAGAATCAGGCTCTGCATCTCCTCGATCTACTTTGGCTGAGAAGGCCAGGTGGGGGGAGAGCCAAGACAATGGTGGGTTCAAACTAAGATCGATAGTTCGGAACATATAAGTACCTTAGCTACCCTAGATACCTGCCCCCAATCGCCGCCTCGAGAAAGAATATCACCGGCGCTTTAACCACACCGCCAGCCAGCCCTGATATCTCCGTAGCCCATTGTGAAATACCTACCCCCTCTCGAGCCTTTGTCCAGAGTAGCCACCATGGACACCCACTCTCCTCTACCGTCCCCCAACATGCTACCCGAGGAAGACTTCTTCCTCCCTCTCGACGCTGATCTTGCCAAACGCAAGAAGAAGATCATTGTATGCTGCGATGGTACAGCATGCACCGCTTACAAGGGCGACGGCGAGAGCCCCCCGACCAACGTGATCCGAATCGCGCGGTGCATCAAGTCGGTTTCCGACGAGGGGATTCCGCAAGTCGTGCACTACATTCCTGGGATTGGAACCAGCGTGGAGAGTGACTGGAATCCGTTTCACATGTATTACATGGGGACTGGCAAGGGCGAGTTACCACCTCATCCCCCTGCTCTTTTTTTTTCTTTCGACGACTAGACGACGACTAATCTCCTGTGTAAATAAAACAGGCATCGAGGAAAAGATCATCGAAGGCTACAGCTTCATCTGCCACAACTACTCGCCCGACCAGGGAGACGAGATCATCCTCATCGGCTTCTCCCGCGGTGGCTTCATCGTCCGCTGTATCGCCGACCTCGTGTACCGCGTTGGCGTCCTCACCAAGTTCGGGCTCTACTACATCCGCGACGCCTATGACTCGTGGCGCGAAGCCGGTGAGAAGTCAGACAAGGAGATGACAACAGTCTTTGGGGTGCCTCCCCCCATCAACAAGCCCGATGATGATGTCGCGCTGTCCGAGTTTGAGATGGACTTGGGGGACACGGATGAAGAGGACGATGAAGACGACGACGACGACGACGACAACAAGTGCAGACCAGAAGGGTTTGAGAAACGCCTGACCAAGAAGGAACTCCAAGAGGAGATCAGACGGGGAAACACCAAGATTGTCAACCGCGGGGTCCCCGTTGAGGTGTGTGCTGCGTGGGATACCGTGGGCGCTCTTGGTCCCTTGACCATGCGCTTGGTAGTGTTCCCGCTGCAGCCCTTTTTCAAGCTGGGCTTCATCCGGTCTGAGCTGAATCCGGGCATCTGCAACGCCTTTCAGGCGCTGTCGCTGCATGATCGCAGACGCTGCTTCATGCCCATCGTGTGGAGCCGACCCAAAGGCGCCGAGGGGGAGAAAATCCGACTCGAGCAGTGCTGGTTCATGGGAACCCACGGGGAGGTGGGCGGTGGTCTCCGCGGGGATGGCCTAGCGCAGTTCTCTCTCGCATGGATGTTGGGTAAGCTGGACAGCTTCGTTGACATGGATCTCGGCAACTTTTGGAGCCCGCGACCCGACATGACCAAGTGGTACACGGCCGAGGACCATCATCTCCGCCTGCACTACCAGAACCCATTCCCGCTTTCCTACTGGCTTGCAGGAGCCAAGTACCGCAAGCCCCGCTGCCAGTTCTGGGGGATCCGCGGTCTGGAAGAGCTCAAGCCGCATGAGGTGGCATCGGACAAGAATAACATCTCGGGCGAGTTCATGCACTTTAGCGTCCAGATGCTGGCCGAGGACGAAGCCATGCCGCGCTGCAAGAGCCTGCGCACTGTGCCGGTGCCGCCGCGCTCCTACAGCGAGGAGGCGCGCGTGGTGTGGGAGTTGCCCTTCCGAAAGCCGGGTCTTTTTCGACTCCCTAGAGGTGCGATTCGTGCGTGTTACGATGTATACGAGGCAGCGCCGGAACCCACCAATAAGGGGGGGCGGCAGGAGATGGAGCTGGAGTTAAAGTTGCTCATCAAGTGGTACGGCTCCGAGTCGGAGCAGATGGGTCTGGATTCGTCTCCTGAGAAGTCGGAGCCGGATCACGCCATGGGGCATGCTATTTTCAGGCTACAGAAGCTGTTGCGCACTCTAGTTAGTTGGTAGTTCTACCTTACGAAATTCGGCAGATACTAGTTGCAATGGCAGATTTTGACAAATTACGGAATTCCCTCACGGGCACCACATGGAGACATATTGCCATTTTTGGTTGGTGTGCTTGATGCCCTCCGTCAACCAAGTTAAAACTTTAAACTCCTATCTCTCTATCGGGACCTTCTGAGTTTTCCATGTTGCAGATATTGGGCGTTTACGCGTCTTGTTATCTCGGCGTCGAGTCTGGCCCTCACCGCTTCTTGTACATGTCGGCCATCCCGCACCGAACCCCCAAAGCAGTGACAATATACAAAGGTGTGTGGTGGGCATCGCGGGACAAAAGTCTTTGATGGCAGCCAATGAACGAGCAAGTCGGCGTGGCCGCACGCAAGAACCAGACACTCACCTCGACCGCCAGCGCCGCTCGGAAACCTTTAATGCCCGAGAAGGAGGGCGGCCGTGAAAGTATACCGTTCGGTAGATAGAGACAAGGCTCTGTCCTGTCGCCACCCACACTTTCAGCTCTTCACCGCTCAACGGGATCCCAATCTGGATAGAGATAGCGAGGTTGCCTACGGGAATACCACCTCAGACAAGCTGAACTCTGCGGAAGTTCCGTACCGCCTCTCATCTCTGCCGCCCGTATGTGTTCTCGGTCAAGGACATACCAAGGTGGATGGATGGATGGATGGATGGGTAGGATTGGTGATGTCCGTGTGTTTGTACCACCTTTCTGCCGTGTAGGTGTGCTTGCGCTTGATAACCCGAGGATACCCACGTCAGTGTCATGCCCAAGGGAATATCCTCACCGGATACGGCCTGGTTTACACAGGTGTGTAAAAAGGGCGGCGGCTCTGCGGGTCAATCATGGGCCGTGATTAGAAATTGCTCAAGCTCATGTTGAGGCCCCGTGAACATGACTTCATGACATGATATGCGGGGAGTCGTGTTCTTGCCCGGGCCGTGTTCACCCCACGTCTGCCTGGAAGAGCTTCTAGAAACCATTTGAGGGTTGATTCAGGTGTTGTGTGCTGTCTTGACATTCACTTACAGTTTCGTATCCGTAGCACCTTGGCCAGCGCCCTCTCCTCCCTCGGCCACCACTTCCCCTCCCATTTTCTTCTCATCGGTCAAGTCTTTCTCCATGGCCACCAACACCAACACTAACATCTCCATCTCCCACTCCTCCCCTACCCATCTACATGCCAACCCAACTTCCTCCAACCCCATCACCTTCTCTCCGAACAACATGACTGATACTCCCCCCCGCCGCGACAACATGACCACCCCAGACGAAGCCAGATTTACCCCCACCACCCTCCTCACCACTTTTGAGTCCTCTACCTCGTTCGTAATCTCGGCCGCCACCTTTGGCGGTGCCGTTTTTGCCTCCATCCTCACTCCCATCCGGGACCCGCCGCGCTTCAGCATTGATACTGTTCGAATATTCCTCGCCATGGCGTGGCTTTGTCTGGCGCTGTGTTTGGTCGTGGTGGGGTTTGCGAGGACCTTTCTCAAGGTTTTGGGCAAGGGGGTTGATTATGATGGAGGACAAGGACAGGCGCAAAAGGCGAAGGGTGAGGGGGGGGAGGTGGGCACCAGGGAAAAGGATGAAAACATGAGAAAGCTCTGGCACACTCTTGGAATGGTGGTATGGTGTGCCTTGTACGGACTCATCACCTCGGCTTTTGTGTTTCTGGCACTGGTGTTGGTGGCGTATGTTGGTGCGGTTGGGTGGGTAGCGTTGGGGTTTGCGTGTTTAGTCGGGAGTTTGTCTATTGTTTGGGTTATACTCGAGGTGAGGTGAGTTATCCACCTGTCTAACCTTTTTCGATCTTGTAAGGGAATGGGAGGAAATCTGACATGGCTTTTGGATCATAGGGCTGAGTTTGGGAGAGGGCGTGAATTGGAGCAATGGCGGGAAGGTGTTGGCTCCGACCCAAAGAGGACGTCAGCGTGAACTGGGTTGGCTGTTGATCCAGTTTGTGGGAACTTGTACTGGATCGTTTCCGCATACAATAAGGGTGGCCCATACGCAATTTTAGCAGATACAAACAAACTTGCCAGCCAATGTGCTTTGGAATGTTAGGGGACACTTTTCTATGTAAACTTCTTTTAGCACTTCTTATCGCGTGGAAAGCTCTCCAAGTCTCTCTACCCCTTTGTAGTTACCTAGTTAGCTCCTCTCCTCTTCCCCTCAAGCAAGTAAACTACAGCAAAAATAGAGCCTCTGTTGTTCTGTGCAAAGCCCCGATGGCATGCAAAAGGTATGGCGGTAGCCCTAGACTCTTTATATATCCAACAGCTACCAAGCCTAATTCTTCACCTCTATGTTAAGGGCGGGTTTGTTTTGTTGGAGCGGGGGAATAGGAGATTTCTAGGATCCCCCCTATCTAGGCACCCTTTATCGGACGCAGGCCCAAAATCGGTCCCACATCGCGTAAACTTGCCAATTTTTATGGCAGGGTGAGCATTAGGTGAGCAATGGTGAGCCGAAGCTGAGCTGAGGGTAAAGCAAGCCTGATTTTGGGATACGTAGTCATTTTTGTGTAGGACCCACTTATTTTTTAGTCTGAGAGGTACCCAGGTAACTACTATATATTCCTAGGGGCTGCGGAACCCCCTTTTAGTCTGACGATTACCGGATGCTAGTTGATTAACTTGTACGGACGTAACGACTTCAGCTAGTACTAGACGGGACTTGATAATATTTAATGTAATAAGTTCGTGCATCCTACTTTATATTTACAGGTATGCTTAATTTAACAACAACGAGAGCCCGGATATGTATCTACCATTTCAAGTTCGCGCTGTTGCCTCTTTTCTCTTCTGCCTGGTTTGTTCAGCCGTTTTATGTGAGGACTCGATCGAGTCCGTCCATTCGTCTGCTTGTATCTGGCTTTCGCCGCTAGCGGAACATGGTCCCTCGGCGTGTTCTTGTCCTGGCGTTACTGTCAGGAACCAACGCGGCCGTGCTGTGCAGCGGGGACCAGTGCCTGAAGGCGCTGCGGGTCTCCGCGCTGGCCGACGAAGCTTCGTCGCTTTGCTCATCTATTCTCGAGACGACGCTTGTACCGACCGCGACGACCAGAGTTCCAGCATAGGCATCTCAGAACTGTGGCAGCGAGACGGGCTTGGTCCCGAAGCTGAGTCGAGCGTGTTCACACTTCCCTGACGATATCCTCGACACCATGGCCAAGTTCAACCCCGAGTTCAGCCCCTTCATCGTCCTCTCAGGCTTCTGAATCTCTATCCATCACGAGCGGTTCCATGTGTCCAGCCCCAACCACGACCATCACCGAGACGGAAACGGTCACCTAGTCTGCCTCCCAGGTCAGCGTATCCAGCTGTCCCGCACCCTCGACAATTACCTTGTCCGGTGCCACCATCACACTTTCAGGGGTTACCATCACCGAACCCGGCGTGACCATTACCGAGTCCAGCACCACCGTCACCCGGATTCTCGCTTTCCGCGCCGTGCGAGGGAATACACCCGGCACGCAGAATCCGCTCCTTCGCATAACGCAGGGAATATCGACATGCGCGGGAACCTACACGCTGCGCATCCGCTATCAGGTCCGGGGAAAACCTTGACAACTCACCCGGAGGCTGGACGTTTCGCGCGCGGCTCGAGACGTTCTCGGGGGCAGTTCTCACCGCCGAGTTTACAGATGCGCCCGTTGGGTTCCAGTGGGTGACAAGGGATATGGTGCCCAACTGGAGTCTTCCCTCTGGCACGGCCGAGCTGAGCCTGGATATGGTGGTGGCGGATCCGTATAACGGCGACACAACCGTCTGGATCGATGCTGTGGAGCTTTTGTGGACGTAGGTAGTGCTTGGCAATCGCTTTCTAGTGGTGAAAAGCGTCACATCAATCCAACCATCTTCGTGATCGAGATCAAGCATGATTCTCTCGACATTCAGTTGATTCGCATACACACCCCGTAGTCGCGCAGCTGTAGTCTAACAATAACCATGCCGCCTATGGCCGGTATCCATAGTGGTATCATGAAAAGCATAGCCACTAACCTAGTTTAGAGCGTAAAACACCATGTAGTCGCGCCATGATGGTGGGGTACAGCATGAGATGCGGATCGCCGTGGTTGGTGGTGCCCTCTGGGACTTGGACGGTAAAGTTCATTGCTGTCGAGGTCGTGTTTGAGGAAGAAAGTTGTTGCAGGCGCTTGCCCCGCACCATCCGCGGGGGGTCGCAGTTCTGGTCCGATCTGTCGTGGCTCTGTGCCAAAAACCGCCCATTGGTGGGGGATGGATGCACTGTTGCGTCACCAACCCGGTTCTGCATCGGGACACCGACAGCCTACAGCGGCCCCGCAGTTTTTATCTATGGAGCCTGACCCAAGACGAAATTGGCGACCGAGAGCCGTCCAGCGCGTCAAGTGTCAACATGGACCGTCAAATGCCGGAGCGACTGAGGCCCGGCTTACGCACTCGTTCGGCTCGTAGAACATGATGAACTTATGAATTTTGCCTTGGAGATCTGGCAGTTTGCCTTGCCAGGCTGCGCATTGTAGCGCCCGATGCACGACGCCCTTGCCATGATCTGCACTCCACCTTCGCTGCACTGCCGATAGAGGGTTGCCTACCTTGCGCAGAGCAAGCAGGAGCATTTCTTTATATTTACACGTCTCGTCTCCTCCTTCTCCTCCTCCGGAGGTGAACTTGAGTAGCGGCAACCGAGACAACATTGGTAACAGCCTGCTTTGCAGATTTCCGAGATCCATCTTTTTTTAGTCGACGCGAGATGGCGAGGCAGAAACTAAACCCCAAGGACAAAAAGGTCGAGAAACCATGGGAGAGGTCCGACATCACGATGCCCATCGAGGAGGAATTCTCGATACCGCGGGTCCAAGTCCGACTCACTCACTTCCAGATCATCTCATCCGTGCCGTCAAAGCTAATTGACAAAAATCCATCTAGCTTCATCTCGTTCTCATGAAAAGATTCCAGTGCATCATCAACGGTGCAAGGAATCCCGCCGCGTTCGGTGACCGGTTTCCTCCCCCGCCCGCCGGCGCCGAGGCCACCAGCGAGGAGGAGTTGGGCCGATGGAGGGTACAAGCTCTGCTCATGAGCGCCGAGGTCCGCTACTCGCTGTATCTCCGATTCCTCAGGGAATGGGTCAACGACCACCCCGAAGAGAGAGCAGACAAGAGCAGTTGGCCACTTCCTCCCTGGTAGGTATTTGAGAACCTCGAAGCAAGAATGGGGACGGCAAACGCTGACATGCATGTGATCATTCAGGGATGTCGCCATCATCTATTACACGCATCTGCTCATGCCATACCGCTTCCACCACGAGGTTGCGCTGCAGTTTCCCACGCTCTGGAGCGCCAAGATGGAATTCCCCATCGCAAGGCTGGCCACGATCAAGGGCGTCGATGCTCCATCGGCCACGGCGTGGTCGCAGTTCTATCCTGACATCCCTTACCAGGTAGTCGCCTTCGATCCCTCCGGGGAATACACCTACATCCTCGATCACAACATACTGGACATCCGCGGCTTTCGGTGCGCTTCATCTACCTGCTACCCCCAGAAAGACAGTCCAGTGATGATAATCCCCATATCCCTCTGGTCCGAAGCCCGCCTCGGTGTGCATCCCCTCGTCTGTCCACGCTGCAACACCTCGTACACGGGCCGCAACAACCTGGATGGCCCGACCTACTTTGAAATGACCCAGATCGCGTTCGGCGTCGAGGTATGGGAACTCTGGGACAGCCCACTACGCCAGTTTGGCACGCACGGCTTCATCGAGACCATCATGGCCGTCGCCGTTGCCGCCGCCGACCCATCAATGTCCGATGTGCCGTTCGTCCAGGCCCAGAAGCGCTACCTGCAGTTCCTACACATCATCAAGAAGAGCAAAAAGGGCACAATCTGCGTTCCCACCGTCGACATCGACCTCTTCTGGCACACACACCAACTCTCCCCCGCCGCCTACGAGACGTACTGCCTCAGCCACGTCGGCCGCATGGTCTACCACGACGACGCCATCCGGACCCCCCGCCGCTCGGGCGGCATAGACTACACGAAGCAGACCTGGATCGCCGAGTATGGGGAGCAGTTCCTGGACCCGTACAACCCTGACGAGAAGGCCGCAATAGCACAGCGCGAGGCTGCCGTGAGAGCGGCGCGAGAGGCCAAAGACAAGCGACTCCAGGAGCTAGACAAGCAGGTCCAGCGTGAAAGTTTGGAATACAACCGCTTGTCCGCCGTGTCGAGGAGCGCCCAGACCGCCTGGAGCAACCTGAAATGGGACGGCAGGGACTATTCCTCCCGGTCCAAGGAGTTTGACCTCCAGCGCAGGAGGGACAAAATTCGGCCGTGGAACCTCCCGGGCGTGGGGAAGTGGTACACGGGCAGGAGCAAGAGGAAGATGGCGGCCGCTGAGAAAGAGATGGAGGAGTACAAGGCCGCAAAGGCCAAGTGGGAGAAGGAGATGGAGGTCAAGGCCGCCGAGAGGCAGGCTGCAGCTAGCTCGAGTAACGCTGCGCTGGCAAGGTGGCGGGCTGCGGCAGACTTGAGGACGAAGGAGATGGCGAGGATGCAAGAAGAGGTCGACAAGGCGATCGAGACGCTCGAGACGACGTTTGTGGAGACGGTGCCTCCGGATGATGAGACAGGGAGGCGACCCATGTGGTCCGTCGTTGGGACCGAGGCGCATCCCACGCCAAAGGTTGTAGGGAAGAATACAGATTTGGATAGGTTCAAAGGCGTGTTGAGGTGGAGCGAGACATATAAGGGGTCGAAGACAAGGATCCCGGCTGAGCTTGGTCCGTCAGCAAGGACTGTTTTGAAGTCGTATGGTCCGGATGATAGACCTGGTGGTAGTGGAGGGGGTGGGTTCGGGAAATCTAGCCTTGGATTTCATGTGTATTCGTCTGTTGGTATCGGAGGGCCGGATACGGCTGGTGGGGGTGATTGGGATGGGGGAGGTGGTGGCGGGTGGGCGCCGTGCGATGACGGTGATGATGGAGGTGACGATGGTGGCTGCGGTGAGGGCGGATGTGGTGAGGGTGGATGCGGCGGGGGAGGCTGCGGAGGAGGAGGTTGTGGCGGATGTGGTGGCTGTGGTGGTTGTGGTGGTTGTGGTGGTTGTGGTGGTTGTGGTGGTGGTTGTGGTGGTTGATAATGGCCGTAACAAAAAGGCTGGCTATTTTACCTGTATTTTTGGTCCTTTTGGGCGCTGAGAGGGGCATTGCCAATCGAAGGACAAAACCTTGGCTTTTAAGCCCTCATTTATATACTAGTACGACTACCTAATTTCTGATAGTCTCCGCACATGTCGCCACTGTACAATCCGCCGTGACATCCTCCTCTACTACCACGCTGTCGATGCCCAATATTCCTGATAGCTCAAACGAGGCAGCTTGAGGACACACTCGACCCCCCCTTTGCTCCCGCAACATCTCCAACACAACCTGCACATCGCCCGGCCCATACCCCAATGCATCGTAAGGCAGCGCGTCGTCCGGCCAGTAGGTGAGCTCCCCGTAGTCCAGCTCGAAGTACTCCAACGCCGGAGCGAGCCGGAGAATACAGTCGACGGGCATCGTCCGGCACCAAGTCCCACACGCTCCACGCACGTCCAGTGTCGGGTCCGAACGACACGCGCAGCCTGATGGGGTGCCTTACGAGGAGCCTTGCAGGTGGTTCGAGGAAGGAACGAAGGAAAAGGCGAGTCGTCGCGTTGATGGGGGAACAGTGAGGGGCTGTTGTTGCTCTTATTAAATTTGAAGCCAGATTCGAACTATTGCGTGTTCCTTTCGGATGGAAGGGGCCCGAGTGGCATTTTATAATCGTGCCATCTGGGTGCTGGATACCGCTTGGAATTGTGTCTTGAACTTTGAATCCAGCACCGAGTCAATATGATACGGCACTAGAACACCTAGAGCTAAACCTTTGGGAGAACAGAGAGTTTGGCTATAATTCTTTCTCTTATCCATTTTGTGCGTGTGGCTACAACGCCAGGTCCCTCGGCCACTCAGGACCCGTGCTTCCCTCTATCGACGTTTTTAGGGATGCATTTACCCATTGCGAAGGGGGTGCATACATGCGCGCAGCCCGCAACTGGTACCGTACGCGAGAACCCCCCCGCGCTGGGACGGACAAGGGGTCGGAGAGTTATCAGCCGCCGCCGGTTGAGCCTCTCGGAAAGATACCGCAATTATTGGCCGACTCGCCAACTGCTATAAAGATGGAAGGGGAACAACCGACTGTACTGCATCAAAGCAGCATTGCAGATCCCAAAACTCGACTTGTTCTCGGCTCTCCTCATTTCAAGCTCGACTCAATTTTTTTCTTTCTTTTTTTTCCTTGCTAGAACAAACCATCCTAGGCAACTCCACCCAAAAACACCCAACCCAAACCAAACCATCAACAATGTCAGGCCCCACCACAACTCTCATCACTGCCTCAGAAACCCCCGCACCGGGCCGGCCCGTCCGCCCCGCGAACCTAGGCACGGTAGGCAAGATCCGCTGGAACGTCGGCCATCCGCCAGCGGACCCGACGAACGTCTCCTTCGCAGGCAAGACGGTCCTGGTCGTTGGCGCCAACACGGGCGTCGGCTTCGAGGCGGCAGTCAAGTACGCGGCCCTGGGCGCGGAGCGTCTCATCCTGGGCGTGCGCACCCGCGAGAAAGGCGAGGACACCAAGGCCCGCATACTCGCTCGTGTCAATACCGCCGCCGACAGTACCAAAAAACGAGATCCCAACTCCATCAGCTACCTCCTCATCGATCTCTGCACTTTTGCCTCGGTGCAGAAATTCGCCGTCGCGCTTGAGAAGGACGTGTTTTCGGAAGGCGGAAGTGGTCTGGACGTCGCGCTCCTCAACGCCGGCGTCAGCACCTCGACCTACAGCCTCTCGCCCGAGGGGTGGGACATGTCGGTGCAGATCAACACGCTGTCCACAAGCCTGCTCGCCATGTCGATCCTCCCCATCCTCCGCAGGAGCGTCGCCGCCAATCCATCTAGAGCCCCCGCGCATCTGACCTTCGTAAGCAGCTACGGCACCGAGATGATCAAGCGCTCGTCTTTGGCGAAGCACGATTCCCCGCTGGAGATGGTGAACGATCCGAAGGGGTGGTTCGGGTTCACGGCGTACACGGTCAATAAGCTGATGGGCATGATCATGATGCGGCACCTGGCCGAGGAGGTGACCAAGGAGGGAGGCGGCGTGGTTGTGAATGCTACCTGCCCCGGCATGTGCAAGACGGATCTCGGACGCGACATCCCCCGACCGGTGAGGGCCGTGTTTGGGGTGGCCTTTTCCTTCGTCCAGCGGAGCGCCGAGGAGGGGGCTAGGTCGCTGGTTAGCGCTACTGCGCTTGGGCCCGAGAGTCACGGGAGGTTTTGGCATAATGATGTTTTGTACCCGTGAGTTTCTTTTCCCCTCTTTTCTTTTCTTCTTTTCGTTTTCACTCTCCACATGTAATTTATGATGATGAAGCTGATTCAACTTGCGAAATGTAGGATGCATGAACTCACCCGGGATGAGGAATTTGTGAAAAAAACGATTGATGGGATCATGGGTGTATTGGGGAAGGTGCCGGCGCTGTGATTAGCACAGTAGATATATCTTGGAATCATCTACCCCCCCTGCGCTACCTGGTAGATTAACCTGTGTGTAGTTTGTAAGTAAAGGTATTTAGAGCATCTCATTTATATTCGACCCCGTTACAATACCTAAATCGCGCGACCTTGGTGTTTCTCAGCAATGCGACTGACGCGCAAGAGAGCTGCTCTGCCTCGGTCAACTCTTCATTCGTGGAAGAAAAAAAAAA
>Ga0247765_1000620_pt1 | contig 25708 bp, 16 predicted proteins | sample UWRJL106311C6_FD_179949 | JGI IMG/M metagenome (GOLD analysis project Ga0247765, IMG submission 179949) | Plant litter microbial communities from Arlington Agricultural Research Station in Wisconsin, United States - UWRJ-L106-311C-6 | ecosystem: Environmental > Terrestrial > Plant litter >...
CTCCACTTTCAGCTCCAACTCCAACTCCAACCCCAACCCCAACGTCAACCCCTCAACCCCAACCATCACTCAACCCCAACCAACATCTTCAAAGTGGAGAAACGGCAACTGCATGTGTTAGTTTACATGTGTAGATGCAGAGTTCTAGATAGTGCACCGGATTTCTAATACGAAACACAAGATCCCGTATACGATCCTCCGGTATCTAAGGTAACCACTCCCTGACTTTAGTCTAGACGTCAAGAAACATCACGGTCATGTTGGTCAGCATCTTCAAAAAAGATGACTCCGCGTACCCATGAAGGATTCGGTCCTCGCTTGATGCAATTCATCATTGGTCTGTATTGGCCTTTGCTACATGTACGCTCATCCAGACAATGCAACATGAAGTTCATGCCGTAGAAATGACCTGTCAGGATCAGGATCTCCTTAGGATCGATGATTACCGTGCTCAATTGAGGGGAGTGAGTCCTCGCCGTCATGGCCTACGTACCTCTCTCTATAAATCCTAACACGCCCCGTCATGTTTCGGGGCTGAAGGCCTTTTGAAACTTCAAACCGCTCACCTCGTAACTTGCAGATCCAATCGCAACTCACTCATTGCACTGTCGACAATGACTCTTAAACCTATACGCGTTTGGCTGACGCGTAAGTTTTGTCCACGCACGCAATTCCTTTTTCACCGCAACATTCAATGCTCCCATCCAGTCCTGTCCCGTCTGGTGTCGTCGTCGTCACAATGCTAGGTAACCTATGCTAACTTGCCTACCTATTCGGCAGCACCCGGTCCCAATTCTTGGAAGGTACGTACGTTCCTACATCAATGGGTTAGGTAGGATTGATCGCGAGGCTTTTTCTCAGACGAGTTGAATCATGCATGTCTGGTGTGCATGTATGCGAACGGAGCATTCTGACATTTTCCGGGTCCGATCCATGTCGGTAGGTGGTATTCGTCCTAGAGGAACTCGGGGTGCCGTACGAGATCATCAGCTTCAAGTTTGATAATGTCAAGAAGAAGCCGTTTATCGACATTAACCCGAACGGGAGGGTGCCAGGTAAATCTTTTTTATTTTTTATTTTTTCAGGACAAAATGACATCAAATGGCTGGCGGGGCTTCAATTTGAAATTGAATTGATTGAATTAGCTGACGGATGTCGTTAGCAATTGAGGATCCAAACACCAATCTTACCCTCTGGGAATCCGGCGCCATCAGCACTTACCTGGTCGAACAGTATGACATTGACAAAAGACTCACCTACACGACGCTGAATGAGAAACATCTCGTCAACCAATGGTTGCATTTCCAAATGAGCGGACAAGGGCCTTACTACGGACAGATGGGCTGGTAAGTCTCATGTCGAGTCTCCTTTCGTAAAAAGTTGCATGCATGCGGCGGACTACAGGTAGTAGGCATTGTGGCTTGAATGGAAGGGCTGGAAGGAATCGGACCTCCGTTGGAGTTGGACGAGTTGGCGATAAGCATCAATGACATGACATGACATGACATGTTAGTAGGATTATTACTGACCATCCCGCGTTTTGGGGGGAGAGAAAAACAGGTTCAATGTCCTGCACGAGGAAAAGATAGCGTCAGCCATCGAACGATACAAGGGCGAAGTGATGCGAGTGCTCGGTGTGCTGGACGGTGTGCTACAAGACCGAGAGTGGCTGGTGGGCGACAAGATGACCTTTGCCGACATGGCCTTTGTCCCTTGGAACGACCGCCTCGATGACCTGCTCGTGCAACCATTGGATGACACGTATGCCGGGCTGCCGAATGTCCGGGCCTGGCATGAGCGCATGGCCTCGCGACCGGCTTGGCAGCGAACCAAAGCGATACGCGCTTCCAAGATGCACGAACAGGGCTTGCTGGATTTCAATGGGATGCCTGAAGGGTTTAGCAACATTCAGGAATACTTGGCAGCTATTGCAGCTGATGCTGCTGCAGCCAAGCAGGTAGACTGAGAGCTTTTGGTTTGGTCATGGATCGTTTCCAGAAAAATTAAGCGGGAAGAAGGGGAAAGAAAGGGAAAAAAACAATGGCATCATATCCACCTGTCCGTCCATGGCACGACCACAACGGTGGGTGACACGGATGACACCCCGCCAAGATGATCATTGTCTAGGGCTGGCTGGCTGGTTGGGCTGTCGCTGTAACGGTGTGTGGACCGGTGGGGGTTTTATGAGGAAGGGGAGGGAGGGAGTTTGGGGTCACCTTTTTTGTTTTCAGCTCAAGTCCTAACACAATTCGAGAAAGAGTTTAATTGGACATCTCGACCAAGCGACCAAGGGGGGGGATGAAGCTTGTTGCGGGCCAAGAGGATCGTGCCCCTGGTTCGTGTCCCAGAGCGCTATTGACCTGGTCGCATCCTTTGGGCAGGGTTCGGTGATTGCCACATGGCTGAGCTTCGCAGTGCTATACGAAAATAACAGAGCGTTTTTTGTTCGTGTTGGGGAAATATGACATAACGCATCAGGGTTCAATGGCACCATGTAATCAGGGGTAGTTTTTGGTCTCTCTGGTTCACTGCCCCCCCAAATCTCAAAGCTGATGAGAGAGTGGTTCGATGATTGGAGGGATTCGGACTTGGGTTTTGCGGCTTTGGGGTGCTGCAAAGGCTTGGAGAGCTGCAGAACAGGATGCGACAGCGAGGCGGTGTCCGACATGGCCAAATGATCGAATGGGTGCGCAAATGACCAATGGTGGTTTTTTATTTTCCCTCTTGGCTTTACCTAGCCTTATCTGTGCCCCGATGGTTCGGACCTGGTCGGGTCACGGTAAGACGGAGGCGGGAACGGACCCCCCCCCCCCCCCCCCCCCCCCCCTCCCCCCTCCCCACCCCACCTTCCCCTTCACCCTACCCCTACCCCTGGTACGGTTGCCCGACTGGTGAAATTCAACTGCCCACCCCCCCCGGCGCGCTTGGCTAACCGCGAACGAACACAGCCGGAAAGGGGGTCGGGTCGAGTCAGCACAATTCGGTCAAAAACATTTCATATACATATTAGCTAGCATGACACGCAACTCAGCCGATCGCCCCCCTTCTCTCGTGGCGCTGATCGAATCTCCCTCAACTGAGACTCCGAACTTGCCACATTTCCCCGGAAAAACAATGGATGCAGCAACAGGGTTACCATAGCTTCAGCGGTTTTTGACTGGACGCCTCCTCTCTGACTTGTCCCCCCCCTGCCAAGATGGCGTCAGAGACACCGACATGGAGTATCCCGCTGACGCCTACAACGCCCACAACGCCCTACGGGGCCTATCTCCAACAACAACATCTGCAAAACCTCCAGAACCCACCCCACATTGTGGCCGCCGAACACAGTCAGTACCTGACCGACGAAGAGATCGAGCAGTTCCTCGACGACCTCGACCACAATGGCGACGGGCTCATCGACTACGACGAGGTGGAGGAGAAGCTGGATGCCACCTACGACGAGCTCTTTCCCAGACAGCAACAACAACAGGGCCGCAACCAATTTAATAATAGTAGTAGTAGTAATAATCATGCCACGAAAAAGAAAGACGGCAATACCAGCAGCGGCAGCCAGACGCCCATGACGCAGGCCGGGACGCCCATGACGGAGAACTTCTCACACAACCAAGACATGGAGATGCGGCACCAGTTTCTGCGCGCCATCATCGGCTCGGACCAGCTGCGGATACCACGACATGAGTTTGCCGCCCGGGTGCGCGAGTGGAGGATACCATCCCTAGCTCTGGAAGGGGAGGGGACGGGCGGTGAATATGTGCGCAAGATGTCGGTATGGAGACGGGCACGGGCATACTGGGCCGTCCACGGGCCCGAGATTGTGTTTCTGGGTCTCGTCATCTCGATGCAGGTGGCGTTTGCCATCTGGCAGTGTGTCAAGTTTTCCATCGACCGAAAGTACGTCGAGGCGTTTGGCTGGGGGGTGGTGCTGGCCAAGACGACGGCGGGAGCCCTGTATCCGACCATGTTCTTCCTGGTGCTCAGCATGTCGCGGTACTGCTCGACTTTTCTGCGGCGGAGCTATTACCTCTCGCGCTTCATCAACTGGGATCTTTCCCAGTCGTTCCACATCAAGATTTCCATCGTGGCCGTTTCCCTGTCGACACTGCACGCCATTGGCCATTTCACGGGCACCTTCAACAACGGCAGCAAGGAGATCAACGACGAGTTTGTCGACAAACTCATTGGCGACTTGGGGACGCAAAGGACCTATGAGAGCTACCTGAACTCACTACCCGGGTGGACGGGCATAACAGCACTCGTCCTGTTTTATGTCATTGGCACACTCAGCACGCCCTGGGTGAGGAAGTGGAACTACGAGGTGTTCCAGCTCGGTCACTTGCTGATGTACCCGATTATTGCGCTCCTCTGTGCCCACGGTGCAGCTGCCCTGCTGCAATACCCCATGCTGGGGTTCTGGCTGGCATTTCCAACAGCCATGATTCTCATTGAACGCGTGGTGCGTCTGGGAGTCGGTTTTCATCGCCTCCCGGCCACCATCCGCGTGCTGGATGGAGAGACAGTCCAGGTCACCACGACAATTCCCAGCGAGCGTCTTTGGGGATACCGGGCCGGGCAGTATGTATTTCTGCAAGTGCCCCAGATCAGCATGTGGCAGTGGCATCCATTCACCGTTTCCGTGTGCCGCAAAAACAAAATCCAGCTCCACATCAAAACCGACGGCAACTGGACCCGCCAGCTGCGAAAACTCGCCGGCGACTCAGGACAGTCGGTCATCGAAGTGGGCATCAACGGGCCGTTTGGTGCGCCGGCCCAACGGTTCTACGACTTTAGCCACACCATCGTTGTCGGTTCGGGAATTGGCGTCACCCCCTTTTCCGGCATCCTCTCCGATCTCCAGGCCCGTGACAACGCCAAGCACGGCGGTCCGGGCCAGGTCCTCGAGTCCAACGGCATGTACTCGGTCCCCGGCATGATGTCGACCACCTCTTTCAAGAGCAAACGGCGCGCCCTCGCCAAAAACCTCAACCTCAACAAGCTGCTCGCCCCCAAAAGCCCCTCCCGCTTCGCCGACGACTACCGCCGCGTCGACTTTCACTGGACGGTGCGCGAGCGCAACTACCTCCTCTGGATGGCCGACCTGCTCAACGACGTGACGCGCAGCCAACAGTGGCACCGCCAATACGGCAACGACGGCAACGCCCATCTCGACATCCGCATCCACACGCACGTCACCAAACAACGCAAGGACATTGTCACGCACGTCTACTCGTGGCTTCTCGAAATGTACCGCACCGACGCCCACCCCGAAAGCCCTCTCACCCATCTTCTCAACCCCACGCACCTCGGGCGCCCCGACTTTGTGACCATCCTCGACCAGCACTACGAAGAAATGGTTTCCTTCCAGGCCTCGCGGCGGTTCGAGCTCCAAAAGAACCCCAAGCGGTTTTCCCGCTGGAGACCCAGTTTGAGCTTGAGCCGACCAGGCAGCCCACGTAGCCCTCGGCCCAACAGCATCGTGCAGTTCCAACGCAGTCCGCGACCGGAAAGCATGGTGCAGTTTCCGACAAGTCCGCGACCCGAAAGCATCACGCAGTTCCCGCGAAGTCCCCGCAGTCCTCGGCCAGATAGCCAGTTCCATATTCGGTCTGATAGCCAGCTGCAATACTCACGGCCCGATAGCCAATTTACGATGCGGCCCGAAAGTCAGATCCAGCTTCGACCGGAAAGCCAGATCCAACTCCGTCCGGAAAGTCTGATCCAACTCCGATCCGAGAGCCAGCTGCAAATCCGACAGGAAAGCCAACTTCGCTATGAAGCGACCCCGGGTGCAGCATGTTCCCCCGTACCCATAGCGAAAAGTCCCCGACCTGATGGGAGTGGCCAGTTCCACCATGTTCGCTCCGATAGTCGCGCCGAGTCGATTTCCTGTTCCCTAGCGGCGCCGGGACCGGTCTATATCCCTGGGGAACCTACCTCTTATATGTCTTCTTTTTCTCCAGCGCCTTCACCGCGTCCGGGAAGTAGCCATAGCTTTGCGAGCAATGTATTTGGATCTGCATATGGTACCTACGGTCTAGGGGGGGAAGATGAAACGCTCAGAGTAGGCGTTTTCTACTGTGGCCATCCCGTCGTGGGGGAAATCCTCGCCGATCGATGTCGCGCGTTGACGGCGAGAAGTCATAAGGAGGGGAGCAAGATTGAGTATCACTTCATGACGGAGGTCTTTTCTTGAACTCTCCTCTCGGAAGGAATGCATGAAGGTGAAAGAGGTATATAGGTGGAGTCTTTTTTTTTTTGTCATTACACACACACGCACGGGGAGGCCAAAGGTAACCCCCGTAGCGGTTTTTACGGGAGTCAGGTAGACGCATTACTGCTGAGACAGCAGAGATTATGATCTAGAGTAGATCAAATGATTGACATGATTCATTCCTTTTCTTCTTTCCTCGGGACCCGGGATCTCGGCATCTCAGTGTTGCATTTCATCTTTTACTCAGTACCATTGTTGGGTTGGTCGATGCAAGTCTCGTGAGATACCACTGCGATTTTAAGACAACAGACACTTCACCTGCCCACTTGGTATTCTTGTGTCCGTCGTGCATTGCTACTTTAAAGACAAAACACCTCGCCTGATTGGGAAGGACACTGGTCTTGGTCGGCTCGCTTATCTCCCCCTGGTCTTGGCCTGCCCGAAATTTCCTGTCTCTCCAATGCCGAGCCCGGTAGTGTCCCCCTTAAAAGATCCGATGGGTTTGCACCCCACTGACGGCCCGCAGAGACCAGAGTCCAGAGACTCCATTGTGAATACTCCAACTACGAATGCTACCCCACAGTTACAACCGTTGGTTTGCTATCAACTGCTCGTGATGGCACTTTTACCTTCCAAATCCATGTTTGTACACCGGACTACGATGATACCTGGCCGGGCATGTGTTCTGTGGATACATTCAATGACAGGTAAAGAGTAAGACGTTAAACCAAAGGGAAAAAAAAATACATAAATATCTCAACAAGACTCAGTCCAAGTTGAAGCTCAAGTTGGTCTCCTCCAAGTGACTTCACCTCAAACTGACTCTCCTCAAACCGTCAAGATGAAGTTCACCGCCGCTACCGTCGCTGCCACTGCCGCCTATTTTTTCGGCCCTGCCTCGGCAGCCGCTTCCATGGCTGAACTCAAGGAGTTGAAAATGGCCACGTGGTCGGCCCAGGCCGAGGCAGGAGTCTACGATGTAGATCGGTACCAGGCTCTCGCCGCGACTACCCCTTGTGTGAACGGCAAGGCGGGCGAGTATCGGTGCAACAAGGTCGATCTTGTTTCTTTCTTGAGGCATCAGGACATGGGTAGCTCGACGAGGAAGGGCAATGATGTTTGTGAGTGTTTTTCACCTTTTAAAAGCCCATTACATGTGGGAAATGATAATGAAAGCTGACTTGGCTCAGGGGGCTGGACGTCTTCAGCGGGTCGGGAGTTTGGTGCCGTTGGTCAGACTGATGGAACTGCTTTTGTTGGTAAGGACCTACCTACCTACCATTCCACTCTCAGTGTCATCATAAGGGGCTCCAGTCAGGGAAGAACTAATTTTTTTTCTTCTTTTTTTTCTTAGAAATCCTCCCTAGCGGTGACCTCAAGTACCTCGGCCGCCTGCCCACGCAAACCACGTCATCCAGCTGGCGGGACATGAAGGTCATTGGCGACTACATCTACATCGGCGCCGAGGCCAGCAACCACGGCCTGCAAGTCTTTGACATGAAGAAACTGCTCACCATCACCACCCCGCGTGTCTTCAGTCTCACGTCGGACCTAACGGCGCACTTTAAGGGTTTTGGCAACTCGCATAACATTGTGGCTTCCGAATCCAGCAACACCATTCTCGCCGTCGGCACCGGCACCTCGGCGGGCTGTCGCGGAGGTCTCTTCATGGTCGACGTCAGCAACCCGGCCGGCCCCCAAAAATCCGGCTGTCTCTCCTCGGGCGGCTACGTGCACGACGCGCAGTGCGTCATCTACCAGGGTCCCGACAGCCGGTACCGTGGTCGGGAAATCTGCTTCAACTACAACGAAGACACGCTCGATATTACCGACGTAACCTCCAAGACCAACCCCGTCACCATCAGCAGCACTTCCTACAACGGCGTATCCTACACGCACCAGGGGTGGTTGGCCGACGAGGAGATGCGATTCCTCCTTTTGGACGACGAGCTCGACGAGCAGAACGGGAAGGGCGTGGCCGCCAACCAGCGCACGACGACATATATCGTCGACATAACCAACCTTACGAAACCGCTATTTACGGGAACCTACCAGAGTCCCGAAAAAGCCATCGACCACAACCAATACGTCCACAACGGCTTCTCATACCAAGCCAACTACGGCTCCGGCCTAAGGATTATCGACGTCCGCTCGCTAAAAACCGACCCGACAGGCCGCGGGATCAGAGAAGTGGGCTACTTTGACTGCTACCCTGAAGACGACAATGTGGGTGGGAAAGCCGAGTTTACCGGAACGTGGAGTGTTTATCCGTATTTTAAATCGGGCAACATTTTGCTGAACAGCATTGAGCGGGGCATTTTCCTTCTCAAATATACTGGTTAGTTTTCTGGGCGAGGTTTAGGTTTTGTTTAGATTTTGGTTTAGGATTAGGCTTTTGTAGTGGTGAATGACATTTTATCTGGTTTGTTGCTTGCTTGCTTGTTTATTTCTTGGATAATGTGATGAGTCGATGTCATTTGGTTACATGTATGTTATATTGACAATAGACTTGCTATTCATAACACACAAAACTTCCATGTCAGGTATGTAGGCGCTGAGAGACGTCGTTGGTCGTACATGTAGTGGGAAAGAGTTTGTTTGAAGATCAAGTCTTCACCTTTGAGGGTGTTCTTCTTACCTACCTACCTACCTACCTACCTACTTACCTACCTACCTACATAGGTCACTCACCTTCAAAGCTAGCAAGCTCCCAACTGGAACTCTGGCAGAATGCAAAGTTGGTACCTAGAAAGTAGCAGGCCCTCATTAAGTTGAAATGAACAGTACAGGGAGATTCTCAAGTTGAAGTTGAAACCACACCCAGAACCTGTGCTTACGAGGAGACAAAAAAGCCCAAAGTCAAAGTTCCACAACTCAGAAACCACATGTACTGTGTGGTAAACTGTGATTCAGCCACCCTCCCCCCCTGAATTGCATTATTCCGAGAGAAACTCCGGCAGCTGCAAGCGCACTTGGACGGGCGGGCATCTTTCTAGCAGATACAGATAACATGCATTTCAAAACCTATCAACAACAAGGGATTATTGATAGATTAATTGATGCGTTAGTGGTCAATATTCTCATCCTGTACCTCTAGCAATCCGCGAGACTGATAAGGCTAGGTCAGTGAGTGAGTGGGTGAGTGGGGTGCATGCCTGCATTCATGCAGGTATTACCAAGTCCGTCACCCCCGTCGCCTCCTCGCCCCCAAAGTGAACGACGAAGATGCAGATGCATGTCTGGGTTGCTGTCGAAACCCGAGGGAATGGAGATACAGGAGACTTGGAGCTGTCTGGGAGGTAGATTGTGTTTGGTCTGTTTGCATCGAGTGCATATTCCCCTGCAAGGTTGTCGGAGGTTGTGTCACCATGGCATTGCGTGGGGGTTGAGAATCTGGACATCAGAGAAGTGGGTGTTGTGAGCCTTGGAGGGTCTTTTCTTGGGCCGTATAAATCTTAGTGCCTTCCTAGGTAGGCTATGGTATAAATGGTGGAGGCGGAGATGATAGCTGCAGGTGGCTGGTGATGGCTGATGGCTGACTGATGGCTGTGGCTGGTCTTGGTGTGAGTGGCAGGGATCATCATGTCTGGATTCCAGAAAATCGCGGGAAGAATGTGAGAAGAGAAAACGGCGGGTTGATAGAAAGCACTTTAGTCAAAAAAAACCAAAAAATGAAGGAAATGCACCTCAATGTTGCATGTTGCATGCCCACTTCCCCTTTCCCCAGACATTTAATGCTGACAGGAATTCGGACTCTTCTGCATCCATTGACCCAACTAGCCTTTCTAGCTCTCACTCACTCACTCACTCACCAACCAGATCAAAGATTCCAATTAAACTGATGAAGACTCTTTTTTTTCTTCTTTTTTTTTCTTTCTCACCCATCCAAATTGCAACTGCATTCTGATTTGAATGAGCGGCCTCCACCCGACACTATCGACACTATTGAGTATCGACAGCTCCTTCTCGGATTCTTCCAGCTCTGCATTTCAAGATCAAGGGGGTCGTCGGATTGCAGGGTTACATCCGGGTCACGGTATTGCATCCTTTGCAGATGAGTGCCTGCATGAGTGCATGCATGTACCTAGGTAGGTAATGCATGCAACTGGTGGAAACATTGGGCAATGCAACTTCGGTCTCTGTGAGTGAGGTAAGTTGCGACGCTGACCGAGATTCTAAATGTGTGTATGTGTGTATTACAAGGTACAAGGGGGGGAAAAATCGAACCATTCGCTGGCAAAATTGGTGGTGACGGTCGGTTTCTGTTTTACTTAAGGTACCTGGTACCTGGAGAAAGAAAAGAGCGATGCAACGGTGAGATTCCCCTGTATGTATTTTATGCACTTGCATACCGAAGTGAAAACGAAAACGATACTCGGGAGTCGGTTATTTTGCGTGGGGGATTCAGTTATGACAGGATAGGCAAATTCTGGCGACGACAGTGATGGGAAAAGAGACCCCCGCGCCGCGAAAACAAAATGGTGTCTTGTTCAGAATCCTGTTCGCTGTCGGTGGTGGTCTGCAGCGCTGCTCATCCTTCTGCACAGAGAGTCTACCTAGCTGCAAGATGCTGGAATTATCACCATTTACTTCGTACCCTTTCCTCCTTTCCTTCGCATAAAGACAGACACTCAAACGGGTTTGGTTGAATTTCGGTATCCGTATCTCTCTTGGCAAAGAGAGGGGGGGGGGGATGAAAGATAAAAAGGACTTTGCAAAAAGACGCAAACTATGCATGTGCCTGAAAGGAACACGAAGGCTCCTTCCCGGCATTGAGTTCAAAAAGTGGCGCAAACATTACTTTCTTGGGACTTGGGACGGGAAACACGTGGGAAAACGACCTTGTACATGTAGGAGCCGACTCTGTCTGTGTTGCTGTTTTGGTGAAACTTCGGTACCAGGAAACTACCAGGAAACCGGATGGATGCCGGATGCAGTTCTGGAAGAAGAAAGAAAAAGACAGGACTTTTGAGGACGTGCCTCACCCAACTTCAGACTCTTCTAGTGTGAAAAAAAAATCCACAAAAGCACTGCAGTCACTCTGCAAGGTCTGCAAGGTCTGCAAGGGCCCCTTTGTCATTGCTCGCTCCAATCCGAGGCTAGCGTGCTGCACGGGGGGAGATTCCTGCGTTCCTCCACCTCGAGTCCAGGGCCAGCCCGCCAGCCCGCCTGGTTGAAAACCTCAAAACCGCAGCAGAGGGTTGAAACATTTGCAGTCGGTCGGCCGCAACGTTGTAACTTGTCGAGCTGGGTCTAGGCTGGTACCTACTTCGTACCTAGGTACATACCTACCTAGTGTATGTATTGGGAATTCAGTGGGGGGATGTCGAGGTTCCAGAGATTTTGGGGAAAGGATAAACGAAACTTCCCTGATGAAGAGAGAGCTGATAAACCGGATTTGGGGGGTGAAAACAGCCCTCTTCTTGCTCTTGGTACTGTGGGGGGCGGGGGGAATACGGATATCTCATGCAAGTGAAATCGGATGTGTTCTCCTTCAAAGTCGGGACACAACTTCAAGCAGAGCTCAACAAACTCACTTACTGAACCGTCATGGATACCTCCCGAGTCGGGATTAGGCGCTACGGCTTTGTCCGTGAAACGACAAGGTCAAAAGTGCCGCCCGTTGGATCCAGCCTTCGCTTCGACTCCTGGGAGATGGATGCAAAGAAACTCGCCGTTTTCTTTTGAGGCGTCCGGCGCTGGGACGGCGCAACGTTCTGAAGCAGCCACAACTGAAAGGGCTGACTAGTAATGCAACCACGTTTTCTTCTCGAACAGCGTCAAGTTCCATGTAGGGTGGATGGGGGGAAATTGGGGGGGGAAAAGAGGTGGAGGGATCTGTGATACATGACTTACCGGGGCCCGGGGCCCGGGGGCCCGGAGGGAGGAGGAGGATGACTGGGGCCTGGCTCCGTGGCGGTCTTGGTAAAGAAGGTCCGCGCACAAAACCTGGGCAATCATTGGTGAGGCATTTAGTATTACGGGACTTGAACTCCCTCGCGTGCTGCAGCAGCTGCAGCTGTGAGGAAGAAAAAAATTACAAGATGCAGCAAAAAGTGACATGGATGCGGATTATGGGGATGGGGGGATAGAGACAGAGAATGCGACGAGGATTCGCAGCGGGCCGTCCGGGGACCCAGCCGGTTGGTGTCAGACCCTTTCTTACTTCTGACGCAGTACTTTGTTCACTCTGGGTTCTTTTTACAAAGCTAGCTACTGACCCACCGCTTCACCTTCTTCTTTGCGAAATGTTTTTGCTGATCTTTCTTCTCCACCAGTCTTGACGACGTGGACCTTGTTTACTTGCTTTGTTTTCTTGCCCCCGCTGTGCCTTGTGGCGACAGGGCATCACATCAGCTTCCCTACCCCCACTGACCGGAAGTCGGAATCAACCAGACATGTCAAACCAAGGACCAGGAGGAGGAACCGGACCGATTCCCGGGGCCGACGAAGATCTCGGCTATCAGATCGACGTGATCGTCTGGATATTGGTGGCTCTTTCGGGCATTATTCTTGCTCTACGATTGTACTGCAAGTACCTAAAACATCGCGGTCTTTGGTGGGATGACAACATCTTGATCGTTTGTTGGGTGAGCCCCCCCCGCCCCCCCCTCTTTCCATCCAGTCATTGAAATGGGGGCATCGTTGCTGATCTGCCTGACTGCCTGGTGACAGGTATTCCTCGTAGTATGCGCCGTCATCGGATCTCACAATCGCACCCTCGGTTTCGGTAAACATGTCTTCGCCGTCAACCCCGCCAACTTCGCCGCGCTCGATCTCAACACCAACGTGTCGGCTACATTTTCGGTGCTGGCCGCCGTGTGGTCCAAAACCTCGTTTGCCCTCACCATGCTCCGACTGATGCAGAACTGGAAGATGAAAACTTTCATCTGGTTTATCATCGTCAGCATGAACCTCGCCATGTATCTCACCATCATCTTCACCTGGCTTCGCTGCACGCCACCCGCCAAGATGACGCAATGTATCGCCCCGGTGCCGTACACCAACTACTCGATCGCCGCGGGCGCCTACTCGGCAGCCATGGATTTCGTGTTGGCGATCCTCCCGTGGCCGTTGATTTGGGGGTTACAGATGAAAAAGAAGGAAAAGCTGGGTGTCGCCATTGCCATGAGTCTCGGTTTCTTTGCGGGAGCCACGGCCATCATGAAGTGCGTGTCCCTCCCGACCATGGCCAAGGGCGACTTCACCTATGATGGGGCGCAACTTGTCATTTGGGGAAATGCCGAGGTAGCCACGACCATCATGGCGGCGTCCATCCCTGTGCTGCGCGTGCTTTTCTTGCATGCCAAAAGCACGGCGGGACGATATTACGGATCGGGTGAACACCGATCAGGGCGGCTGGGGGGAACGAATGGGCGGAGTAACAAGGGACATACCGTGCTCACCTCGTCGACGCGGGGCGATGAGACGACTCGCCACAAGACCATGACAATGACAGGGTCAAATACGGGCGACGACGACCAGAGCGATCGGAGCATTCTCAATGCCACTGCAGAAGTACATGCCCATGTCGGCGGTGGGGGAAAAATTGTCCGAACCAACGAGGTGACTTTGGAATATTCGGAACGAAGAGGAGTCGAAAAAACGCATGGGACGTGGTTTGAGATGGATGATCGGAAATCACGATATGCTGTTTGATGTGTTATTATGACCATGTATTGTAAATAGATACCTTAGGCTTCGTTTTGATCTTGATAGTCTGAGATCAGACCACGGCGAGGAAGACGCCCTACCTACCTAAACGGCTGTAGATATATATATATAAAAGAACTGATGCTGTCAACCGGGTACCCGACACTCTGGTACGATCCGCGTCTCACCCGAGCATCGTGTCGCCATCATCCCGGTTCCCATGCTGACCACCTCACCCTTGCCCTGTACCACGGCCGACGATCGCAATTAGCAATGAAGTTGTGAGCCACTGCGCCACCATGACAGTTGTGTGGGACTCTTGCTGTAAAAAGAACAACTTTTTGCATATTGGAGTGAAAACCCATCTACTCGAGAAAAGAGAAAAACACCTGTCCAGATGAGTACGTGTGTGGATTATACCTAATCAAGTCTACTCCGGAGTATTAAACAATCCCTAGCGAACAGAGGTAGATGAAGAGAGTAAAGTCCATGCGTCATGAAGTGTACATGTGATGAGATAGGGAAAGAGACGACAGAGAAAAATAAAGGGTGAGAACATGATAGAACAAGAGTAAGGCTTGAAAAAGCGAAAAAGGAATGTTACTCCGCCTTCTTCGACGCCTTCGTCCTCGGCTTGATCAACACAAACACCAACGCATAGCTGCTTATCGCAAAAAACGACTACAATCCCCGCATCCCTCCACTTGTAGGAATACTCGAGCAGATTCAACCCCTGCAGCTAACCACTGCTCGTCCGGTACTGACACACCTTACACGCCTCCGTCGCCTGCGAGTTCAACAAGTTTGCACCTGCTCCCATCCCCTGCAAATACCCGCTCAGATAACTCGCGCAGATTGTTGACTCACACCTTCGGGTGCATGTGGGGGGTCAAAAACTGCCAACTCCCCATGCACACGACAGGGACATCCCACACGCCAAACACCAACATACTACCTTACCCATCAAATACCGGAACGGATTTAGATGGTAGAGCCAGCTCATCCAAAAGATTTGCATCTGCGCATACAAGGTACAGAGCCGCGCAGACGACGAGATAGGGAATTTCCGAGACGACGAGCGCCGCGCCGTGTGTCTCTCGACTGTTTGGGGCAGCGCTGAAAACTCCATAGCCTCGCGGACTGTGGTGAATGGCTCATGGACGTCGAGCTGCTCGTAGTACCCTGCAGAACGCTGGAATGATACCGGAAGGGGGGGGGGCCGACCATCAACCAGGACAGTTCCGCGGATTGATCCCTCTGTCTTTCGCTGGGCAAGGACGTCGAGCAGCATCGTTGTCCCTTGCTCCCGAGGCACCCATGAGCGCGCACCTAGCATACCCGGCTTAACCCAGTCCTGCAACATTTGTCCAGCAGCTTGCGCTCTCCGGTAGGCTTGTCGACCGTGCAGGTGAGGTTCTTCCAGGTAAAGACCGATGTGTTGCGAACGAGCGTGTTATCGGAATCTTTGACGCCGCCACCCTTGCCCTTCTTGATATTCATGTCTGAGCCATCGCTATCAACAGCCGTCTCCTCCTCCCAGCTGATGCTCCCATCGACGCGAAGCTTTTCACCGCCCGGGGCCTCTTCGTCTTTAAGCAGGACCGCGCTGGACTTGGCCTTCTCAGCGAGAATCAGCAGTGACGGGGCCGCCCTCGGAGGCGGGCGCCATTTCGAGGTCATGTAAATATGGTGGCAGCAACAAACAAGATGCACCACGCCCAGATGATGCCAAAGTTGCGCCATACATGGCCGTGTCCGTATGACAAGGCCTCAAGGTAGTCATCGCCCGTGATCGCAACCTGGCCAGGTCTGGCACCGCCCACACCGGCACACGACTGATAGTTGGCGTCGTTGTTGTATCCGGGGCCGTTGGGGATCAGGTTGACACCAACGCAAGGAATCATCTTGCCGTGGAACTCGTTGGGGAGCATCGCATCGAAACCATAAGCGAGCGGGTTGATATGGTAGATCCATCCCAACCACGGATGCATCTTGGGCTTGATGATCATGGATCCTGTGTAGGTGATGAAGGCCTTGACCATGAGTCCCGACACCTTGGAAGCCGCGTCAAAAGTTGGAAAAGGACGCGCCCACAGCCCGGAAGAAGGCCGTCATGCACATGGTGATGGTGAACAAGAGGACATATCCAGTAGGTGAAAAAGGCCTCGGCAGACATGGTCAGACTGGCCATAAAGTACAGCGGCAGCGCCCATATGGTGATCTGCACGAGGGTGATGGGGATATCGGCCGCAATCTGGGAGATGCAAAGCGCCGCGCGGTGGAACAGGCCGAAGGGCTTGTGCTTGGTCAGGATGGAGCGCCCCTGGAAGGATTCGGTACCTTAACCTCGGACATGGAGGTCAGACTGTTGTGCATGTGCGAGAAGAAGAGTGCGCCCGGTCGGCACAAGGACACCGCTGGGGTAGTTGAGTCGGCTACGTTGGAGTCCTCGCGGCACAGGAATCCCTGTTCCTCCATGAACGGCCGGGCCTCTTTTAGCGGTCCGTACAAGACCTCCTTTCCTCCCTCGAGGAGCAGCACCTTGTCAAAAGATGGTAGATGCCGTTTCCGGCTTGGTAGAGAGTGACGATGGTCAGACCCTCGCGTAGCCAGACACTCGATGATGGACACGCGCTTCCTCTCACCGCCCGATACGCCACGCACAAAACTCATTGCCCACTTTGGTGTCTTTGGTGTGCTCGATGCCCATGGACTGCAGCAAAAAATCGCGCGTCTCGATGCGCAGATCTCCCTTGTTACTAACTCCCTTGGGGGGAGTGAAAGGAATCTTGAGACGGGTGGCAAAGCCCATGGTCTGGCCGACGGTGAGAGTGGGAAAGAAAAGTTCCTCCTCCGTCTGGTGTTGATGACGATCTGACCGCGGTATTTCTCCCGGCCTCGCTGGCGTCCATGCTTCCGTAGTGGACTTGGCCTTCGACCAAGTGGTAGTAGCCCTTGCGTCGGTTCGCTAAGAGACTGAGAAGTGTGGTGCATCCGGATCCGGGTCGTCCGAGGACCAGAAGCATCTCGCCGGGTTTGACGCATCCGTGGGATCGGTCAAGGATCGTCTTGAGCGGCGGCTTGTGTCGCGACGCCTGCACGTTCTTGACAAGGTTGAACTGGGAGACGACGTTCTCGTGGATGGCGGCATCGGCGCTGATGGCCTTGACGGTCAGGTCTCTCTAGGTGACTCCGAGCTCGCGCGAGGGGAAACCCGAGTCGTCGTCCCGCTTGCGTGTCTCGCGCACCTTGTTTGCGAGAGCCCACGAGCCATCATCATCATCATCAGCCCTTTCCGACTCCATTGTGCACCGAGACTTGACTGAGTTGGACAGCCAAGAGGGTGCGGATTCTAGCGGTTCGGAACGCTTCTTGGAGAGGGAGGAGAACCACCCATTCCCCTTTTTTATTCATCTAGGGCCTCGGCGTCCGGATCAGGCAGAGCTGATCATCTTGGAGAGGAGATGCAGGCAGGCTCCATGTTCGCTTTCGCTTGCTTGTGGTGGAGTTGTACTTGTTGACGCCCCCTTCGGAATTCTCCAAGTCATGACAACAACCTGCTGATACGACCCCGATCTCGGCATCTCTGTGTTCATGGGTTGACAAGACCGGATGTCATAATCTTGGAAGCCGAACTTCCTGTTGCTTGTTTTTGCCGCTGTGTTGCTTGCCGATCAATGGGCACCAACTCAAGCTTCAACAACAAACCCTGTGAGGATTTCAACGGTTTCGCCGACCGTTTGAAGTCGCTGACGAATTGCTGAAGAGTTTATCTTTATGCTTGGGCCGAGCTTCGAGTCATGGAACCTCGGGAAGTTGTGCAGTGTGGAGATGTAGAAATTCGGAAAGTGGACCGAAGGTGTACTCGGCCCAAATTTTCAACCGTCCTCTTTTTAAAAATTCTGTCTCGGCCTTGGAGTCTTGAACTCATCCAGAATCTTTCCGTTCCCCACGGCAAAGCCTCTGGTTCCTCATCAAGATCCCCGGTCCGAGCATGTCCGAGTCTTCCAGCCATGAGCCCGCTGGCCGCAGCTGTGGCGACAAGGGTGCGATATGCCTGGCGGCCCACCGTGACATGCCCAACTCCTCCCGGCTGGAGCCTGCATATCTTGTTGTTAACCTGGATTGGGAGAGTTCGGAACTTTGGGGCTAGGACTAATGATTGAATCGATCGATATTTTTTGTTCATGCCCAAGATACAAAAAAGGCAGCCAGACCACGAGGCGGATCCGCCGTCGTCACTATCTATATTGCTACCTATGGAGCGAGCAGACTGTTTAATTTGCCTCCATCCAGGCTTCCTCCCCGTCGCTCCTCAACATCCCCATTTCGTGACCCTTAATCATCACGGTTATCACGGTTATCCTCCAAGATATTGCCCCTCCTCCGCGGATCGGCGTTCACGACGGCTTGGTTCACTCCCAGGATAACCGGATCCGAACTGGACTCAAACGCAATCCACGTGAATCTCGCCTTCTCCAGAGCGCCCTGATCGAGCCAAGTCTCAATGCCCCAGTTGAATCCACTCAGATCAGCCCCGCCTTCATACGTCATCTTCATGCGTGGCACACTTCGCGATGTCGAGCTCGTGTGTTTGTACTTGAAGGCGCTGAGAGCAAACCAGATGGTGGGTGGCTTGGTGAAGGCGCCGCCGCGGAAGTTGGCACGCCCAGTGACCTTCTTCTTATCCGTCTTGCCTTCGAGATTCAAAAATTCGACTGTGCCGCCATCGATGCCCGTCAGATTGCGCGGGAAGGCTACCCATTGGGCCGCGACAAAAAGTGGCTTGGGCTTTTGGCTATACAGAGACGCGTTGTCAGGTCCCAGGGCGCCAATATCGTCGATGCTAAGCACAAAGTTGTCGCGGGTGATGTTGGCGACAGAGGCAGATGCAGAGCCGGACCACTTGTCAATGTTGGACCACGAGTTGAAGCGCCATCCGGTAAGCCAAGTCAACACAATGGGATCGTCTTCAAGCGTCTTGGGGAAGGTGCATGTCTGCGTCAAGGAGAGTGCGGCGTCTTTGGCCGTGTCCTTCTGCCAGCGAGCAGATCCGACAGTGAACTCCTTGGAGTTGAATGGGAGAGCCAGCCACTTGACTATTACCCTAAATATTTGTCTCTCCATGATGATAAGAGGGGTCGCGGGGGCTTGTGATTCTGAGATGGGGTCAATGTTCGCGTTGATGGCGATTGTCTTCTTGTCCAAGGCTTGCGCGGCGACGTCGATGCCATCACTGGGGAGAACGGCCCAGTCGAGAAGGGGTATGCCGTACAGAAGCTGGGGCGGGGCATCATAAGGGAGGGTGAGGTCCTGGCGGCCATATGCCTGCTTTGCGCTTATGAAGTCGGCGAACTCAATCCAGCCGTCGTTGATCTTGTTCGTGAGAGCGCTTCGAGGTGCCGGGGCCGGGACCGTGCCCTCAGCAATGGGCAGGAGGAGGCGAAACACCTGCGGCCGAATGTAGGGCAGTTCCGTCGTGGCGGTAGTGGCGACTTTCGGATTCACCTTGACCTTCTCAACCTCATCGACAATCCTGACCATCATCATGCGGCAGGTGCGCAGGGCGGCGTCCAGGCCATCAAATGTTGGCTCAAAGGGGACCAGTGCTTTCTGGGCCATTGTCTTGAACCAGAAGTCCGGCTCGATGCTCTTGATGGCCATTGACTTCCGAACCGTGGCTTTGCCCTCGTCAAGATCCTCGAGCAGGTTATGGATGTCCTTCCAAACGGCCTTGTAGCCAAGGTAGACGTCCATCAGCTCGTCGGTGTAGAGCTGAGCCATGTCGTAGTCCAGCAGGTCAAACTTGTGCTTCGAAGCCCAGTCCTGGTAGCTACGCAATGCCGTGTATTTGGTGAGGATGGCGTGCGTTCTCTGTGGGCAGTCTGCAACGAGCTCGGGAAAGCGGTTGGCAGCGGCCATGAGCGTGTCAATGGTCCACTTTTCGTCGCTGTTTTTCAGCTGGCCGCCTCCGGCCCAGTTTACCGTGATATTGACCTCGCTGTCCCGGTTGAGACTACTCTTGGAAGACGAGAGATCGCCTTGGGCGCTGACCGAGCCCACGCCGAATTGGAGTGCGACGTGGGCGTCAGCCTTGATATTGGTGAGATTGGACTTGTCCAGGCTCCGGATGCTGACAATCGCATGAAAAAATCCGCCTTCTTGGAATCCTGAGATAAAAGAGTCGCCGTAAATCTTGACAAAATCTGGGTACTCGACCTTGACCTCAGGCGTCCGGTGAGCTTCCAGGGGGTAGAAGTCGAGCTGGTCCTTCACGTTGATTGTCTGGTTGATGACCTTGACCATGACCAGGAAGTTGAGATCCGAGGACTGGAATGTGTCCGAGTCTACATAGCTCCCGGAGCCGCCTCCCGAGATCTCGCCATACTTGATGGACATGGAGCCCGAGACATTCAGCGAGCTCGCCACGTCGCTCAGCTTGTTGATGTACTTGGAGGTGAAGGTGACGATCTGGCTTGGATGTCGGACGATCTTCTGGCTCAATGTTTCGATGATGTTGACATCCTTTGGGACAGTTGTAATGGGCACAGAAGGTGGATTGCCCGTCGTCGTGATGTTAGCTGAGACTGGTCCTGGGGTTGGCTCATCTGTGGCGCTTGTTGGGTTGGAGGGGCGGCTCAGAACTGGGAGGCTTGTCCCGGCAAGGATCATCTGAGAGTCCTCGCTCGACGTGATACCGACGACTGCGTTATCGATACATATCTCTTGCGTGTAGGAGTTGAAGCTATATTCATTACTCAGTCCACCATTTCTGACACAAATTGCAGGCGGGCTTCCAAATACCCTTGACCTGTGGGAACTGTCAGAACGTCCAGGAACTCCAAGTTAATCCAGAGTTCTTGCGGATCACTTACCAAGCCTCATGGCGTTGTTGTAGGGGACCAGCTGCAACGCCATTGTCGAGTGTACGTGCTGCCAGAGAGGTACTGTGTGTGTTTCCCGATGAATGAGGTAAAAAACTTTGGATAGAAAGGCGGTTCGCAAATCAAGCTCGGCACCAAAGCAGCGAGGGCGAGTGAGTGACTGCCTTTCCCGCCCCTTGGGGTTCTCTGGTGGGACTTTTCCGGGGTGAAGATCCTGTCTGCAAGCAGGAAGACTCAGCTCCCAACATTGCATGTGGATGGCCTGCGGCTTTCCTCTTTGGAGAGGGCACATTCTTGCGCGCTTGCCCTATCCCCAATTCGGCTATCTCGGTGGCCGGGTGGCTGCAGGTGGGACCTAGCGCTGTCAGTCTGCAGTGTCGATCTTTCAGCTCGGAAGCGCATACCCGCGGCGATATCCGCGGCGGTGAGGTCGTCCTGCACATGTACCCAGTTCCAAAGAGAATCCGTTTTGCAAGCTCGCCAGTGAGGCGAAAGATGGCATTCGGTCAATCACAACCATGGACTTCCCAGGGCTGCGAGAGCACGACAGGATAGGGTCGAATCCATCGGTCATGACCATCGACCGCCAGGCTGCAAGAGGAGTCATTGTGTTGCCCATATCTTCTCACATCATCACCCCGCTAACTGGCTTCTCGAGCGTCGCCGCACAGCTTCCCGGTGGCTCGCCGTTCATCGAGTCAAGTCCCTTTGTGGAGTCGTCTGTTCTGTCACAGAAGCTCCGTTACCGATGCAGCGTCGAATGCCGTGGGAGTTTTCTGAGCAACCAAAGTGTCAAGAAGAGCCGTGCCAGTGAGCACTTGACAGTACATTTGGGAGTGACCGTTGGCAACGATATCCTGGGTGGCGGGGTGTCTGGCTCTTACGACAAAGCCGTCTTGGATGCATCTGATGTAAGTTCTCTCGGCGAAGGGGTACAGCTCTCGCTGACTTGTGGTTGATGTGCAGTCTCTCACGGTGTCGCGGCGATGCAGCTTCCGCTGCGGAAACGTGGCACTTTCGAGGTCTAGATCATCACTTGTTCTGAAGCCTGATGCAAGGAAGATGCTGCGAGTCCCCGGAGGGCTCGAACGCTTTCAGGAGAGGTACGGCGATTTTTTCGTCTCGGAGCTGAGTATCGGGGCCGATGCTGGCGTTTGCTTGACCATGAGTTCGCTGTCGCATGACGACTGGGAGGACAAAAACATTGTGGCTGAGGCGCATGTGCTGTTCTGGTCGGACGAGGCCGAAGTCAGCAGCGAGCACACACGCCACCACTGGGACGAGCGTGGCACTACGCTGATTGCCCACGACACGCTAGAGAATACCTTTGTGTCCAAGTCGTGGCCCGGCGGCCTGCAGAGCGACGCTCTCGAACAGGCGCGGAAACAGACCATGGGCTATGCTGCCCAGGCCGAGTCTCTGGATACGCGAGTGCGGGCCAGACTCTCGGGAGTGGCTGCAGAGATTGGAAAGGGCGATTTTGGCTGGGATGTCTGTCGCAAGGTGTGGGAGGCAGGCCTGGTTGCTGAGATGGTCCTGGTGCCTTTCACCACTCTCCGCGAGATCCAGGAGATTATGCTGGGAAATCGTGCATAAATATCAACTTCGGGCCATATCATGAGGTGCTGTGGCCAAATTTTTGCGACTTGAATTTTCTGGCATCTGCCTGTGTTTGCAGCTGGGTGCCTGTGACTCCCCTTCTGACCCGCAGTTCGCACCTTCCATGTTCATCATGCTGGAGGTGTCGACTGCCGTCCCAGTTGGCGTGGAGAAAGCCAGCAACCCCACGCACCTTCATCCAGGCGTGTCCATTCGCCTTCTCTCGGCATTTCTAGCGTCGGGTCACGGAAGACCGGATGAATGAGGCGGGGCCCCCCTCCGGATCACCCCTCACTCAAATCGGCATGCGTAAACGCCACCAGCAGTGTGAAAAACACTACATCTCAACGGTACAAAACATACCGAGCTGGCAGCAAAATGGCGGACCTTTCCTTCCCGTCTTCCTGCAAAAAGAAACCGGACACCACTTTCTCGGCGATAACCTCGGATGGATATCCCCTCCTTGCATGCGCACCCCGCGCGTCAGCCATGCTGCAGGCCGCAAGCTGAAATTTTCCTGCAGCACCGGCGCCAGCCAGATTGGGGGAATTTTACTGCTGATCAAGCGGGCTCGAGGCCCCTGTTGGAGCGACAGCAGCAAATAGTCTCGAACACATGCAGGACGACGAAGCGCATCACCGCGCACCCTGCCTCAAAAGGCCGAATCGCATCGTCGCTGAGACACGCTTCGGATTGCCGAATCGGTACAGAACGCAGCTGACCTTGCATCCCAAGATGACTCTCCGGTTTCAACTCGAAAAGTCTCCATCGGAACCAGCAGTCAGTCCGCTGTGACAGAAGACGCCCTTCCCAACTGGGTTGCGTCCTCACCCTGCAATCTTTCTTTCTAGATCTCGTTTTTGGATACCTTCCTCAGTCCTCTTGTTCCTCACCACAGTGAGAAGCTGATCAACGTATCACAAGCGATATGAACGAGTCCGCCACCAACCATGGATATGTCGGCCCCGACGGTTGGTATAAGCAGCAGGGGAAAAAGGATCGAGAGTTTGTTTACTGCATTCTTCCGGCTCAGGTCACAGGCGACTTGTGGCACCTGGCCGCTGCGTGCATTCTCAGTGATGAATATGGCACGGAAAAGAACTTGAAGGAACCTTCACTCCACGGTGACTTTGGCTTGTTCTTCAAGCTTGTACCCGTCATTGTCATCACCGAGTACGCGAGATTGCAAGACCCACGCACCTTGAAACCAGCGGAGTTCGATCAGGCCTACAAGGATGTCCGGAAGAAGATACAAGAGACAAATAAGAAGGCAAGGAACGTTCTTAGCGGCAGGGAGGACACCTATAGCAAGCAGGACTTCCAGAGCGATCTCGAGGCCGAGTGGGACAATGGCGCAGCCACATACAACTATCTCCAGGACCTAGGATTGAATCCCATGGTCGTCGTCCTCGCAACCCATGACAAGCCAAAGCAATCGAGCACCAAAAAGTTCATGATGACGCTAAAAAGTAGCGAGTACGACAGGTTGCGGAAGAAGCATGACAGCATCAAGTCCAGCAAAGATTTTGCAGGGTTCAACCCCAACAGCGAAGTAGTGCGACAATTCCCTTCCTTCGCGGAGGTTCTCGAATTCTTCGGGCGCAACCAGACTCCTGCATTCGACATTAGAGTCAGAAAGATGCAGGATACTGGGGCCTCGTGGGAAAACATCAACGATGAGAGAGACAGACACCGTGTCGTTGACTATTTCGCTGCTACGGTAAGGCCAGCCCAGTCCGGGGTTCTTCATGAGTTTGGCTGTGCCAGGAGTTAACCGTCAAGCAGACTATCGTTGCTCAGGCCATGCAGCACCAGTCCCCGCGAGATTGGCACACACGCATGAAGCACCTGCGAGAATCCATGACCCAATATCCCAAGGAGGTGACGAAGTGGCGCAAGATGAGGCACAATGTCACCAAGAAAAACCGCCAGACACAATTTGACCCTCAAGTTGCAATCAAAGACGCGGTGAAGAAGAAGATGGACGCACTCATGAAAATGGTGGGATCGGATGTCGGTCTGCTCGCGAGCGACGTTGCCAAGAAGCCGATCAAGCGTGTGATCCTGTACCTTCACCGCGAGCACAACATCAACGCGCAGACCAACTCCACCAGGAACATCTTCATGGGCCTCAAGGAGTATGTGGATTTGGTCGACAATGTCCGAGTCATTGATCTAGCGAGGAAAACAGATGGCCAAGTCCCAGAGCAGTTGCAGGCCCACTACGACCAAACGTTGTACAACACCAAGATCATCGTCATCAATACTTCATCCAAAGGGTTCTGGACTGAGATAGGCGATCATTATAAATCCGTCGACTTTGACCTCTTTGACAAGCGGCTCGAGGGTAAGTCTTGGCGGCACCCAGGCCCGGATCCATTGGTCACGGCAGGGTTTTGGGCCGAAGTTGCAAAACGACCCGACATTTTTGGCCTCTTTGGCGGTCGCAGCGGCTCCATGGACATTGCGACCTTCATGGGCGTCAACGTCTACTGGTGGGATGAACCGTGGTTGGAGGTGGCTGCGCGCGAACCTCGCTCGCTCATCGCTTACGGTATCAACCCGACCGATCTGCAGGGCTGGTCCATCCAAGAGATGGAAAGCGAGAAGGTAGTGGAGAATCGGTGTGACCCCCAGAAACTGTCCCTGAATATGACTTGGACCGATGATAACTGGAAACCCGCTACAATGGAAGAGTATTTTGCGTACCGGAGAAAACTCTATGAAGAGAGCAACAAAACAAGCAGCGACATTCTGGCAGCGCCAACGAAGGCGTCGAACGTCATCATTCCGATCCCAGGGGAGTGGTCAGGGAACGCGGCTGAGGTGAAATCGCTGGTAGGTACAGTCAAGAAGCGGGGAGTCTACATTGCCCAGAAGCGAGATCAAGTGGCGCAATGCATGCGTTGTCTGCAGCTGGCCGCCGTGTCCTGGGCGGGGCTTCCCGAACTCCTCCCAAAGTTTAGAAAACATCCGGGAAATCCTGACCTGAACCCTGCCTGGGGGAAGATGAGGCCTTACCCTCTTGTACGCTGGCTCAACGGAGAGATCCAGGCACATTACGTGCAGCCGCCTGTGGATGGGAAATCAGAACCTCTGAAAATTGCGGAATACCATTCACCTGCTCTACGGGGCAAGAAGACTCCGGCGTCAGTTAAGATTGACAACACTTACAAGCCATGGCTATTCGTGCGCTCCCCGCCTCTGTCAGGCAACCCTGAGCAGCGAGGCACTTTGTGGCCAGAGGTCGATCAACCAACGTTTGAGACGTGGCTTTACTGGAAAGAGGTGAGTTTATCTATTGTACCCGCGAAGACGCCGCCCGGGGGGGGGGGGGGGGGCAACCAACCGGTGCGGACAA
>Ga0247765_1000621_pt1 | contig 25705 bp, 21 predicted proteins | sample UWRJL106311C6_FD_179949 | JGI IMG/M metagenome (GOLD analysis project Ga0247765, IMG submission 179949) | Plant litter microbial communities from Arlington Agricultural Research Station in Wisconsin, United States - UWRJ-L106-311C-6 | ecosystem: Environmental > Terrestrial > Plant litter >...
CACGGAAGTCCCAAGTCATCCGCGAATCTTCCCTCATCAACCCCTTTCGCTCCAATCAACCCCCCACCTCCGCAGTCCACGTGGGTGCCGTGCTTGTTGGTGGTTTCCGCGTCGCGGGACAAGTTTGCCGAGCCGTGGGAAAACATGGTACTCGGACATATATCTCTTCCAGCTCCCAGCCAATCTATGCCTCTAGCGCCAAGCGAGCAAAGAAACTTGGCACAGCGGACTCGGGATACTGCATTGTGGATCGAAGTTTGTATCATGGTCGGGAAAACGTGTTGTGCTTTCATGCCCTTTAGCGGGTCCAAGCGGCACTTTGTGTGTCGGGTTTGCCTGACGGCGCCGGGCACTGTCGTAGTTCTCCCCAACCAGAGATGGATTTCCCCATGGAGGTTTCGGGCGAATGGGAAAGGTGATCTTCGCTGTAGTGGGAAAGTCCTGAGTCTGGGCAAGGGGTATAAGGGGGAAGGAAGCCCCATTACCTGCCAGTCGTCATAACGTGTTACATCAACCATATATCTTTACCAATACAGTTCAGGCCGTCTTTAGCCGGTAAAAGAGGTATTCGGCAACACGCAGATAAGGCTTTAAACGAGAAACTGAGGCCTTCCAGGATGTAGTAGTCAATGTCTTTTTGACGATACATACAAGGCCTTAACGCCGTAATTCAAGGCCCTCGAAGGCACATGGGGGGCCCTTTAAGAATAAAGGCAGGCTTTTTGTACGGAGTAGGTGCTGTTGAGGGACTAAGGAAAACATCCAAGGCCTTGGATGGTGCAGCTAATCCTCTTCGGTTCGGAGCGGGTCCGGACGCGCTAAAACGAGTGTGGGTCTGCTCTGGCCAGCTCCGTGTCGGATGCGGTGGCTAGTGACGGACCGGAGAAAAGTGGGGCCGTACGGGACCGGTCGGGGAATGGAATGCAGCAGAAGCAATCATGACTGAAACGCTGGGATGCTGCGGCGCAGCCTTCCAGAAATGGCTCCAAGCGTGAGCAAGACTGAGCAAATCCTGAGCCGATCCTGAGCCAGCCCTGAGCCAGGGTGATCAATATCGCGTGAGCGAGGTACGAAAAGGGAAACTTGGTGTACCCAGATTCGTCGCACAAAACAGCCGAGAACATCAGTGGCAACTGGCATGTCGGAGCCTCCTATCATAATCAGGTAAACTCGGATCTGAAATATCTGCAACGCACGGCTCACGCGGCTTACGCGGCTCACGTTGTTTTTCTTTCCTGTACACATCGCGGCCAAGTCGTGTGATAGCCTGATGTGAGTTTGAATGCATGCTGTGTAACCACATGTGCATTGCCGAGACTCAGCCCGCTGTATGCTGTCGGCGCGTTGTGCTGAAATCCAACCAAGTGTGGCTTCTAATTGGGGTAGCTTTCAACGCTTGTGTAATCGTAATACTACTAGCTGGCGCCCACCGCACTTTATTGGAGGAAGTATAGGCCATCACGCTCGTACTTGGGGCCTGTCCGTCCTGCAGCCACTTGCTCGCACCCCACCGCGCCGTCCACTGCATGCCCATGCAGCCTTGCGAGATAAACGGCCGAAAAGAAGGGTTTATATTAATCTCCTGCCCCATGCTCCGAATGTCATGTCCTAGGCTGTCTTCCTTTTCGCGAATGTCACCTGGTTCTACTTAACTCGTATCAGTGCTTGCTCGGCTACTGTATACGCAAACCCAGCGCAGTACGCCCGCTACCTTTGGGACACGCCTACAGAAAAGCATCATCATGGACCCATTCTCGATGGCCGTGGGTGGTAAGTGTTGAACCTAGGTAGTCATGTGCCAATGAAGAACTCACTGACAAAAAAGGCAGCTGTTGGGTTGACGGATGTTGCGTCCCGCCTGGCGATTAGCTGCCTCAAGCTTTACGGATTCTGGGAGTCGCTGCAAGGAGCTCCCAGTACCGTCGAGGTAATAAAGACGGATCTTGTTTTGCTCAGCAATATTCTGCAGGATCTCTCAGCCAAGGGGAATCTGGCGCTGTCAGTTTCTATGGCACTCAAATCGTGTCAGGCCAAGATCGAGGTAAATTCTAGCCGCCTATCATCGCCAGATAGTGCGAGACAGCTATTAATGCAGTGTCCAGACACTCGAGAAGATTATCGGAGGCTTTGATATCAAATCGATCACGGAAGCCCCAAAGCATGAGCGCCTGTGGACCAAGTTTCTGATGACCAACAAGATCAAGCAAGTCGAAGTGTTTCGGAAAGAGTTGAGCGAGGTCAGAAGTACTCTTATGCTTGGGTTGATGTACCAGAAGTAGGCCGGAGTGGTTCATCTTTATCCCGCAGCGCTGACCATCACCACAGTATCCAGAAGCCCGCATTATGCTTCACAAACGACGAAGTCCAGTCCGTACAGATTTGCGGTTCCGCAGTTTCAGACGCCAGAGACCAGCTCCAGAACCCCGTTATAAACAAAAGATGCGACCCATCACCTTCCTACACTGGTTCAGCTCCAAATCTTGGAGAAAAGACGCAACCACTATCTTGCATTAAGGAGGGGACAAGCGGAAACACTTCCCTATCGGCCATCGCGTCCAGTGCTGTTGTCCAAAGATTTCTGCAGCAGTCGATGCATCTCGCAGTAGATGACCTGTTTGCCAGCGGAACTGTGCAGCAACTCATGGAAGCGAGCCTCAACAAAGTGACCACCTTCGACACCGTTCACGCTGGGTCATATGACGGCGAGGAACACGACATCCGCAGAGTTCCCGTCACAGAATACGAAGAGTCGCAATCGAATGCGGACAACACTGCTTCGGACGGGCAATCCGCCGCCCAGGAAGCGCCCCCCCGCCTTAGCCGTTCTCGGACATGCTACGGAACATCTTCAATCGGCGTCGTCCTCGGCTCCATCTGGATTCGTACTAGCACGCTCAAGGTAGCCGAAGCATCCAGTATATCGGCTGGCCAGCTTGAAGTCATCACATCGTTCATCTTCTACCCGGCATCGTGGCTCTCGCGCGTCGGCCTTAGGTACGGTGCAGAGGCGAACCTGCAGTGGTCGCCAAATTCTGGTTGGAAGTTCAGTGTCACCGCGGTAAGGGCCGTGCCTGAAAACTCGCACATCTTCGATTTCTGTCGCGAGGGAAACGTCAAGGCCGTCATGAGACTGATTGAGCGTGGGGATGCATCGCTGGAGGATACGAGTCCGAAAGGGTGGACGCCGCTACACGTGAGCGCTCTATGATAACCACTGGTTTTTATCGACACGAGAACAGAAAGCTGACCTCCACCGGCAGTTCGCAGCCGCTTCCGGCCACATTGAACTCTGCGCCGCGCTGATCAGTAGCGGTGCCAACAAACAAGCTCTTGCTTATGAGGGGCCAACAGAGAATTCACTGTAAGAAGACACTCTCTTTCCTGGTGGCCTAGGTTTTTTGGCTCATTAGCTTTCTAGGTCTCCTCTAGCGATATGGTCCGAGTTCTCGCACCATCTCACCTCGAAGCAAAAAATCGAAATGATGCGGGTCTTTGGTGCCGATTGTCTTGACCTATCCGAGCTAAACGGCGACGGTTGGGTCGTAGGCCACAATTTAATTGCCTCGATGGGCCAAGAGCAGAGCCGCATGTCAGAGACCAGCGTCCACTGGCTGTACAGCCAGAAACAGAACGATATTCTTGTGGCTCTGGGCGCCAATTCGGTTTGGCATGGCCTGCAGCAAGCGACGCGGGCGTTTCTGTTTGAGGAGCACGATAACCGAGTCATCTCTCACCTACTCGGTTCTGGCATGGGGGAGGAGGAGGGGGGCGCCGAATACCAATCCCACGTGGCATCCATAGGACATTGGCTCGCCCTGCGAGCAAGCCAGCGAGATTTAGTTCCGTTGGCCATACAAGCGGCTCAGCTCCTCCAGATTGATGGCTACGAACCGATTACGGCCACCGCGGGCTTCGGGAAGCGCGATATCAATCGGCTACTGCCTGCGTTATACTCCGCCTGGGCTAAGAAGTCATCCAAGGTCTTGGGTAGCGCCAAGGAAACCATCCAGCTCGAGCTTGACGTCGTTCTCGACGAGCTGTGCTTAGATCTTGACGAGCTGGCAAAGCGCATCCGCCAAGCACAAGATGATCTGGAAGCGCCGATGGGGCATGAGCCAACAACAAGATGTCACACATGCTGGGATGACTACACCACGCTGGGCAAGGGCCTCGTGCAGCCATGCCGCATTGCTTTTGACAAGTGCAGAGAAACTGAGCATAAGTACAACTGCACATGCTCCCGCTACCTCAAGGCATACGGTGTCGTTCCTGCTCGGCCGGCAGCGGTCACCGGAGACACGAGTGAGAGCGATGTAGAAGAGGAGTTCTTTCAAGAGCCCAAGGCCGACATTGCGCAGCTATGTACCGACTACGACAAACTAGGTCTTGAAGCTAGCCCCAAAGGAGACCCGTTCTATGACGCCGCCGCGATGCTCTATCAGTCGCATGGAAAGAGATGGATAGGGGAGTACAGAGCTGACGAGACGCTTTGTGCGGCATGCTTCTTGAAGCGGGAAAAGTACATTGGGGAGGATGGACCTGGTGGGCCGGCATGCTTCACACCACCTCCGAAGGAGTTTGTTAGTGCTTGTCCGGCTAATACCTTTGATGCGACCTATTTTACTTAGAACTTTGAATGCGCCTAATCTTGTCCCCATGTTAGCTGCATTCCTTACGAACTGACCATTCTTGTTGTGACTTAAATAAGATGAAACTTAGACGTTGGCGCCACACAAGCTTTCTCCAGTAGGAAGAACTCCCGTTTTTGATGTTAGACAAAATCTGGACAAATTGTATCACGAGTTTTGGCGCCAATGAGCCGCAACTACAATATTCGGACCCCAATTGGGGTTAGTTCTAGGGGAAAGTCTCTGAGGCTGAACGGGCTATGACAACCCCCCTTTCCTAGACCCCCCCACTGGCACCGCGAGAACCGTCCCTGGAGGAAGCTGTCTGGCGCACTCTAATTGGCGACAAAACCCTAACAGAACGGCTCCGGCACCCTCTTCATGCGGACGGTCACTCGAGATTTTTTACCACTTTTCTACGTGAACTACAGGCTGAGGGTCGAGATGTGGCTGACTTGCTGTCAGGTCCGGTGTCTTTGAAGAAGAGGTATCAGCTTCTGGCTACCCCAGAGAGGCAGTTGGAATTCCAAAGGGCCATTAAGGAGTATACTCAGTTCGAGTTCCTCGTGGATTATGGGGAGGGGTCCATGACCTTCATGTTTGCTGTGACGGAGACGGGATACCTTGCCATGGTTCCCGACGTCAGTACGGTGGGCGACACCATCTGTTTTGTGCGACGAATCTGGGCACAGTCAGCAAGTACCTTCAGCTCCCAAGGTTGGCGAGGAGATGGGGGTGGAGCTTGCGGAGAGGTAGGGTAACTAGGGTGGAGGTGGGAGGAGGGTTAGACGGTTGTGGGTGTTTGCTATTGGGGATTGACAATGTAATCATGGGGCGTGGATGCCTGATAGAGGAGGGGCTGCCGTTATAATCAGCCTTGACTTTCCTTTCTAGAATACCCCAAACTCGGAGGAAAGCTACGCAGGGGGTGGATTGCATGCAGCTGAATGCAGTGCCCCCTTCTCAGCCCCCCCCCCCCCTTCCCCTCTTTTGGCATGCAGGTAAGCCGCATCCTGCATAAAGTTCTGTCGATAAAGCTGAGCATCCAGCTGGCCATTCTGTTCAGCTCGCTTCTTGTATAACGCAGCAGCAACTTGACCCACGCAACAGCAGCGGTCATCTTTGTCCCCCCATTACAATGGCCATTCGACTTATTGACACGACAACCCTGTGCTTAACGTATTTTCTAGGCAATATCCCACGCTATGCTGTTCTATCGCACACATGGGGTGCCGATGAGATCTCCTTTCAGGACATGATGGCCATCGGCACCAGCGATTCGCCTGCCGTGGCCGAGACGTTTGGATACCACAAGATCGTCGGGGCCTGTCGGCTGGCTCGCGGCAGGGGCATCGGATATGTATGGGTCGACACGTGCTGCATCGACAAGACGAGTAGCTCGGAGCTGAGCGAGGCGATCAACTCCATGTACCGCTGGTACTGGGACGCCGAGGTGTGCTTCGCGCTGCTGCCCGACTTCGACCCCGATCTGCTCTCGCGCGAGGTTGCGCTGTCCCAATGTCGCTGGTTCACGCGCGGCTGGTGTCTGCAGGAGCTCATCGCGCCCGAGACGGTCGAGTTGTACGACGGCGGATGGAATCGCATCGGCGTCAAGGCCGAGATGACGACGCTGCTTTCTCGCATCACGCGTATCGACGAGAGGGTGCTGCTGGATCGAGAGGCGATCGCGTCGGTGCCCCTCGGCCGTAGGATGTCTTGGGCTGCCGCGAGGAAGACGACGCGGCAGGAGGACACGGCCTACTGCCTGCTCGGCATCTTCGGCGTCAACATGCCGATGCTGTACGGGGAGGGCTCGAGGGCATTTTTACGGCTGCAGGAGGAGATTATCAAGAGCACGAACGATCTGTCCCTTTTCGCGTGCGACCCGTACAGCCTGATGGGCCCGAGAGACGAAGATGAAGACGAAACTGATGAGGAGGCTCCGACGCAGCGGGCTCGTGATAATGACACTCCGCCAGAGGGTTCTTACTGCGACTTGTTTGCCAGGTCCCCCGAGGCTTTCGCCGGCTGCGGGGCTCTCGCGGGCACCGGGTCCAATTTTCGGTGGAACGACGCCTTTTCCTTGACCAACAGGGGATTGCACTTCCCGCGCGTCAAGCTCCGGATCGAACCGTCCCGTGGCTGCTATCTCTTACCCTTGAACTGCACCCTGCCAGGCAAGAGCCGTAGATCGGCGGCTGTTCCTCAGATGATGCTTCTCCGGAAAGTCGGACCCCATCTGTTTGTGAAGTACTTTGAAACGGCGCAAAAACAAGGCACGGACGACGACGTTTTCCCCGAGGCTCAGGATGTGGAGATTGAAGAGGTCTACATCATCACGGACTTCTGGTCGTCTTCACACACGCTCCAGGGCCGGCTCGTGTTCGCGGACCAGTACGCCATCCGTATCATCTCGAACCAGGGCTATCAACTGTCCAAGACGCTCCAGGCATTTCAACGCGTGCCCTCGAGCAGCCGCTGGGATGTGGCCCGCTCGCAGCTGTTGACCAGCGGGGAGAGTCACATCCAGGGCTTTTGGAAGCTGTTTCCGAACCTCGCTCGCCCGATCGTTGGAGCCGCCCAGGGGTTTGTTCCTGGAAACCTGAAGCGGGCCACCCCGTGCCTGTTGATTTGCGGGATCGGACCTTCGGGCAAGTCCTCTACGCCTCGAGCTTGGGTACGGCTCTGCTCTCTGAGCGAGTGGAAGCTTCTCGAGGCAGAGTTTGGGATTTCGATCACAAATGGTAACGATTACGCGAGCCCGCTCGACACCGGTAAGACAATGGATCATATCACGGTAAATACGGCGTCGGGAGATCCACCTCTCCTCGTCACGGCTCGTATTCGTCTTGAGCAGGTTAAGGTACCGCGGTATTTCACGCTCGAGATTGCGTTCGATGGTCCCAGGACGGACGGGACACAAAGTTGAAATAGGACGGAACCACCAGATCGCAACCAAGGAGAGAAACTTGACTGTAGCTTTTTACCGTACGAGAGAGCGGTTACCACTAAGAAGTCTGCTCAGGGGGGTGAAGGAAGTGAGCTTGGTTTGATAGGAGGCTAAAGCCATCGCCCTTTTGTCGGCAACTATCAATGGACAATCAGAAAGCAGAGCATTGGAGCTGCGAACTGCGCCCAGCAGTAATCGCAAGACGACCCCGTTAGACCTCATCAGTAATACTCGATGTCCCTCATCTCCCCATCGGACCCTTCCTCCTGATCTGGAAGAGGAGGGTCCTCATCCTCGTCATCGTCATCATCTTGATCGTCCTCCTCCCGCTCCTCGAGCTCGCGCTTCCGGCCCATCCATCGATTTGCCTCCTTCAACCAGAACTCCTGGTCATCACCCTCGAGCGTGAGCTCCTGGCAGAACTCCATGATCCTGTGACTGGAATCAGTACTGATTAGGAATAAGATGGTAGTTGGGGATCAGGAAGGTTTTCTCACGCTTCACATTCTCTCACACGCTGACGGAAGATGGCATCGCGCCTGCGCTTGTCGTCGCTCGCGTCGTCGAGCGCCGCCTCGAACCGGTCCCCGTTCTCGCGGTAGATGCGCTTGAGCTCGACGTAGGCCTTCTTCTCATCCGAACCCATCGTGATAACCTAGTAATAAATGATGGCTAAATGAGAAGTCACCTCACGCGCCAAACTGATGGACCTACTGAACAGTCCTCAAGGTGCAGAGGTGGTTCTCGCGGGAATTCGTCAAATAAATCCTCCTTGACAGAGGGTTACTATATCAGGACACCGGACTTTTGCGAGCCTTGTTCGCGATCACCGGAATTCCCATTTAGGTGGCCTCGAATTATATACACAACGGCGTAAAATAAATACGACGGCACGAATATCGCGCTGGGATTCCGGGCGGCGAATGAGCATCATTTCAGCAGGGAAGAAAAATGCGGGGGCTGGTAAGTTGGTAACGCGACAGGGTGATATCTCGAGCTTGCATGGCTTTCCAGACGAATGAGCGGCATGAGCAAGCTGTGTAGAAGGGCCGAGAATGGGCAACTGGCAACCTCCCGCTGTAAAACAGCACGGCGATTGGACTCAGCGTCCATTATCAGACCACCAATCACCTACGCATCCTCTCTATGACTCATCACTTGCAGCACAAGCAGCACAGGCGAAGTGAAACCAGGCAGGCACGCTCTGCCGCCCCCTTCATGCCAAGTGCTGACCCGGCCGCACGTAGCCCAACAAACATGGAATATTGCCTGAGGTGCCCAACTTCTGGGATTTTCCAAATTCTTGCGGCGGGAAGCCAGAAACAGACCAGACGCAACTCGTCCTACATCTGGTTGGGCCTCAACCGGGCTTCCCAACGGAACCAGCCGAGAGTTTATTATCATCCGGAAACGTCTCGATGCTTATTCCATCACTAAACATGCGTTGTGCAGGTATTCTAGCCCTTTCGTCAACCCCAGCTTGCATTCAGAACTTCAAAGATGGACCACGTTCCTTTCCCCCAGGGCGTCACGCCACCGACAGTTCTGTTTGTCGGATCTCTCTACGACGGCAAACCCGGCTCATTCGCGCGCTACGACGTGCGGAAAGGGATGAGAAACGACATGAAAACGTACTCCTTTGTCCGCGTTGAGCCGGCCGTCTACCAAGCCTTCTTCCAGACTTGGCTCTATTTCGGCTGCCTCGCCGAGGTGTCGAATATCATCAGCCTGCCCATCGATGCCACCCGCTTTGTCGAGCGAACGAGAAATCGGGCGCAGATGGTGACGTCCGCCAGCCTGAATGAGTATCTAGACCGATGGAGGGCTCGCGAAAAGGGGCAGACGGCCCGGGGAAGCCGAACGGCGCAGAGAAGGCAGGGACGCCTAGACGAACTTCTGCGCAGGATACGCAAGATTCTAAGGGGGCCGCTGCAGGCGTTCCGCCGTTTTCTTGCCGGTCTTGAAGTTGGCGCTGCTGCAGCACTCTCAATCTGGACCAACATCGCGCTCTCCATCGCCGCGCTAGGCTATGCGCTCCAGCAAGCGTCCGACATCATCTACGGCCCTCCCGGCGGCGGATCGACCCGAGCGACCTGGGGCGTCCAGTGGGCGCTGCGGGAGCGGCTGGCGGGCTCGCACTGGTGCCGGGCGCTGATCGCCAAGTTCCTGGCCGGGCAGCACGTCGACTTCGCCCTCTTTGTCGGCTCGATCCCGTTTCCGCGTCGGTTTGAGAGGCACGACCGGTGCACGGATACGATCTGCCGCGGCAGGATCGCCAACTCCGAGGCGTACGAGACAGTGCATGTCGTCAAGGGGTGCGCTTGCAAGATGTGGGTGATGGACGGCAAGGCGGCCGAGATTGTTAGGGCCGGGGGTATCCCGCTGGCGACGTGGTCGGACGAGAAGGGCTTGAGGGTTGTCAAGTACCAGGCTGATACGGCCTACGTGGCTATTTCACATGTGTAAGTTTCTTGGCAACACGGCACGGGGAATGACACTTCGAGGAAAACCATACACTAATTTGCCCTTATTCAGTTGGTCCGATGGCAAGGGGAACCGGCTCAGCAACGGCCTCCCCGAATGCCAGCTAAAGAACATCATGGCAAAAGTCTCGGCGCTGTACGCGGTCCCCCGAGCGGAACGGTCCGCCATGGTGCCGCTGTTTGGGCCACTGACACGCCACAAACCGCGAGATCCCCACCGCCAGCCCGCCGGGTTCTGGATGGATACGCTCTGCGTTCCCGTCGGCGAGGCGCAAAAGGATCTCAGGCGCATGGCCATTTTGCAGATGCGCGACATCTACGAGGGCGCTGACCGCGTGCTGGTGCTCGACGACCGCGTCCAGAAACTGTCCTTGACGAACAGCCCCTTTTGCGACCGTGCCGTCGGTCTGATCATTAGCAACTGGCAGAGCCGCATTTGGACGCTGCAGGAGGGTATCATGGCGCAGCAGCTGTTTATCCAGTTCTCCGATGGCGTCTGCACGCTGAGGGAGCTGCAGGATGAGGAGGGTCGACGCCATCATGGACGGGTTACTACTGTCGGCCATAGCCGGGGTACCGCCCGCTCGTCACATGGAGCGTTTTGGCATCGCATCACGCGCGACGTGCTAACGATCCTCTCTATCGGTCTGCAATTTGCCCCGGACCACGACGATGCCGACACGTTCGCGCCCGACGCGCTCTTTGGCGCGCTCATCCCGGTGGCCAAGAACCGTCTGACATCATGACGCGCCGCCTCGACAAGAACATCATCTTTAACGAGCTGCCGCGGCTGGCGCGGGAGGGGTTCCGCTGGGCGCCGTTATCGTTCCTCGGCCAGACGGGCGTCACAGCGTTTATCGCGCCAGAGTGGTTTCACAATCTGGGCGTCACCAGCCAGCTCGAGCGGCGAGCGCCCATCTTGTTTAAGGATGATAACTCGGAGGGTAAGCCTGGCGACGTGCTCGGTCTGCTGGTCAACTTCCCCGGCATCATGCTACATTCTTTTAGTAGCTCGCTGATAAGCGCGGGTACGTTTTACGTCCGGCACAAACGGTTCAAGCGGCTGCTCTACCGAGTAAGTCTACAGGTACAACAACCTGGCGGGGCCCAGGCTGCGGATCCCGAGCAGTACGTACCGACCGCAACGGACCAGTATGCGCTCGTCACCTTGGGTGCTGCTACTTCGGATCGGGGCAGCAGTCCGATCCGCGCAGTATTTGGCGTGTTTGCCGGCATGCGGGACAAGAGAGTCAGGCTACTGCGCCATATCTGCCTTGCTACGGTGCAGGTACTGAAGACGAAACCTGAGAAGAATAAAGGAAAAGACATGCATGGTGCAACCGAAAAAGAGTTTGAAGAGGGAGAGGCCTGGATCGATGAGGACAGCGATTGCTGGGAACCCCCGGAGATAGTAAACCAGGGTCGAAAGGACAAAAAGGAGCGATCTGGAGATGGCAGTGAAGATGTCGACAGCGATGAAACGAAGGACGCTGGGGTTGCTCAAGGCATTCAGCGGAGTGAAACCGGCTCAGGGGTTGTTTACTTGGACGCAGCTGGTGCGGATGTAGGTGAGAGCAGCGAGAGCGAGAGGGGAAATACGGACCAACAGGTCGACGACGACGACGACGACGAGGATGAAGACTGGTATAGTGAAATCGACGAAGAGGAGCAAGATGACGAGGACGAGGATGATCTGGATGAGCATGCCAAGTTTTCTGCCGATGGCGCCACGAGCGAAGAGGAGGAGGAGGAGGAGGAAGGGGAAGAACACGGCTGGGGCGCGGGTTCGTCCGAGTCCAGCTCCGATGATGATTCGAGTGACGATGACGACGAGGCCGAAGATGATTTATACGCGAAGCAAGGACGAGACAAGACCGGTGGTGGCTTGGCGACCAGCACTCCAAAGCCCGAGGAGATTGTGTATGGGAAGTTGCTTTTCATGGATAATAATCGGTGGTGCATTATGTAGACCAGGCATGGCTATACATTGTCTTGCGAGAATCGATGGGGTGACTATAGGATGCAAAAGCCTATATATTTGGTGATCTTGGAGTACTTTGACTAAGAGTTCTCATCAAGATAATCACCTGGAAAGGAGCAGAGTGGACTTGAGTCACCGGCAGCACAGGTCGGAATAGCTGCAACAGAACGTATGGCACTTGTGTTCCGGGAAAACGCGGTTATTGCCGCACACCTATGGAAGGTACATGAGATCACCGACATCAATACCAATTACGCATGGCATAGTTACCTACACCAAGCAGCCAACAGTGCACACGTTCCACCTTACATGTTCTGTACGCAGAGGGTAATACGACAAACAAAACACATCACCATGCCCCCCTTTCAAATTATAAAACTCGAACCCCGCAGAGGCTCAAGCCGTATCGGTGCCGGGACCGGCACTGGCAGCGGCAGCAGCAGAGGCCCGCTCACGACGGGCCAAATCGTCGCCATCGCGGTCACCCTCGGCGTTCTCTTTATCGCACTGGTAGGCGGGTATTTCTGGGTCGCCCGGAGGGGCCGGCGGCGGGAGGAGCGGCGCAAAGCGCAACTCGAGAAGATGTATGCGGCTGAGGCGGGGCAGCTTCAAGTTGGGAATGGGAATGGGCATATGAACGGGAACTGGAAGTAGAGGAAGGACTTGGACAAGCTGGTGTTGTTGGGCGACCTGGTCGACCCAGTGGTCTGTGCACCACAACCACCAAGATCTGGGCTCAGAATTGCCCTTCCTTTAGATTTTCTCCTCAGTAGCAATTCAATGACCTTCAGACCTCATACAGGTTATAAGCTATCCTGCTTCCGCAACTAAGCTTATTACCACAAAAACACCTTAATTAACCTCTCTAAGACTTTGAAAAGGCCTAGATCATCTTATATCCAATAAATTCCAACATACGCGCTAATTACCTTAATTAACAAAGTTAACGTGCATGATAAGCGAACGGTATAGACAAGCGAACGGTACACTTTCCACCACCCTACCAGAACTATCCTCAATTAAACAACCACCACACTAGGAAATTATAATAACTGAATCAGAAACAGATGAATTAGATAATTCTGCAGCCTCCTTGTATATACGTGCATTATGGCCAGGCTTGCCGCATACGCTACAGTACCGAATCTTCGTACGAGACCCCCCTGCACCACTACCATTTTGTCGTGTTTCCTGGACCAACTACTCACCTACAGCCTTCTGATCCAGTAGATCCTGTGCCTCTTATACAGTAAGTAACCCTCCAAGCCGCATACGTGTTTTTTTGGCTTTCCGTTGCTTACTAAGCTCCTTATTAGCCTTTCGTAATGCTGAGACCTCCGTACGTAGAAGGGCCACCTCGTATATAACAGCTATTATACCTTTAGCCAGTCGATTTACGGTAATTAGTATTGAGGTTGGAGAGTTACCCTGATGGTTGGAAATTCGAGTTTTGATAAATGTTAACTGCGAGGTAGCCTCTCGAGGGTTATGTAGCGTTTAGGAGACCCAAGGTAGTGCTGTACCTGGGCTTGAGGCTGGGGGTATTGGGGTTCGAATACGTATATCCAGCTTGGATATCACCCTCTCTAGGTTGTACGGTATAAGGCCGGCTCCGGTAAAACCCCCCTGGATATTCTTTTCTATAATTGAAGCAAAAAACGCCTCTTTAAATATATAGAGAAATTTTAACTTGCTGATGTATATGATGTTTATTCGTATTAACTGCTTAATTTAGCGGCTGTACGCCTTTTTTAACGGCCCAAAACAACTAATATTTAATAGCTAAAGTAGGTACGAGGAGTACGGAGGTATACAGAGTGTAATAATGTTGTGCTCCTGGTAGTAGGTCTCGAATTCTTCGGAGTAGTGGCTATTGTAGCTGTTAAGGATGAGCAGCTGATATTTACCCTTCGTACGAGATACTATGTGGAAATCGAAGTACCGAATCCAATCTATGCCTTTCTTATTAGTAGTCTACCCGTTATCGGTTGTTGCAATACGCCAGGAGGCCGGAAGGTTGTACTCTTGATACCAATTAGCGAGGTGGTATTGCCTAGCTAAGATAATAAATAGTGGGATGGCCCAGCCTAAGGTATTGACTCCTTAGATAACTGTAGCCTACTTTTAATTGCCAGGCTGGGCCTGTTTGGCCCTACTACGGCTATCTAAGGTAGTAACTACTATAAAGGTAATAATAATGCCCATTATAAACCCAGTTTTATCGAAGTTATACGAATCGTCGTCGAAAATACCGTATTTAACCTTAATATTATATACAAGTATAAACCACTCGCGAATAACTATTGGATCTTCGTATTTAGCCCTTTGGTAATTATATTTACGTATAAATTGCGTTTAAAGTTTTGGTTGGCGCTTAATAAAGTTATAAGCCTATCGTACGCCAATAGGCAGCGCGTTACGTTTGCGTAATAATCGGTTGGCTATATCTTCTATGTACGAGAGCCGAGGATGGAATACGTGTGTATATAGCTTAATAATATATTAAATAATCGTTTTTTCTTCCAAATCCGTAAGCTTACGCGAGTTGGTTGGAATATCGTATCGTGCAGGCCGGCTATCGCGTCGGGCGGAGAGTATTATTAAAGGTATATTGTAAATTGTAGCTGCGTATCGAAGAGTAAGCTTTGGATTGTTTTTAAAAGCCTTAATTGCAAGAGTAAGCCTTGATTCTTTTGGAAGCGAATCTATTGTAAATTGGTAGTAGGATTAGTAAAAGAAGTGGGAAGGTTGTATTGTACCAAGAAAGTGTACCGTTCGCTTGTCTGTACCGTTCGCTTATCATGTACGTTACCCTAATCAAATTATATTGGGAATAAATACACTGTACAGCACAAGTGCTGTACAGCAACATAACAATGCTGTGCAGCCCGCTACACAGCATAATAAGGCCCTATAATAAAACCTCGTATTCTACTACACTAAGAACGCCACAGCGCTTTAGCGCGTCGGCACCTCGGCCTTCAGCCTCTGCCAAAGGCCGATGGGCTGATGGTCATAACTATAATAACCACGGCTCGCCCTCTCTTAGATAGAAGAATTAAGCACTTATCCATCCTCTTCTCCATGATTTGCCTCCATCACCATTGTGACCCATAGCTTCATCAACAATTTCGCACACTTAAACTTGAGGGTGCACTAAATAGAGGGGAGGAATACCTATGCATAAGCGAGATTAAGAATGTTACAATCGTGTTACGTATCGGCTAGCACGAGTAAGTCCAGTCGTAACCAGATCGCAACCAGATGCTGACTTTATATGACTCAAGATCCCTTCCCTACATCATGTTCAACAAATTCAGCGTTCCACGATTGCGTTTTGCAGTATAACTTATATCTAGGCACTGTAGTAATAATAACTGTCATCCTGCTGTCTGCGAGTACGGCCTAATATATAGTCCTCCGATCGCACTTACCTGATGGCGTCCTGCCATAAGATTCCTGTCCTCCTGAATCTTGCAAGTCTCTATACTAAATTCCAGCCCAGGAGCGAGGTCCTATTAATACAAGATCACGGATAGGTCACGACTTTATTAATGGCTGCCATGAAAGAGGTGTGATTGGGTCCCTCTGCTGTATTTTTAATTCCTTAGGGAGGCTCCAGTTGTTCTAGCAATAGGGGTTTCTGGCACACACGACACAATTCACACGCACACCTAGCATACCAATGTATCTTAATTTGTAATTTTTTCCTGAGAACAATTCCTACGGATAGCGCGCTATCTTTCCATCAGAAGAAAACCTTAGCCATGGGGGGGGGCTGCGTAGCAGCCGCGGAGGGAATTGCCCTAGCTTAGGGACAAACCACGGGAAGCTCAGGACAAATCAGTCACAGCTCACCCCGGCTAACGACTACGAATGAAAAGGGAAATTTTGTGAGCCCAGATTCGTCTCAGATAACCAGACTGTTATTCACGGAAGAGGATTCAGTGGACGGAGCGGCTTGTTTCAATGTCATTTAGCAAAATACAATACCTACCTACCTAGGAACCTTACGTATCGTCACTAAGATCATAACATGAACAACATCCAACTTGAGACGTACCAAAGTATTCACACTGTCTAGGTACCTATGCATCTAGTAAGCGCAAAAACGGGCTTATCCATCTAGGTAGCAGCAGCAGCAGCAGCAACGTGTAATTACTGAGTATGAACGGAAGTGATTAACTACGTGGTGTAGCGTTTCCGACACCCTTTGAGCTTCCCGAACACGGCCCTTAGTAGCTTCGTACAGGCCGTTGGCCATGGTAGTACTGGTAGTAGTAGTGGTGTGGTGGTGTAGTAGGGAGCAAGTCGCGTAGGTCGTAGCCGGCTGGGTACGCGACAGTGGCGTATAGTGGGCCTGTTGCAGTAGACTACAGTAGGCTGTAGCCATCGAAAATCAGCGGTCGCAAACCGTTCAGGTGATAAGCCTATTCCGGCTTATTAGGAGGGTCTTATCGGTGCTTCACGGCGGGTTACGCAAGATTACGCTCCGCAGCAGACGGCGGCCGAAAGCGGTATAGCCGTTACGGTGCAATTGCGCTCCCCCCTCGATAAGATTGTGGCTCTAGCCGTCCCAATAGGGGATAGCGGCCACATCATATTCTGCAATGATGAACAAGGCTACCAATCAACCACCAGAAACCATGTGTTTTGACCTCGGACAGCTGCATTTATATGGTTACACGGTAGCTAGCCGTGATCTAAAGTCGAAACACCTGGGCTTCCTAGGCTTTCTGGGCTTGTTCTGGAGGTTAAAAGCTGGCCCCCCCTCCATCCATGTCGTCCTTGAATGTTATAGAGCCTTTCTCACATCAACTCGAAGCTGCCGCGTGGCCCCCACCCATCGCTTTTATTTTCTTCTGTCCCATTCAGCGAGTATCAAAACGAACGAGCTAAAAGATGGCTGACTCTGACTCTGACTCGAGTTCCGGCTGGGATGCGTCAACCATTTCGTCCGTCACAGCTCTCATCATTGCCGTCATAGCGATGATCATTGCCCTCGCGCAAGCGGTGCAGCAGTATTTCATCACGGGTCAGTTGATCCGTATCTGCGACAGCGTGGTTTTCGGACCTATGCCAGGCCGCGGTCGACGAGTGTGGCAGCCGTCGCAGTTCCGGTTCCGCGTGCTCTATTCCGTCCCGCAGATAAGTCTTGTCGCGGACCTATGGCCGTCAAACATGAAGTCATACGCCATCGGACAACACCCACTGCCGCCTCTTGCCATGCGTTCGGCATTACCCGACGACGACATGGACGAGATGGCAGTTGAGCTTTTACTTTACCATTCTCCACTTTCCACCAGCCCGTCAAGCAAGAAGTGGCGCCGCATATTGGACTCGTTCCCTCGAATCAACAACCCCTTTCGCCGAGATCGGTTGGCCGCCACAAGAAACGAATATGAGGAAGACGGCAGCATGAGTAATGATGTGCGAATCGACATTAGGGTCCCCGGACCGCCAGCAGCTCCGTCCTCAAGGCACATGGATTCTAGACGGTTCCTCTCCTCTCGGTGGTGGTGGTCCGTGTTCTTTAGGCGTAGGATCATGTCGCCAATGTGGTGGAGAAGTCTGTTTACCAGAAAGCTCCTCCGCTCCTCATCGCGGTCGGACGTCATTATTTATAGTGAGGATGCAGCAGCCAGGAGAAGAAGGGCAACTCGTACGTCATCCAGATCTTCCAGCGCGACGGACGTTAAGCAGCATGACCACGTGGGCGAAGCCTCATGGGTATCCTTCTGCCGCGCTATTGAAATGTCCTGTGGAGAGTCGGTGCGGCTCGACCACGTCAACTACGATGCGGACCGCTGTCCATCAGACCTCGTAGCCGCACCCATGCAGGTTTCCATGCGCGACACCATCATTATGGGTCTGATGGCTGGGATGGAGATCACCAGCGCGTCCTTCGCCAACGGGTCCATCTCGATGCAAGGCGCCGTCGGCACCATCACAAGTTCCAAGCACGCTGTACTAGGCCCTATCCTGCACTTCACACCTCGCAACGACAACCACGTAGGTCCCGCGATTGTGTTTAGCTACCCCCTCCGCATGGAACGCGGCTTTATAGACACTTCCTGGCTTGCAAGGACATGGGATGTCTGTTGCGTGGCGCGGTCTTATCTGAATTCGACCACGAGGCGTACGACGCGACGCCTCGATGATCGGTGGATTCGGGACCAGGATGACCTGAGATGGGACTTTGGAGATGACAGCTCCGACAGCTCCGACGGCAGGCGGGCGCGCCGAAATCAGAGGTACAAACGCAAGGGGGGCGGCTGGACAAGGGACGTGGCCCCAGTGCATCCAGATTCGAAACGGCAAAGGCATGGGAAATCACCAGAACGGAAAGGTAATGATGACAATGGACGTGACGCACGGGATAAGCGGATGGTCAAAGTTGGCAGGGAAGTCCCTGAGCCATTGCCACAGGACGGGTGCTGGCAGATCAGTAGGCCAGTGAATCCTAAGGGGGGGTCGAAAATGCCAGAAACCCGGGTCGCGCAGGGGCAAATTCCAATGCGCCAAAAAAGGAATGGACCGGCGAAAAGCGGAGTCGAAGTCGCGGAACCGGACGCCCCAACGATACCGCCGGTTCCGACGCGGAGAGTGACGGTTGAAGATGCCGAGGATGAAGGAGAAAAACCACAAACTCCACCAATAATGGGTGGGATGAGACCAGAACAGCAGTTTTCTGAATCGGAAAACACACGAACATCGTCCGAGGCAGGTCCATCTACGGCACGACAACAGGCTCGCGATGATATGGACCAAGCAGATGTACAAAACTTAGAACAGCGACGGGGAAGCATTGATATCGCGGAAGAGGATGAAGAGGATGAAGAGAAGAGAGGGTGGGAAAGGCGTGTAAAAACAGCAAAAGAACTTCAGGCTGCCCGAACTGAAAAGCTGAACAAGATCCGGCGCGACAAGGAGCTAGTCGAGGATTGGGCGAAAAGAGGGGAGGAAAAACGCGCTCAAGAGGCCCTCCCCCCACCACCACCACCGCCCGAGCCCGAAGACGGCCAGAGGCCACAGCTGCTTCTCACAAACTTTGCACACAACCAAGAGCCGGAAGATGACGCCACCAAGGAAGAGCGGGAGGCTCGCGAGCGGGAAGAAAGACGCGCCGAAGAGCGGGCTCAGCGCGAGTTGGAGCGAGACGAACGAAATCGTGCTCGGAACAGAGCGGTTGGACTAACACACGTAGACCTCTACTGGATGAGTCAAATCGATATCGTTCGAGGAGCCTGGGCGACACCGTGGCAAGAGAGAACCCCCATCTACTCGGCACTTACAGGCTGCGTCACGGTAGTGCTCGAGGCTCTTCTGGGCTTCCTCGGATCCCAATACATTGTGTATCGGAAAGAGCGCTTTCTTTCGAACCACGAGTTTCTCCCGACTGCGCGTTGGATGTGCGAGCCCTTTTCCCTCCGAATCAGGGGTGGCAAAGCAAGCTACAACCACACGTACCCGGCCTACGCCCATAACGCTCGTGGCGGCGTCATCGCAGAAGGAGAGTACATTGGATGCCGCATATCGGCGTTTCCGGCACGGGTAATCCCCGTGTTGGAACTGGCATACTCGTACGACTGGCAGGTTGATGATCAGCCACGGGATCAGCTCGGTGTCGAAGAGCAGAACGTAGAGTTGATGCGTATCGACAGCTGGCTATCCTATGTCGGGCGTTTAGACGAGATATCGGATGGGCCACATAGGCTCCTCCGCCAGACACCTGCACTGGTTGATTTGATCATGCAAGACTTTGAACACGACTTTCAGAATGTTGATCTGTCCGCCAAGGAGGGTGGACTCCAAGACATCCAGGGGCTGGCGGCTAACTTGATGGACTTTCTAACCGACGAAGAGCTGACAGATGCTGAGCAGCTCTATGTCTTGGTAGCACTTCTCAGGAGTGTTAAGGTTGCCCAGTCTGTTCGCGCAGGCTCAGACACGGCAGTAATCAGGGAGATCTTGTGGAAGGATATCCAGGCACACTTGGTTTAGACTTGAATGTTGTCAGATGCTATGTAATGGAAGTCGTTCGTAGTTCAACACTACTTGTAGCCACATGCCCAATCAACTCTGAAGGTATTCCAACCTAGGTACGTACCCAGTGCTGACACAGAGAGTGGCAGTTGGAATCGGAAATGTCGGTTATAATAAGGAAATCCCCCTTCAAACGGCCTCTGCAATCTCCTTTGGGCGTACGGTGTTCCTTATCGCCCGTCCAGTTCACATGGGGAAGATTTGGTGCGGCAGCTCGGGCTCTGTCGAGTTATCGCCCGTTGGCCTCCAATTGTTACACAGAACTTCCTCGAAGAGGTAAGGTATATACGGGAATTGCACATCAAGGTAAATGTTATCGGCTTCACCGTAACCAACTGTAAGGGGTTCGTCTGGTTAGGCGGCGTCTGCCCTGGGTTGTTGAATATGAAGTGTGGCACTCGTGCTTGGGTCTAATTGAGACAGAAAGTGCGCATATTTGGCGGCAGGCTGCCGATGTCTGGTTGCAACCGCGGTCTGGGTTCTGTGAGAAAGGGGCACTGGATAGAGGAAAAGAGGCGAGGAAACTGAAAGACGCGAGACTGTACAAGGGTGAATTAAGCTGGGATGGGAGAGTGACATTTAATGCCGGTCTCCAATTTTGTTCACCCCCTCATCCAATGCTCATGAAGAAAACACTCGACTGTTGCAACGATTGTACCTCGAAAATCAGAGCCGAGGCGGTATCGCAAAGCTGATCCAGCGAAACCCACTGTACCACAAGAAACTGCCTACTCGCGGAACTAGTCCCGGAAAGTCTTTGCTGAAGAAGACGTACAACATCTGAAATATAGGCGCAGTCAGGACCACCCTTACGTTATCGATATACCCGAACCGGGCCTGCTTTTTGAACAGGGGGGCATGGTACAGCCCAAATAGGATGGCTGACAAGAAGCAATCTTGCTATATCACAGTATAAGATTGAAGCCTCTAGCTATGAGTAGGGATTACCGGCTCACCCTGATTGGTGGGTCCGGGTGAGCCGAGATAGCCCCGAACACAAATGCTACTTGATGGCGCGCTGGATTGATTCACGGCACCTTGGATTGACGGTGCCCTATCCGGCTATGATATCGGCCAGACGCTGTTTTGTATGGGAAATGCGGTAATTTCAACGCAGCTGGCAGGATGGTATTATTGTGGGGTCAGGGGTTGGTCGCCGCAGTAAACCCCTAGAAAAAAGACCAAAAAAACATACAACACCAGGGATTCGCTGGTCGTCACCGACCCAACTACTAGTCTAGCCCTTACTGGGTTATCTATGGGAGAGCGGACGGGATCCCGAGTTTTCCAGTAGGTATGGTCGTATGTGACATGGAGGAGCGCTGACTTGCTTCATACCTGTCAAGGCGATAACGCGGTCCAGTTTACGCCGGTTCTGGCTTTGTCCATGACAACGATTCCGGGTGTTTCGGAAGCCGAGAACTACGGGACATAGAGGGCAGCATAGAAAAATCAAAATCACGCTGGTAAGACATGGACGCAATTTAGAGAAACGACCTTGACCTGAATCGAATTTCATTGGGCTCGGGCAAGGGTGTGTGTGTGGGACCTTGACGGATGGAGAGGGGTCCGCCTTAGGGGAGGACGACGGCCAAGTGGGAGGACAACATATATTGTAATACCGTGATTAGTGAAGGTGATACTTTTGGAAAAGATTGCGTAGCGACAGTGGACAGTCCCTGGGTACTCATAAGGGGAGATAACAATGTATCCGGCGAGTCTTGGGGAGAGAATAGAGAGCTCAACACCGATGAGTCCAGCAACTAACAAACCAAGGAGCAGCAGCGTGATTATAAAACTGTGAAACTCCCTGATCTTGTTGAATTGAACGCGAGAACTGGGCCCGAGACATATCGATGACAGATGGCAAGGCCAGTTGGCTATTAAATACGAAAAGGGTTAGCGCTGCCAAGGTCTTGTCAACCCTAGGTCCACACATTCTGGTGACCCGCCCGTATCGTCGAGAGTATCAGAGAAGAGTCAAAAGGATTGACAGACAGCAGGCAGCTGACTGCATGTGGTTCATGTACAGTCCTCACCCCTCGTCTGGGACCCGTCCCAGCCACCCACCATCGGACCACTTTCCGAAGATATTTACTTTTTTTTCTTTTCTTTGCGAGTGAGAGACAATTTGTCAGCCAGAGCCCGGACGAAATTGCCTTATCTCCGAGCCGCCATGGCTTATGATCTTGGGTCTTGGTCTTGGTCGTCCGAATTAGGTAGTTCCATATCACTTCACGCAGATTCCAGGTAATGCACCTAGAGGATCAAGCCGACCACGGTGTTTTTTCCTCGCACGACCGATGGTTACAAATGCGAGTGTCGCAAATTGCATTTGTAATCTCTTTCCAAAATCTGCTGCTATAAAACCTTGTGCGAGTCATTGCGAGTGAGTGAGGGAGTACGGATAGAGTTATCCACAGTTTTAGTGGAGTGCGAGCACCTCATCCTCGGCAGAGTCCACTCGTCCCCGCGTCCTCTCCTACCTACATACCTACCTATATACACAGGAGATCATCCTGAACGGACTCATCCCACGAGGCAGAATTGCAGAGCAGAAAGCACAACGAAAAACACAATGAAGGCAATCAAAATTGTTCGCCCTGGCCACGCCGAGATCCAGGATGTGCCGATCCCCACCCTGCGAGACGACTATGTCCTCGTCAAAGTCAAGGCCGTGGCGTTGAACCCGACAGACTGGTAGGAATTCCGACTTTCCAAGCTTGACTTCTGTGGCTTTTAAGTTACCACCTGCGGACTGGATGCAGAGACCACTTTATCTGATCTGATCTCAGCTGACAAACAAACAAACAAATATAGGAAACACATTGACAAACTCGCCACCCCCGGCGGCACCGTAGGATGCGACTACGTGGGCATCATCGAAGCCATCGGACCCAAAGTGCAAAAACACCTCAAAATAGGCGATCGCGTCGCGGGATTTACTCATGGCGCCAACGCTGTGCAGTCTGAAGATGGGTGTTTTGCAGAATATTGCGTCGCCAAGGGGGATATCCTCATGCTTGTCCCGCCCAACCTTTCTGATGCAGAAGCCGCTACCCTCGGTGTGGGCGTTACGACGGTTGGTCAAGCCCTCTATCAATCTCTCGGTCTTCCCCTTCCCGAATCTGGTGTCATCGCCAACTACCCCCTCCTCATCTACGGAGGCAGCACCGCGACGGGGACTCTCGCGATTCAATATGCCGTCCTGTCCGGCTGCCCGAACATTATCACGACTTGCTCGCCGCGCAATTTCGAGCTGGTTAAATCCCTAGGCGCCCACGCCGTGTTCGACTACGCGGACGCAGACTGTACTGAGAAAATCCGTGAATATACACGCGACTCCCTGACGCTGGTTCTCGACTGTATTTCCTCTGCGGAATCCGCCAAAATCTGCTCCGAGGCGATCAGCACTTCCGCAAAAGACGGGGTGGTGTCGTATCTCCTCACTGGCACGAAACATGACCGTGTCGATGTGCAAGCGAAATTCACGCTAGGATACACGGTGGTTGGTGAAGATTGTCGCTTCGCCGGGGTGGAATTGCCGGCCAAACCCGAGGATTTTGAGTTTGGAAAACAGTTCTGGGAGTTGAGTGAGCGGCTGTTTGCACAGGGCAAGGTTAAAGTGCATCCGCCTGAGGTGAGAGGCGGGGGGTTGCAAGGAATTTTCGAGGGACTAAACGACATGCGGGAGGGGAGGGTCAGCGGTGTCAAGTTGGTGTATTTCGTGGAGGATACTTGAACTGGCCTACACAGGGAAGATAAATCCGTTGTATTTCGTGAATTGAACTAGAGATTGACATTGCGCACGCGGGTAGACGTCCTGTGCCTGATTCGCCATGTCGACTGGTGAAGAGTGTTTATGAACCTAGTGTGTGGATGCCCATGTGTCTTGCTAGTTCTTAGTGCTCTTGCTGGCGCAGCATAGTGCATGACATATTGCTGTATGGCAGCGGAAATGTATGGCAGTGTCGCGATTGACAAAAAGAAATTCGGGAAGAAGGGGGGGAGGAGGAGAGCCCTGCTGTAGAGCACGAATTCTTAATCCTCAGCCGCGCAAGGTGACATAGAGACCAAGGCTAGGCCGTAGAAAAAAATAGCAAAAGCTCACCACCGAACCCTCTGTCTTTGCAGAGAGGTCGGTGGCTACGAAAACCCCGCGGGTTTTGCTCCGTCTCGGCTGGTCAGGGCTTACGTGGCCATTTGACCGCCAGATGGCCTCGGGCGGGGAGGGCTTACACTGGCTTTTTTTTTGCAGCCACGCTTGGGATTGAACCAAGGGGCTTTCGGACCCTCCGGAGAGGGCCCGGGACAGGAGAATGGTACCGCTGCACCATTCTCCTGCCCCGTTGAAATTGCATACTGAGTATTGGATTTATATACTGCTCTCCACGATACTAGACCCCGCCACCCTAACATTTCGCATTGGCGCACTCCAAGCTCTTTCTGAGCCCCTCCAAGTGTGCGCCGGTCCAGTTGCATGGCTTGCCGACCGCCACGCGCCATCACATGATTCTCGAACTACTTTTTGGCGTCGCCATTCTGGCCGAGACTTGAGAACACCAGACCACATGAAAGTAAGGTTAATTAATCCCATCGTCGCCCTGCCAGCGCTGACATGCCCCAAGGCTGAATCTCGAAATTGAGCGACGCTTAACGACAGACATTTAACATTGAAGAGTGCAACATGCGCGCGGCGATCACATGCCTTCGTTTGGAATGACGTTTTTCTGCAACCGCAAACCTTGAATTATTTCCATCTTTTGGATTTGGGTTTCTGCGCGTCGCCGTCGTCGCCAAACGGGCTCCAGTCCTGCACGCGTCGCAGCCTTGTCATTATCATGGTGTTGAGGCGCGGCAGCCCCACAAATTGTTAGCGCAGAACTTGCTGAGGATTTTGTGAGGGCTAGGCAAGCATTCATCAAGAACTCTTTATGAGACCATTTCGGTCTTATTTTTGTGCACCTGACCAGCGAAAATATTCTCGACATTTTCTTTTTCGTGTCGAGGGCAGGTGTGCTTACTGGATGGACATAACACCGCTTAGCTTGCAAGTCTCGCCTCTGACGGCCAGTGCTTGTCCGACTGGCACGGGCAAACAGAATCTCGAGATGTCTTGGGACTAGCCAGACACCATGCCGACTCAAACACACACGTACGCCCACACGCACACGCAAATAAAAACCTTCCGAAAATTTGCAACATTGGTGTCCCGGCGGGACCTCTACAGGGAAGTAAACTGCAGACGATAACGTGACTGGATGGAGGGAGTACCTTGATGTTTAACTTGAGATGCCAAGGCGATTTAATGTTTTTTTCTTTCGGTGCCGGGTATGTTACCGGCGGAGACCGGGGTCGACTGATCCCATCTCGCGCCCTGTCTCCAACATTTCCAAGACAACAGCTGCAACGATCGTTCTCGGCCTCGTCATCACGGCCGCCTCGGCCCACCTTCCCCCCACCGCCACCGGGTTCTCATCACTCACATGCTATGATACCTGCCTAGGGATATTTTGCGTCCCAGTCATGTGCGAGAACGCGAGCTCTTGCGCAACATCCAGGATTTAACATGGCTCAACCTGATGCGTTCTCTTTTGCCGGTACACAAGATGAAAAA
>Ga0247765_1000622_pt1 | contig 25703 bp, 28 predicted proteins | sample UWRJL106311C6_FD_179949 | JGI IMG/M metagenome (GOLD analysis project Ga0247765, IMG submission 179949) | Plant litter microbial communities from Arlington Agricultural Research Station in Wisconsin, United States - UWRJ-L106-311C-6 | ecosystem: Environmental > Terrestrial > Plant litter >...
GTCCAGTTGAGTGGGAGTGGGAGTGGGAGTGGGAGTGGGAGTGGGAGTGGGAGTGGGAATGGGGAGAGAATAATTCCGGATTGGAAATCTTCGACACTGCCGCTGCTGTTCAACTGGACCCAGCAAATGTCTCGATATCAAGATGTGGTAGACTTAAAGGCGATAAAGGCTCATGCGCAGGGTTGGTCAATGTATTTGGGAGGGGAGCCTGGGAGGTGTGAGCTACGGGTGAGGCAGGCGGTGGAAGACAGGACGGGGGAAGAGACCAGAACCCCAGAATGGGAACAAAAGGGTCCATGAGCGCTGTAATTTTACTCTCTCTAAGCTAATAAACGAGATGCGAGCAATGGGATTTGTGTCAGTCACTTCTCATCACTGGGCACATGCACGCGGCAGCACCAATCACAAAAGAATCCGACAGTTGGACCCGGCAAAACAGACAGGCGGGAATTTTGCCACCACTATATCGGGATCCTACCTAGCTCCAACTTTTGTAGGATTCTCCAGCATATATATCTTGGAGTGCGGGGTGTAAAGTTATTTGTCCTCAAAGATAGCTGGTGCCAGCAAGCTTGCACAGCTTCACCTACAAGCCGTCTATACAAAACAGCGTACATCATATCACAAACCACCTATTTCACCATGGTCCTTTTCTCTTTTCTCGCGCTCGCGCTCGTTCTGCCCGCTCTAGCGCGTGACCCCCTCCGGGATATAACGACGGTATTCCTCACCGCGCTGACTACGCGCAACCCCTCTCTCTTGGAACCATTTCTCGCGGCCAACGCAACGTATTCTGAGAATACCCTTTCTCTTCCTCTGTTTACGGGCGGGCTGTGGGGACGTGCCTCTTCCTCTTCCTCTTCTTCTCTTGGAAATGGAGAGAATGAGAACGAGAAAATGGTATATCGACACAGCCATGTGGACTTTTCAACCGGCCAAATCGCCACGGTAACGACCCTTCTTGATGGGGATACTCCCATAATCTATACGGTGCGACTACGATTCAATCGCCGGAACGAAATACTCGAGGTAGAAACCCAGGTTATTCCGGACCCCGACGGTGTCAGGGAATATAACTCGAAAGCAAAAGATTACGGAGTCGATAGATATGGAGTGTGGATGGACGATGATGATGAGACTCTATCTGCTGGAGGGGCGTGGAGGATGGAAAGGGACAGATTGGTAGAGTTGGCGGGGGCGTATTATTCACATATCGACAACAGCAATGGTAGCAAGGAGGTTGGTTTTGGCAAGGGATGTCTCCGTCTGGAAAATGGTAGGGAGATGCCATCCTGCGAGATACAATCGACCCCACCACTGAGCAGGAACGGAGAAAAAGTGGTGAGGGAAAGACGGTTTGTGTTTCAAGGAACAGATGTGCAGAGACAGAGTGTGTTTTCATTCGCCATGGTAGACGACAAAAAAGAAAAAAGAACCTGGTATGTGGCAGAGGGATTGAGGTTTAATGGACTGGAAAAGGTCGATCGGATCGAGACGACGTTTGTGGAGGTTCCGTTTGGGAGTGGGGGGCCTTTTTAGGACTGGGTTTGGGAGACATGCAAATTAACATGTACCTTACTTGTCTCCCTAGGTGCTTTGGATAGGTAGGTAGGTAGGTATTGTTCTAGAGAAAAATATCACTCACAGCTCATTGCGGGCACTACATGTAGACAATCGCAGTAAAATTCATCTTACGCCTATACATGCAATGCAAATTCTAGCTTAAAACTCAAAATGCTAACCAAAACACCGCCAATGCAAAGCCCAAATATTGTATAGAACACGCCTCTTCCACCGCTCGACTCCCCGCGGCTGTGAATATCCCTGTCGTCGTACTATTTGCGGGACTCGGTCTGGTCGGTGCCCCCCCTGTAAGTAGCGTGAAAATCGGTCCAGAAGAAGATGGCGAAGATGTTGATGTTGAATTTCCGCTTCCAGTCGAAGGGATGCCGGTTTCGGGGGTTTTTACCGAGGGGTCACTTGGAGCGTTGGGCTGTGGTGTGTCCAGGGTGCTCAACTGCGTGTTTGTCCCTGTGCCTGTGCTGTTGCCTGTGCCGGTGGCGGCGGGGGTTCCTGTTACCGTTATGGTTCCTGGACTTGTACCGGTACTCTCGACTTTTGAACTCTCCGGCTTTTTACTCGCTAAACTTGTCGTCGTCGTCGTCGTTTTTGTCGTTGTCGTTGTCGTTTTTGTTGTCGTTGTCGTTGTTTTCCCCTCCCAGCGAGTTTCTATCACCGTCAACCAACTTGCTGTCATGGCCTCTCCTGGTCCCAGGGATGCTGAATCTTCCACAATGACATTACAATGTCGCATTACCCCTTCGTTACTCCATGCGTTGTAGTCCGGTTGGGATTTCATCTCCCCTGCGAAGGAGAAATCGCGAACTAAAATGAAACGGTGACCTCGTGGGTCATCCTTTGCTGGAGTCGCAGAAGGAAGGGGTAAACCCGTAGGGGTAGCGAGGCTGACGGTCTGTGGAGCCGGCCAGGCGGTGGAGCAGATGGTGCTGTTGGGAGCAGAAGGGTGCGTGGTGGGAAGGCCGCCAAACCAGGTATATCGGGTATTGGGATGGTAGATGAAGGGGGTGGGATAAGTTCTGTTTGTTTCTCGTCATCAGTACCTAGGTATTCGATCTGGCATGAATTTTATTGGGGTCAGGAAAACTTACACGGTAAATAAATTCGCCTGCCTTACATCTGCAAAGCGCCTGTGACAATCTCCCTTGCCCGAGGCTTCCTGTCCGCAAATTTCACTAATTTCACACAAAAAAGTCAGCTTCATCATCATCCTCGATCTATGCACCTGAGAAGGAGGGAACGTACTGCTCATGTCCTCCCACCAAAAAGATTCGCGTCCCTCCCGGATTAACCAAAGGCGTAGCCAGGTTCGTCGGAACGGGATTCCAAAAAGTGCTGACCCGGGTGCGGTTCAACGTGTCGATAATGGTGACGATGGTGGCGGCCGTAAAGGTCGATGTGATCTTCATCTCCTGCCATGTGTATCGAGTTGCAGGGCGGAAAGTCTGGGGAATCACGGCGCAGTTTGCTTTGCATGTCGAAGGGGGGGCGGATGTTACAGTGGATGGGGGAGGACATGATGAGCATGGTGATGGGGATGAGGATTCTGTGGAGGTTGATGTTTGGTTGGATGGTGATGATGGTGAAGATAGTGAGGTCGGCGACAGTGATGAGTTAGACGAAGTACATGGGGTGGATAAGGTGGATGTAGGCGAGTCGGATGAGATGGGTGAGTTGGAGGAAGTGCATGAAGATGAAGAGGTGGATGCAGACGAGTTTGACACGCCCGATGAGACAGAAGTCTCCCCCACTCGAAGCAGTGGTAATCCCAGCGTATCAAGTCTGGTATTATCACCGAGCGACAGAGAATCTCGCAGGGACGGACAAGTGACGGCCGTAATGGTGACGAGGATTGTTTTCGTAGTTGTCACCTCCTTGGGTGGTGTTTCAGACCCTGCAGGCAATGTCAGTCGGCTCATTTGGGGTTCGTTCTGTATAACTCGTCATGAGGGGTACAAACCATGGTCTACTTGACAGGTTCCCACGGAAAAAAGCCCAGCCAGCGCTGGAAACAACACGATCAAGTTCTTCTTGAACGCCATTCTTGGTCTCGTTCTCGTGTATACCACATTTCAATATTATTGACGGACAGAATGGAACTGATCTTGTCCCCCTCCCCACTCATAAAGGTCCAACTCTTTTTTTAAAAACAATTGCGGCCACATCACCTAAATGCCCATGCAGGCGGTCATTCCAGTCCAGGTAGATGTTTGTTTGCTCACTCACTCCCCCGTGGGTTACACCGGGAAGCTATGCTATGCGGCACGGCCCAGGCAAAAGGGTTCTGCTCGACATACGCGGGGTACGAATGAGCGAGCAACAACAGCGGCGCAGCCAAAACTGTGCCGTTGTCCAGCCCTGTTCAAGGCCCCAGTCCCAACTGGACGATCACCCTGCTGGGGTACTAATCGCATGCCGGAAAGCTGTTCTGAAACGTTGCGGGACAAAAAAAGGCAGGGGCTGTGTCTGTTTGTGATTGCCGCCAACAACATAAAGTCCGCAAGCGCAAGCGCAGGCGATGCGATGCGATGCGCCACTTCGAGGATTTGAGGATCGGCCCCCTCCCCCTCCCCCGCCTTAGACTTTTTATTTTATTTTACATGACATCAAGTAAAAGAGTAACCGGTCAGGTAGGCAGACAGGCAGTCTCCAAATATAAAGTCTGGGCTTGCACAAGCAACACCCCGCCGTGCCGGCTGCGGTCATGGCTGAGAAACCTGGAAGGCAGAAGATGGAAGATGGATTGTGGCAGACCAGACATGTCAATACAAGTGAGATGATCCACATGAATGTTAAGTGAGCCCATCGCGTACCAATCACAATGCCACTGCGAAATGGACTGAGCGGAGATGTCCAAGCTTGTATTGAGTGTGTAGTTATACGCTATCACTCATTCTGAAGAGTAAGCAACTTCGCTACCTCACCTAGGTTTACTCAACCGAGACGACACCCTCAGCCTCCGGCTCCAGCCACGACCACGTCTCCTCGACATTGGCTGCGCTGCTCTGAAGCTCACCAAAGTCGAGGTCGTCCAAGGAACCCTCTGGGGCAAAATCCCGGAGGTAGGCAAACCACGCCATATTCACGTCCGGAGTTGTAGCCGTTCCTGACACTGGCAAAGGCATATGAGCAGCAGGAGCAGAAGCAGGAGGTAGATAACGGGCAGGAGGCAGATGAGGAGCAGGAGCAGCAGCACTTTGAGCGAGCCACAGAGTTGGGTCAGCTACCCCCGCCGGTTGCTGCAAGTTTGGCTCAACATCAACACGAGAACGAAGAAGGTCCCTGCGATAAGACCGGACAATTTCATTGTGCAAGTCGTTGACCAGAGCCGAAACCCTTCGGCAAAATTCATCCGACGACGACGCCTGCGAAATGGCCTGAAGAGAGGGCCTATTGGCCAAGCGTTGAGGTAGGAGGCGGGCGCATTCGAGGTGGTAATGATGGCAAAACTCGTCAAAAATCTGGATGAACTGTGAGGCCTGGTAGTCTATGGGCGAGTCAGCGAAGGTCTATTAAAAACCATGGTATTTAAGGCAGAGAGGGAGGGCTTACGCTGGGGAGGGTAGCCTGTCTCGTCATCACCTGGAAAGAGAATCCGAAAGATCTGGTTCCATTCTGAGATTTTTCTACGCTTGAGACTCTCATACTGAGGATCCTCAAATCCCTCACCCGGATCAAAGGATAGCCTCCAATCTCTCATGCCGCATGCCTCGTCGGAACGTAGGTGCTCTACCAAACCGGGCCGATCCCGAAGAATTGTCCCACATCTATCACATGGATAGATGCGATGAACTCGGTATAGATGTTCCCTGGAAAGACGTTAGTTTCAGGTGCACAGGTGAGGTAAACACCTCCCATCAAAGATGTTTTGTTGACTCACTTCAACCGCGCCACTGTCGGCCATCCTGGTCCCCGGCATGCTGAAGACAACCTAGGCCCGTGGGAGTCACGCTGGAAATAGGGGCATGCCAGCAAGTCGCGAGGATCGCTAGACCCTGCTGTATCAGCCATTCTCTTAGGCAGTCGCTCGTCTTCGTCTTCGTCCTCGTCGCCTCTCTTGCGGCGACGAACACCTCTGGGCTCTTTGGCGCGCTGCAGGACTTGACCCTTCCCTGTCTTCGACGATCCTCCTTCGCCGGAAGTAGGAACCGTGGATGAGCTCATTCCTGGGCCTGAGCCTAGCTGTGTGAGCACCTGCTGCTGGATGAAAGCCTTGTTAAACTTCAAGACGTCGGCGAAAAAAGAGTCATGGTTCGGCTCAGGAACGTCCACTGTGGTCTCTGAAGCTTCAGTCTCGGACACAGAATCCTCACCCCCATACTCTGACTGACTTCCATGACAGCTCTTGGACAGGCTGCACAAAGATGCCTGAGTCAATCGAGTCCCGCGCATGGGGATAACCCGAGGCTGGAGGCCGCTCGGAGCAACGAACGGTCTGTTGTTGAAAAGGCATCCTTCAAAGCTGTTTGAAGCTTTGGGCTTGTTCGTAAGACGCACATCACCCCAACCGCCCTGCCACCAAAGTTAGCTTACATCTCAAGTGATTCTGGACTTTGAGTGTGTCACCTTCCCGGTCTTGAACAACGCAAGGCCTGCTTCACGGAAGACCGCCTCGACGGTCTGTGAATAGTCTGGTGTTGGAATCTCGATTCCGAGGGGCTCGACAAGTCCCATGAGGGCGTAGACTTGATCTCGTGGGTCGGTGGCCCAAGTCGCCCGATAGTAGTTGAGAATGTTTGCTAGCTCGATAGCCGCAGCTTCGTGGAGACTAATGTCAACCAGATTGCGCTTAGGGACGGACTGTTTGCGCAGAAAAGGAATCACTTTGGCTGTGGACACCAGAGTGTAGAGCTGGAGTGGTAACTCCGCAAACGCCGGGATCTCAATCTGTCCGTCAAATCCAATCGAGCTGCAAACTGACTGAGACAGTTCAACAAGAGTCCGGTCCCAGAATGCGTCCCACTTTAGCTCTTGATGCTCCAGAAGGACAGAAACGCTCGGCGCCAGCATCATCTCCTGGAGGGTCCAACCGCGTGAGAACCACGGCCGCTGCAGATAACTAAGTAAGAGGCTATCGGAATCTGGCGATGGCACTTTTGGTGAGGTTTTAGATTCCCAACTAGGTGGACCCGTCAGAGTGGTTCCGTCGTGGGCATCGATGTCAGTTGCTGGGTGGTCTTCCCCGAGCCAAACGATAACGGTCTTTGCGGACTCATATATTTGAGCCAGCAACGCAACCTGGGACGCTCGTTCCTTGATGTCGTCTTGATTGATACAAATGCTGTCGACCCATAGAGCTCGATGGCCCAGCGACTCGAGATTCTGCAGCGCGTTAAAGAGGTTTCGGGTAACCTTGATTCCACCACCCTTGTTATTTTTGTTGTTGCTGCAGGGTATCGTCACGGTCGGTGCTTCTCGGCCCCAAACCCAAGACAGCGCGGTATATTCCGGCACTTTCACGAGACTCAGTCGGATCACCTCTAGAGTGCCAGTCAATGGATCAGACTCTTGTTTCCGCGGATCAAGTTTCAACAGCCTGATACTATCGCGGCTGGGCAGTAGTGGCCCGTATTTGTATTTGTATTGGCCGGCCATTGCCTGGCTATGCTGGTCAGGGGTTAGGATAGGTAGGGGACTAACTGGTGTGAACAGATTGAAGAGTTGGTCAAAACTTCTGTCGACGAGTCAGAGGAGAGCGGAGCATTTACCAGGTCGGATGGCACCTGGGTTTTTTTGTTCAGGTAGTGCCGCACCTGGCAAAGACTCGTAGTATCCAAACTATCACTACGACGAAGGGGGCTGACGCAGGGATGTTCGTGAGAGAGCCTAGTGTCGTCTTTCTTTCGGCCGGGTGTAGCAGCTTGCACCGGCTGCGTGGGTGACACACAACTTGCATAGGCATTAAAAGTGTGAGGGGGTTGTCTCGAGAAAGATATAGCTTGTCGTTTGTCATCCATTTCGCCAGGCTTGAAAACACGCGCATGCTGTATCTCGCAAACATCGAAACGCGCGACTGCGCGTTTCTGCATATGACAGGCGGCGATGCCAAGGCTTCAAACTCCAGCTCCAGCGCCTGCGGCAAAGATTAATGAAATTTCGTTGGCAGGATTTTTCTGGACCAGAATGGATGGCGTGGAAAAACAACCTAATGTGGGCCCAAGTCAAGTGCTGGCATTCCATATTGCACCTTCCCTGGTCAACATGATGCCCACTGGGTCTGGAGGGGACAGGAGAGCACCATCAAATCCCAGGCGCCACTGATACCTAGGTACCAGGTAGGTAGTCCCGTGCAATGGAGAAAACATTATCTATACAAATTCTAACAGCAAATGGCTATGCACCATACCGGGGTATAACAGACAGACAAAAAAGAGAGAAAACAGAAAAAAACATGTCAGGCCCTATCATACAACTCATCAATTAACTCCAAACACCTCTGTCTCATCCTCACCCGATGCCATCCCGCCAGCGCACACAAAATAACAAGCCACCCTACGCCCGACCCTCCCAACACCATCCAGTGATACGCCTGATCCCGATCCGCCTGCGTGTCCGTCGACAACTTCACCACTGCCGTGGTCCTCGCCGACAACGGCGTCGTTGGAAACCCATCCCACAAACCCGCCTTACACACGCAGTTGCGGTACACTCCGACCAGCTGCATAATGGTCCCCGCGATGGTGATACACAGCGCCACGACGCCGACGAGGTAGTACATTCCCGTGATAGCCCAGAGGGTGTAGTACTTTGCCTTGTTCCTCCCCTTGGCCGCGATGCGTGCGTTGCGCACCCCGGGCGAGCTGTGGAAGAACCAGAGTACGATAAGCAGAACTTGGCTAATAGCATAGGCCAGCACAGTAGCGGAGCGGCAGCTCACGCCAATCTCGGGTGTGGTGTATGACACGGTAAAGGCAAACGCCCAGGGCATGAACAGGATGAGGACAGCGAGCACTGCAGAGCGCAGCCCAAAGTGCTGGTCAAAGATGTCGCTGTACTGGGGGTCGAGGCGGACCATGGCGGAATTGCCATTGTGGATGGTCTCCCGCGACCACTGGTAAAGAACCCAGCGGCGTTCACAGAGCCACTTGAGTTTGTGGTCCTTGTCGGTGAGGTTGTGGCGCGCCATGACGGCTTCAATAATGCGGCCGGCGCCGGCGCTGAGAACCATGGAGCTCATAATGGCGACGAGGACAATGGTGTAGTACCAGAGCCCAAAGGCGATGGAGTGTGCTGTGTCATTGTCGCCGAGACGGGCTTGGGCGTCAATCAGCGAGTAGATGGATGCGGCGACGTAAAAGACGAGTGGCACGCCGACTTGGATGCCAAAGGGGACAAGCTGGACGCAGCTTTGCTTGAGGAAGATATAGGCTGAGTAAGGTCGCTCGATTTCGGCCTTTACAATGTCTGCAAAGCGTTGCAAGTTCGGGTTGCTCCGTGTATTAACATCGAAAGCGCCGACAAGGGTAATGGCGAGTGCGAACCACTCCGACTCGGTTGGCCGGCGAGGTGGCTCACCGGACTCGACTCTCATGATTCGTCGGATCTTCTGCAGGATAGCCCAGTCGACAAATGTCTCGTGCAGGGCTCCAGCAATGTAGGGACCGGCCCAGCCAAACACGACGGCAATGCCGATCAGTGTGTCGAAAACGAGGGAGAAAAGGTTGATTACGGCCCAAACCATGGAGATAAAGACTCCCTTACCTATTCCCCCCGAAGGCGCAGGTATATTCCATTCTCGCGGAATGGAGATGATGAAACCGAGAGAGGGGACGAGGAAGCCGACCAGGGGTCCAGCCCACTGGGACGGTTGGTCGATCCTTGACTTCTCCCATCCGCTGTTGAGAAGGAGACATTGGTCTAGCGTTGTCGTGATGTAGTCGGCCGGTTCGGTGTTCTTGGCATATTCCTGTCCACAGACAAAGGTTGTTCGGTTGGCGAGGGAGGGATCGACGGCGATGGACTGGTTTCGAACATGTTCGCAAAGATTATGAAAGTCAGCATCCCAAGCTCTGCTCGGGACGCAAAGCAGCAGGCCTGGAAGAAAGAGGGCGATTCTCATGGCGACGGACTGCCTCAGGTGTCAAGCCTTTTTTTTTGGTCGTCTGTAAGTCATGGCGATCATTTCCTAGGCGGGTTCAGGGGGATAAATAGTAAGATAAGAAAGGCAACCTCCAGAGGAGGCTCAAATGTTGACACAGAGGGTCGACCACTTTCGGAAACGCGGTGACTGTCTAAGTCACTGCCGGGGCGGAGGCAGATAAAAGGGGTTCGTCATAAGGGTAAGTGGTGTCACAAGGCAGCCAATGAAGACTGCGGCTGCATTATGCGCTGGGAATGCGCTATTGAACACAATGGAAAATAACAGGACGCCACGTGCGCTGCACAGCCTGATAGTACACGGGAATGGTTAGCGTGACCGCCCGGGACGACTGATCCCGATACAAAAGCTGTGGCGGTGTCCGTCACTTATCTTGACGTCAATCTGCCTCGTCGGACAGCGGAATGTTTTATGTGCACGTCGAGAAAGTGGCTCCGATGTCGCTGGTGTTTTTGGTCTTGTCAATACGAGCTACTGCCTGGGAGGCTGCGGGATTGATTGACTCACCTTGATACGGATTGGTAATCGAGTTGCAAAATTCGATACAAATTCGACGGCCACGAACCGCCAAAAACGCACACTGTCGCCTTTCCCCTCCGGGAGCGGATCGGGACCACTCCAAGTCCGAAATGCGGCGACATATCAACCGCCACAGCCTTCCCGGACAAATTTGTTTCGATTTTAAACTGAATTTCGGGGATAACGATGATCCGACGGGTGCAGAGATTCTACCAGTGTGTCTTAGACGCATTTCCTGTGGTATGACAGAGCACAGATCTGAGAATTCCTGTCTCCACTTCCCGTCGGTCTGTCCCTGGGAAGATGAGGCAAGCACGACTGTCACTGGCGGCTCAGCCTGGCGCCCATCTTCATAACATGAAGAGGAAGGCACGACTCCGTGGCCCAGCCGACTCTCTCTCAATTCGTTCCACTGTTAACTCGTAAGGGGGTTTCTGCCATCAGGCCTTTCGCGATAATATTGCGACCATGGCTTTTCCGAGGCCAAGGTCTCAATTTACACGTCAAATCTTCATCTTCGGCGACGAATTGCGCCCTAACGAGGCTGCGAGGTTGAAAGGTCTATTTATTATCAACCCTCAGTATCTAAGTACGTACCCGAGCAATGGTCAAACTCCCTCTCTTCTCTGACATGGCGCCCTACATGTAGCCGTTTTATGATGCTCTTGATTCACTGCACGCCTAGTGCATGACATCCTTAATTCCCATGACATATCACCACTCTCTACCTGAACCACAGGTTCAACCACAGACATCAAACCTGGCCACACTCGGATCATGATCCGATACCACATCCGCTGCCGCCGCCCATGAGTTGACATGCAAATGCTGATACCTCGTCGACCTGCTCCGCGCAAGTGACGGGCTAACGTACATGTGATCGAGAGCCTGGGCATTCATGTCAAATACGCTATTAGGCCCACAGTCAGCGTATGTCGCAACATTATCTAAAACTTGAAGGAGAAGGGAATAAACAGATTGAGAAAGGAGAAAAACTGACTAGGTATACCGCTCTACTTCAGCAATCCCCGCTGCCTCATCTAGATCTACTAGACCGGAAACAGACGAAAAGACACGCATCGGTTCGACAAAGGCAAACTCGTTGAAATCGCCGGCAGCAATCACGGCAGCAGAGGGACTCTGCTGGAGGATTTTGGCGATGAAGTTCTGCGAGAAGAAGAACCAATGTCAGCTACCTACTTTGTGCCCCCAGCCCAGCTTCAATAGGATGGGATAGTGGGGAGGGAGAAAGAAGAAAAACTCACTCCCGTCACCAAAGCCTGCTCCTTCCTTCTCGCCACCCCTCCGTTAACCGGCGGTCTCGCATCGCCATGCAAAGTCGTCCCACCCCCCTTTGACGAGAAATGTATATTGACCGTGTAAAACGGGCGTTTCGCTCCTTTGGCTATCCACGCTGCCGCAATCGGTTTGCGACTTGCCTCCCACGCTGGGTTGGCAGGGTCGATTCGGCCGGGGTTGAAGGTTAGGCTTGGATCAGCAGTTGCTTTGTTATTGTCTTTGAACTTTTCCTTTCCTTTCCCCTGTCCCTTCGGCTTAGTAACACTGCCAGAGTCCGTGTCAGTGTCAGAGTCGGAGTCAACAACCACCCCCGTCGCATCCCCCCCGCTGCCCTGTCTCGGCTTATACAAACCCACCACCTCCTCCCGGTAAAGATATGCCTGTCGGATATTCCCACCGGGCTGACCTCCATCTAGATTTCCCGGAAGAGGATCCACGCTTGCAAATGCATAGCGCACGCCGCTTTTCGCGTAGATGGCGTCGCAGAGGGTGGACAGGGTAAGGTTGGCGGAGAGAGTGCCGTCGTCGGCGGGACCAGAGGAGTCTTGGATTTCTTGGAGGAAAATGAGGTCCGGCGTGAGGAGATAAGTCACAATGTGGGCGGCGATAGAGGGGAGGTGGCTTGAGTTTGGGGCGAGGTTCTCGACGTTATAGGAGCCAATGGTTAGGGAGCGGCAGTCGAGGGAGGAGGAGGTTAGGGTGGTTGGGGACGCGATGGATGAGGCAGGGGGCTTTGGCTTGATGGAGGTGAGGGGGAGGATGCTGTAGAAGCCAAAAGCGTGTTGGACAATTCCTGTAATGTCGTCAAGGGTGTCGCCCATCTTGGAGGTGGTGGGGTTGCGGGTGCCATCAAGAGGGGAGCCAATGAGGATGGCTTCGGGGTTGGAGTCTTTGAATCGCCGTTAGTAATATGGTTTCTCCGAGGGGAACGGATAAAGTACCCTTGTCAGACATAGTCAGCCCGCCGTGCGAGTTTCGTCCTGAGACAGCCCAGTCACCGACAACCCATGTGTCACGAAAGTTGTTGGGCCGCTGAATCACTCTCGGCTTGCGCACTGTGACCAGCTCGCCGCTGAGGCTCTCCCAGAAATCCAGTCCGTACTTCTTCGGGTCCAATACCGGGTTGGCAACCGAGATGTTGGTCATAGCGTTGGGTACAGCGTAGACATCCCCACCGTCCAAATCACTGTATTGCACCGTCGGGGGATCCTGCGTGTCCTTGCCAATGACAACTGGTTTAACCGCATTCCCTGAAGACAAACGCCTGACATTGGCCGGGGAGGTGATCTCGGTGAGGTACAAATAATTCGCCGTCGATCGAAATTCGGTAACCTTGCCATCAAGGGTGACTATATCTCCAGTTGTGAGATTCGCACCAACCGTGTTGCTGAAAACGTAAACGGCCTCTGAAGTGGCTGCATCCTTGTCAGGGGTCATAGAACGGATCCAGATGCCATTGGGACCTTTGGCGAGAAGCAAACCCGTGACATTTTCCACCGTCTGTCCCGAGAAGGGAGACAGGAACCGGTTACCGTTGATCTCGGCGATGCTAAGCGCCGCGGCGAGCGGCAACAGCCCGGCGGTCACCCAGCACACCGAGTAGTTGAAGGCCTTCATGTTGGAGATGGCTGAGCGAAAAAGAACCTCTGGTGTCCCTCATCGACCTGTACATGGCATATATGTGGGCGGCGAATCTCAGCTGTGGGTTACAGAGTCGTAGTGGTTATCAGAATCGAATCTCCCGTACACTTTCGGGAGGGGCGAATGTGGCTATATTGCCGTGTGATTGGCCCAATGCATACCACGTTTTTCGGCTGACCTTCCTGAATGGACAGGTGTGTAACGAAACCGAGGTTCGCCAGGATTGCGCGATCCTAGCCGCTGATTGGCTGTAGTGCTGATCAACTCAGGGGGGCTCTACAACCTTTACATCGGATTGGTCGAGTAACTTTCATACCTTTGTTATCAACGTGAGGACTCCAAAGAAACAGGCAAAGCGGTCGAGTGTCTTGATCAGAGACTTTCGTGGGTTGGGTGGATGAGTGATCCGTGGCAACCACAGTCCTTTGGTAATGGTGTTATTGAAACAAACAAGAATGACTCGAGAATGCGTCGCGACTCTTCATGTGCTCGGCGTAGTGGGGCTAGTCGCTTCTCCGGCTGAGTAGGTACTGGCGTTGTAAATCCCATGACACTATATGCTTTGGAGTTTGGAGTTTGAGGGGTTGATCAAAGAACTGAAGCCATCTTGGGACACATGTTCTGGACAGATGAATCTCATCCGAAAAAGCTATGTTGCAATGACTGACGCCTGATGGGCGACATGATATTGTGTTTGTGACCTTGAGGCTTTGCACACTTTCGATTGCGTGTTTAGTCTCGTCTTCTGGGTCTTCTCGGATGAGCACATTAGTCTTCTCCCCTATCGCCTCCCCTATTACTGTATTGCGGAGCCGGCTCAACCTCCAAGCCTCTCTGCCGACGATAGCTTCTCCCCGAAAAATAGCATGAGAAATCTTCGGAAATGGAAACGAAACAGCCATGGAAGGAGGTTGGGTTGTGGGACCAAACGGCACGGCAGCATTAGCGCATCCTGAGTACGAGCCGTTTTTGATGATAACAGCGGCTGCGCAGATCCGGCCGTAGAGAATGAGATGCGAAACCGTCAAGAGCAGATCGAAACATTCGGAGAAAAGATTTGAGTTTTGCATCTCAAAACAATGGCCCGCCACTCTCACATGGGAGTAGCAAGATGATGCCATCTCCACCAGTCCGATTCTTGGAGGAACTTTTCTGGTGGTGGTGGTGTGAAGCGCAGTCGCTCGGACCCTCCGCTGGGAGTTTTTTCCGTCACCGCCCGCTGTGAGATGCGTGCGACTCGGCGGTCACAGCGAGAGGTGTGGTATAATGCGCGGCGCTATAGGGCCCGGGAGCCGACTTTTGGCACCCAATGGCGCGTTTGCTAGCGTCACGGTGCGCGCTGGGCGGGGGCGGAACGGCCCTGGAGGGTCAAACACGCCCGGTGCGTCGAACACTCACTGCAAACCGCAGGAACATGTGTGTGACGACCTGCTTTAGCCTTGCGCAGACCTCGAGTCAGTGCCCAAGCGGTGTCGCTGAACTGCCATTCAGTGGCCCTATTTGACTGCGGGTCGCGGTCGTGTATATGCGGCCGCTGTGCTAGCGACGCCGTGTCTCTGAACGTGCAGATGACAGTTGGTACCTGACAGCTCATCTGCGGCCAGTGCGCGGATACGGCCGTTGAACCTTGACGAAAAGCCAGGCAGACGTGACGAGGAATGGCATTGCGGGCAGCGCGAGTCTCAGGTCGTGGATATCTGCATTCCAACTCTGGTTCATCTAGGTCTGGCTGGCTGCAATATTGGGTGGACGGACCATAAATGTTGACCCTCGCCGTTGTGGAGGCTCGCGAATACGGTGCTGTTAGCCGCTGTAATTCTGGACCAAGAAGGACCCCAAAAGTCGGCCAAGGACCACACACCCAGTGGGATCGAGAGGCCCGAGGCCTGCTTCCCCACATTCATGGATCTCCTCCTACCAAGTCCGATGCTTTGGCGCATGAAGACGGAGGGTCCGACGGAGAAGGGTTGTTTCAAAGTCGGCGTAGCCTGATGAGACTCGACGCCAATTGACTGTGCTCCATCGGCGGATTTCTAGTACAATGAGAGAAGGAAAAAATGGGGAAAAGAAAAATGAAAAAAATTGTCGCCTGCATCCGCATCCTTCCTGTAGGTGTCCGCTGACAGCAAACGCAGCGTGCTCGGATGACTGCAAGACGATCTGTTCGCGAGTGGTTCAACAAGAACTTTTCCAGGATTTGCTCGATCCGTGCGACACCCACCGAATTGGATTCATCGCGAAGTGGCCCGTGTGCACGGCTCGGTGACGAGAGTGCCAATCGCAGCTGGGCAAGCTGGGTTCGGAGCGAGGCTGCGCTGGTGGGCTTGCGCTGGTGGGCCTGGGATGCGTGTCATCAATGAGGCTTGGCGTCTAGAGCATTCCTGGATGCCTGCCCTGAGAATTCGACGACGCGATAACTATCCTCTTCAGGGATGGCGTCACCTGCCGACGCGGATCGTTCGGTAATTTTTCCTCTTCGCTCCGCCGCTGGGACGGGAAGAAACCCGATCAGAGGTTAAAAAGATATCAGTGAGCTCGTGTCAGCCAGGCAACAAGCTGAGATCGAATATTCACAAAAAGTACAGCTTCGCGGGGAAATTTCATCAGATGCAACCCTGTGGAAGTTGGACGGCGATTCGACCCCTGCCGTAGCTCACAGCCCCTACCCATTGCCCAATGGGTGGGCGCGGGGTGTGGGTGGGAGGGGCCTGCACACAATATACTCCTCACCTTCCTGAATCACAACACGTTGCGCATCTGACCGCCTGAGGCTGGACTGATGCACTTGAGTATCCAGGCAAAATGGGAAGGCGCCTGTCGTGAAAGGAGGCGAAAGTGTCGTGGAAATAGCTGACTGACTATTGGATTTATTACTTTTTTTCCTGTTCTTTTCTTTTGGTTATAATCTTGGAGGTTCCAATGTTCAAGGATACCCCAGAACACAAGAGATGATTTGACAACCCCGGGGTGCTCGTGTTGGGCGGGCCAGCTGAAAGAAAAGCAAAAAAAGCTTTTGCGTCTGACACATCTGGTTAAGGTCGATCTGGAGCACCAGCTCCGTCCCTCATCTTTTCTTTTTTTTTCTTCACGCATGGCGATCGCTCGTCTCCGGCCAACGCCGATCATTTCAGTCCCGCTAGTTGCATCATCGCGGCGCCAAGCCAGATGTCGGAGCTTTGGAAACGCTGTTGTTGAGCTGTGCCGCGGGCAATCTGATTCCTTTGCAGGTTGGCAGGTTGAAAGCGGCGTATTGAGTGCCGGGGTTTTGTTACTGTTATCTCATGCCTTGCCGGCGGCTCGCACGTCTGGCTTCATCAGGCTCTTCTGTTTTGCAAAGTGCTCTCCGTCATCTTGAGTTGGCAAGTTAAGTTGCGTGCAGGGGTTTCAGTGGTGGATACGACAGGGGTTGCTCAGCACCCTTGCGGGAAATCTACAGGGGGTCGAGCAGCGTGACCGCTCTTCGCTTCGTGCCTTCCATCCCAGTTCCCACCATAGAGTGGACACCTTCTGCTCGACTTTGATGGTTCTGTGTCAAAGCAGTCGTCTTGATTTCCATGGATAGCCAGCGATGATCTTGGCCGCTACGCTTGGAAGTTGGACGGGCGGGTGTGCCGCGTCTGGTTTGCCTTTTTCTGCGCTCAACGGATGTGTTTCCCTCAGCTCGGCCGTGTCGTTTCCTCTTCTGTCGGCATCGACCTGTTTTTGCTCGCATCGCCCGCCGAGAGTGGGGGCTCTGCAGTGCAACCAGGGGTCCTGCTGTCTGCCGATGCAAAGTGCAGACACACCACCTCCGTGTGCGACGCAGGGCATGTGAGCCGGGAAGACCTGTTGCATCTTTTGCCGTCTTTCGTCTCTCCCTGCTTCCAGCTCCAGCTCCGCTAAATAACCCAAGACACCCCTCTCCTCGACAAGTTTCGCTTGTTTCTGTTTGCGAAGCCACCTCCGCGGGTTTGGGTCGGCTCATTCGGGAATCCCGTTACCTCGTGTCTCGGCCGACAAGCTAGATGCTGGCTCCCGAAATTAGTCGGCTTGATGCATCGCGCCTGTCCCTCGCGCAACCTGCAACAAAAAGCTCCCATGAGCTGCTCCCTCTGACCTGCTCCCCCGTCTGGACGCGAAGAGGAGGAGGACCCAGAGAAAGCGCCCACCATGGGGCACACATCCAAATTCACCTTCCCGCTGCCGGGTCGAAGAACGAAACCTGTGCCAGCGCCCTCGCCGCCAGCCACGACACCCCGGACCAAGGCCCAGAAGATATTGGGAACGGGCGAGATCAACACAGAACCGTCAATGCTCTCATCGGGTGCAAAGTGGGGTTGGGAGACGCGGTCGAACTCGGGGATCAGCATCTCTGTCTCAGAGACCACAGCAAGCCACACAGAGGTGGGCGAGACTGGCTTAGGGATCGCCGCTGAATCCGACGTTCTGGGTTCGCCGGCTCTCCGCGAGAGGCGCTGGGAGGACGAGTCGGAAATAATACCACGAGCCCTCAACAGCCTTGGCCTTCAGGCGCTCCCGACCCACGACACAGTGACTGACGCCTCTAGCCTCCGCCGCAAACAGTCCAGCTCGACCATAACTTCCTACTACGACAAGTCCAAGCTGCCTCTCTCCATCTCTCAGCAAACATCAAGCTCAGCCATGGCGAAAGGACTGCCGAATAAGGCACAGGCCATCCTCGACATTCAAGGCACTCTCACCGAGCCGAAGGAGAGGAGCAAGAAGAAGAAGCCCGCCATGCTGGACCTCTCAGCGTTACTCCCCAGGCCCAAGTCGGCACCCAAGTCAGCAGCCAAGTCGGCGTCCGAGTCGGCATCCAAGTCGGCATCCAAATTCCTTAGACCCGAAACTTATAGGGGCCTCGTCTTGGGCCCCGACATGGTGACAAAATCACCATCCATCATGTCTGCGTCGCCAGACGCCACACCACCACCCATCATGCAGCGGGCAGAGAGAACCATCCGCAAGAAACTCACCAAAGAGTCACTGAAGGCGGTATCGCCGGGCTCCGAGGTCGTGCTGAATCCAAGAGTCGCTCCTGCTGAGGCTCAAAGGGAACCGGTTCGCCATCATCCGACAAAGTCCACAGTTGATCTGCTGAACCTGTACGACCATTACGAACAGAGGTCCTTTGCAGATGTCATGGACCAAGATCTAGTCCCGTCGCCGGACTCCGAACAGCAAGCGCTTACCTATCCCGCGAAAAGGCCAACCTCTCCCGCACCAATGCCTCTGGCGAACGGGCCGAGTCCGTCCTGCCTGATTTCTCCGGCGGATAACGCAAGCGTGTCTAGCCGTCACACGAGAACATCTAAGGCATCAAAAACGACAGACCGCAGCCTAACCAACTTTGACCTGCAGCAGAATAGTATGCTCTCCTTGTCGTCTGACTCCGAAGACGATGGATACGAGCCTTCGTCCAAGAGTTCCCTGGCACCTCCGGCGCTCAGCGATGGTCAAGCGAGTCCCACTAGCCCTCGCTCTGCTATATCGCAACGATCGACCGCCGCGGCTCCGCAAGAAAACAACCGGGGGAAGCTACCGAAACGTGCGAGCTTTGCATCGCAGCCACAGTTCCTTCCCATTCCCGAGGGGTCAGCGGCAACCAACCCACCGCGTCTCACTGCTCGAACGAGCTCGCTGTCCCCTGTAGCGCCAGTTAAGCAGCAGCAAGCCACAACACTGATCCACCAGACGTCGCGACTTTCCATCGGCACCACCTCGACGGCTCGAACAGCAAGCACCATCCAACCAGCACGGCCCGGTGATGCCGCGCGGGCGACATCTCCTAGCATGTTGAACAAGGACAGCCCTGCCCATCAACCTAGCTGGCCCGCGACGAACACTACTCGATTTGACGACTTCCCGTCTCCGCCTATCCACCGGTCACAGCGGTCCATCACGCCTCGGTCGGTCGAAGAGCCCACACCTCCGTTGTCGCCGACGAGCGTCGATTTTTACCTCCAGAGCCCCCCAGGCTCACGGGTCGCTTTCGACATGGACAATCGATCGACATACAGTGGCAAGAGCTTGGGAAGCGTCAAGGGGATCATGCGCACAAACTCAGTAAGCAGCCAGAACGACAACAACAGCGGGCGTTTCATGGCCGTCACTCGCCAAGAGGAGATGCTGCTAGCTGCACTGCGGATGAAGCGGGCGCGGATGCGGGAGGATATTATCGCGGAGTTTGAGGAGAATATGGGCCGCGAAGAGGAGGAGGATCTACAACGAGATGTCACCAACGATAGCGGCAGTGGTGTATCGCGGCAGTCGTCAATGAGCACGATGCGAACAGTTGAAGTGGCGAGCTTTGGTGCCCTGAGCGCCCGGCCACGCCATAATTCGATACGTACTAGCCCCGGGGCATCTAAAGGCGTTATTCGAGAGCAGATCCTGGTGATGATGGACAGATCATCGGTGCAGGGCGCAGGCATTGAAACAGCCGAGCCGAGTCCTGATCTTGACGGGTTCCTGGGTTTCGATGACGATGGTATGGAATATCCCATGCGCCGCGGGAGCAAGACCAGTTCGAAGGGGAGCGCCGATTCGACATCGGGAGGGTCGAACCGGAGCCGAAAGACATCGCTATCAGCGGCAACGTCGCGAGCAAGGTCCAAGGATGACCTCTACTCCCGACGGGACATGGAACAGACAGGCCGTCCTCGTAGAGGCAGCGATAAGGAGATTCCGGGATCAATTCGAGAGGAGGAAGAGGAGGACGTCCCGCGACCTGACTCTCCCGTTTCTCCCCAAGATTTCCCCGTGCCGATGGCGATGACCCGTAAGAAGCAAGTACGTCTCAGTGCCGTGGGCAATTTTAAGCCCAATATTGAGGCCGGTTGGTGGGACGATTCTGGTTAATGCCAGACGTACAGGATGATGCCTTTCTTTTTGTCACTATTGTTTTTGCCCTTTTGTTTTGGCGAGGTGTTGGTGGTGGACTAGCTGGGTTTTGTTTTCGATCAAATAGCTACAGCATCGGACATAGGGTGGCAAAGTAGTGGTGTGGTTGGGGAATGGGCGGGGTGAAGTCGAAATAGCGGCGATAATTTTTTTTTTTGTTGGTGGTGACGGATGGATGGGTCTGCTTTGGGAGGAATGGACAAAAGCCAGGCCTCGAAGTTCCGGTTCTGGTTCTGGTTCGGGTTATTGGGCGTAATATGGCTGCTCTGGCCACGGACGACACATGCATCATATATTATACCACTGTAGAAAGCTGCAGATCAATCTCTAATCACTTCTTCCCATGATCACTGGTTTGTTTGGTGGGCTTGAGGCTGAGCGCTGACAGCTGAATGGTGCTTGGGATCAGCCAGTGACGCCACAAGGGGTTGGTGGGGGACGAGAACCCAATTTTCCTTTGACCACTCATCGCGCGAAGACGATTCCAACTTCGAGCCACCAGACGACACGTTCTTCAGCCAACCAAGGCGGGACATGATATCGCGCCCATTGTCATCGAATTTACCAACCCCAAGCTAATCTCGAGTCCAAGGACATTCCACCCTCGACTTTGCAACCAGGAACCGTCTGGATCCACGCCTCCCAAAACTTCACCTCTCCCTCTCCTGCCGCCGCACCTCTTCGCGGAAAACGTTCCCAGTATGGCGCGTCCCCGTCGGCGACCAGCTATCCCGATCCGTAAGCTGGATGCCCGCCTTATCGCTTCCAATACCTCCACCTGCCGCCAGTCCCGCGCCGTCGCGGGCCCCTGTCCGCTCCGAATGGCTCTGCCGCACCCCGTACCCGCTCGACCGTCGCCGCACCTTGCCGAGCGCCCCAACAATGGGAACCGTCCCATGTCGCCGCCACGACCACACACACAGCCCCGCCAGCAGCAGGACTACCGCCGCCACCACAACTGGCACAGCGATCGCCACTGCACTCGGCCCGCTCTTGCGGGACCCCGACCCATCAGATGAACCTCCCGCTGCGGGCGGTGTCCCAGACACAACAAGCACGGTTGGTCCCAGAATCGTCTCGGTGTCGTTGGGTTGCTCCGTCTCTTCGACGTCTTTGGCGAGATTGAAGGTCATGTTGAGGGAGGCGCCCCGGCCTACCTGGGCGAGGAAGTCGTTGGGGATGGTCCACGCGTAGAAGCCAACGGAGGCGGGCACGCGTGTTCCAGCTTTGCTGCCGAGGCCGGAGGTGCCCATGTATGACGCCTCGACCTCGACGAGCACGTCGGGATCTTCACCAAAGTACTTGGGGTTCCAGGTTACTGTTGCAGTTAGTCGGGGGGGTATGATGCAAAAACGGAGTAGGAAGTGCTCACTGTAGTAGGTGGAGCCTTGGTACATGACGGCGCCGTTGTGCGGCTGGCAGAAGGGGTAGATGGCCGAGTGGCCGTGCGTGCAGGCGAGGAAGGCACCAGCGGCGCTGCCGGGTTTTCCGGTCGCCGTTGCGACCGGGGCCATGCCCGTGTAAGTGGACGGGCGGCCATTGGGCGAGACGGTGTAGGTTCCTTGCACCGTGAGACTCGGGGGGGCCGGGTTTTGTGTCGAGACGGCGCCGTTGGCGGTGATGACGTGCGGCGTCAGGGTGAGGCCTACCCCGGCGCTGTTTACCGTCACCCATGGGCTTGGGGCCGGCTGCACCGTCTCTTGTGCTTGCGGCTGAGGGAGAGCAAGCGCTCGTTGGCTGAGAAGGGCGAGGGTGCCCGCCGCGGCAAGCTGCCGCAGGTTCTGGCCTGCTCTCATGATGCTTTTGGCCCCTCGCTACAATGGGAAGCTGTGGACGGCGGTGGTGAGGGCAAAGCGCCGGACAGAGAAGAACGCAAGGGTCTACCCAAGTGGGTAGCGGCCGTGTTCTTCTTTAAAGGTTGTGCCCAAGCGGCTCTCCGGTTTGCATGAAGATGCAAATGAGGTCCGATGGCAGCTCTCGGTGAGATCAGCCTGCAGGATAAAGAATTGGGGGAGCGGCCTGCACAACGTTATCGCCCGGCCAAGGGCTTCTTCTCAATGCGATATCTGCTGGGATGCGGAGGAGCAGCTTCCCAGATGGAATGGGTGTTCTCCCCCCCCTTGGGCCCTTGGGCCATTGGCCATAGAGACGGATGGACCAGCATGGATATTTGACGGGCAAGACGAAAGACATGGACGGCTGATAGGCCGACGACTAGCGGGTGGCCAAGAACGGTAGCCATAACACGGCCTGGTATATGGAGGGGGCTGGCTTGCTTTGGGGTTACCCCTCCTTTGGCCGTCACGCCGTCAAAGCAGCTTCTCGCCATCACTGCAACGTCTCCCCACCAACTTGGACCGAAGCTGGAATGGGCCCAACGAGCTCCCATGCCGGCAAACACGGAGGGCGGGGCGGTCAGCAGATTCTCAGCCACTTGGGGCGCCGTGCCGTCCCCCCCAACATCCCGAAAGCCATGAATCCGCCATCTCGGCAGTGGCTGATTGGCCCATGGCCGCCGTGTCTGCCATTGATGTGCGGGGCATCGGCACGACGCTTCTGCTTGCTCGGTAGCGCACCAGAAGAAACTATTTCCCGCTCGATATGGGGTGATGCCTGGGTGGCGTCGCACTCTTGCTGCTCCCAGGGCTCAGGTAGCGTCAATTTGTTCCATTGCTTGTTCTGCCATGTTACGTACAAGCTGTCGCGATGGCAAACCGGGTTGCTGTAGTTCGCGGCAGGCCGCTCCCTCTTCTTATCTTGTCCCGGGATTCTCTCGTTCCTCTCGGCAACATTGGTGACTGTCGTCTTTCTTAGTTCCTTCAAGAAGCTCTTTTACAGCTCTTGACCTACAGTGCCGGTGCTTATTTAGCGTTGCTTTCAGGTATATTGCGCCTTTTTACCCTGCCTGTCTGCGTTGTCTGCCGCTCCGACCGCCCATCCAGCACACCGGGTTTGAAGCTGCAGCAATAAGAGTGAGCCGATATCAAGCGATCATCTACAAAACCTTGGCGCCAAAATGAAGACCAACCGGTTTGCCAGAGCAGCTCTCGCAGCTGGACTGTTGGCCTCCACGGCGGCGGCTGCCGGCTGCGCAAAGGTCCTCGTTCCCTCGTACAATATCCCGGCTGTCAACAGCGCGTGGCAAGCTCAACTTGTCGTGGGCGGTCTCACCAAGCCCCGCAGCCTCGAGTTTGACAGCTCGGGAGCACTCCTGGTTGTGGAGAGTGGGAAGGGCATCACGCGGCATCGGATCACTGACAATGGCGGGACATGTGTGTCTCTTGCGGACTCGACGGTGCTTATTGGCCAGACTTCGGTAGGTCTTTACTTGAGTGGCGCTCTGGGAAGCAGTTGTTGACATCTTGCGGTGGTAGTTGAACCATGGCCTTGCTCTGTCCAAGGATGGTCGCACTCTGTACGCCTCTACCGTCGATGCCGTCTACGCGTGGCAGTATGATCCTGAAAAGGGCACTGTCGGCGCGACCCCCCGCGTCATTGTCACTGGCATGGGCAACGACGATCTCGTTACACGAACACTCCTCATCTCGAGAAAGGAGGAGGGAAAGCTGGTGGTGTCCCGTGGCAGTGGCGAGACAAACAAGGACAAGGCCTCGATGCTGTCCAATGGACTGTCTCAGGTCCGCGTGTTTGACGTTGGTAGGATGACGACGTCCGACAAGGCGTACGCGTTCAACACCGAAGGCAGAGTGCTGGGATGGGGCCTGCGCAACTCGGTCGGTGTTGGGGAGCACCCGGTCACGGGCGGGATTTTTGGCGTTGAGAACAGCGTTGACGGCGTCACGCGCAACGGGAAAGATATCCACGAGAACAACCCAGGCGAGGAGCTCAACTTTTTTGGCTTCTTGGACAGCACGGCACCCGGAAACAACTTTGGCTATCCGCACTGCTACGCCGTCTGGGATGCCTCGGAGATTCCTGAGAACGACGGTCTCAAGGTCGGCGACCAGTTTGCGCAGGCCGAGAACGGCACCTTGACGGATGAGATTTGCAAGACCAACTTTACGGCGCCGCGGCTGACGTTTCCGGCACATTACGCTCCGTTGGATATCAAGTTTAATCGAGCGGGCGATGAGGCTTATGTTAGCTTTCATGGGAGCTGTGCGTTTTCCCTTCTTTTCTCGCTATGTCCCTTTCAAGGAATAAAAGTGTGTGCATGCTAACAGGTACCTACCACAGTCGATAAAACCGATCCCGTCGGCTACTCCATCGCCACCATAGCGTGGAACCCTTCCTCCGGCCAGCCCGTCGCCACTCCCGATAGTCACAACCCCTTTGTCGAAATCATGACTAACCCAGATCATTCCAAGTGTCCTGGCAACTGCTTCCGTCCGGCGGGTCTGGCCCTCGATGCGACAGGACGGGTGTGGTTTACGTCAGATACTACGGGGGAGATTTATGTACTTCAAAAGGTCAACAGTCAAGGAGGATCGCCAACGACAAGTGGCACGCTTGTTACATCGACTTCGGCGCCCAATGCAGCAGCGGGTACCGTCTGGCGGAGGGAGAGTGTGTTATTGGGATGGTTGGTGGGAGTGGTGGCGGGGGTTTGGGCTTTGCTTTGATGGAGAGTAAAAAAATGTGTATGTAAATACAACTATCGTTTACGGTGCTCGGTGTGCTCGGTGTGCTCGGTGTGCTCGGTGTGCTCGGTGCGCTCGGTGCGCTCGATGGTGTTTTGCTTTGTGGGGTTTGGTGAAAGTATTCCAAGTGAAGTACGAAGTAAGTAGGTAGGTAGGTAAGTAGCAAAGAGTACCTAATAAGTATGCTTAATTACATGCAAGGTGAAAAGTTGAACATGGACTCTCTGAGACGGTACTTTGACTGGAGCAAGTGATTTGAGTTCAGTAGTGTAACTAATTACAGCTGTGACATTTACATCTGAATCTTCATGTCGGGTTCAAAATGACATTGCAGAGTACCTCGATGCTATTCGGTCGGTTGTGAGACAGTGCGGAGCATCTCATGCGCTCAGTGAAAATGATGGCGCGGGGTCAACTGTCCCAAACATCCCACTGTAGCCTACAGTCTGTAGTCTGCAGTGAGTGCGGGGTAACTAGGTAACTTACTGCGCGATTCTCTTCCCCAGAATCTGCACTCTGGACTCTGAACCGATCACTAACATTGAGGGTTTCTCACAAGCGGCTGGATCAAAATCCTGGGGAAGCACACACACACACACACACACACACACACACACACACACACACACACATGAGTTTACGAAGGTACGAGGATGCGGGGGTACAAAGGTACAATGTGCACGTGCATGTTGATGAGCGTCGAACACCGTTCAATCCTTGACGAGGGAACAATAATCGTGCAAATACCATACCCATCCCCATCCCATCCCATCCATTCCCATCCCGTTCCAGGGAGAGAGGCAGGGTGGGCAGGTAACTAGGTAGGTACGCTCATTCGTGGAAAAATCACACAACCATTACAAGAACAAGAAAAAAGTCACTAACAGACAGACCTTGCCTGGATTGGACTGGTGCTCTCTGGCCTTTCTTTTTGCATGCTGCATGGAAACAAGACGAAAAAAAGAAAACATTCTGCTGCTGCATTGCTCTGGCGGTTGGGACAGGTTTTGTGGTGGGTGGGTGGGTGGGATGCTCCGGACTCGGAGGTCAAGTTCGTCTGGTGG
>Ga0247765_1000623_pt1 | contig 25700 bp, 27 predicted proteins | sample UWRJL106311C6_FD_179949 | JGI IMG/M metagenome (GOLD analysis project Ga0247765, IMG submission 179949) | Plant litter microbial communities from Arlington Agricultural Research Station in Wisconsin, United States - UWRJ-L106-311C-6 | ecosystem: Environmental > Terrestrial > Plant litter >...
AAAGAAAAAGAAAAAAAAAAAAAAAAAAAAAAACTCACAACTTTAGCTACGAACCCCTTCTCCCACCGCTCCGTCATATTCGCAAACAACGAAACCCCATCTGCCAGCGGCAGGAACGACCCTCGGTTATCAGGGCTTATTGCGACCGTCTTTTTCTGCAGCTCCAGTGCGTCAAGTTTCTGCATGCACGCTAGCTCTTCCGTGTCTGTCAGGTTAGCACATCCCGCGGTCTGAGCGACATCATGGAAGCTGGAGCTATTAGTCGGGTATGTGGTGCTAACTCCGCTGGACGAGGCGATTACGCCGCTGACTATAGTGTCCGTAGGGTGGGCGTAGGTGTAGGCGAGAACGGCGTTGGCACCGGCGGATTGGCCCCAAAGAACCATGCGGTTGGCGTCGCCTCTGTAGCAAGAAAAAATTAGCGTTGCGGGTGGTTGGTCGGGGTTTGGGGAGAGTTACCCGAATCCTGCAATGTTGTCTTTGAGCCATTCGACTCTGTTTTACTTCACTGTTAGCAAGCCGCCTATCATACCATACATGCACAGCAAAGGGAGAAGGAGGTGGTAGGTAACTCACACAAGCCGGATATCCATCAGCCCAGCATTCTTGTTCGCCGCCGGCGATCCCGGAAACCCAAAGATATTCAACCGATAGTTGAAGGTGACGACGATATGCGTTTGCGTCCGCTGGATCCACTGATCGGGCACCTGGTACGGCGCATAGCCTCCGCCTTCTTGGAAGCCGCCGCCGCAGACCCAGATGATGACTGGCAATTTATCTGTCTTTTTCTCCAATTCCGCTTCCAGTTTCGGGGTTGGCTTTGGGTTCCGCGGCGCCCAAATGTTGAGATATAAACAATCCTCACTCTGCTCGCCTGAATTCTGGAATTCCGGGACCAATTCCCAGTACACGCCGGATTTATTGACTCCGCTATCCTGTAGACAGACGGGCTTATAGGCTTTTGCATTGGCGATGCCATAGTCGGGCGCTTTGGCGGGAGGCATGAATCGACGTGTTCCTAGCGGGGGAAGGCCATACGGAATGCCCAGCCATTGGTTCACATTGGGAGCGGTGGCGTTGACGAGACCCGTGTAAGTGCCGCTGGTGGTTTTCACGGCGAGTTGAGCATCGTCGGCCGCGGGGCCATCTCGGGGGGTTTTCTTCCCTCGGGCCTCGACGGTGAGGAGAAGGGAAAGGGTGAAGATGGAGACTCTCATGGTAAATTGATTTGCTCGTGCCCAGCCGTTGAGCACCACATCAAATGCCAAAACAGAGCAGACCGCCTTACTTTATATAGCAACTGGCAAAGCGCGATATTTCCGCTTCATGTTTATTTAGTTCATCTCTAAATGACTTGGGTGTGATGCCGCCGGTTCAGTCTTCTTAGCCCTCTTGGCCTTCTTGGCTCTCTCTCAAGCTCTCAGCGTGCTTTAAACATTCTTTATTATTCTCTTACACCAAAGTGGCCCCCGTGTAACCTGTCCTAGCTAGAGAGACTAAGAGGGTAACTGACTATACACGCAAACAGCAAGGGTAGGTAGCTTTAACCCCCTTGACCCCCTGTAAATGCGGGGTAATGGCCTCCAACTCCAGTACGCTACTGGTGCGCATGCAACACGGCTGAGATGAACCGCAGGCGGGCCGCATCTTTCGGTGGAGCGCTTGGGGGTCTGGTTGATGTAGCCGACAGAGCAAGATTGTCGGGAACTGGACTCGGGTCGGCGAGTATAATAGAAAGAGAACCGCATAGCAGGCTACAGACACGCAGTAACCCCCTTTTTTTTTTTTTCCTTTTCCTCGAAATTTGACGTCTGAATGTGGAAAAAGAATATCATGGCTATTATCAAATGGCTGGCCGCGTGTCGAACAGATATGTCATCCTCCCATCTCGAGCGCGGACCATACTACTTGGAGTCTTATTGGAGTTGACGTCGGTGAAAACATGCCTCTCGGATAGGTAGCTAGCAAAGGACGCAAAATAGGGGCATTGATCACAGTGCGCCGAAATGATCTTGTAGCTCAATAGGTAGGTATATATATATATATGTGTGTGTGTGTGTGGTGAAAACGAGAGTGTAGTTGAGGAGCAACCTGATTGCATCCGCGAGCCCTACACTGTACACTGTACCACAAACTCTAATCTGTCTGACAGACTCAACCAGCTAGGGTTGAACCACGCAATGGCGTTTTGCGAGTATATAAGGAGCTATCGATTCTCCCCTCTGCTTCTTCTTTTACTTGACCTGCATCAATGCTTCTCGCTACGCTGAATGATTTTTTCCTCACTATCTGGCCCCATTTTCTCGTCTTTTCACGTACCTGTCGTTGTGATCATTCTCTCCGAGCCCCCCACACTTATTACCTATGGTGCTCCGAGGTTTCTTCTTCAGACGTAGGATTTGCAGCATTGTGACAGCAAAAGCTAACAAACTACCACAAACTACCAGACACCCGCTCTCCCATCATATAACGAGTAGAGAGAGAGGGGATACTCTGTCTAACCTTGAACGCCAGAATCACATCACGTTGGGTTTTTGTCATGCATTCATTGTGCCGAAAGAGAAAAAAAGGACAAAACAAAACAAAACAGCCTACAAACTAGAATTATTTACGAATGGACCTCACTTTAGTGAAACCCCATGCTATCGTGAACCAAAGCCCCATTTTGGTGGGCTTTCAGCTCTGAAATAACGCCATCGTCAAGCGGATGCATCGTGGTGTATGAGCCAACTAAGCTACCTAAAGAAAAGACTCCTGGGACATGTCGAGGGTGCCCGCTTACCTAGGTCCGAGTAAGCGAATTACTTAGTGCGTCGGTGTTCACCGTCTAGGAATTGGTCATCCCGCTATTGGACTCCTGCAACAAGAAAAGGCAAGTTCATTGACATGGGGATACGAGAATCCTGAGAGATGTTGACGCCCGGAATCAAACTAAGCAGAACATCAAAAACTCAAAGACGACAATCAACAAGAACTTCCAGATCCCAGGACTTCTTATCAAGTGGGAGTCAGGTGTAGACACTTGCTTACATACTTACCTAGTTACTTACCCCAGCTGTGTGCGGTCTTCCCTGGTCTCTTGCCTGTCATACTGGGATCAAACGTTTACAAAGGCGAAAAGGAGCGAGATCAAAGCTCTGGAGAAGACAACGACAGGCATGCCGTGTTCTTCGTAAGTGGGTTGATGAAAGCCCAGCTTCACCTTGGGCCCCTTGAACTTGCAACTCTCAAGGACCAAAGTGCCAGTCAGCATCTGGTCATAGCTATAAAGAGATGCTAGAAAGAACCACGGACACGAGACAAGAATAGGTAGGATAAATTGCCGTATCAGCAAGGCACGCAAAGCTATCCCAGCCGCATCTCCCCAGACATGATGCTTCACTAGGTCACTTATGAACGCGAATCAAGTTACCCACTACGAACTAGCGCAAGAGTACCAACCTGGAAACCTGCAGCGATTGGCGCTTTGTGTGGCCCGTCAATCTCGCAGACTCGAGCCAATGCGGTGGTCTGAAGCACAGCGGAACGAACACCGCGACGCTAACCCCCACGCTCTAACATCGGGGATATGACATTAGCGCCGGTTTGGGCTTTCCCAAGCAGTTCCAAGTGTCTTGGACGTAGACTTGAAGATCAGCTGTCGTCGACCCGCATGTTTCGTGTGCCGAATCCCGGATATCGTTGCTGTCTGGGACGGTGAGTGGTCTCCTAGATTTTAGAGATATTCTGGGATATTCTTGGATTCCTCCAAGTCTTTTGTTGGCCGTGGGGGCTTGATTAGCCTGCTCGGGCTCCTTCCCATGTGGTGAAAGTTGAACTCGGAGACGCCGTTGGTCAGGGGCTGGCTGCATACTGCATGTCGCAAAGCAGCTGGTTCGCCCCGTCAATCTGCGCGAAGCAATATTCGTCACTATGAGAAGTCGAGGAGGGCCAGTCAGACACCGCTAGGGAGAGCAATGCATGGAACATGCATGGAAGCGCGGGTTGCATGCACTCAAAAGTAAGTGAGGTGCCGCCAACTAGCTGCTGACGTGGGATTCCAAAGCAGGTAATGGTTTGGAACGACGATTGGGGAGGTCTTTATCCTTGGGGTCGGAATCTGAACTGTGTGGGGGGTGAGGTGGCAGTCGCTAAAATGATCACCAGCGTGGAGGAGGTTTGGGACCTTTGGGCCGGGAGAGAAAGACCCTGATTTCGAGTGCTACGTGAAACTCCATATCGGTAGGGCGTGCGGGGTTGCCAAGCGGTTCGACAAAAATAAAAGTTCCGTGTCTTCCGATCTTGTCGTGCTCCAAGCCGTCGAAGCTGAAAAGAGTCTTATCTTTGATGTCTGATCGTTGAAGTCCTCCGCAAAATTGGTGGGGTTGTTGTCGAAAATAAGCAATAGCCAAGGCCGCTGCCAAGGCGGCAGCGAAACGGAGTCAGAATGGGTCAAACCGTGACCTTCAAGTCTAGCGACGAGAAAGCATCATCTGGTTTAGGAATCCTTCCAGAAAGCACAGCGCCTTTTGCCTGCATGGTAATGATAAGGAAGAAATGAGAGAGAGCAAACAAAATGGGGTAATAGGTTGACAGACCAATCCCCAGCGTGGAATTTCCCGAGTTTCGTTCTCAGTACTGGAAGATGGAGCCATTCCACTTTATCAAAGTCCTGATAAGGCTGAATACGGACGGAGAGATCCGACGAGCTCGCTATCAGAAGCATTGCCATCGCATTGTCTTCCTGCCGCTTTCTTGTTGTATTTTCTTTCTCAAAAATTCAGCTGCGACGTGTTTGTTCACAATGGCAAATTGCTTCTCCTTGTGGACGCCGCTTTTATCGGTGCTGTTGTGATGCCAGTGTTGTTGGATGCTGGAAACGGTTCGTCTGGTTCAATGGTGCCGAGATCAATGCCAAGAGCGCCCCACAGCGCCCAGAGATAAGGCGTCACAAAGGCCAATCAGAACCTGCAGCGTCCTGAGGAAAATGAAGCCATGATCTGTTCCTGCCGTTTGATCCAGCGGGTGTCGTCACTTGCTGCCAGACCGGGACGTGCTCCCCCTCCGTCAACGCCCAAGATGGCTTGGTTTGACGAGACCGTCAAGAGCGCCACGGGATTGCAAGGCACACTCGATGCGTGTGGCGCTGCATGTTTCTTTGCTCGGGCACACCCATGAGACAAAAGGCTGCAAAGATGGGAAAATAATTGTGGGTCCTGATAAGAAACACAAAACACGCCGCAGCAGGAATTTCCCGACGGACCTACCGTTTTATTCCCTGTGCCTCTATCCCGTCTTTGATCATTCCATATCATTATTTTTTTTACTTACTGCGAAGCTGAAATCTTTTTCCTTTCGCTTTCTTGTCCTATCTTTCTGTGATGGTCGTGAGATACCGGTCCCGAAGTCGTTTCCACACGCTAAGCTCAATGTGGCCTCGGGAATCGGAACTCGGGAGCCAACGTTGATGCGAGAATCATCACAGCCATTCAACATCGACCGTGGCGTTTCTTGGCTACTTAAACCTGCGTCACCGCCCCAAACATTGTGGGCCGATTCGTCAGATCGAACAGAGAGGGGCTTCCGTCCACTAAACATTACTTTTCACCACAACTGAATGCGCACATGTGGCCGACTCCGAGCATCCAGCTCCAAGGAATAAAACGGCACTGTTCTGCAAACGGTTTCGCTCCTCATTTAAAATTATACATATTGACCGGGGAGAACCCCCTAGAACAGGCCACTTTGCAGCCGCATGTTACCTTGCAGCGGCAGCTCCTGCAGGTGGATGGAGCAACCCTGGATAACCCAAACGAGTGGCCATAACGGTTCACGAGGACATGACCTGGGGGACACCGCAGCGAAAGTAGCTTGAGCTATTGCTTTTGAGGCAAGCGAGGGTGTGCCGCGTACGCGATGCCGAGGACTGCTGCGAGTTGGTAGGGAAGAAAAGGAAACCATTGGTTGCTTGGCTAAAATGGGTGTCGGGTCTCGGTGGGATGCCTGGCAAGTCCCGTTCCACGGCACGATCAGGTCGTCGCCCGATGGGGCCAGCATCGCAGCCCGAACGTTGTCAAAGTTGTCACCCAGCTGCGGGACGAGATGGCGCAATGGCGCAATGCTCGTACCCAGCTGCGATCCGTTGTTTCCCGTCGTGGAGACAATAATTCTCCACACGAGACACTCTCTCGATCCAGGACATCGGAATGCCAAGCCAAGTGGAGGGGATGGGGACCCGCACTGCCCCCCACCGTTTTCCCCGGGAGCATGCTTATCTCTCGGCGCAGGCCAATCACAAGTTGCCGTTCGGCGACAGCTTCTCAAAGTTGCCCGGAACGGAAGGGGCACTTTCTCGGTCACAGACAATCCCCAGCATAACGACCGTGGTCTTATCGCGGACGGGCCATGGTCCAAAGCTGGAGCTCAGCCAAGGATGGGCCCAGCATTGTCGCATTCCGCATTGCTCCTGCCATTTTTTTATTTACCCCGGGGACCCTCCCCCGAGTCACTCGAGCTGTGAAACTTTCTTTTCCGTGCAACCTTGGGTTCAACCAGTCCTTTCCTTGCGCCTTCTGCCCGAGGTCATTTTTTACCAAAGCCAACAGCGAGCCTCTGACGTCGACCGTCACATTCTTGCCTGAACCATGTCGGCCGGACCCTTGACCGAGTATGCCGGCGCCAGCGGCTTTGCCGACACTGGCGGCGACTCGCTGACCGAAGACCTCAATGTCTACTATTCGGTGAGCAACAACAGCCTCCACCGCGGGTCGCTGTCGCGCCCACGTGCTAACAACCCCGACAGAATGGCGACTTCGCCTGGATCATGACCTCGTCAGCACTCGTGTTGCTCATGGTCCCCGGTGTCGGCTTCTTCTACAGCGGTCTCGCCCGGCGCAAGTCCGCCCTGTCCCTGATTTGGTTGGCCATGATGTCCATTTCGGTCGTGGGCTTCCAATGGTTCTTCTGGGGTTATTCCCTGACCTTCTCGCACACGGGCAGCGCCTTCATTGGCGACCTGTCCAACTTTGGCCTCATGAAAGTCCTCGGTCAACCCAGTGTTGGTGGCTCCAAGATCCCTGATCTCTTGTTCATGCTGTACCAGGGCATGTTCGCCGCCATCACGTATGTGCTCCCAATTCCGGCTGCTACGATGAAAGCTAACGTAGCCATCACAGTCCGGCCCTCGCCATCGGTGCCGCCGCCGACCGTGCTCGCATGCTCCCTGCCGTTGTCTTCATCTTCATCTGGGCCACGATCGTGTACGATCCAATTGCCTATTGGACCTGGAACGCCAATGGCTGGTCCTTCAAGATGGGTGGCCTCGACTTCGCTGGAGGTACTCCCGTTCACATTAGCTCCGGCGCTGCCGCTCTTGCCTACTCACTCATGCTTGGCAAGCGCACTGGCTACACCAAGGTCAACGGTCTTCCCTATCGCCCCCACAACGTCACCCACGTTGTTCTCGGAACTGTCTTCCTCTGGGTTGGCTGGTTCGGCTTCAACGGTGGTAGTGCCTTGGCTGCCAACATGCGTGCTGTCATGGCCTGTGTTGTGACCCACATTGCGGCTTGTGTCGGTGGCTTTACCTGGTGCCTTCTCGACTATCGTCTTGAGAGGAAGTGGAGTACCGTTGGCTTTTGCTCCGGTGTTATTGCTGGTCTTGTTGCCATTACCCCTGGCTCTGGTTTCGTTCCTCCATGGGCTGCTGTTGTCTTTGGTGTTGTTGGCGCCGTCGCTTGCAACTTTGGCACCAAGATCAAGTTCCTCCTCGGCATCGATGAGGCCCTCGATGTGTTCGCCGAGCACGGTATTGGTGGCATTGTTGGCAACCTGCTGACCGGTCTCTTCGCCTCGTACGTGCCCCAGATGACCAATTGTTTTGCGCTGACTAACTTGCATGCAGTAACTACATTGCCCACCTCGACGGAGGCAGCGAGATCCCCGGCGGCTGGGTCAACCAGAACTACGTTCAGCTCGGCTACCAGCTTGCCGACAGTGTTGCCGGTTTCTCCTACTCGTTCGTTCTTACCTGCGTCATTCTGTTCCTGATGAACCTCGTCCCTGGCCTGTCGCTCCGTGTGACTGCCGAGCAGGAGGAGATTGGTTTGGATGATGCTGAACTTGGCGAGTTTGCTTATGATTATGTCGAGCTTACCCGCCATGCTAGCGACGTTCTTGCCACGACCACCGCCTCTGGCAGTGCTCCTCACAGTCTCAAGGGGGATGAAAAGACTGCTTAGTCGAATAGTCTGTGGGTCTGTTTATGCCACGTGGATATTTGGATCGAATGTATTTTGTTGTTATCTACGGGATACCACTACTGTTATGTTTCTACCGATGATACCAAATCATAATTATATCAATATTGCATATGGGGAGATTTGTTCGAATTTGAGCTGTTTTCTTTATTTTTGTTCTGCTGCCAATACTGTTCACATCACTATCTACCTTAGTATCTAATCCATTCGCTTCTCAACCCATGTTCCTTTTGACGCTGACATTTCATGCTCCTCAGCCAGAGAGTCTCCTCAACGTCAGCAAGGCAAAATGTCAGATGCTTTGTTTATGCAGCGTCTTGGCGTCATCCGATCTTCAGATCCATGGCCGCTACCATGCATATCCCGAACATTACAGTTCGATCAACAATTCCCCGAAGCCCGGACCGTTGACCCGCCATTAACACCAACGCCCTGCAGGGTTACCGTCCCGCCATTTACACAGGTAACTCTTAGCGTAACCGTGTCAGTCCCGAATCCGCAGCCGTCGGGCTTTTCAAAGTAGTTGTAATCCCGCCGTGTTGTCATCTGCCAGGTCTGTCCGGCATTGGTACTGACTTGCAGGGCCGAAACCGCGTGGTTGGCATTAATGACTTGCATGGAGAACCTGGGGTGTGCTGTGTCAGCTGATGTGCTGTCCATGCACGCTACCTATTTGATGCACTAGGATGTTCTGTACTGTGCTGTGTCTGTGTCTGTCTGACAGGGCAGGGCAGGGCAGGGCAGGGGAAACTGGAGGTAAGGACGAGGGTAAGGGTCAGTTAGGGTGAGGGTGTGCATGTATTAGATCGGGATCGGGATTTGGAAACGGGATTGGGGTGGGGACTGGGAATGTAGATTTGCTAGATCTGAAAACTGATTACGGCAAGGATATCTCGGATAAGATGAGATGAGATTATGTCGGATGGGATGGGATGGGATGACGGAAACGGAGAGAGAGAAAGAAGAAAACAAGAAAACGGACTGGCTGGTCCTGGCGGTAACGGAGTCGAAGTCTTTAACCTCCCGAACCCGAGATAATGTAGAACAGCACAGAAAGTTTAAATCCGAATGTTGACGACACAGGTCATGATAGGTAGGAAAGTTATTGACATGCAGGGTATGAAAAATGGAATGGAAATGACACAGGGTAACTCACCACCACCTTGACGCGCCCTCTTTGCTGCGCACTTCCAACGGCATAATCGTAGCCAGACCACAGGACACCACATCCCATGTCACATTGACAATTCCCTGAGATAATGGCGCAAGCTGTTTGAACCCGTTGGAGAATAGGTCGAGTTGGTTTCTCTGACAACCAGGACATTGGTCGACCACCTTCACTTTTTCTCCCAAGTCAGTCACTCTATCCCATGACAGCAATCGGGAGAGATGAGTTCAGGCCAGGTGAGGTTAGGTGAGATGAAGTAGGGGTAAACAGACCATAGCCTTGATGACATTCCCAGATGGACCCGTAACACGCAAACACGCGCCACAGAGAGCGGCAGAATTCCAGCTCGGTTCGGCGATGGCGGTGCCGTAAATTCCGGGGGGAAGGGTATACGAAGAGAACATGCAGTTTCCACCAACAAGATCACCACGGTAGTGTGTTGCTATACTAGTAATAGCGGAAGTGGTGGGAATAATGAGAGCAAGAGAGAGAAATGTGGTGATGAGACTACGGGGGAAGAGGAGATATGCCATGATGAGAGTCTATGCCCTGCCTTAGCTTGATGCGGTTACGGTGCAAGGTTGTCAGTGGCAGATGAGGAAGGGTGGCTTGTCCGTTCCAAGAGATAGATTTATACCTATATAGATGTACGCCCCCCAGTTGGACTTGCCCTGGAATGGAGTCTACCACACACTCACACACTCGTGGAATGAAAACTAAGACATTGTTCCTCGGCCATACCATACCAACCCCACCATCTCAGCTTTTCATCTTTCAGCTGCTTGTGTGAACCCACTCTCCAGCATGTTTGGGTAGCACAAATACTTACCTTTCTCGCCATATGTCCTCGTGATAGCTCGGAAGATTGTGCAGCTTGAATCAAATGCATCGGGTGATTTGTTTCTTGTGTCCGCCTCGAATTCTTTCTGATGTGGAGCCGTATACGGGAGGATGGAAGTGGCTTTACGCAGAGAGTCTGAGTGAGTGAGTTTAGGGAGTTGGTAGCAAGCTTATCTTTCACGATCTCGGAGTTTGTTCTGGATACCCCTCGTAAAGCCCCAGCGACCCGTATCCCTAGGTATGTGTAGTATTTAAACGGCTGGCGAGTTTTTGCTATAGATCAGTTGTTGTTATAGTCAAGTGAAATAACTAGGTCCCTGTTCAAACTCAAAACAAAAAGTTTCTCGTCAGGGCCTTATAACTCTCTCCGTCAGTCTGGGAGTTTACCGTCCAATCTCGACACAAATCTAACTCTCCGCGTGCAACCACATCCGCGCCCATCCCACCGCCAGCTTGGCTCCGCGCTCAAAAGCCTCCCGCTCCCCTTTTTGATTCACATCGCCTCTCACAAAACACGAATGTTCCACCCCGGGAAAATGGGCATAGTCAAACGGAACCCCATTCTTCTGCATCGTCGTCCACGAATACAGTTTCATCTCGTCTGAATACGCAGGATCTCTTTCCGGCGCCAAGATCTGCACCGGCGCTCGCACGTCGTCAATGTCCGATTTCGTCAACAGACTCGGATGTCCTGCCGTCACACAATCCACCAGCTCACTTTTTCCCGTGGAAGAGTCAAAAAACTCTTTCGAACCCAACCGATGCACCGCCCATCCGCCGTAGCAAAACCCAATGGCTCCAACACGGTCATATTTCCCGCGAAGAGTGCGAGCAAAAGAAATGATCTCCGGCTCGCGAATCTCTCGGGAGTTTCGACCGAGAAATCCGACAATGTCAATCTCATGGAAACGGCCTTGGATAATCGGTTCAAAGGGAAGCGTTTCTCCGCCAAAGAAATCGGGGATATAAACAGTAGCGTCGATCTCCCGAGCATAATGGTCAGCGAGAAGGCGCGTGTTGGGAAATTTCCAAGAAAGCAGATCGTGGATGAGGAAAATGGCCACGCGCGGGTTCGTTCCGGTAATGTATGTCGCGTTGGACGAGCCGGGTAGATATCCTTCGGTTCCGGTGGGAGTGCCGGTCCATTGGAAGGCTTTGAGGCAGCAGGTGGGGACGGAAGTCATTTTTTTTGGTCTCTTCGAGTTGTTGACTATGTTTAAAAAGTAGTATGTCAAAAAAGTTTTTTTTTTTTTTTTTGTTTCTCTTTTCTTGTCCAAGGAAAAGGATCATATTGATATATGATATAAAGCCTCGCGTCAACCGGAAAGCGCAAAGCCCCGAACCCACCGTCGGTGCATATGCCTCCCGTGCTTATGGGCCTTTCGGGTTGTTGCTGATTGGTTGTGTGGAGGTGACAAGCCGTTTCTCCCTCAGTTGTGCATTACCCCGCAAAAAAACACTGACAGCATCGTCTTGACATTCTATATCCTACATTCCATCTTTATTGTTTCTTACCTCGCGTCAGCCCTAACTTGGGTGTCTCATAGTGCTGATGACGAAGGATTCACTGTGGAGCGCAAATGTTAAGGGGAGATAAACTAGAATTAAGTACTTATTCTTCTAAAAAAAAAAAAAACAACTGCTGGGCATACACAAATCTTCAACACATATCCAAACTTCATGCTTGCTTACCCAGCCACCGCGCGTGTTCCGTACAACTCCTCAGCGGCATCCTTGCTAATTGGCTTGTTACGCGTCGCCTCTTGCGTGTCCTGCCCGCCCAGTTCCTCGAGGACGCGTTTGCTGTTTTTCTTTGACTTTTCACTGGTATCTATACGAACGGATCAGCGTGCATCAGATTAGCTCCTGACTAGATAGAAAAGCGTTGCCTAGGTAGGTAGGTAGATATGACCTACTTGGGTTGGACAGATTCGCCTTGTGGCCCCGGATGATATTGCTAATCTCCTCTTTGCCTTCATGGAGCTCTTTCATGGTGTTGGACATGACCGACTTGGCGCCAGCCGAGTCCATTGCCTGTGCAGTATTGGCCATTGCGGATTTTTTGAGGGGATGTACTCCGTACAGTTCTGACTTGCAAGATGGGAATTACGTGACAAACCTATATATATATAAAGGTGGAAATGACGTCTCGGAGTCCTTTGTTCCCTGAACCGGTTTGCTTGTGACCCAGCAGTGTTGTGGTTGCTCAATTTGCGTCATAGGTCTTGGCGGTCATGCCTGTGCAAAGTGCATCGGGACGGCTCATTTGAGTAAATGTAATGCTCCGTGTTTCAACTTTGGAAAGTGGCATATCCCAAGTAGCATGCTGTCTGCACAACGCACAAATGCACCAACCTGGAAAACACCAACTTCAACCTGAAATGTCTGAGTTGGCGGGGAGCATTGTCTCTTGACTGGTGCGAGTGTGATAGTTCTAGTTGCTTGAGACTTGAGACTGAACGACGACTAAAGGAGAACCCAACTTCTACTACAGTTATGATACATATGTGACGCTTTTGTTTGTAGAAACCAACTGGCGCAAGCAGTTATCAGTCCCAGAAAAGTGTTTAGTGAATAATATTTCAGGGGGTAGCCACTGTTCATTCGCCGTGGAACAAACCCCATGCATGTACGCACGTGTGGCGCGGCGACCAAGGCTCCAAGAAACCCATCAAATCACTCGGGTACCTAATGCTGTCATGGCATGAACTGCCATTCATTTGGGTACCTACTTTGTAGGAAGCAACTGAGACCCTGGCCCCTACTTTTTTTTTTTTTTTTTTTGCAGCTGAACATTTCTCATGGAAGACTGTTTGTCGGATGCAGCAGTTACTTCTTACCCCTGAAAGAACCGCGAGCGAGTGGTCCGAGCTTCGGCCTGATGCATCCCGCGCGGGATCAAATTCTCCTCCCAGTCAGTCAGTCAGTCAGTCAGTCAGTCTCCAATCACACACACACACACACACACACACACCATGCTGACGAAACAACGCGCAGCGGCAACGTTCCTCGTCTTTATCCTTCTCTACATTTTTTCCGGCGGACTCAACTTTCGGGCATCCGTTCCAGCTCCACAGACAAAAATGACGGTTACGCATACTGTTCTCTTCCAGTTCAAGTCGGATACTCTCGCTGCGGAGGTTCAAGCGGTTCGTGTTCCCCCCTGCCTGTCCCTTGAAAGTAGTACCCCGCATCTTCAGGCTCCAAAAAAAAAACAATGAGCGCTTACAATGAACCCAAAAGGCATGCGCGCGCTTTCTGGCTTTGAAGGAGAGCTGTATTCATCCAACCCACAACAGGAAATACATTCTTTCCCTCAAGGGTGGTAAGGACAACTCGCCTGAGGGCTTGCAGAATGGTATCACCCACGGGTTTGTTGCCGAGTTTGCTTCAGTCGAGGACCGCGATTATTATGTTACCAAAGACCCGACCCACATGGCTTTTGTAAAGAGCATTGATGGCCTTGTTGAGAAGGCTATTGTTGTTGACTTCAACCATGGGGAATTTTGAGAGTGCCGAGTTGTTTGTCATGAGTCATAAATTGTCATTCAATACATATATCCCTAACCATCTAATTATGATGATGATGCGCCTTGGGAAAGCTGTGCACTCGCCAGCCCAACCTGAACAGCACTGAGCACAATACTGACCCCTCCAATGATGGCAACTAGCCAGAATGTCCAAAACTGTAGTGTGTCTCGTCGATCTCGAAGGAGATCACGAACAGACTTTGGCCTCACACCATTGAGCTCTTTGGCCAGGAGCTCAACTCTTTCGTATAAAACGGGAAAGTCCCGTGCAGCATAGTAGATCCGCCGATCACGAGGCACCCATGTCCCGTTCCCGAGTTCCAGTGTCTTTTCAGAGCAAAGTTGTGGGAGCAACGTGTCTGGGCGAGTAAAGGGAGCTTCTTCAGGACTGAACACGCGCCGGAAAAGTCGGCGAGATTTCAGCGATTGGGCAAAAAGCATGCGAAGCGATAAGAGCACTTCCTCGAGGATATGGGCAATATCATCCTCATCCCCGCGTGGATCAGGTGCGTCGCGGCCTTCTGCGCTCGCAAATGCAAAGATGGCGCCGCTTCGGTTTCGAAGTTGGGCTGCGCAGGCCGACGGAAAAGCAAACAGGCAAAGCGTCTTGCTCGATCTGTCGTAGTCGAGGTGTAGCGCAATACTATCAACCCATCGGAAGCGCACGCCCAACAAGGTGTGCAGCGTGTATGCGTTAAGTTCGGCCGGGAATAATGGCGTCCATGTCGCAGCAGCCCGGGTGCTCTCTACCGCTGCGAGGGATGCGACCGGCGCCCGGGTGGGAAGGAGGTTTCCAAAGCCCTTAAGTAAAATCGACAATGGGCGGTCGCAGAGGTCGGCCAAAACAGAACGGGTGTCGAACACCAGCCCCGAATCTATGTCCTGATGGACAGAGAGCATGGACGGCGGGGAGACGTTCAATGCAGGCACGTAGACCATGGATTGCCAACCCAGCAAGGCGAATATCAGCAGTCTTTGGGCTTGTTCTATCGTTGGGTCGTCTTGTTCGGCGGCAAACACCTCGGTCTCGCGAAGATGATCGACCACATCGTCGATTCCAAACCCACGATTTCCTCGAGCGTAACTTTCCACCAGAGCGTACAGCTCCAAAAACGCCGGGCGGTCGGAGAGGGAAACCCCACGAACTCGAACGCGGGCCAGATTGGCAGGCAACCGAGAATGGTGTTGGGCAAGCCAAGAAGGCCTCCATTCGAGGTCTATCGAGACGTCTACTGTATCTTGACGAGGGATCGCGTGGACACTCGTCTTTTCGGCAGAGTGGGAGGAGGAGGGCGAACACGCGCGGCGTCTAAATCGTGGACGTTGGCCTAGGTGCGCCTCACATGGAGGCCAAGGTTAGAATAGTTGATCCCGAGCTGGGGGGGAGAGGAGAGTCGGTAAAGTAACGACGGCAAACACAATAGAGACCAACCTCGACTTCTGCTGATTGTGAAACTATGGATACCACCAAACACTGCCAATTTCTGGCGGTATTCGGGTTGAGCCACCGCGTGTTCCAATTTCTTCTCGGGCTCGACTTCGGCTTTGGTCATCCTAAATGTTCCAACGTCACCCGGGATGACATTGATGTTCGGGAGAGGTTAGTCGCGCCATTCTCAAATGCTCTGTGACAGGTAGCAGGCATTACACAGGCGCACGTCGTGGGGTTCCGCCTCGTCTCAAGTTCGTGGAAGGCGCGTCTTCTCGGTGGCTGTGTGGGCGCTTAATTCAGAATGGGAGCTCCCACCTCCTGCTTTGGTATTCGCCAGGTTGACCGATGCGGTTGGTTGCATCTGCAGGCAGGCTACAGATGAACCATGATGGGATGGGTGGCACTGGTGGCTCGTGCCAACCCCTGCTCGTAGGCCGGTGGTTCCTTCCGCTGGGTGACGAGGAATTCCCGCACTCACAAACCCAGGCAGTTCACCCCTCACCTTTTGCAACTTCTATCACTGGGACAAGCAACAGATCATAACGAAAGGACCTCGAGGGGGGCGAGTCCAACGGTTGAGTCTATCCGAAACACGCCTATAGTTTACACTTGACCTCAAGATGCAAACTGCATCAACCCCTGTCAGTGGTGGCTCCGGCCCCGGCCCCGAGCCAAAAAACCGGCCGCCCACTTCTCCTCAGAGCCCAACCAACCCCATTTGGCAGGCCGCTCTGGAAAAGTACTACAACGAACTTGCAAAAGGCGGGATCAAAGCTGCTACTATCAACAAAGAATTGTGGAATATCCAGAGTCCCGATGAGTTGTTGGCACAGATCGAGGGCCTCGGGAATGCCCAGGAGGACGAGCCCAAGCTCACGACAACCTGGACCAAGGCCATGTCTCAGCTTCAGCCTATCTTACTGGGGCTTAGCGACTTTGCTGCTCTCACAGCCTGGGTCATGGGCATGAATGGCAAAGTGGCCGCAGTCCTTTGGGGCTCTATTCGGCTCATTGCTAAGGTTTGTCGACTTTTGCATCGAGTTTACCGATGTGTTCATGTTCAATCGCGCGCCGGATGGCTGACACTGTTTTTTTTTTTACAGTTCGCTCAACCAGTCCTGCCAGATGTAGTTGGCACGCTGGAGGACCTTCAGCGGTCCTTGCCTCGGATCCGAAAGTACGAAGAGGAGCTTCCCATGACGGCTTCTCTCGAAAAGGCCTTGTTTGAGTTATACTGTGAGATTGTCGTTTTCTGTGCCTACGCCATTGCCTTCTTCCGAAACAACCCCAATATCGCTCTCTACAGGACGACCTGGTCTAAGTTTAGTTCCGAATGCTCGCGCATTATCGGCAATGTTCGGCAGCTTTCGAGGCGTGTCGATGAAGCTGCTGATATAGCCAAGCTCGCGAAGCACCCGTCTTCCACAGAAACTGCGGCAGCTCTCGACGCGCTCCAAAGCCTCCAGATCCAGGATGAAGCCGAAGCCAAAAACCTGCCCTGCTACATGATACCTTATGGACTGAACTTGCGATTTCTTGGTCGGTCTGCTGATCTAAAACATCTCAGAGAGCACCTGGATCCTCCTCGGCCCACCAACCCGTCATCTAGCACCCAGCAACCGCTCAAGGCCATTGGCGTCCATGGGCTTGGCGGAGTGGGTAAATCCCAGCTTGCTCTTCAATATGCAAACACGTCAATGGACAGATATGCTGTCATCGCCTGGATTCCCTCCGAAAACCGCATCAAAATGATGCAAGCACTATCCGAATTTGCTACCAAACTTGGTCTACTGGAGGACGGCGCCGAGGATGATTCGAGGAGCGTTCAGCGGATTAGGGACTGGCTGAATAAGACGAAGAGGCCGTACCTCCTGGTTTTTGACAACGTAGAGTCGGCGTCTCTTCTGGACCAAATCTGGCCGGCGAACCCAATGGCTCGCATCATCCTCACCACCAGAAGCCCTTCGGAAGCATCAAAGCGGACCGGGGTGACCCTAAATCTCAAGCCATTCTCCTTGGAAACCGGAAGAGATGTATTACAGGCCCTCACCGGAATCAGCGCAGTTGAGCAAGAGGAGAAGCTTGCCGTAGATGGCCTTTGCGACCGGGTCGGGGGATTACCGCTTGCTCTGATGCAGCTCAGCGATTTTATCCGCGATCGTGGATACTCGTACAGCGAGCTGTTACGACTCTACGACAAGTCGGCCGAGAGAGTCTATGCAAAGTCTGGAACTCCCATCGAGTATGGCCACACCGTTCTCACCACGTGGGATATCTCCTTGCAGAACCTTTCATCTGACGCAAAGGCCCTGCAAAACCTATTAGCGTTCTTTGACCCAGACTCCCTCCTGGAGCGACTTATCACGAGCACAAAAGCTGACTTGGAAAATACTCCCGGTCACTCATTTTTGCTTGACGAGTTTGAGTATGTTTTTTCCTACCTATATTATTTGCCGTGCCGTGTAATTCTGCCCGCCACGCACACTAGCTGACGAGAGAATCCTAATTTTTTCTGCTAGTTTTGGGGATGCCATCATGGAGTTGACGCGCACTTCCATGATCAGCAGGTTGTCAAGCTCCAAATCCGTCTCGATGCATCGCCTCGTGCAGTTTGCGGTCTTATCTAGGCTGTCGACACAAGACCGGATTCTCAACTTTGACTTGGCTGTCAATATCCTGTACTTTGACTTCCCAAACACATGGCAACAACGGGGTGCCCATCAAGGTCATGGCTGGAGCTCCTGGGAGACGTGCAGCGCAATCTTGCCCCATGTTGGCCGACTTATGCAAGTTTTTGACAAGTACGGAATCAAGCCAACGCGGCCCGAAATGTGGGCCGAGCTTGTTTTCCGGACGGGAACGTATGTATCTTACCTACCTACCTTACCAGGATCGATCACTGACATCCTCCCCCGCCCCCGCGCGTGCGCCCTTGTCTACAGATACCTATGGGAGAAAGAGCAAGCTTCTATTGCCCGTTCATTCTTTGAGTTTGGTCTCAAAGTCGACTCGAATCTTCTCTTGCCCAAGTCACTCACCGCGCAGGCCCACCGGATCCTCGGCCATATTTATGTCGATGTGGCACGACCTCGTACTGCTTTGGAGGCGTACTCCCAGGCTCTTGCTCTGCGCACGGAAATCGAAGCTCCCGAGTCTCCTCCTATAGCCGACGTGCTTGATTCCCTAGCTTGCGCTAATATCGAGGCGGGAGATACAACAACTGCCACTTCGCTACTCGACCGCGCCACCGCCATCCACGAAGCTCATGACCCTTCCAAAATGTCCCGCACCCTGGCCATCCGTGCCATGAACTGTCTTCGTATTGGCGACGCCGACGCTGCTCTGGATGCACTGAGCAATTGTTGGAAGCTGCAGGGCATGGATCAGGCCCAGATCGAGGCGTCGAGGTATCCAAAACACAGTGGGGATATAATGCTGCTTGCGCGTATCTATTGGCTTCAGGGGCAACGGGATGAAGCAAAGGAGTTTGTGTCCAGGAGTATGATGATGCGAAGAGGGCTCTATGGTCAAAACGGAGGACCGCGTGTGGCCGACTCACTATTCACAATGGCAAGGATGTTGGGCGAGACTGGCGAGCAAGTGCTTGCGGCTCGAGCGCTACGGGAGGTCATATCCATGTGTGGTGACGCACCGGTGATGAAGCCCCATCTGGCGAGGGCGTGCTGGTTTCTTGCCGGGGTGGAACAGAAACTTCAGGCTCCCGGAAGTCAGGTTGACGCTCTGAAGACAAGGGCCAAAGAGGCGAGGTCGCAGATTGAAGAACGTGAATGGGGAGATGAAGACAGCGATGAGGGGTTCTTGAAGCTCGTAGGCTGGATGTTATGGTGAAAAAGTCGTCTTGATGCGACCTCAACCTGCCGCAGGATAGTCAATGAACGCGTCAAAGATCTCCTCAACCGCATCCCGGGACAAGGAAAGTCCCAACGACTCTCGAAGTAAATTGTCAAAGCATCTCCACGCTTTGGGGTCCTCCTCGCGTGGGAAGTCCCGGAGTTGTTCAACCACAGCATCATAGATAATCTGCGGGTCGTTCCCGTCAACGAAACACTGCGGATACTTGTTTCGTAATGTCTCCAAGGTTTGCTTGCCCAAGAATAATCAGTAACCTGGGAGAAGGTGAATCAGCGGCTGAGCAAGTCGTCGATCCGGCTCCGAGATACAATAAACTACCTCTGACTGAACGTATATCCCGTCGCTCGGCACGAGCAAGCTGGCTTTCAGGTTTCTTCTAAAGCTGTTCCATGGTGCTTCGTCCACAAGATAGGGCGAATGGCGGACGCAAGATAACGTGCGGAAGTAGAGCTGGGTCGCAGAGATGGTGTAGTCGGGCTCAAGCTCTTGCGAGATGTCGTCCTGGTGGGCAAGGCCAAGAAGGGCGTAGACTCTATCCCTGGGGTCAACGCACTCGCCGTATTGAAAGGCCTCGAGGAGTTGGTCGAATGACCCTGTCAATCTGAATTCCCGCTTTATCCGCTCACGACACAGAGTTTCCACATAAAAGCCCGGGTCTCCAGACCGCACCCCTGAACCCATGTCAAAGACCATGCACAGGTTTCTTACCCATACGCCTTGTTGGTTCCAAACGGCAACCAGCCGACGGGGCAGGACAAACTCTTGTACAATCCACATCCTTCGCCAGTATGGCAACCTCTTGAGTTGGAGTATGCCATCTTTCTGCTGAGCCCAGGATGGAGGAGCACCTGGTGCTGAATGCTTGTGATCGCGTACAGTGTCGTCCATGATGCAATGCAGGGCGGCGTGTGATAGGCCTGGGTCGAAAAGGCCTAGCCAAGCAACCACGAGATCGGCCGCCGAAAAAATGTTCCGCATCATCCCGACTTGATGGCCACGTTCGAGAAGGTCATCCTGGTTGATGCAGATAGCGTCTATCCAGAAGTGGACTGTGCCAATGACGCCGTCCCACCATCCAGACTCTTCTGGTCGATACTTGGCTGCTGAAAAAATCCATTCCTTCTTCGCTTCGGTAGCCTCTCGTGTTTTATCCCGGAGCATCTGCAGCGCGGCAAAGAGATTTGCGCGGACTGAAAAGTCACTGCCGTTGAGGGTGATCTTGTCACGGGGCCGTTGGCATCGCCCCACGTGTATGACAGACAGGTGAAGAGCGGCGCCGAGGAGATAACATGCGGTGTGAGCTCGCATTCGATGTCGTCGCGGTCCAGATTGATGAATCGAAGCAGCCGGATGGTCCTGGTGGACGGATCAAGAGGGGTGTACGTGAAGCTGTCCATGGCAGTCGTGGGGAAATGGAGAATCGCAAATTGTGGAGGCAGCGTGAAATGCGTGGGGTGAAAGTCGCACCTTCTTCCCGGCTGAGCACGCCCAATGCAAACTCAGGGCCTCCAAATTGGGCCACTGGCAGGCCAGGCTCGGCAAGTTCCACCATTGCATGAAAATAAATTGATCAGTGCAATGTCCACGCTAACAATATTGAGGAGAAAGCATATATTTTGACCTCACATCCTTAGGCACCTACCTAGCTCCGACAGACACTCATGCTGACGATAGCCACCATTCCGTTATTGTTCGGGACACAACCCATCTCATTTTTACAGATATGCGGCCGGATGGCGGGCCGCGGCTCAAGATGCATTCAGTTTAACCGACACGGCCATGTCCAGAAATGAGCCTCCCATTCATTCTCGACCGGTCAACCTCTTGTCGACCCACCGGCGGGCTATATTGTTTGCGACCTAATCTGGTAAAGGATTACTGAGATTTGCTGACGTTGTAATAGGGAAACGGGAACAAATTGAGGGGAGCTAAGTAGGTAGGCAAGCAAGCAACAATTAGACCCGGTTCGGTTCGCGCCGAGCGAGTAATAAAAGACGGGCGACAGAACATATCTAGCGTCGAAAAGATGCACTTTACGTCTTTTTTTTCCCCATGACATCTGGCATCCGTCCATCAACGAGAATCATGGCGCGGTTATTCCACCTCCTCGCCACATTGCTGGCGATGTTCACCCTCGCCAACTCTCTCCCCCAAAACAATATTCGCCAAGCCCAACCCGACTATTGCATCAACGGAGCCAACATTCCCAACCTCTGGTCCGTTCGAGATTTACTTGTGATTTATTCCGCCAACGACGGACAACCCCCCAGCAACGCGACCTTTACCATCAGCAACACGCGCACCAACCTGACGGAAACACTACACTGCGATCTGCGTGCAAACTACCAGTGTTCTTTTACGGGAACACCAAAAGACAAGACGACCAACGTGTGGTTCCAGCTCAATCTGCGAGCCTACATTTCGTTTTCCCAAACGCAGGCTTGCGATGGTGTTACCTCGGCTGAGGTGCAAGGCATGGCGGAGATGGCGCTACATTGTAAGGGTAATTCTTTGGAGGAGGGCATGTCTTGTACGGGAGATGCGGAGCCGAGTTTTGCGAGTGGGCTGGTGGCAGTGTCCCGGGCCGGAAGCTAAACTCGCCAAATCCGGACTAAACTCGACCTGATCAAGTCCGTGGCTGCGGTGCGGAGGAGAGGATGGATGTCAGTAGAGTATATACGAATAAACTGATTGACTGACTGGTTGGTTGTCCTACATGTGGAGCGTCAAATTGTGTTCCCTTGGGATTCTTTTTTGGTAAGGAGGATTGTGGTAGGATCTGACTTGCCGGCATAACCGGCGTTTTTGCTGTTGTTGCACCATGACTGGATGCTTGGAAATGATGCAGTGGAATTCCGCCAACCTGGTAGGTAGGTATCCACCAGAGAGGATCTTCTAGTGACAAATACACGGGTATTTATTTGTGGTCTGCACTTTGGTGATGGAGATGGCCTTGACAATCTTCACTCTTCAAACTTAGCCAGCACCTCGTTGTTAAAACATGGCAGCACCAACGATTGAATCAGCTTTTGAGGCTGCTCTTTCTGGAGGCAAAATCAAAGGTGCTATACTCTGCGCCTACGACACCTCCGACTCTTTTATCTACGAATGCGCTCTCGGCGAACGCACCCTTCTCTCGGGGGAAACACGTCCGCTTCAATTCAACGACATCCTCTGCCTTGCCTCCATCTCGAAACTCTTCACCACCATTGCCTTGCTCCAATGCGTTCAAGATGGACTTGTTACCCTCACTGAAGATATTTCCCATCTCATCCCGGAACTGGCTGTCAATCAAGTTCTTCCGGATGGTCCGGGATCTGATGGTGGTGATAGTGGTAGTCACCTTGAACCGGCCACTGCGCCAATAACACTGCAGATGCTGTTAACCCATACGCATGGACAGCCGTACCACTTTTTGGTTCCTCGGATTGCAGAGTGGAAGGCTAAGCATAGCTCTCAGTCTACTACATCTACTACCGACACTGCAGGGGGAAGCGGAATCCCTGCCTTCTTTTCCTACCCGCTGGCCTTTCAACCATCCACCTCCTGGCTTTACGGAACCGGCCACGACTGGGCAAGTCTCCTCCTCCAACGCCTTACCCATGCACATGCACATGAAGGGACAGAGAAAAGAGGTAGAGGGAGAGGATTAGGTGAACATGTTCGCCAACGGATCTGTATCCCGCTACAAATCCCTCCGCAAGACGCACAGTTCTACCCCGTACGTGGTGAAGAAGCACGCTCTCGCTTGGTGAATCTTACTCCGGATGATCCGGATGCTGTGGGTCGAGCGGTGTTTGGTGGTAACATGGAGAATCCGAACCGTTTGGCTGCGAATTTACAAAGTACCTTGCAGGACACTACTACGACCACTGAGAACATTGAGATCGCCAACAATGCCGAACATGCTGAGAACACCAAGGGCGTGAATGTTGAAGGAGAAGGGAATTTTGATTTCGGCGGACACGGCCTCTTTTCCACCCCCTCCGCCGTTTCTGCTATCCTCCGCTCTCTCCTTCGAAACGACGAGCAGATTCTGAACAAGAAAATGGTTGAGGCGATGTTTAGAGATTATATCTCCAGAAGCGAAGCCGAGACTAACTTTTTTTCTCTCATGAATTCTCCCGCGGGAATGTTTTTCAGAATGGGTGTGAATTCTAATGTGAAGGTTGGCTATGGACTCGGTGCACTTTTAACTCTAGAGGATTCCCCGGAAGAATATGGATATGGAAAGGGGACATTGACGTGGGGTGGAGCAGCATCGATGATTTGGTTTGTTGACAGGAAAAAAGGGGTTTGTGGGTTTGTCGCGATTCAGCTTGTGCCAGCGTTACCGGTGGATATGGCGTTGTTGACGGAACTGAAGGGGGTTTTCCGCAGTGATGTGTATCGTAAGTTTGCGGCGTGGAAGGAGGGAAGGGGTGAACGTGTTTCTTGATTGGTGGCATCGGGGGGCAAGCACACAGGTTATCTGCAGCCAATATCTCGAGAAAGTTCTTGCTCACGGTACCAGGACTAAAATTGCATATCTGAGTAGTCCACTCACATTCCATGCTGACGCTACCGATCCCACCGCAACTCCCCCCTCTGGATAAAATCACGTAGTCTTTCCATCCCTTTAATATCCCCCTTGACCGTCCCCGCTCCTTCCTCCATGAGTCCCGACATTTCCAAACTACCCAGCTCTGTAATCCACGCGTTTTCATCCCCATCTATCAACACATTTTCCGTATGCACATTTCCCCAGATGACACCCGCCCGATGAAGTTCTGATAGCGCTAGTTCCAGCTGACTTACCCACATTCGTCGGGCCAACATGGACGGACCACCTGCACCTGTGTAAATCCCGCTGAAACATGAAAGGGGACATGCTCGATCGATATAAGTGAGCAGCAAGCCCAAGACTGAACCTCCGTCGTTATCATCATTTGCAATGACATCGGCCACGATAATGCCATAGAGTCGACACACTTTAAGTCTCGGGTCTAATCGTGCCGCATGAACCCTCTTGTAAGCCTCCAGCTCACTGACCAGTCGTTCGGTAGAATATGAAGATTCCATGTCTTTGAAGAAACAAACTGTCTTTCTTTCTGATTCATCGTTGTTGTTAACGAGAATCGTGACCCGTTTGCTGACTCGAAAGAGGGCATCGTCTGGGTTATCGAAGCTAAGCGTCACTTCGGACGGATTGTAGAGTCGCGTCCAGGACTTAGTTTGCTCCAAGAGGTGAGTAGGGAGATAGACTCCTCCTCTCCCTGCACGTGCCCTTCCTCCTCCCATTGCCCTTGTCCCTAGCCGGGAATAGCCAGACGGAAGGTTAGCAGAGACAGCGCGAGGCCGGAATTTCTCCCTGTTCATGTATAGGCGGAGAACAAAACATTCTGCAAAAAGATAGTCGGCCAGCGTGACGGGCTTTCCTGGTAAGTGATCCAGATCCAGATCCGGAGCGAGTTGGAGAAACAGCCTCTCAAAAGGCCGGAGCATCCATTCGTGCGCTCCCTGTTCAGAGATAGACATGTTATCATTATCTTCCACGTCCATGTCCATGTCTTTGCCGTAGCTAGGCACAATAATGTCGCCACGGAGAATGGCCAAATAGCGGCGATAAGTCCTGGTAGCTCCCGGGGAGTTTTTAAAGTAAACCGGGGAGATTTCAAGGTAGAATACCTTGCCGTTTCTGCGAACAGCAAAGGCCGTGTCGTCGTTGTGAATGCTTGTCGTAAAAGATTCAATCTCGTAACGCACATGCATGTGAGGATGTATTTCAAGTCGGTGAGCTATGTTGTTGTCATTATCATTATTGTGGGTGTTGTTGTCGTCTTCTGGAATAGAGAGATTGCGGTTTGCCTTGGTCGGTTTCTTCATCACCATCATGTCTGTATGCAGAAGATTCGGGATTGGTATGACTCGGGGTACGAGGTATGTCAAGAATGTGCCAATTTTCGCAATCAGAAAAGCACAGAAAAGCAGAGAGGGGTTCACCGCCCCCGGTCACCCATTCAAGGAATGGTGTTGTCGGTATCCCTGTCTCGTGACTGGCGCCGAGATGGTGATTGGCTACTTTGCCAAGCCTCTTTTCTTAGCTGGAAAGGTAGCAAGTGGTCGAAAATTTCATGATCTTTTTTTGGCCAGCCCAGCCCAGCCTGCTCAGTGGTCAGTAATCGTTGGTCAGTCGACCGCTTTTTTTGCAAACATAATGGCTAACCCCATGGTGCAGCAGACCTTAGGCGAGTCAGTTCACTTTAATCAAGGCACCTCGAGTTGGCAACACCCAAACCAGATCAAAGAGTTTGTCAACTTTTATTGATTTTTAAACAACATTAAGGTTTCGTTGTGCTTACAATCCCTGTCGTCAGTGGTGGGTTTCTGGCCGCCACCTTCGCCAAGATCGAAAAGTTAAACTCTGTAAAAAGCCATTGGATTGGATTGTGGATTGGATGAGGGGACCTTGGCCCAAAACTTTTTTTCTTTTTTCTTTCACCAACCCCATTTGCTTTCACTGCTTGGAATTAACAGTTGTATATTGTTTCTACCCTCGGGAAAGTTCTGTTGTACGATAGAAGGATTAATGTCAAGCAAAAAAAAAAAAAAAAAAAAAAGAAAGGACAGGGAGGGTGGTC
>Ga0247765_1000624_pt1 | contig 25649 bp, 24 predicted proteins | sample UWRJL106311C6_FD_179949 | JGI IMG/M metagenome (GOLD analysis project Ga0247765, IMG submission 179949) | Plant litter microbial communities from Arlington Agricultural Research Station in Wisconsin, United States - UWRJ-L106-311C-6 | ecosystem: Environmental > Terrestrial > Plant litter >...
TATGTTTTTGGCCGAGGACTGGGGGACGTTGGTGTTATTATTTGGTAAAGAGAAGGTTAATGGGAATTTGGTGGGAGGCTTGGTTAGTGAGTTGGAGGATGTGAGTTGTGGTCGACTTACGGGGACATTTCAGGTGTTTTTGGGTGATGTATAAGCTTTTACGTATACGTACTTGGAGGACTTGGAGCCTTACTTATATGCTTTTGGCGCTTTGCATCTGGTAACTTAGGCGCTTGCTGTAAGTCACCATGCCACTATCATGACAAAGTGTGTGGCTGAAGACACCTCTGACATTCGTAAACCCGCCGCCGAGCCGCTCGAATATGCAGTTGGGCGTCTGGTCTCGGCGCGTGACGCCTTCATTAACTCGGGCAAGCTGCGATTCAAGGTTGGCAACAAAGAAAGGCAAGGTCCGTGTTTGGCGCTCATTCGAGGACCTGATGGCATGCAAAAGACGGCACGTAGAGCTTCAATGAGTTTGTCAAATCCGAGATGTTCCCTACAGGCCGATGGCAGCAGCGAGCAGCAGGATATAGACGTCGACGTGCCTGGAAAGTCATTCCTGTTGGGCAACCCCACATACTGGTGGCATCCCGTATACCGCGAATAATGCCGTTGCCAAACCACCTCAAGCACATGTGCATCAGCCGAGGAATGTAGTCGCCACCCAGCTGGTGGGGAGAGGAGTGGAAGGTGTGCCTTGAAGTGAAGGCCGCGGCGGAGGTCGGGCCAAAGCAGTGGAGGAAGGACGAGAGTTCCCTGGAGGCTTGCGCGGCTTATTGCAAGACGGAGGATTGGACTGCTTTGTGCACTTTTCAAAACCTTTCCTTCGCGGCTTTTGTTCTATTCCTTGACACCCCCAGACTCCCCTTACCGAGCCCTCCTGCTCCAACACGAATCTTCAGCGTGGGTTTGATCCCTGTTCCGGTCCCATTCCGTACCTCACAAGAAAACATCAAGCAGTCACCGCTTACAAACAATTTATTACGCCGGGAGGCTAAGCCTATGGGGCAACATAAGCTAAATAACCTAGTCTCTACATGTAAATTTGAACATGGACTCATAAAATCCCATAAAGAATAAAACTTTGGAACTTTCTGTGCTTTACTGATGTGCCTTGTGGTCCTGCGGGATCTCGTGCGTGGCTGGTTAGTGGCAAGTACGCTTGAAGGCTATTCTCTAAGTGTTTTAGCATCCTATATTCGACAGCTAAAGCGAGACTGGCTGTTGGCACGAGGTGTATAGTGATTAGCCGGTTGGCCGGATGTTGCGGGTGTTGTGAATATTGTTAGAACTGTGGCATCCGAGGAGGTCAGTCGGCAAATGGCGTGTAAAGAAAAGATGTGCGATAGCGGTATACTGGGAACCTTGTGACGACGCTGGGCTGGAGCTTTCTTGAAGGAAGTCGGCGTTCATCTGCTAGGAGGTTCGACTTCTTGTGGAAACGGCCTTCTAGATCGTAGCGAGAGAGGACTGGTGACGAGGTTAGTGTTGCGTGGAAACGTTGCGGGAGTGGTCTTTAGTGATGTTGGCGTGGCAATAGGCGTAGGCAGTGTACTCTTCTGTGCTAGTGGTGTCGAGGTTGAGGTTCGAGGGGCTTTCGATGGTGTTTGCGATGGTTTTGGCGGAGGAATAGACGCGACGGCTGCGTATGAGGGCTGGAAGGGGGAGGACAGTCGAGGAGAGGAAGATGACGAGGGGCACGGCGTGGTCTTCGCGGGAGGAGGAGGAGGAGGAGGGATGACAGCAGCAGCGCATTCCAATAGATGTTCGTAGTTGAGGTTTGTGCTTCCAGTTCGGGCGTGAATCTGCCGGTTGGGGCGATTTGGTAATTACTTGGACAATGATGGAGGCATAAAACGGGTTGATAGCGCTGCTGCCGCCATTTTCCCCTCTCGTCTGCCTGGAGGAACCCTCTCTCTTTTTGTCACCGCTTACAGTACAGGCAGCAAGATACAGGTCGATGTCGACGTTATTGAGGCCTCCCACGGTTACAGGACACAGGAGAAGGCCTAGAGGGCTGGGCACAGAAGTAGAGCCCAAGGAATTTGTTCCCCGTTTTGGGTTGTGCTCTTCAGCCCCGGTTCTGGGCTTAGTCCTCTGGGCCTTGTTTTGGGTCCTCCACGTCGCAATTCATGGAAGGCATCAACAGAGTCAACCGAGGATTAATGTCAAATCGTGGTGCGCGGTCCATTTGGGCTCGAACTCGTTCTCCGCTCGTTCATGCTCCGCGGAGCGACATCCAACCCATCGAACCATGGTGCAAGTGAATTCCCGCCGTTACACAAAGCTGGCATTTCAGGGTAACGTTGCATGGTGTCTTACGGCCAATAAGACAACAGGACTTCCCTATCACGTACAGAAAATCATGGAAGCCTTCACTGTCTTTCCACATTCAAGAAACTTGCATGGGGCCATGAACAAATCAGCTCTCGAGGACAGCTGCCGTCCCTATGCGCTTGGACTTAACCTGCATTTCACCTCCCCGCCTCCCAGATATATCAACTGGCTACCCCCCTCTTTCGAAGGCCCGAGACAGCGTCGACGTTTGTCAGTTTACCTCAAAATCCAACGGATACAGTATTTCGACGAGGTGGGATCGCGAAAAAAGTATGCTGAATCTCGGCGTCGTTGTCGACTGGATAGGGGGCAAAGGCCGGAACCCTCACAGTGAATCGAAAAAACAGTGGATAAACAACTTCATCGCGGAAGCAGAGGCCGAAGGAAAAGAACGGAAAAATCGAGAGAAGGAACTGCGTGCCGCAGTGCGTGAGCCGACAGCGGGGTCAACTGAGACGCTGAGAGAAAAGCTAAAGGGGAACGTCAATGTCAACTCCACCGGCGACTCCGACGACCCCGAGTCTGAGCACGGCTGGGGTGTTATTCACTTGGTGGTAAAGGACAAGTTGAAGCCTGAAGAGAAGGGCAGGCTGGAACTTCGAATAGAGCAGCTGAGGCTTCTTCTCGAGCGTCCCGATATTGACCTCGATCTCCAGGACAAGTATGGAAAGACCCCACTACATCTAGCCGCCGACGCTGGGAACGTCGCTTGTACCAAGATGCTGCTGGCTGCCGGGGCGAATACCGAGGTGGCAGATGCCAAGGGCCATCTTCCTAGGTATTACGCAAAGGCGCTCGACGTGGCCGTCTTGTTCAATACATCCACTTGCATGTTCAAAGACGACTCGACAACGAGCATGTCCAAACACGGCGCGACCACGAGCTTTTCGGTCGACCCGATCACGAGTCCACTTCCGAGCATCTCGACCGCTGAGGAAAGCAGCCCGGGTAGTCTCTTTAAATGCCCACCCCCGGAGACTCCGCAAGGAGAAAGCATGGAACAACAGCTTGCTTCCGGATTTGAGGGATGTTTCCGGTGCCCCGGAGACAGCAGTGACTTTGGGTGTGAGCGCAAAAGTGTATGGGAGCGCAAATCCGTGTGGGATCTCATTTACAGCCAGAAGCCCGATGATATCGCCAGACGAACGAAGAATAAGAAGTGGTTTCACCTTCCAGCTGCAAGTGTAGGTCGTCGACTGCTCCTCCTAACGCGCCACCGTCATGCGATAGACTAATCGACATGACAACATCAAATAGCAAAAATGGGCCATGGTACGTCAGAGACGTGATTTTTTTTACCAAGACTCCAAGTTGCAGAAACTAACATATTCTGGTCACAGGACCTCGTGAACAGCGTGTATTCAGATGGAGGGCGGCCGTTGCGTGAGTCTCAGAAGATATGCAGATTCATCAACACCGTCTTCAAGGAGGTGGACGCTGAAGGTCCGTGTAGGGCGTATTACTTCAAGGTACCTTACCATCTCCCCCGAGCTCATACTGCTTCTTCCAGCCGCCTAGCATTGTCGCTTATTATATCCAAATCCCAAAGCGTGAGAAACAAAGCAGAAAAGAACTTGAGGACGCAGAGATCTTCGCCATCGTGGTACGCCACTCCTTGCCCTTTTCCAAGTTTCTTCACCTCGATTTAAGGTTTTCCACTAAATGGTTGATCTTCCGGCTACGTATTAGTTTCCGTTGATTGATATCGACCGGAGAGATTACATTTGCTCAGCCAAGAGCCTGCAGCAACACATGGAGAATACATCTAAAAGATTTACCCGCACTTCCGACCTGGAGAAAGTCTTATCTGGTTTCTACGATTCTATGTGGAGCCCGGCACTGGAAGAGAAGCGCATTAAAGGGATGATGCAACTTTGCATGTACCACGACCACGCGGTCGCTCGCACCCTAGATAAATCCTACCACGGGTCAGGAGTGCATTCGGGCAAACTTGAGCACTTGGACAGCGAACAGGTCCTGACAAAGCACCTGTCAGTACTGAAGGACTGCACTGGGAAGAAACATAAAAAACGGCTGGGGCAACAAACTATTCCGGCCTGGGATGATGCTGAGGATGATGCAGCAGAGACGAAGGTGAAGTCAGGTCCCGATGAGATCATTGTGGTTCCCAACTTTTGGCTGCTCAAGATCGACCAAGGCAAGTCCCAGCAGTGTACAAAACCGCCAGATTACACAGATTAACTCATCTCTCTTTCTTTAGACACCATCATCACCATGTATCCCGAGCGATGGGATAAATCCAGCGAAGCCGATCTCCACACGCACCTTCTGCGCCGCGTTTCTGAGAACAGCGACATTAGCCATTCCGGGGCCAACATGATGCACGTCGCTGAGCATATCATCCGTTGCTGTATGGAATTCCGAGCCTCGACCTTCTTCAAGTGGGAATCCGAGCCCTTCGATCGCCCGGGTAATGTGCAGATCTCCTACACGGCCGCCTTTTCAGATTACATTGGAAAACTGGTGCGTTAATTATTCTTCTATTACATGTGATTATTCAACGCTCACCATCCATCCATAAACCGGACAGTACCTCGACGTCGTGAGTTCCTACGATACTTTGCACCGATCTCTGGGTTCTCTCATCCAAGACCCGAAGGAGTTCTACAGGTCCATCAAGACCGGTACCACGCTGCTCATGCAGGTCGACGACGTCATTGGTGAGATCGGCATGGTGAGGCGGATACAAACGATCCAGGCTCGCGCAGTGCAGGCCCTCTCGGCGGCGGTAGATGAATGCACGCGGCGCGGCATGGATAAAAAGGAGAAAGAGCAGTACAACCTTGCTACTCTCACACCCTTTCTCGAGACATTCTCCATGCTGGAGGCAGACGCGGAGAGGGTGAGATCCATGTTGACCATGGACCTCGACCTCCGGCATAGGGAGGCGGCGATAGAGAACGCGCTGTCGGGGACCGAACGGAACACAATGCTCTTCATCTTTACCACCATCACGGTCCTGTTTGTAAGTCATCCTTCCCTCGCTTCCGAATGACAAAACGACTCCCGGGGGTTACCATACTCACCGTGACAGACACCTCTCTCCTTTGTCGCCGCCCTTCTCGCCCTAAAGATAGAGGATTTACCAGACACTTGGAATAAATCACCGCTCGCAGGCGTTTTTGGTAAGTTCCCCGCGGCGGCTTCCTCTATCTCCTCCTGAACTCGTGCACTTTGAATCTCTCCAGTCTAACATGTCACTTTCACGGGAAAGGCTACGCCACACTTGCGACGGCTGGCATCTGCATGGTCATGTACCTATTGTACAAGCTCTACAATATCCAGCTCGCCAAGTGGCTCAGATCGCCTCGTCCACCAAAACCCTTGTCATATCAAGAAAGGGTCGACCATCTCAAGAGCGTCCTGTGGCCGAGGGGGGTGCCCGACAAACCAAAGATCAGCATCGTCCATCCACGAGTGGAGCTAGCAAAAGTAGCTCTCAAGAAAAACTGGGGACAGTTGAATACCAGGAGACGACCGGGTCCTCATGCAGCCGAACATGCCGCTGAACAAGTATAGGATACATACACCAGGCACGCACGCACACACAATCACGTCAATTCCTTCATTGAATCATCTTGTAGGTGCTCAGAGTTAAATCTGAATACCCCCAAGACGCCTCGTGTATGAGGAGCCTCTACAACGGGCGATGCTGGTGGTGTAGGCATTTCAAGATATATATACCCAGTACATCAGTCCGTGAGAGCCCCATTGTTTAGTGACGCACCGCTCTTGCCCGCGGAGGCATCTAAAGAAAGGTCTAAAACAAGGCCCCCAAAGATAGAGGCCCAAGAAGAGGGAACGTGTCCCGGGATGGCTTCGACAGGATGCCACCCAAGCTTTTGGAATGAGAACCACACACACAAGTCAATTACGCCCGGCGGCGGAGCCGAAAGGGCAACTATCGATGATTAGGCGCTTGCTGTAAGTCACCATGCCACTATCATGGCGAAGCGTGTGGCTGAAGACACCTCTGACATTCTTAGGCTACCCACGTACTGTTTATTCTTATCAGAGGCGGCTTCCCTTTGGAATTCGTAGAAATAATTGGGTTATAACTGCGTGGTTACATTTCTTGTTTGAACTTTCCCTCCTCGGCTTTCTGGCGAACCCAGATGCCCTTTTATAGGACTGTGTGGTGGCAACGGTGACCAGGGGGAACTAAACCAATCATCGACCAGGGAGTGAGTGCACAGTCCCATTTTAGGAATGGCACGCAAAAGTATAAAGACTCAACTGCCCTTGGACTTTGACACTTTAGAGGAATCGCAATGGGAACTCTTTCGTCCCGTTGATCAGACTGCGACTACTGTCGGACCGAGTACTGTTCAATGCGCAGCGGCGTGGCCCAGTTTTGGTGCCTCGACTAAAATTGCCATCCGCCAAAATGGGAAACACTGTCCGGGAACGGCCCCGTGCAAGCCGTACTAGATTAAAGACGGGCCCCGTGAGCTTGCGTATTATATGAACCCCCCCGGCATATATACACTGTATATGGATCCTTACCCCGGTAGGTCTTGGTCACAATACCTAGTATTAGTCTTTGTAGTAGCATTAACGAACCTAACACAAGATTCGGGTCTGCGTCATCGCGCTGTTGAACACAAGAGTTCGCACACAAAATGGACTTACTCGATAAGTGGTACTAATGGGGGTGTACTGCGCGTCATTTTGGACTATTGGCGCGGAAAAAGCCGCATTCTAGATTCATCTATTTAAGTGGAGCTTTTGGTGTCCTTTTCCCCAGATTTACCCCATCCTACCGGCATTTGGCACATTTATCCATGCCACGGTACCCCCCCGTCGCCATAATTTATTTCCACGATACACAATGTGTACAAGTAGGAAAGGGCCGCGGCAGATGGTTACCGCTTTGTCTGTCCTTATAACCGGCGGAAGTCTCTCAAATCTTCAATTCTCACGGACACCAGACGATCGTCTTCCTCGAGCCATCCTCCGTAACGATGAAGTATCTCCACCATCTTCTGCTCGCGGCTTCGGTAGCAAACGCCCATTCCCTCTTCCAGCAGCTGTGGGTTGGTGCTGAAGACAAAGGAACGTCCTGCGCCCGTGTCCCGAGGAGCAACAGCCCGGTGACAAACCTCAATGGCGCCGACATGCGATGCAACGCCGGACCTGCCAAGGCGAGTGCCACGTGCTCAATCGACGCTGGCGAGAGCCTCACTGTTGAGATGCACCCTCAACCGAATGGAGAGAGGAAGTGCGGAAAGGACTCGGCCATCGGAGGCAATCATTATGGCCCCGTCATTGTCTACATGAGCAAAGTGGCGAGTGCAGCTAGTGCTGACGGCTCATCCGACTGGTTCAAGGTGGCCGAAGACGGCTTAGACCCTGCCATCACCACAACCGATGCCTGGGGAACCGAGAAGATGAACAAGAACTGCGGAAAGAAGTCGTTTATTAGTATGGCGCCCCGCCCTTCAAGAAGCACACCCGATCCATCCCTGCTGACCAGTGTGGTAATAGTTCCCAAGAGCACTCCGTCGGGCGAATATCTGGTTCGCGCAGAGGTTATTGCGCTGCACACGCAACCCGCTCAGCTGTACATGACTTGCTACCAAAGTTTGTTGCCTACCTAAGTTATGTGAAAAGGGAGACTGGGATATATGATCTAACACACTGTGCAGTCAAGGTAAACAACGGCGGCAACGGTACCCCCGGACCCTTGGTGAAGTTTCCGGGAGCATACAAGTCATCGTAAGATTATCGTCCCTTTTTATTAGCTCGCCGCATGTACTTACGATTAAAAGTGACCCTGGCATTGCCGCCAACATCCACAAGCAGGCAGCAGGCTATTCATACGATCGGCCAGCAAGCTATGTTGTTCCCGGCCCAAAGGTCTGGAGCGGATAAGAGAATTCTCTAGCATATACTACTACATACTGTCTTTCACCAAATTAGATGTCGCATTAGACAATACCGTTCATCCAATATCATTCTTCTGTTTGTCATTTTCATCCTTGAACTTGACAAAATCCAGCTGGTCAACACTCCCCCCCCCAATAATACAGCTAGTTGTCTGCGACGAATCGGGCACATGAAATTTCCTTTTTCGTTCGCAATCCTGAGCTGGGGTGAGCTGGGGTGAGCCGTAGCTGATTTGTCCTAGCTCTCCCTGATTCTCCCCTGAACTGGGGGTGATCCGGTATGTACACCGCCGCCGCACAGCCTTAGAGCCTCCCTGGCTAAACTTTCCCATCAATAGAAAGCAGACGACGCGTAATCTGTGTCGTTGTCTCTGGTTTCACTAGAGACCTTCTTATTATACATGCCTTGGTGGCAAGTATAGTGGCAAGTCCAGTGGCCAAGATTATCAATCTCAACGTCTAGCTCTTTCTTGTTCCTTCTTTCCAGTCTGACAAATACAACGCCACTCTATCTGACAACAGTTTATATTGACAGTATCTTGGCATTTCGGTTCCACAGGAGTTATTCTCCTTCACCCCAACAAGGCGGTGTGTGGCGGCACAACCAGGTGGGACCCACCAGGTAGGGTTAGCTAGGTCAGAATTCCAGCGCGGCCTCGCTGTTGGAATTTCCTTCTTTTTCTTTAGCTTTGAATTCTACTATTTTGATCGAGATTGCGCAGCGGCCCTGACCCTGCCACCTGCGTCTCTTCAATACTCGTGACAAGAGTGTGGGCCCTAAAAATTTTGACCCTGAATAGGTACATAATATTAGCAGGGCTACTTTTGCTGTGCATCGAGTCCTGCACTGTTAGCGAGCGCTGGAAATCTGAGAATTCCACCGCCCAATTATGACGTAATTTAATTGAGTGTCGACTGCCTTTTCCCTCTCTGCACCGCACCACACAACACCATATTGAGCAACTCGGCCTCCCAAGGTCTTATCTTATTTCCCTCCAAGAACCACCAATCGACCCCCCTTTCCACATCTTTACTACCCTCGATTCTCCATCATGGCCAGCACTCGATCGCAACAACAATGGGGCGCACAACAGTCGACTTTGACCTGTTGCCGCAACCAGCGAACAATCTGGTCAGTTCCCACATAAAAACGTTGAATCCGCAGCGCTAGCGACCAATGGCGGGGAGAGACAATACTATCTCGCCACAGCTGCGCCCGCCCTTGATGCGCTCAGCTTGCAGGGACCCCAGCAACCCAGTCGCAGGGGGGTTGGGGGGAACTGGGTGATTGGGCGAGGAGCACAGAATGGTTAGGCCCCAAGGGTGCTGCTCTGCTAACTCTGCTTTCACCTCCAATTCCATCAAATCCCTTCCATGATTCCGCTCCATCGTTGAAAATAACCGCGTAGCTGCCTCCCTGACCGCGAGCCTCTGATGGCTAGCAATGCCACAAGCGAAGAAATTGTAGGATGGATGTAAGTTGATTGCAGCGATTTCTCTCGCCAAAATGCTGTCTGTGTTGGGATGAGGAAGGAAAAAAGCTGACATGCACGCCCCAGAACGGAGCCCGGCGGCAGAGGGACGTTTGGCATTCTGAAGAGCTGCGTCATCACGCTGGTGCTCTGCATCCACACGGCCCTCCACCTCAACATCCCGCCAGGCAACGCATCCACCTTGTCCCACTGCGTCCGGAAGGCAAAGTGGATCGCGATTGGCATATTCGCCCCCGAGATCGTCGTGTATGTGGCATGGGGACAGAGGCAGCATGTCAAGGACTTGTCCGAGGATCTCGCCCGGATTTTCAAAAAGAAGGCTCAACGAAGACATGAGTGGACGACCACGCACAGCTGGTTCGCCTACATGGGCGGCTTCGCCATTGACACCAAGCAGGGATGCGAAGACCTCCCCGGGGAGTACATCGAAGGGTCCCCTCGCCTGTTTCTCGGTTGCGAGGCCGTCTGCATTCTCGCACGTCTCGGCTGGCTCCCCGACATCAGCCGAGAGGCCATCAGAGACAAGAGCAAAGCCGACGCCCTCGCCAAGGTATTGGTCATTACGCAGGCCGGCTGGATGATACTCCAGTGCATCATGCGCTTCGTCTACAAGCTGCCCGTCACCGCGCTCGAGCTCAACACCTTGGCTCATGCCGTCTGCGCCTTGCTCGTCTACGCCCTCTGGTGGGAGAAGCCGCTCGACGTCAGCGAGCCGACTCTGCTGATTGGAGACTGGGCTCCCGGTCTAGCTACAGCATTCTCGCTCTGCAACCGCCCTCCTCGGCAGCCTCGTACATGGAGTAGAGCTAATAGGAGAAGGTCGACTGGTATTGCTGGCCTACGGAAAACAGAGATCGATTCTTTGTTCTGGGTCGACAAGCTTGTGATCCGGAACCTGCAAGAGCAGTTCCCCGCGTCTTCTCCCACGGACGATGAGCCAGACGCGGACTATTCCGTCATCTCGTTAGCCTGGGAAAGGGGTCAGCCAGGTCACGAAAGCCGCAAATACCGGAGCACAAAGCCTCTTTCAGCCCCAGGGATCAGACATGCAGTCGGATGTAACGGCTCGAGCAAAGATGGCGTTGCAAAGGCTACGATTGCGCAACTCAGAGGCGTGGGGGTTTCCTTCAAAACCCGCGCTCCGCTTAATGTCAGCCTCACAGATCTGCTCCGGTGGCAGCTCTTTAGGGGCTTCATGTACGACTTCCCCGAGGTTGCGCCCGAGTTATTCCTATCCGGGCAGGGCGGTTGCAACATGGACCAGAGCATTTTCCCCACGTTGACGGGGCGCGGTGCTTCTGCGTGCAGCTACATTTTCCCCTGTGGACATGATGATGATGATGATGACGATGATACAGAGTTTGAGAAAATCTCTGGCCACAGTCTCGGCAGGTATCGCATTCGATCGAAAACGGAAACCGGCAGGAGGCTGGTCAGCGCCGCCGCCGCATCGAACTGGCCCAGCTTATACTTTGGCCGCAGGTCCAAGACCAGGAAGAGGGCGGTGCTCATGTCCCTCGGCGTCTTCTGGGCCGTGGCGCTGGTGTACGGCGCCATCCACACCGCTGCTTGGAACGACCACTTTCCTACCGTGGCCGAAGCAACCGCCTGGAAGGTCTCGTGCATCTACGTCCCCGGGTATGGCTGCATTTTCATGGGCGCCGTGACGCTCCGCACTGTTCTCGACATGTACTCACAGATGCTGATCAGGTTGATGCCCGCGTGGCTTGATAAGGTGCTTAAGCGGATCGACCACCACCTGAGCAGGTCGCCACTTCTTACCGTTCTACTCGTGTTGGTGGCCGTTCTCTTCGTGGTATCGCTCGTCTTCTATGCTGCGTGTCGGGTGTTTCTGGTCATTGAGGCCTTTATCAGCATCCGGAGCTTACCCAGGGGCGCCTTTCAGACGCCGGGTTGGACACAGTTCTTGGCTCATCTGTAGATAACGGGAATATCTCGATACGTTCATGTTTTGGCGGTACGATGAGCATTTGCGGCAAAATTCGACCCTACTTCAACACGATCGTCCCTCACAGCAAAACCATCCGCGTGGAATCGACTTGGCCGAACCAATGCAAGTTAGAGCGGGTTTTAGGGCAGTTTTCCCTCTGAGCAGCCATGTTATTCGCTCTCCGGGTCCGACTTTATGCCGACTCTATGCCAGACGGCCCTGTGAAGCGATCAGTGAGTGGTACCTATGCAGTGCGAGTGCCCTCGATTGTAACTTTGTGAGTCTCGCTGCAGTACTTATTTTTTTTTCCATTTCCTGAGTTTGAGTCCATCATCCACGGTTGAGTCCATCATCCACGGTTGAGTCTAGTCTTTCCCATCGAGTCAAGAATTATGCGCTCCTTCACCATCCTCGGCCTCGCACGCCTCTTTTCGAGCGTCCTCGGCGCTGCACTGCCCGCTACGGTGCCAGCGGCTCTCCAAGTGCGCGATGAGTGGTAGAGTTTATCCCCTCACAAATTCTTCCCTCTTTCCCAAGGTAGAGAAAGGAACGCCCCACAAAATTTGAAGATGGGGATGACCCAAAGAAACGCATTGTCTGCCTCTTCTAGACTAAACAGATAGGAGGGTTCCAGGGTTGCCGAGATTTATGGCGTTGTGCAGCATTGCTGAGCCTCCTGCAAGTACACGTTTCTAGGAAAAATGGCTGGTCTAGAACTTCATCTGCACGTGGATAAGGAGAAGCAGCTCCGATGCAGCTTTATCTGCACCGCCCCGCGTCCGGTACGGCCTGGCCATCTTGGCACGGTAATGGCGATTGGCCAATGGTGCTGACATCAGCGCTCACCTGCGGCCACCCACCCAGTACGCTGCATTTCAGCACAGCCACTGACTTGGAGAGGGGGAAGAGGAAAACCGGAACTTCCGACTGTCAAGGTATAATAGGGTACCTTAGGTAGGTATACGGAACTAGAGATTGGGTTACGAGGCAATTGATGTTGGATCCGCTGACAGACATCGTTTCTCTCACAGCTCACCACCATGGTCTTCTCCGCCTCTACATACGACAACTTTGTGGCCGAAAAGAGCTCGGCACAGTCCCGACTCTTTGCCCCTTACTCGGGGTCTAGAGATGACTTTGACCTGATTATCATCGGCTCCGGCATGGGCGGCGGCATCCTGGCCGACGACATTGCCGAGCGAGTCGGGAACCAGAAAAGAATCCTGGTCCTGGAGGCCGGCTCGTACCTCTACCCCACCCACATCTACAATCTGTGCCGCTTCCCCAACGCCAACGTGGCCAAGAAGTTTGCTTGCAAGACCTTCCACCAGGACGGCAACGAGCACTCGGAGAACTACATCCACGAGCAGCCCCAGCTCAACTTTGGCGGCCGCTCCATCTGGTGGAGCGGCCTGATCCCGCAGGTCCAGCCGTGGGAGCTCGAGTTCTTCCCCGAGCGGGTCCGCAGGGATCTCCAAGACGGGAAACTGGAAAAGGCGGGTGCCATCATGAACGAGTCCTCGTCCATGGGGACGGTCGCCCAGAAGATGGTCGACAAGTTCCAAAAGAGCCCGCTGGCCGAGGACTTTATCATCAAGCAGACACCGCGGGCGCTGCACCAGCCGTACCTCACTTCGGCGGGCACGCCCAAGGAAGAGTTCTTCACCGAGCCCACGGGCGTCTTCAACACGGCCGAGCTGCTGATCAACCAGGTCGGGCTCACGCCGGGCAGCAACCCCGACGGCCCCGGGCTGCACATGCTACTCAACAAGTTCGTCGAGGGCGTGGATCGCATCAGCGACGGCGCGCTCAAGTACCGCGTCCGCACGACCGACACTGTTGATGCCAACAATAACAACAACAACACCCAGCAACGCTCATTCCGCGCCAAGAATGTCGTCCTGTGCGGCGGCTCCATCGAGAGCCCCAAGCTCCTCCGCCGCTCCCCGGGCGTGTACAACAGCCTGCCGGCCGCGGCCCAGTCCCTGGTCGGCGTCGGGCTCACCGACCACCCCACAACGAGCGAGCTCAACGCCTTGGTGAGCCACATGGGCGACCTCCCCATTGCGCGCCACGACCACGCCAAGCTGGTACTGTACTCGCGTGGCCGCCGCGGACCCAACAACGAGATACGCTACCCGTTCAACGTGGAGATCAACGTCAACCACGAGTACTGGCACCTGCGTGAGAACGACCCGACCGAGCCGCACGCGCACGACGTGACGGGCGACTCGCGCATCGATTTCAAGTTCAGCTTCGGCAATCCCGTCTACGGCGGCAACCGCATGGACGGCGACGGATACGTTGCCAACATGCAGTTCCGCAACCTCTCGTGGGCGTCGCACCTCGCCGAGTCGCGCTTCCCCGCGCTCGCCGGCTGGAACAAGTCGATTGAGCAGATCTGGGCGGTGCTGAATGAGGTTTCCTTCAAGATCTTCTCCGAGTTCTCGCTGCGCGGCACCCCGGCGCGGCCCGAGAATGAGTCCTGGTTCGGCAAGGACGGAAAGGGCTTCGGCATGGGGACGGTGCATCATGCTGCGTGCTCGCTGCGCATGCCGTTCCGGTGGACACACGATGGCGCTTTTGAGCCCGATTCAGTTGTCGATGAGGATCTGCAGGTGAGGGGCGCCGAGGGGCTTTATGTGTGTGATATGAGCGTCATGCCGTTCAGCTCGGCGGCCAATCCCGTCAGGACGCTGGCGGCATTGAGTTTGAGGCTTTCGGAGAGGTTGGAGACCAAGTTGTGAAAGGGGAACTACCTAATTTCCGTTGTAGCTTGTGTCCTTTTGTTTGATCTTTATGCAGCCAAGGAAAAGCTTTTGCGACCTATAAGGAGATATCGTAACGGGATTTGGATTACGCATAGCATCCTTAAGCGGTAACGGGACTTGATCCAGACATTGTGCAAGTACGTGGAGAATATTATAGAACCCCAATATCTATTGGGAAAGTTTATAATCTAGTTTCTGCTTGGTGCTTGCAGCGTCACATTTTTCCCCCAGCATCATCAAGTGCTGCTCTCTGCACGATCGCAACTCGCCGGATGCTTGCACGTCAGCCGCTATATAGAACTTTTGTCTAACTGCTCTAACTCCAGTCGGCCTGCTGGCCGATTTTTTCCTTGTTCTCAGACAATCGTCACGGTATCTATCTGCGCGTCTTTCCACATGTTATCTCTAGCATCCCCAAACAGTCTCGAAACGGCGCCGAGGCCGACGCGCTCATATGCGCCATCCATTTTCTGCGACGGCGTCAAAACCATGAACCAGTCGACGCCAGCGTTTCCGCCTCCGGCTGCGTCGAGACAAGTATAGCAGCCGCCGGGATCAAGTTGGTCCGGACGGTCGGCATAAAACTCTACCAAGGAGCCGGATGGCTGGAGCGTGAGGCCGGCGAGGATATCTCCGGGACGCGGGACGCCGCCGCGTAATGTGTGGCCATGCGTGACACGGCTCTCGAGCACAAGCTTCCCGCCGCTAATCTTTCCGGTAGGGTCCGCTGTCGCTAGATTGGTTGACACGTCCCGAATGGTGAATACGGGGTCTAAACCATCCTCCTGCTCCTCCCATGCGTGGCTGATCACGCCGTTGACCGAGGCCCAGCTCCAGGTGGGGATGCCGCACTCGACGGGGTAGGGCGCGAGGCGAGGGCGTCCCACGTACGGACCGATAAGCCACAGGAGCTGCTGCGCGAGGTCCTGCCGCCACATGCCCGCAAGATAGGTATCCACGATGCCGAACCGCGTCTGCAGGGCTTCCTGGAACTGGCGTGCGATGCCCGAGAGGGCGGGCAGTTTATCGCTCAAGACGGTGAGGTGCCCCGCGCTGTAGAGGAACACAATGACGGCCCATTTCTTGTAGGCCTGGTCGAGGGTTAGTGACTTTGACCGGTTGCGGTTCCGTAGCCAGCCAAAAGATCCAATGTTCGCATCGGCAACCAGATCAAAACTCTGCCCGCGTGCACCGTCTGACTCGAGCTCAAAGTCCTTGTTGTCGTTGACCCACTCGCACTCGCACGCCCAGCAGCCATCACATTCCCACCAAAGCTCCTGCCGTGTGTAATACAGCACGCGCCGCGACAGCACACGCTCCTGGACTGTCCAGGCCCGCCGTGCCAACGGAAGCTCGCTCGGGCGGAGGACCCACGATTTCTCGGCCACGCGGCCCGTATATTGCCTCGCCGTGTTGACAGCCAGCGGGTTACCGACGTGCTCATCCAGCGGTACCCTCCTCGCGTGTACCTCGGTATCCCCAAAGGTGAAAACCTGCGAGTGCCCGGGTTCGCCATATTGCTGGTGCACAAAGATACCTTTGGCGGCGCTTGTGGACCACGCGGCGGCTATGGTGAGAGCCGAAGACGAGTATATCTCGCACATGCGCGACGACTCGCGGAGCCAGTCATCCTCGTCATCCTGGACGATGCAGAGGGCATCGATCCAGAGGTACGGGATGCCAAGGTGGCGACATATCTCGATTGCGTCCAAGGCCGTCTGCTGGAGTTTGTCCACGGGTATGGCCTTTAAAAAGGCCGACAGGGTGTCCTTGGTTGTTTTGAGCTGCGGCTTCTTGCCCCAGCAGTAGCTCAGAGTGGCATACCGACCAGCTCTACCCTTGGTTTCCACAAGGACGGGGTCTCGGTCCTCATCGCCGCCGCCGCCGACATACAGAACGCGTGTGGGCATTGGCGTGTCGGGGGGCACCTCGCAATCCTTGTGCTTTTGGACACAACCATCCAGCCAGCGTCTCGCAAGCTCCAGGCTCTCGGCGCTGCCGGAGTAAGGGGAAACCGGGGTGCGCGTTCGGATGTGAGGGTGGGGGGAGTCAACGCCGGGAGGTACAAACACGCTCAGAATGACATCGTCTTGGTCTAGGTCGGCGAGGAATGACACCTCGAGCGTGGTCTTGTAAGCGCCGTCGGGCTTCCTAAGCGAGATAATCGAGTCTTCCTCGACCTCGAATGCCTCTGCCATTGCATAGAGCAGGAGGCAGAGTTCGCACTCTGTTGTCTCGGCGATTTCCTCGAGCCGATCGAGTCTAGGAATCGGGCCCTTTTTGAGTAGGAGAGCATCGCAGAGGCAACTATCTTTCGAGATATCCACATCGGATCCATCACCCCGGCTCCCAGCTTCGGACGTTATTGGACTAGATTGCTGAGACATGGTCGGGTAGGTAGGTAGGTAGATACTGTTTTGGTGTTTTTTTATCAAAGCCGTTGGGTCTGTGAGCTGAATCAAATTGAGCGCAGTTTTTCAATCACGTCAAAATAAAACCGTAAGCTCGGGCGAACATGGCCCCCGAGTTGCAGTGGGTGTGGGGAATCCCCCATTCTAGGGCGCGTTTTTGTTTGGTCCCAGGACTGGAGTGTTTGGCAAAATCTTCAGACCAACTGGGCGTATCGAAGGATTCTTACGAGTAAATTAAAAGTCAGTCGCCGCAATTCATCCAGAACTGAGCAAAGAAACTTTGCTTGCGACACAAAAAAGACTTCTTAGAGTCTGGGCGCATCACGGTGTAGGAAAGAAGTAAAGCAGAGAGTTAGTAGGTTAGTAAGTAATGCCAGGTGCCAACCTGAAAAAATCCTTCTGCTCGCTGAAGGAAGAAAATTTAAAGGTTTTGGCGAGCAAATTGGGCTTGGAAATCGCTTCTGGTGACACTCTTCTACTTTTTTTTTTGCCAGGGTCACCTCGGTGTATCTGGAGCAGGCAAACTACACCTTTCTCGGAAGGCCATGATGTTCAATGAGCAGACATTAGCCGAAGCTATGCCAGGGCTGATCTAGACTGATCAGACCTGACGAAGAGTCACATGATTATGAGCACGGGGTGGACGTCGATTTTGGAGTATGGTTCTTGGTTGACTCTTCAATGGCCAACATGGAGATGAGTCTCCCCCAAGTCGGCTGTGGACTTGGAGCTGCACCAAGCAGAGAGCCAGACGGCGCCGCATAATCCGCCCCGAACAACACGTCGTATAAAAGATGCCGCTTACCATAAACAACAGCGCCCATCGGCCTGAAGGCCTGGGCGTTTATCACAAAATCAAACCTCAACATGACTAGTTGCTGTAACCAAGTTCTGAGACCGGACGTTTGCTCGGGATGGATTTAGTAATTCACCACCAGGCGCCTGTACAGCTACTACAGCGGCGGCTATGCTTAGTGTCCGTATTTCGGTGGGTGAAATTTTTAAAGTAGAGCTGTTTTTGGCTCCTCCTTGCTGACATGCAGTGTATTCCCTTTGTTACGGTTTCCCTGCAACCGTAGTGCAGCTCATAAGAGATCTCACCAACCAGGGCACGATCACAAGGTGAAGGCACTAGGAATGAGTAGATAGTTGTTCTGTGAAAGTGCAGGTGCGCGCGGGAACGGCGCACTTGAACAGCTATATAGTGGGTTCTGACATCATGTGCCTAGGGCACGTGTGTTAGGTTAGGAACGTCGGATTTTCCTCAACACCCTTTTGCAATGTAATATGTTCTACAGTACGTGCTATTAGCTGAGTCTGGCACTTTAGGACGAGTGCAACCTAAGTGAGCTTAGTACCTAAATCTCGGACATATATTTTCAAAGATGGGAGATGTCCTGGGTCGTCGACCTGCGTTGTCGATAATGGCCGGCCAATGCCGAACCCCCAGAGTGCCAAGAGGCACGTAAGCCAAAGACGAAAATATGCATTACTTATTAGCACAGGATGGCAATGCTATTTGCTACTGGGATAGGACTGTATTTAACGACAGGTTTTGAAGAAATTTATTTTTTACTGGTCTCAAAACCCTTTTTCTTTGAATTCCACAGCTTCTTGTGTTCATCAACTCTGAAGGCTCAACGCATCGCTTTCCGTGATCGTCTCGGCCAAGAACCTGCACGGGCTTGCCGTTGCGGTTGCAGAGTTTAACCCAAAGCAGTTAGTGCATGCCAATGTGCAGAACTGTCACCTGGCTGCTCGTGCGGGGTGACCTCTTCAGCTTGCTTGCTCCGGGCTCACGGTGAGTTAATTTTTGCGACCCTGCCGGAACGAAACGCCGTCGAGTCTCGAAGGCTCGCTGTACCTACCATTGCATACCTGATGGCGGCGCAACCCGGACATCAAGCCCGAGCGCCGACAGCAATCCCCTCGGTTGGGAACCTGATTCGGCACGATGAGTCCTGGACAAGGGCGCTGCAGGCAGTCAGCAACGCGACCGGGAAGCCCATCGCAGTCCTGTTGAACCGACCCGCCCATCCTCGGGATGTCTCTGCCTATCTCGAGGCCCTCAAAGAAGCGAGGAAGCAGAGCCGATTCTCGAGGACATGCCGTGCCGTTACGGCCTGCATCGATGCCATCAGACGGCATGACAAGGCCCTCGACATGTTCGCCCAGGCGGGCGGCATGTCGGGGTGTCTGATCTGGGGATGCATCAAGCTCGCTCTGGAGGTAAGTCAACTCGCCAGACACTCGCCAAATCGGTCTAATAAGGGATGTTTGGGAAGTTGTCATATGGCTATTCCAAAGACTTTGAGCGGCTGGTCAGCACCATGACCCACATAACGCGGTGGCTTGAGCCCGTTTTCGCCGAGGCCAACACCTTCAACAACTCTCGCATGGTCTCTCAGTGCCTCCTGGAGCTCTATACTCACCTCGCCACCTTTTGGGTCAAGTGCGTGGATTTCTTCTCCGCATCCAAGTCGAGGCGGGTGTACAGTGCTTTCAGCGCGATTTGGACAGACTACACGGCCGAGCATGAGACCCTTGAAGCGAGCATTGATGGATCGATAAAGGTGCTTCTCACGGCCGCTGCAGCTGAGCACCATCGACAATTCAAAGAATTTAGCGAGAAGTTGGACAGAGGTAGGGGCTTTCAGACTGAGGTTTGACCAAGAGCTCCGCTGACTGCTGGCTAAGTGGCTATCTCGGAACGACAGTTGGTTCGACAGCGAGACATCGCTCACTGGCTGGCCCCGCCGGAAGATGTGACTTACGGCAACGACTTCCACATAACGGATCTGGCTGACCAGTGCTCTGTGCGCTTCGGCGACACCTGCGAATGGATCACGGATGATTGTGAATACCGAAAATGGTCCACGTCGACGTCAGGCTCCGTCCTGTGGGTCGAGTCCGGCCCCGGGGCGGGAAAGACGATCTTGGTGTCGTATATGGTCATTCATCAGCTCGCCGTGTCGAAGCAGCGGTGCTTCTACTACTTTTTCAAGGGCACCGACAGCTACCGCAGCACACCCCTCGCGGCGGCAAAATGCCTCCTGAGCCAGATTTATTCGTTTTGCCAACGCGAGCATATCGACGTGGCAGGCGGGTCTGAACTTCTCGCAGCAGGTGTCATCGAAGATGGGCATGCCAGAAGCAAGTCCTTTGAGAAAATATGGAGCATCTTTGCCTCGTTCGCTTCGTTGGTTGGCGGCTGCAAGGTCATCGTTGATGGCCTCGACGAATGTTCGCAGCCAAGAGTTTTCCTCGACTCGCTGCTGGCGCCGTCGATTCGGAGCTCGGTTTCTATCGCCATGACTTGTCGGACATCTACGGTGAAAATCGATTGCATCGGCGCTGTCGATGTCCTGGGCCTAGGCCTGGGCCCGAGTCACTACGGCGATCTTAAAAAGTACATTGCGCACAAGGTTTCAAATCTTCCCGTACCCGTCCCTCCCGATGTCAGAGCGACCCTTGTTGATCGGTTGGTCGAAAAACATAACGGCATGTTCCTCTGGGTCGCTCTCGTGTTCGAAGAGCTGGAAAGTGCCGTCACGCTCGACGAGCTGAAACGAGCACTGCAAGACCTGCCTGACGGGCTCGACGGCATGTACCGCAGGATCATCAGGAACCTAGACAAAACGTTGAAGAAAGCACAACGACGGCTGTGCCAGAAAACCCTCATTTGGCTACACGCCTGCCGGCGACCCCTCCGACTGGATTGGCTCTTCGAGGCCCTCAACTTTGAGTACCGCGGAGAGGGATTTCTCTTCACCCGCCAAAACTTTGTCGATGCCATCAAAGCTTCCTGCGGGCCTTTGGTGACAGTCAGAGGAGACGGGGTGGCGCTTGTGCACTTCACTTTGAAGCAGTTCCTAGAAGGATTCGCCGAGGCAGACACGGTACCGGAGGAATTCCGTGTCGAGGCCAAAGCAGCCCATCGGCATCTCTTGCAGGTGGCCCTTGGATACATGGCAAGCATGCCAGCGGCAGACCAACCAGATGCGCTGGGCTGGTCAAAGTCCAGCAACACGAGCGAACCTACCGCGGGTTTGGATCTCACCCGGCATCAGCTTGCCAGTTATTGTGCTTCCCACTGGATGGCCCACATGAGAGCGAGCAGGATGTCGCCCGAAGCGGTCGAGGCCCTCTCCAAATTTGCAGACGCGCCTTCGTCCTTGAGTTGGATATATTGGGTGCTGAGGCTCGATGAGCTGTCCTTGGAGACTGTTTTCTGGGACCTGGAGTCGCTGATCGGAGTGCTTGACGGTCACCAAGAAACTCAACCAGAGAGGCTGAACGCGCTTGCGGTATCTCGTGATTGGTGTGCGCTCACACGGTACATTCTGTTTGAGTACGGCGATGCCCTCCAGAAAGACCCTTCCCTGCTCTCTAGAATTTCGTTTTCGTCCCTGGCTGCGCGGAAGCTTCTTTTTCCCAACATCGCGTGGGTTCGGGACGGCGATGATGGCCGGACTTGCCTCATCCTGCCGGACCCCTTTGAGGTGCGGCATCCAATAAACATCCCACGCCATCGACAGCTACGTGGCAACTTGGCGACTATGGATGAGCTCGAAGCGCCTCCAGGTCATCCTGTCATTGATTCATTGGGACTGTTCCACCACCACTCAAAACTTGGGGCGTTTATCTTCGCCGACTACTACCTTCTTGACAAACCGCAGCTTTGGATCCAGGATGTTCGATCGGGAAAGCAGCTGCGACCAGTTACAGTTGAGACATTTTCCGAGATCGATAGCTGTGTATCGGCAACTGGTGACTGGTCTTCGATAGATGTACCCGTCCTCCTGGGCGCATCGGTTTCGCCAGACGAGCGTTTGGTTGCTTGCGTCTACGGCATGGATAGCGGGCATAACTACTTCACATGTGTGTGGGAACTGCGGCAAGACACTAATTTCGACTGTGACATAGATTATGACGACTGGGCCCGGGTTATTTTCCAAGCCGAGAGCCACAATGCATTGTTTGGCGGATCCGCGGGACACGTTATTTTTGGTGACGACAGCGCATATCTCTGGTGCCCGGCTGGACGCATCGACCTCAGAACTGGAGTAGCCACTCCGTTTGCCGTCGTCGACTTGCCAGGGCCATCATGCGAGGGAAATGAACTCGGCACAAACCCGCGCGGCCCACGCGACACAACCAGCCTGTCCTTGTATGGGGCCGGTGCATCCATAATCACCACCTGGGGTTGGCATGTAGGGGCTCATGGCCGGTACTTCACAGGCTACCGACACTCCTCCTCCGGGACACGGTTGGCTGAGATAAAGAAGCCCGACTTATCGGCTCTTGGCACATCAGGAGGCGAACGGGCTAGTGTCGACAAAATGTTACGTCTAGATCCCTCCGGAAGGTTCATCATATGGTCATACAATAGGGACAAGGGCGAAGGGAACATCCTGGAGGATACGCTGACGGGGAAAATCGTGATTCTACGATGGGGGGGGGCCGTCAAGATCCACTCACCCTGAGATAGCATTCGTACCCAAGGCTAAGCTCGCGGTTTTTGCAAGCAAGGATCCCTCTCTGGGCCTCGAGATCACAACTTGGGACTTAGCATCAGACAAGGAGCCACAGAAATTGGCCTCAAGGTCCATTCGCGATAGCCTGTGTGGTCTTTGCGTGTCCAAGGCTGGCGACCTGTTGTTCTTGGTGACCTCAAACCGCATCATATCGACACTCACTTTACCTGACTTACAGGACCTCGACCAGCCTCTTGGGTTCCGGGGGCATCCCCGGGATGACATTAAGTTCTTGATGTCCGCAAATGGCGCCGAATTTTGCAGCATGCTTACAAGTCACGCTGAGTGAGTACCTACCTATGCACGGTGCCAAAAGGTTGGAGTACCCGGCTGACCTCACTCATCAGCGTGCAAATGAAGATCTGGGATCTCGACAATTCGCACAGGCGGGAATATCGATACGAGCCACATTGCATTCTTGGATCCATGTCAACGAAACAAATCAGCCCCGGTCTACATTGGATATTCTTCGGCGGGGAATCTGGCTGCTCTATTTGGCCGATACGCAGCGGATTTGAGATTGAGCAAACGGATATTGCTGACCGAAGCCGCCCCCTCGCCCCCCTACAGCAGCAGACTTTGAACTGGAACACAGCCACGTGTTTTTTCGACGACGTAGAAACCTTCAAGTCGAGCAGAAAATGGTCGGACAATATACCCCTGCATTTCAGCGCCTGCGGACATTACTTGCTCGCTTCCTGGGATTCGTTTGCTGAAGGAACGCTCATGTCCGATATTCGAGTATGGACGGAGCCCGAGTTCAAACCGGAGACTCAGCGACGGTGGGTGAGCATAAATATGGTGGGCCTTCCGGAATTCGCATCCGAGGACGCAAAAATATCCGTCAACTTCATCCCATGCAGACCATGGGTTGTCCTAACATATTGGATTCGCAATAAGTCTGAAGATCCCGGAGAAATATGCGACATCTACTGCGTCCTTTTAGATCTTGAAGAACGCATGAGGATGGACCTTGCCCAAGCGATTATGAGGTTCAATGGTCAGCAACCTTGGTGCTTCAAGTCAGCCCAACCGGTATTTGGCGGCAGCATCACAAGATCTTGGCTCGCCTGGATGGACCAGGCTGATCGATCAGCCCATCTTTCGCACTGCGGGAGATACATTGTTCTCACCGCGGCTGTGGGAGGCTCTCGTTGGCAGACCGTGCTCGATCTAGCATTGGATCAGTATGAAGCGTGCCGGAACATCCCATCCGGGGTCAGCCGAGGGGATGCGTTTCGCGTGGCTGGTCCAGGCCGAAACTATTGGAGGGATCACTGCTTCTGGACCTCGATTCAACAACAACGCGTGCTTCTCCACAGAGCCACGAGGAGTAACACGGACAGAAAACAGTTTTGCTCCCTCGGCGTTTTCCATGAGTTGGCGCTCATCCCTGCGAGTCTTGCTGATGGGTCTGCTTGGGTGGTACTGCCGGAGTTGGACAGCCAGCCGACCAAGATCGTGATCGCCGTGGTTGGAGAACAGGTCGAGGTGATGCAACTCCTCGAGAGTTGGGACGATATCACCGCCGCCCTGGACGCGCTTGAGCATCAGCACAGGGAAAGAATTCTGCTCGTAGCCTAAGCCTACACGGGAAGCAGGTGGCTCACAGGCCACCTTAGATGTTCTAGGACGAAGAGACCTCGATGAGAAGGCGATGTAGTATTCTGCCCATCCCAGGACGCCCCAGGGGCATCTTTTCGGGAGCCATCCGCGTCGTTTCAACCCTGCGTTTGAAAAAATTAAAAATTAAAAATTAAAAACTAAAAATTAAAAAAAATAGGAAGCGAAAATCTCGTGAACATAGTCCCGATCTTCCGCTCTACCTGCTCCAACTGGACATTGGTGTCCGAGATACTCGGGCCAGGCCCCTGTATGCGCCGGTTGCATGGGTGAGAAGGAGAGCTCCATGCGCATTCGCGGCAGGGTTTGCTGTCGCTGCCAGTGCCGTTACCTTTGGAGTCGATAGACAAGTCGTTCATGGAGCCGCGACCGTAGGATACTAAATCGATGGCGGCGCTTCGCAATATACCCACGCTGTAAGCGAATAAGGCCCAAGTCTGGGACTGATTGTATGCTTTGTGGCTAGTCTGCTGTTTTGTTTGCACGCTGCTGGTAACCTGCCTCGTTGACAAGACACGGCACCAGCTCCCGGACGGCTCTGTGTTGAAAGGTTGTTAGCTTTTGTGGAGAAAATTCGCCGAGTGCAATAGGCCATTCCGTCTGCCAAGGGTCAGCTGTGACAACTTTGAAAGTCTTGAGACACCGGACGCTGGCGTACCGCGCATGCAGCGTCCCACAACTGCTCCAGCCCTCCATTCCGGGTGAAAACGATCCAGTAATTGGGCCCTTTACTTACATGGGGCCATTCTTAAGCCCTTTGGCTAAAACTATACCTTTTAAGAAGGCTATGATGTTCAATGGGCAGACAATTAGCCGAAGCTAAGCCGGGGCTGGTCTAGACTGATCAGACGTGACGAAAGATTCACATGATTATGAGCACGGGTGGACGTCGGCTTTGGAGTATGGTTGTTGGTTGACTCTTCAAATGGCCAACATCAATGGAGATGAGTCTCCCCCAAGTCGGCTGTGGACTTGGGAGCTGCGCCAAACAGAGAGCCAGACGGCGCTACCACAATCTTGTCTCAATATGGGCCTCACCACTTCCGCCCCTCCCCCCCTCCAAGGCGACGGTCTGGCCCGCCCTCCCTCTCTTAACTCTCCCTCTCTCCCTAACCATCCTCCTCGCCTCCGTCCTCACCTACCTAACCCTCGCCCCACCGCACCCCAACACCACCCGCACACCCTCCTCCGCCACAGGACCGTCAACGGCCTCAACACTTTACTTATCACCTAGAGTCGCATCTTTACCGTTCCGCTATTTGCCATGCTCTGTATCGGCATCCCGTTAAGGCTGCTCTCCTTCTCCACTTTAGGGTATAACTTTACGTTCGGCCTCGCTAAGCTGGACGGACTTGTCACGAGTGGTATCTACACGTATTGGCGTGTAGCACCCGTCGTACACGAGGTTAGTGATCACGGTAGTGGCGTATACGGTGCTGACGTATTGGGTGGATGGGGGTATGGCCTGCTTATGCTGCCGCGGTAGTTTAGGGCGTATGGGCGGCTGGAGAGGTAGGTGGTGCCCCTGTGGGTGTGGTTAGTGTGTTTGATGATTTGGAAGAGGACGCCGGAGGAGGAGGCGATGATGAGGGGTTTTTTTTTTTTGGGAGGAAG
>Ga0247765_1000625_pt1 | contig 25643 bp, 18 predicted proteins | sample UWRJL106311C6_FD_179949 | JGI IMG/M metagenome (GOLD analysis project Ga0247765, IMG submission 179949) | Plant litter microbial communities from Arlington Agricultural Research Station in Wisconsin, United States - UWRJ-L106-311C-6 | ecosystem: Environmental > Terrestrial > Plant litter >...
GGGGCACACTGCGCGCGTACTATCAATTGGCACGCAGGGCGGTATAAGTTACATGGCAGCTTTCGTTTCCCGTCGAACCGCACGCGGTTTTACTAAACGGTTGGTCTATGGAAGCGATGATTGCCCATGGTCACGGCCGCGTAAAGAGGAGCTCAAACTTTGCCCACCGCCGCCCTAACTTGAACTTTGTGTGTGATAATCTGACCTCTGAATCTTAATCCCGCGACCTCGGCCAGCCAATACTGGTGGTCGTTACAGCTGGATGGATGGCTTTGTGGGAGCCCATTTCCCCCCCGGTCCTTCCCTAACGCCGCCCCTTTGCGCAACCCAGCATCTGCACAGGGACCGTCGACCTCGAGAACGGAATCACTTAAGGGTATTACCGTTCGTGATAATATTCTACGCGTAGCTTGGGCGATTATCGTCTCACGGCAGTCTAAGCCCAACGACAAGCAATTTGGAGAGCGACATCATTTGCATAGACGAGGGCGAAGATGCACATGAGACATTCGCCTTTCCACCCATTCAACAGCCGACCCACTTCCCCGATCAGCGCCTACCGGAGTTTCCCAGCTGGTCCTGGCTAGGTTGGAAGTGGGGAAAGGGCCGCCCCGTGCGATTCAGCGGACCCGAACGACCAGATCGTCGGCTGTATCCCGACTTGCTGTGGCCCATCTTCCTGGTGAGAACGGGGGATTCGCCGTCGTCGCAACTGATTATGCCGGGTAGATGGACGAGGTGGACCTGGTGTTTGTCGTCCACCAATTTAATCCCTAGTATTGTATGTTTTTTCCCTTTATCTCTCCTCACTTTATTTTTATCTTGGGTCTTGGGGAAATGTGCCCCGTGTTTTGGCTTTGGCTTGAAATTCTGTCAATGAGGAAGTGAGGGAAGGTGTGTGGTGATGTGAAGGAAGTGGGTTTTCTCATGTTGGTTGTGGTAGGAAGAGCTGTGAGTTGTCGTTGTGCCATTTTCAGCATCAGCTGTGATTGGCTACCAAGTTCCTGAGCAAAGTAACAAACCGCAGCCCCTGTACGCATCAACAAATCGGAAGTTCAAGGCAGCAGCGAATGTGTTTGTCAAATAATCAAGTCTTTGCATCTATTACCGAGATCGGAGATCAACGCCATGGCTCGCGATGCAGCAAGACGCGAGATACCTCATCGCGTCACAACCTGCTTATACCCATCGTAACTCCGGCACCACACCAGCCGGTATTGCACTGTGTGATCGGTTGGTGACGGAACGTGGGGCTCACGCGGGGCATTAATTCCCCGGGCCCACCTTCTACAGGGAACGTGACAAACGGCGTTGTAGGCAATTGAAGTGCGATGTCGGCCAACAAGGCCGGAGGGGGCCGAATATTTGTACATTGGAGAAGGAGGGGTTGTCGGAGCTCGGAGATGCCCTGCATTGTTGGACAGGTCTGGCTTAGCTTGTTCTGAAGAAGCTGAAAGAGAGAGGGTGAGACTTTGAGGGAGAATTTCCTTTGGGATATTGGGTAAGAAAAGATCGGCCTAGCCACTCTCTAACATTCGCTTGGTTAGTACTAAAACCGGGTAGCTGGCGGCTGGCAATCACAGCTGGATATAGAACGTTGGACCTAGACGGATTCTCGAACAAAGCGGCCCGGTTAGTATGCACTGAGGATTGGCAACGGATCTCGGCACAGGGTTTGGCCGGGAGTGCTGTGCAATTATAAATTTTAGTTAAAACAATGGCGTGACGTATTACTAATTACGTTAGTACCGAAGGATGGTCGGCGATAGTGTGCAATGTACGTAAATACAGTGCGAATTGGGGTTGGGCGAAATTGCGGTGTCGAGCCGGGGTGGTGCCGTCATTCGTTGCCTCTGGTCAGGGGAAGGGACTGGGAAAATATATCCTGAGTCGCTTGCCGGGTCGAGTTTGCCCCCCTTCCCGATTTTGCAAACCATACAGCCCCGAACCTTTGTCGTATCGATGATGTCTTGGCTGAAGTGTGTCTGTTCCTCCCGAGAAATAGACCTCGAGCCTGCAGTAGAACCCGCATAGCTTGCCCGAATCAAGGTTCTACCCCTCCACCTGGATTTAGTTCATTGCAACGCTCCAACGAGTCGGGCACTTTTGGCGCGTTCTTATATCGAACAAGCAATCCTGCTGTGTGGCACCCCCTTGTGAAGACTTGTCCTCGACCTTTTGCCACTTCCCTTCCACATCACCCTCGACAACACCTCCGGTCTGCGCGACGCCACGGCATAGGTAGTTTGTCAATAGTAAAAGGGTTCTAGGATGGTGTCGGCCATCGCAAACAAAGAACGGGGTGACGGCTCTCCAGCCGTCGACGATGCAAGTTCCGTCAGCGATATCATGCACAGCGAGGAACCGACGAGGTCCCCTTCGCCTAAAGGTGCCCCGACTGGCGGAGTCCAAGATGCGCAGCCTGCACCGGAACAGCAACGAACCAAGGCGGAAACAGCGCTGATCATCACAGCGCTATCGAGTGCGCTGTTTTTGGCCGCTCTCGACATGACGATCGTGACAGTAGCGGTCCCAACTATCGCTCAAGAGTTTAACAGCACGGCAGGATACACGTGGATAGGGTCGGCGTATATGCTCGCCAGCGCAGCCATGGCACCTATGTGGGGGAAGATCTCGGATATCTGGGGGCGGAAACCCATCATGCTCATTGCTGTTGGCATCTTTTGGGTCGGGTCGCTACTGTGTGCCGTGAGTCGGAACATGGGGATGTTGATCGGGGTACGGGCGCTCCAGGGAATTGGGGGCGGCGGAATCATCATTCTGGTGAACGTTTGCATCGGCGACTTGTTCTCGATGCGCGAGCGGGGTAAGAAAAACGTCAGCAAAACGTCAAGAACATGAGCCATTGCTAACAGACATAGGTGTGTACTTTGGCGCCATGGGAATCGTCTGGGCTGCGGCTAGCGGAGTCGGCCCCGTCCTCGGTGGCGTCTTCACCAGCAAGGTGACATGGAGATGGTGTTTTTACGTCAACCTTCCCATCTCTGGCGTTGGAATGGGCATCCTCGCCTATGTTCTCAAGTTGCATAACCCACGAACTCCGATGAAGCAAGGTCTCGCGGCGGTTGACTGGATGGGTTCCCTGTCGGTTATCGCCACCACGCTCATGATCATGCTTGCCCTGGAGTTTGGAGGGGTGGTCATGCCGTGGTCATCACCAACTGTCATCTGCCTGATTGTCTTTGGCGTCGTTAGCGCTTTTATCTTCGCTGCGGTCGAGTGGAAGGTGGCCAAGTACCCCATTGTACCAATGCGCCTGTTTGCGGTGCGCTCAAATGTCGCATCGCTCGGTGTCTCGTCCTTCCAAGGGTTCGTCTTCATATCGGGAAGCTACTACCTGCCGCTCTACTTCCAGGCGGTCCTAGGCGCTTCGCCCCTCATGTCGGGCCTCTACATTCTCCCATACGTGCTATCCCTGTCGGTCGTTTCGGCGATCTCCGGAGCGCTCATCAAGAAGACGGGTAAGTACGTCCCGGTCATCGTCACTGGAATGGCTCTCATGACTCTTGGATACGGCCTCTTTACCAACCTGGAACCACGAGCCAACTGGCCCAAGATTGTCCTCTATCAGCTCATCGCAGGGAGCGGTGTTGGACCGAACTTTCAGGGGCCGCTCATCGCTCTGCAGACCATGGTTCAGCCACGCGATATGGCGTCCGCAACGGCGACGTACAGTTTTACCCGCCAGCTCTCGACGGCTGTGTCCATTGTCATTGGTGGTGTCGTATTCCAGAACTGCATGCAACAACAATACCCTCGATTGGTCGAAGAGCTGGGGCCTGACACGGCCAAACTCTTTTCTGGGGCGAATGCTGCCTCGAGTGTGGGCTTGGTGGCCGATCTGCCCGCCGATGATCGCAGCATCGTACGCCTCGCCTTCTATGACAGCTTGCGGACCATGTACATCATGTACACCGCTTTCTCCGGCGTGGGCCTAATTCTGTCCTTCTTCATCGGACATCGCGTCCTGAGCAAACAGCACGAGGAATACAAGACTGGCCTGGACTCTTTGCGGGCAGCGAGGGAGATGGACAAGTCGCTGAAGTTGTCGAGGGACGAAGAGCATGCGAACCCGCCAGCGAACGGCGAGGGTAGCGGAGAGAAGCAGCGACGAAGGTCTCGATTCTTGAAGCGGCCGGCGTTCTTTTTCGAGTAAGTCATTGGGGTCAGTGTAGCATTCCGGCGTTAAGTGGGCACTGCATAGGCATCGTATTCGCGCTAGCAAGGGTAATTGATCAGCGAGGTTTGCATCTTGGGCATTCAGAATGTTTCATGCGCACGTGAAAAAGAAAAACCCGGTGTAGTGGAGGGCGGTAAGGCGGAGGGGACGACGTTGTGTTGAGGCTGACGCTAAGCATTCAGGCAAAACGGGATGCAGTTGATGCCAGGACGGTGGAAGCAGTTCCCTGGTTTGCTCAGGGCACGGGGTAGGAATTGCAACGCCAACACACACGGCGTGGACCGGGTTCGCTGACAGGTTGCATTGCGGTTGGCCGATAGGACGTGCATTGTGTCTTCACGGGCCGCGATTGCGAAAGGCTTGAAGAACGGAAAGAGCCCCAGGGCTCTGGCCCGGTTGATGAAGAGTGGGTTCGCAATCTGTTAGCTTGGGATGATGAATGCGGAAGGCATGAAGCACGGATGGGATTTTTCATTTGTGCCTGGAATTCCAGCTCGAAACGGCCGGAGATTATGGCCCAATTCTAGTGGAAAACGGGACTCGTTTCCGACCGTTGCCCAAGACCAAGCACGGTCGTTTTCTGGAATTTTCTTCACGGCAACGGACCAGCAGCCGGCCTGGACCCCTGAATATCTGATCCACTCGGAAGTTGAATGTCCGCAAGTGACGTTGACAGCCCACCTCGAATGGACATGACAGCCGCCCAACCGGGGCCGTGGATGACGACCCCGCGTTGACAGGTCAATGGATTCCGGGTCGTGGGCGGGATGAGAATGGATTTAATGGTGCTGAATTCCCCTCTCTTGGAGAGACAGGCTTGCTTTGACGTGAAGATCTGTCCTGGCACTTCCCAGTCTCGCGCGATTCTGACTCCAACCATGAGATTCTCGTCGATCATCGCGGGCCTCGCCGGCCTGGCCTCGGTCGCTAGCGCCGCACAGTTGACGCAGGTGAACAACTTTGGGGCCAACTCGTCTGGTGCCAAGATGTACATCTACGTCCCCGACAGGCTGGCGGCCAACCCGCCCATCATCGTGGCCATCCACTACTGCAGCGGCACGGCGAACGCCTACTACCAGGGCTCGCCGTACGCGAGACTGGCTGACCAGCACGGCTTCATCGTCATCTACCCCGAGTCGCCCTACTCTGGCACCTGCTGGGATGTGTCATCGCAGGCCACGCTCACGCGCGATGGTGGCGCCAACAGCAACAGCATCGCCAACATGGTTCGGTGGACAATCTCCCAGTATAGCGCTGATGCCAGCCGCGTTTTCGTTACTGGCACCAGCTCGGGTGCCATGATGACCAATGTCATGGCCGCCACATACCCCGACATGTTCAAGGCGGCCAGTGCATACGCTGGTGTTCCCGCCGGATGCTTCTACACCGGCACCGCTGCCGGCTGGAACTCGACCTGCGCTCAAGGCCGCTCCATCCATAGCCAGGACGCCTGGGCCAACACTGCTCTGCGCATGTACCCTGGCTACACTGGCCCTCGCCCCAAGATGCTCATCCTTCACGGGTCCGCCGACGACATCATCTTCCCCCAGGCAAGAATTATCATCAATACAAACTGAAGTCTCCTAATGCTAACTTTGGTGTAGAATTTCAACGAGACAATGAAGCAATGGGCTGGTGTTTTTGGGTATACCTACGGCTCTCCCCAGCAGACGCTTGCCAACAACCCGTCGGCCCCGTACACCAAGTATGTCTACGGCCCCAACCTTGTTGGCGTCTATGGTTCCGGTGTCACCCACAATGTGCCCATCAACGGCCAACAAGATCTTGAGTGGTTCGGCATTCTGGGCGCATCTTCTACCTCTGTTCCTCCGACGAGCGTTCCGACGCCAACCACCACCCTGGCCACTTCGACCCGCACAACGGCACCGCCGGCAGTTACCACGACAGCTTCTCCCAGCGGGTGTGGTGCACCTCGCTGGGGTCAATGCGGTGGGCAAGGCTGGGTTGGATGCACAGACTGTGGGCAGTACACATGCCGTGCTCTGAACCAGTGGTATTCGCAGTGTCTGTAAGCTGCGGCACTAAGATTTGGATGAATTGGTGGTGGTGGCTACCAGAGTGCTGTGGTAAGCAGGAGGCCATAATTTTTCAGTGTAAATATTTACCCAACGAAATGAATTTACAAAGTTCAACACTATAACTTGTCTCTCTGCGCTGCTTTTCTCCTGCCATTACTTTTTCGAGGCGTACCTAGGCTCAGTAACCACCCGTAACATTCTCCAACCTCAACCCCGTCCCCATGCCGACCCTCGCAGAATCTCTCCAAGTCTTTGCCAACTTCCACACCTTTGTCTTTGTCCTCGTCGCATTGTTTCTTGCAGCTGGCTGGGGGAAATAATCCAACACGGCTTCTTCTCCTGCCAAATCAAACCCAACCTCACTGACACCTGGCGTATCCAAGACCAACTTATACCTCCCCGGATACAAGACGGTATTCCCCGCCCAGTCGACCCTCGCTAGATTTCCGACGGTAAGCTCTATACTTGCTGTTACTGTTTGTCCCGGTGCAATTTTCCGGAGGCGCGTATATCCCGCCAGTGTACGGAGAGGGTACGGTCGCGGACCGTATTCTCCAGAGACAAATACCAAAGCAACATAATCGGACGTGATATTCCTCCCTGTATTAGTAACGCGGATGGGAACTGTAGCGAACGGACAGAGATCTGGATGTGGGGAGTTGCATCCACCGAGAAGGGTTCCTCCCCCTCCTCCAGATCCAGAGCCAGATCCAGAGGTAGAAGAAGTAGATGCAGGAATAAGTGTCCCCAGTGACGCGTTAAACGTTGTATAATGCAAGCCGAACCCAAAAGGGAATACGGGCGATTTATACCACCGATAAGTCCGTCCTGGATTCGTATCGCTCGGACGCAACGACATTTCCGTAAGCGGGACGTCATCGACATAGCGTGCGGGATACTGCGTTACTGGTAGCCGGCCTGCAGGACTAGATGTTCCCATGAGAAGAGAGAATATCGCAGTGCCCCCTGATTGGCCTGGATATCCCGCCCAGAGGAGGGCCGAGATGTTGGGGTTGGAAAGCAACGGGGTAGCGTCGAGCTGGTCGCCGAGAGACACGATGATGAGGGGCTTAGAGAGGGTGGCAAGGGCGTTGATTTGAGCGAGCTGCGAAGCAGGATAGGCGATGGATTCACGGTCGCGGTCTGGTGGACATGTTAGCTGGCAAAATGGCAAGTTTGGCTCGGGGGATGGAGGTGCTGAAAGTGAGCAGGAAAAAAAAAGAAAAAGAAAAGAAAAACAAGGGCAACTGAGGGAAAGCATGGACAAGGGAAAAACCACCGGTAGAGAGAGAGAGAAAAAGAGAGGAGAATAAATCAAAGAAAAAAAAGAAGAGGAAAAAAAGGAGAGAGAAAACACACCCTCAGCAGCAACTCCCAAATCTGTCCCCCCAAAATACACAATCACGTCCGCCCCCTCTGCTGCCCTCCTCGCATCCTCTACCCACGTGTTATTCCCTCCTAATTCCTGAGCGACCGGCCCCACTGCCGTGGTATACTTCAGATTCAACCTCTGCGCCGCCACCACTGGCGGAACCAGATATGGTGGATACCCACTATATCCACCAAGCATCTGCGAGCCGCCAAACACCCAGTGGCCTACCAGAGCAACGCGCTTGGTCTGGAGATCAGGCATGGGGAGGGTTCCGTCGTTTTTAAGCAAGACGATCCCATCCACGGCGGTCTGTAACGCAAGAGCTTGCGCTTCCGGGGTATTCACGGACGACCAACCTATAGAGCGATATGGGCTTGCCGACGCAGGATCGAAATACCCTGCGCGAATGAGCCCTTCGTAAAGCCTATGCAACGCGCGATCAATGATATTCTCCGACAGGAGGGATTGGTTGTAGGCGCCGACAATGTCCGTGAGGGGTGGCCAGCTGGGGACTTCGCAGACCGTGTCAGTACCAGCATTGAGGGCGACGGCAGCGGCCTCGGCGGCGGTTTGCGAAAAGTTATGCTGGAAGGGGAGAAAGTCCTGCACGGCGTTGCAGTCGCTAGTGATAAAATTGTTGTCGCCAGTCCAGTTCCAGTGGTTGCGCAGAATGTCCGTCATGAGATATTCGCTGGCGCAGGCGGGGGTTCCGTTGAGGGCATTGTACGAACACATGATGGAGCCGACTTTGGAGTCGCGCGCGCATTGCTGGAAGGGCGGGAGGTAGTATTCCGACAGGTCTTGGGATGAGACAACAGCGTTGAAACGATGACGAACAGCACCTTTCCAGCGCTCCAGATCGTAAGCAGCAAAGTGCTTGCACGTGGCAATGACTTTACGGATGGTGCTGCTGCTGTTTCCTTCCAACCCGGCGAGAAGCGCCTTGGTGTATCCTTTGATACGCACGGGGTCTTCTCCTGGTGTCTCGTGGCCACGTCCCCACCGTGGGTCCTTATAAGGATTGATATTCGGCGTCCAGTAATCCAGCCCAGCGCGTCCAGCGTTTGCAAAAGCGCGTGCCTCGGTGCTGATAACATCCGCCACTTTATACACCAAGTCGTCGTCAAACGCGGCCGATAGCGTAATGGTATTCGCAAACGACGTGGCGTGCGAAAATGGTCCTTCACCTCCATCAGTCCGGTTGAAGCTCACTCCGGGAGAAGCCGCCACGCCATGGAGGGCTTCACTCCACCAGGCATAGGGAGGGAGACCGATGCGTTCGGCGCCGAGACTCATGCTACATTTCAATTTCGTCAACCAACCAAACTCTCTCTGGGGTTTGGGGGGGGGGTGGAAACGCACTCAACCAGATTGACTAATTTCTCCGAGATATTCATAACCTTGACCAACGCGGCCGCTCTCGTCGAGGGAGAGGCATTGACATTGCAAACGGTATTGTTCGCCAACGGACCGTTAACGCAATCTGGATATCGGAATGCCGTCACACCGGTGCCTGTGAGTGTCCATGTCCAGACTAGTAGGGTAAGCCATGTTGTTGACGTCGTCGTCGCCGTCGATGGTGTGGGTAGCATGGATACCCTCATTTTCGCTTTCACTTTTCACTTTCCCCCTTCACATGTATGTCGCGTCTGGTGTCAATGTCAATGTCAATGTCGATGCGCTGGCGGGGGGTGAAAGTGCAACGAAACCACCAAGGTAGGCACTTACCTAGAAACGGGCAGAAAATATAGAAACCAAAAATATAAGGTCCCCGGGATCAAATTTGGGATCCCATCCTCTTTTAATTCTTTTAATTCTTCAATTCTTCAATTCTCCTGTCGTGCTCTTCTGCCCCCCCTTTCCCCGCCCTCTTTTTTCTCTTCCCCTCCTCTTCTCCAACAATTAGACAGTACCTACCTACCTACCTACGAATCAATACAGGCACATCACATCCAAAATTGGACAGTACCTACGAATATCAATACAGGCATATCAAAAATCACCACCCACTTCTATTTCCATTTCACCCGCACGCCCTGCCCCTCCCTCCAAGTATAATATAACGCGCGGCACTCAAAGCCGAAGGGGACGGCGGGACGGGAGACCAACACCCCCTTCATGTCCCCTCCTCCCCACCCGCCCTGTCTGTCAAGTCGAGTCGAGTCGTGCAAATATACATTTTCCTTGCCCTGAATCAAATCGCAATTTGCCCACCCGGCAGCCAAAGCAGCGTTCCACCATGCGGCAAATTAATTGCCATTGACCCGATTGGGGCGGTATTTCTGCTTCGCTTCAATGGTGCGGAGAATTTTTGACGTGGTTCATGGCACTGTGGAATCTTGCTGGGAAAAAAAAAGAAAGGGTTCATCTTGCATTATCACGCATCTATCTGCAGTACTCTCGAGAATCGCTGGCATGCTGCTACTCAGTGATCAAGCGCTGAATCTTTCCTTTATTCCGCTACCATCCTAATTTCTGTTATCCTATCGATGCCACCCTTCTCGGGTGCCCTTTAGGCTTCGCTTTCAAGGCATCCATCTAATCGAACCCTGATGGGTATACATGTCCGAACCGTCTTGTCAAAGACCTTCTGCTCTGCTCTGTGGCGTCATCCATGCACGTGGGATACCTTGGGCTCTCCTTGTATCCTCCGTTACGTCTTCCTTCACGCCCTTACAACCCGCTTTTTCGACTTCTTCGGAATATCTTCCAAGCACTGTGCTGCAGCCTCCCAATTCCTTTGCTTCAAATTCTTAGCCAAGTTTTGAGACGCTTCCTTTGACTTTTCCAGTACCGACTTTGACTCCCCACGGGTCTCTTCCTGGGAATTTCGCACATCACCTAACAACTCTGCCCCATCAGCGTGATCCACGTTCTGAGACGCTGCCTTTGGCTTTTCCGATGCCGAATCTGGCTCTTCGCGGGTCTCTTCCTGGGATTTTTGCACATCGCCTAACGGTTCTGCCCCATCAGCTTGATCCTCACCCGTTTTGTTTGGAGCCCAGGTTGTCTTCCATGGCGGTGGCCTCCAAATCGTCTGCCTCAAGCAGTTACCATGCTCCACCTGCCATAATTCCGTCCCATCCCCCAGTTGTACTATTTGCCCTGGATACCACAAACCTGCCTGGCGACTACCACACTTCGGCGGTACTTGAGGGAACTCCGTAGCCTTCTCGTTGACTACCATCTGATGTCTTGATTGGTCACGATCCCATCGCTGCCAAAGATGGTATCCGTCCGCCAATGTCCACCGCTGCATTGCAATCCCTCCAATGGTGTAGCCCAAATTGCGAGGAGGGATGTCCAGTTGCCGCATTCCCAAATCAGTCGGTGAATGTTCCACCGAGGTATCACGCTGGTCTTTTGCAACACGTGGACAGGAATCCCGTGAGGTGTCTTGTTTTCTTCGAGGCTGTGCTTCGTGTATGGTTTCTCTCGCCTGGTCTGACTCAATCACTGACGGGCCGTTGGTTATAGAGGCGTTCTGTATCGGAGGAGGGACAGAATTGGTGTCCCGATGCCCACTCACCATGACCGGCGAGGGTTTTTGTGCCTTGAGTTGAGTCAACAAGGACTTTGCTGTCAGCGAATAAAATGCTCCCTCCAGTGACCTAGGCCTAAGGGACGCAGGAATCGAGATTTCGGGGGCAACTTGGAGCCTCAACTGATCTTCGGCCAATCTCCCCGCCTCCTTGGGCTTTCGTGGTTTATTATCCTGCTGGATCTTGTCGGGCTTTTGAGGCTCATCGTCATGCTGGCTGTCGTCGGGCTTTTGGGGCTCATCGTCCTGTTGCACTGCCCACCACTCTGAATCACGATACGGGAATACGAGGCGGCCAGAACGAAGGTCTTGTTCATTTTTCGTGGCTTCAGTTTGTAGCGAGTGGTGAATCTCGATAGTCTCGGTCTTCAGAGGCACAGCGGTTGCCCAGTACCGCCTGTAGCGAACCAAGCGATATCCCTCTTTGCCGTCGCTCCGTGCCTTGAACCGAGACGCATGATCCGGCCGGTTCAATGCGGAGAACAGTTTCTGAGCCTCTCTTTGAGAAGCGAACTCGATGTAGCAGGCGTACTCTCTCTCTCCATTGGACTGGCCGTTTTGTGGCTTATTGGCCTCAGGCAGTTCCATGAGCATTCGGCGGCCAATGGCAGTAGGGCTGCTACATGGACGCAATGGTGAGTATGTTTCCTGGAACAAGGTATATAGGAGACAACATACCCAGCTGGCAGGCCGGAATCAAAGAGGATTTTCTTGATCTGGTTCTCGTGGTCCCCCTCGTCCACATTATTGCCCGAAACTTCGAGGATGCCTCGGCAGCAAGCCCGCTCCTTTGCCTCTTCCTAGGTTCGGCATTCGTCGACCCGGAAACCTGGGGGCGGAGGACCAGGTGGATGGGAAAACTTGACTCGGAGATTTAGCTCGTTCCCCGCAACAGCCACGAATGGTAGGCACTGGACCGCACGCCTAGCAGTTCCGATGGCTGGGAATTTGACCCAACAATGTCCCAAGTTGAGATCGGAAGCGGGCTGCAGCGGTAAAATGATGCTCTCATGGTCGAGGCCGCCACCAAGCCCAATGGCATCGAGGATCGTGCGGATGTCCAGCGCGGTAAACGCAGGATGCAGCCCGTCGATCTTGATCGTCCTCAAGGCGGGGGCCGCGTCTGTGGCGCTTTGGTCACTGCTCATGTCGGTTTCCATGATGGGTATACTTGGAGAGGATAATCCGATAAATTGCGATGAGCAATGAAGAATGTTTATTGAGACGGGTAAAATGAAGAACGAGAATGGCGGCGGGGTAGAAATAGTAGTTTCGTGACTCTCCAACGATGCATATACCTTCCAAACTCAGGAGAGCGAGGCAAAAATGTTAGGGAGGAGCAACGCGGCTTGCGTGCCTAATTCCAGAATCACATGGAGGACCGCCTTCCTTAATTTCAAAATCCTAACATGTTTTCACCTTCCGCATATCCACAATCTAGTTGCTGTGAGTCATGGGCACCGGGCGCAACCGGAGAGAAGACGCACCTCGCAAACCGCCCGGCGGCCCGCACAGCAGAACAACGCTTTCCCGACTCGGAAGGAAGGAAAAGCAACCTGCGCAGCATCGCAGCATCGACATGGCCCCTCTCTCCATCCTAGCCAACCAATGGCCGGCTCAGCACGTGTGTGATCTCGATCTTTCCACCCGATGCTCATACGAGCGTGTGCAGCTCCTCGCGCAGTAAAATATCCGCCTCAGTGGCATTCGCATCAACAACGCGCGCTACTGTGGCGTCCGCCGGAGTCATCGCGATCCGTGCAAGCAGTAAATACCCGGCGTAACCCCCGATCCGGCCAGAACGAGCGATACACGATTGAAGTGATGGTGCTGGCCTGCGATGAGGAAGTTTCCCTGGCCCTGGTATACAATCTCCCCGGTCGGCCCGCGCATCTCGACCTCTTCACCAGGGGCATACAGTCCAACAGGTTGGAGAGGGCGCCACCAGGTTGTGCTGCCGTGGGAAAGTACGGTTTGGTGGTGAGGTCAAAAGTCCCGTTGTGGGACTCGATGACAGCAGCACCCTTGCTCTTGCCGCCTTCGACTTCTCCGTTTTGCAGTTCTGCCTGCCTCTTCTCGACCCTACACCGTTCATTTGCCGTGTCGCAGCTGGGCATCCCATCACTGTTCACAAGAATACTGCGGCGTGATGGGTAAGTTTGGGCATGTCAGTGTATAGGAGCGCACAAGCATTTTGTCCTTCATGTGGAAGTCAAGTTGGATGTGCTGGCCTGTCCCGAGACCCAGCTCTCGCTTTCCCTCAGGCATGGCGAGAGTGTACTCACGCGTGTCCCCAGAGACCGAACGTCGATCAATGTGCTTGACGGGTGTCCACTGGTGCTTCTGGGGAGCCACCGGGGCAGTCTCCCCCTGCTGCGACTGGTTTCTCGCCTTGTCTTCTGCTTCTTTCCGGATCAGGTCGGCCGTTTCCCCCGTCACTCGACCGAGAATACATTCTGCCTAGGATCAGACTAAAAGAGCCAAGGAAACAAAGTGAGAGGACACACCGTAAAGCTTCCTGTGTGCGAAATCATCATGAATGTTGGCAAACTCATGTGTTGTCTCACGATGACACTTCCCGGCGTGCGCTAGAATTGCCGTCTTCCTGCCAGGATGCCAACAAAGCACGCTCGTCACATCATAAATCCTGTTGTCAACCACAATCCAGCAGTCATTTTCCGGGTCGTGCTTCTCGATTTCGGCCCGAGTAAACTCCTTGTCGGGAGCGTCAATTATCCCGCCTGGCCTCGGCTTGCCGGACTTCCTCCGATGATTTCATCCACCCCCGTCGGTGACGCAGCCTCGGTAGGATGTCGGAAAAGAATCGCAGGGGGTTTATCTTCCCCTAGGGCAATCATCTCAGGCTTCACCGCATACCAGGAGTTGTTCAACATGCCCATGAGATTCCACCGCATCCCTTCAGGCTGCATGTTCTTAGCCGAATATAGGCACCGGAGGACGATAACTGGCGATTTAATCAGGTCCAAGATCTCAACATCCACGTACCAAAACAGCCACGACCAGAATTTGTTGCCGTGTCGAATCGGATACTCGGGAAACTGCCGAGTCGCAAGTAGCTAGTTGCGACCCCGGTCGAGAGGCACCTCGACTTGCTGAATCTCGCGTCCGCCACCGCCATAAGCAAACCCCTGAACCCGATACGTCTGGGCTCCTCCCGCCTCACCATCCTTATCTCTCACGAGTGACGGCAGAACTCAGGTATCCCAGCTGTGGTAATAACTGTAATGTGAGACGAATCTGGGCACACGAAATTTCCTTTTTCGTACCTCGCGCACGTGACATTGCTCACCCTGGCTCAGGCTCGGCTCAGTCTGTACTCAGGATTTGCTCAGGATTTGCTCAGCCTGGCTCACCTTTGCTCACCCTAATTACCATTTTTGGCAGGCTGCACCACAAGATGCTAAATCGCTTCAGCTCTAGCGAAGTGGCCTTGGAATTGGACCCATATATTAAAAGGGGCCTGCTGTTAGAGAGAAAGGGGTTCCGGAGGCCTGAGCATCTAGTTCGTCTTGTCAACAGAATGCCTTGACCTGCCTGAACGCTAGTGAACTTCAGCCACCATAATGCTGAAGGCTGAAGCATGCGGAAAGATCAATAAGAAGAGGGTAATCATGCAGTTGCAACCCCATGATTAGCAAGAATCTAGCAGAGTGCGCCGTATTTCTGGCAATAAGCCCGATGAGCGATAAGGATGACCCCAGTGTTGACCCTGTATTGAAATATTTCGTCCGCCCCGGTGTGGTGGCAACGGTGAAACGAGGTTGTTGGCAGTAGCCACCCATCCGCAGAGACGCGGATTTCCAGTTACCGGGGCTGTCTTGGATATACAAAATCTATTAATCCAAACGAACTCAATACAAACATAAGCGGCCAAATAAAATACGCCGTCGAAAAGCTTGGGCAATCCCTCGAAGACCGTTCCAAACTTCCTTTACACGTAATTGTTGGTAGTCATCGAGTAGAGATAAGTCTACCCTTAGACCTGTTTGTGGGTTAGGTATAGGTAAGCCCCCGGGTAGCTGCCAGTCTCTTTTAAGTAAATAATAAGCCCCTGGCTGCTATTTCTTTTCTGTATATATTTATATAATATGTTGATAATGGTGTACTGTGCGGGTCAAACGCGCTTGTTTTAGATACGGCTTGTAAATAGTAGATATATTTTGGCCGATGAAATGGCACGAAATACAAGGGGCAAAATCCGTAAACATTAAGGCCCAGACCGTCAGCGTCGAGAAACTGCGCTTTCATGTCCCTTCCAAGGACTTGTGCGGATCTCTCGTTGAGATAAGGTCAGATGAGACGGTGGAGTTGGTTCACCTTACTGCCAAGATGTAAGTCGCAATCTTTCAATCGTAGCAAATCATGCTAAGCCTTCCTAGATTCCTAATTACCGAGAGGAATGTCAGCTTGACCGATGGAGACCTTGAGTTCGCATCTCTTTGCATCAATTACCTGAACCTTCCGGGTTTCCGAAATCAGCCCGACGATACAATCCGACACTTAGTCCGGGAGGGATACTACGCCTTTATGGACTATGCAGTTGCACACTGACTACGGCATCTTGAAGCTGGTTTGCGAACTTCCCGGAGTATAACGGTGCCCTTGAAGAGCTCGTCGAGTCCATCGAAATGTTTCTTCAATTTCACTACAGAAGCCCAAAAAAAGGCAGCTTGCGCTGTCGGGGGGCAGCCGCAACCTCCAATGTCTGGAGAAAATGTCTATCAAAAATCACAGCAGGTTGTCGTATCAACTCGGAAACGGTTGACCTTCCATGGTGAAATGGACCCTAGAAAATTAGTATTGGATCTCATAGGCCAGGCGAATAGTGCAGTGGAAAGAATTCGCCGTATTCTGGAAGACGAGGTTTCACACGCTAGTCCAGTAGTGCATGATGCGGCATTGACGCTGTGGTGATGACCTATCATGTTGTTGTCAGGACAGGACTCATGTGATTAGTGGTAGTGTGATGACCTGGAGACACACCAACTGGGTGCCAAAATAAAAGGCACTCACTACCTTGCAGTACAAGTGGCACCATAGAAAATCCTAGCAAAATACAGGTATCGGTAAGTACTATCAGCCCACAAGCCGCCCACTGCCACCCAGTCATTTGACCTCTAGCCACTAACACTTCCTGCATCCTAGCTACCATAGAATCCACCAACTTGTTAATTATCTTCTGGGTGACGACCTTTTCCCAGGCCTCTAAAATCAACGCCTTTAGGTTTGAGCCAATGTAAAAATGCGCCCTAATATATTATTTGACTGCACGCCAGCAATTTTCAATCGGCGAGAGGTCTGAGAAGATGCTGGTGTGATGCTGGTAAAATTGTTAAGGGCCCCTGTTAGGCAAGGTGGCTGGAGGGGGCACGTGCGGCTCTCTTTGGCGTGCCTGTTTTTTTGGCACCCAGTTGACACCAATTTCACGATTACCCACTCAAGCCACTCTCCTGGTCCTCCAAGTTCAGCCACCACTCCACAGAGTTGTCTTCATGCGTCCGTACTTACCTTACCAAGCGGTTGACAAAAAAACAGGGTCACATTACCTTGATAGTACTTGCAAACAAGCCCATCTTGCGTGTAAAACAAGGTAACTGCCAGGTAGCTTTATCGATCACTTGACAACTTTGCGCTAACAGGTCATCCAACCTCACACCACCATATCTTCTCGTTCATTCTCTTCCTTAGTTTTTATGTTTTTCTCTGCTTCCCCCAACTTGACTTTTTTTTCTACTTCGAAGTGCTAGTATAATTACTTCTGCTTAATCTTAGGGCTAGGGCATTGAAACTGCCTTGACGGTATTCCAGAGGGCGATATTGTTGCTTTGGTAGGGAGTGTTGTGATCGATGGGCTGATGGTAGCGGAAGAAATGCTAAGCCACTGTTAGTAGAGGGCCTCGTGCCAAATTTTGGTGTCCCTGTTTTTTTGGCAACCGCTTGCTTACCTATAACGCATTGGCGATTCCCTCCAGCCTTTTAACGATGTGTTTTTCCATCATTCTCTGCAGTTCCAGATTGCCATGGGACTGTAACTGCTCAGTTGTGCCCTCACTTCTCATGTCATCAGCTCTCAGGCAGCGCTCAACAATATCGCGAAAGGCAGTCCCGCATTCGGGTGCTAGCCGCTCCACACAGGACGAGGTTGTCGGACAAATTGGGGTTAACGCCGCATCCTCCTTGAAAGGTAAACCGAGCAACCATGGCTTGACTCTTCGTATGGTGGATGGCTTGACGATTGCCAAGTTTTTGAAGCCGACAACTTCTTCAATGCGCTTCCAGAAGGCAATCTCAATGAAGATGACTCCGAGACTGTAGACATCATAGTTGCTTCGATAACTTCCATCGAGTTGACCAGATTGTGCTTTGGGATGTCGGTAGATGTCCTCGAAGGGGTCGAACTCTGGCTTTTCTGTCATCTCGTCGATGATACCTGGTCGGGAGAACTCGAAGCCGGTAACAAAAGGCAACGTGAGCTGGACATTTTCAGCTCCAGTGTTTCCGAAGAAGAGTATGTTGTCCGATCGCAAACCTTTGTGCAGCCAGCTGATCGCGTGGAAGGTATGGATGCAGCGTGCGAGCACTCCACACAGGGTCATTCGTTGGGTGAGTGATGGTTTTGACCTCTCCAGGAGAAGGTCACGGAGGGAAAGGATGTGGGGATTCCCATCTGTGGCGGATGCCAGCGGCTTTTTGTAGACGATGCCGAAGTATGTTGTGGGAGTGAGATCGAGGATTTCTTTCTTGACATACCCAATGCAAGTGGGTGATCTGAATCCATCTGGCTTGTCCTGGCCGAGTAGCTCCGTTAGAGCGGCAACGCGGTCTTCGGTAACCATACTGCTGTCCGCTGCCCCACGACCGTTCGGTTTCCTCTTCCATTCTATCCAGACCTCGGTTCCATGAAAAGTGGCAGGCATCCTCCGAGGTAGATTCTGGCCTATGCCTTGAAGGACAACTTCCTCGAGAACGAAATCTTTCAGGTCAAGCAACAGGTTAGTGACTCTCCTCGGACGATCTCCCTCAAGTGTTTCGTTTCCTCGCATGTTTGCCCTGGTGTACTTGATCTTGAGCTCAGCTAGCCGCCTGACATACTCCCTCCTCCTGACTTCTGATTCGACTTCATCCAGTATGGCCGTTTGAAAGGGCTGATAGTTCAATCGCAAGGCTCCTGTTCCTGTCCCGGAACCTTGCTGTGGTATGTTGGCTGGTGAAAGAGCCTTGACCAAAGCTGTCAAGCTGTCCATCCCACAGCGAATTTGTAGAATCTCCAAGTACGTGGTGTTGACCGTGTCTTGCAATCGTTTGATCTGGGAACTGTCCAAGAGTGATATCAGGAAGGAGTTGAGGTTCTCAAGTTTTGAAATCAGCTGTGTGAACGACTCCTTATCCACGGCGCTCCAGACAAGGCGCTTCGGCTCTATAACAACGGTTCGTAATCGCCGGCCAGTTCGCAGAATATCTTTCCCCATGCGACCCAAGTGCCTGAGCCCGCGGGGCAGCTGTTCCGAGGACGATGGTGACGGAACTTGAGTAGGAACGCACAAAAGACCTATTAGGTCTGTTCTAGGCTCTCCATCCTCGTTCGGGTCGAATTGCGTATGTGAGGTCTCGTATCGGCCGTTCGCCGCTGCGTATGACTCGAAGAGTATTTTTATTTCGGCCAGTACCGCTAAAAGCAAAGAACGATTGATTTGCAGTGCTGAGCATAGCACTCCATCGGCATCCAGAATGCCTGCTTCAAGGCTGAAGTTTAGGAACCGTTGTCGTTCGATCTGCAGACGAACGTGGAGATAACGATGCGAGTCCGGCATATTTGCCGCCTCGGTATACAGCTTATAACCTGTATCCATGGTGAGCATGCGTACTACAATCTGCTCGTCTCGGAGATCGAATAATCTGCACCTTTAATGCATTCGTCTGCTATTTGAATGACGAGAGACGTAACGCCGACAGCGGCTCCGAGTATGGACAAGGGATCCAGCATCGTGCCAGTTAAGTTGCGCCTGCCGATTTGCGACGAACAGCCCCGTTGGAAACTGCCGTTGTGAGGCCCCGAGAAACTCGAACAGATGTGCTGGTTGAGCAATTATACCAAGAAGTTTTTGAGGCAATCGCAACGCTGTTGCCGTTTGCGTGTTTTAAGGGCAGGAGCCGAGCGCCCGTGAAAGCCTTCCCCACTCGATTTTTCGCCTCAATGGCTGCCTGAGACTCAGGTGATTCGAAAGCACGTGCTAACGTTAGGCCGATTTGGCATCATACCCCTTGCCGGTCTTGAGTGGTTGGGAAGCCCCCGTCACCTGATTTGCACAAGATCTGCAATTACTGGAGTGCTGCCCGGTCGGGCAGGCATGCAAGCATGCTTGGCACCTCATCAACGTCCGCACACTTTCAGCGTCACGTCGATTCCTGACTGACAACCGAGGGCCGCAGAATACCGATAGTCAAATGGCCGGCCATCCTGGCATATCACCACGAAGCACGCATCATAAAACCTCGTTGTTGAATACCCGGAATCTCAATTCGTCGCTAAGAATCGAAACACAATGCTCGAGGCCTGTCAGCAATGTCCCAGATGGTTCTCCCACCCAAGACGCCGACATGATGGAAAAGCTTGACGACGTTTTTGAACAGTTTCGATCTTCGCAGGGCAATACACTGAAGAAATGGACGGACCCAGCAATTCATGAAGTTTTTGGTCTTCTCAAAATTACTTCTCCACATTGGTGTTCATTTCCAAGATTATACATCGTCATGCGCACAATTGTCCGTCTCCCGCTCCTCGACAACTTTATCGAATGTGGCGTCACCGACTATTGGTTCCCATTCTCGATCTCATCCTTTCCGCCTGGAACCCCGTCGGACTTATGCAGAGATTTTCTCAAAACTCAATGGATTGTTATCACAAAAGCAATCGACCTCGAGAAGTTCCCGCCCTCCGGGCATCTGCTCTTCGACAGCGAGAACGCGCTGCCCTTTGAGGTTAAGGGGAAGTTGGGCAGTGGGAACTATGGACAAGTCGACAAGGTCTGGAGCGTGACAAGCCACAAACTGTACGCTCGGAAGCGCATGCCGCGAGGAAACCAATACTTCCAGCAACGACAAAACATGGAGGATTTCGAAAAGGAGCTCAAGACTCTCAAGCGACTCAGACACCGACACATTGTGGAGCTCGTCGGCAGTTACAGCGATCCGTTATATGTCGCCCTGATCTTTTCTCCAGTCGCCGACTGCAACCTCGGCGATTGGCTGAAATACTCGCCGATGCCACCGTCAAGAATGCGTCTGCTGTGTACATTCTTCGGCTGTCTTGCAGCAGGCCTGGAATACCTCCACAGCACCAAGGTCCGACACAAGGATATCAAACCCGAGAATATTCTCGTTCATGGCGAGACAGTGCTGTACACGGACTTTGGTATTGCACTCGACTGGGCAGCGATTGGTAGGAGTACGACAGAAGAGACGGCACCGCGGATGACTAGACTATACAGTGCGCCTGAGTTCCTCAGAGACGAGCCACGCAACTCATCGGCTGATGTGTGGTCCCTTGGGTGTGTTTACGTTGAAATGGCGACAATTCTGAAGGGCAGTACTGTGTCGAATATTCGGGATTTTCTCGAAGGATTCGGAACTGGCAGCACCGTGTATGCCAATAATCTTGATGGCACGTTGACATGGATCGGAAAACTAAAAGAGGACACAGCCACGGCTCTTGGGAATACTCCCATGAAATGGATCAAGCAAATGCTGAGGGACAAGCCGGGTTCCAGGACGACTAGTCAAGATCTTCGGAGAATGGTATCATCGGACAAAGAGTATATCGGATCATGCTGCAGTCACTACGAAGAGGCGACTCAGCCGAAAATCACAACCCTTAATGATGTGGAAGCAGTTGCGCGGTCTCCAAAGGGCGGTCACACTACCAATACCACAGCCATCTCTCCGAAGGACTCAGCGGTTCCAACCAAGATAATCCCGAATGCCAGTCAAAGAAAAAGTACTGCGCGTGAGATACTTGCAAAATCACAGCTGTTTGCCGCGGTCCATAAAGGGGATGCCGAGCTGATAAGCCTGCTCGTGAGTCAAGGCGTAAGCGTGGACTGGGAGGACTTTGCCGGACATACGCCCTTGCACAAGGCAGCAAAGCTAGGCTCTTCCGAGGTGGTGAAGGTGTTTTTGGAGAAGCACGCGAACCCAAACGCGCGTGACAATGAGGGATGGACTCCGCTTCATCTGGCATGTTACAACAAAGCACCTGCCTGTACCGATCTCTTGCTGAAAGCGGGCGCCGAAGTTGATGCGAAGACAACCGATGGGTCAATGCCTTTAGGTCTGGCATCCGAGTCAGGCGATGTCAAGAGCTCGGTTCTCCTCCTCGAAGCAAAGGCAGACCCAAACCTCATCGGCAAGGACAGCTTATCGCCGATTTACCACTGTGTTCGATATGGCCATCATGACGTCGTCAGCGTCCTATTAAAACACGGAGCGAATGTCAATGAGAAGGACGAAAAGGGCTGTACGCCGCTGATGGATGCTGCGAACTACAACCAGTCTTTGTGCGCTCAGATTCTTCTTGAGCGAGGTGCTGATACAAGCTGCAAGCTTGAGAGTGGTCGTACCGCTCTCCATATTGCTGCTCTCAAGGGTCATCATGAAGTGGTCAAGGTTCTGCTGAGCAACGGTGCCCAAATTGACTGCGTGGATAGCGACCACAAGTCCACACCACTGCTGTTAGCGGCGGAGATGGGAAATCTCCAGACGGTCAAAACATTAGTGGAACTTGGGGCTGACATCACCGCATGTACCGATGGCGGTAGCGGCGCTCTGTTCTACGCAGCCTACGGTGGGAACGACAAAATCGCAGAATTTCTCATCCGAGAAGGAGCAGACGTCGAGGCAAGGAATGATTTTGGAGAAACACCCTTGCATGGCGCTGTCAAGGCCGGCAAGATCATGGCAACCAAAGTGCTTTTACGCCATGGTGCAGATGTGAAAGCAAAGGAGGCCTCTGGTGCAACACCACTTGATCTTGCTATCAGTAACGGGTTTGAAGAGGTAGTAGAGTTGCTGATTTCAGCTGCTAATGCGGAATGAAGACTTACCCCTGTCTGGTTTGAAGTGTCGGACTGAAATCACGAGCAGTTGTTGGTTAGTTATAGTGCTCCTGGCCACAGCTTTATCAGGGCACACGAGAGATCTCAACATCTGTTGGCCGAATACATACCTATCATGATGTTATCAGTAGTGGATTTGACTGCGGCTGAAATATCGAATGTGCAGTTCAGGGGTTCAGACCACTGGTGGCTTGCATCACATTCAATAACTTGGCAACCTGGCTTGCTAAGCCCCTGAATGCACAATTCGTGTTTCAGGCACACCCTTCTCTCCAGAAAATCATCGACCTCATCTCACCATCGAAATCTCCCCCAAACCCACTATTTATACCCTATGGCAGACGTGCCGCCATCATACGTGCCGCTATCAACGAAAGAGCAATGGCATCCCTAACAAGCGACGAACCGGAACACGACCTCGAAGCCTCATTCTACGGCCCAGGTTCGCTCTCCTGCTGATACCTCGCCCTCCTGTGCGTCATCATAACCTAGAGCTTCCACCCAACCAAAAACTTCCTCCGACTATCGATATCACCGGACATCGTCTTCTTCGCACTATACGCTTGCCGCGTATCACATGGCTGTCCAGATGACATTTTTTCGTCAGAAGAAATTGTCAGCCTCAACGAAGTCTTCAGTCCGGGGGGAGAAACGACACAGAGTGACGTGATCAAACATTAACCCTGCTCTACAGAGGCAAATTCTTTTGCCTTAAATCAGCAGTCGATGTTGGAGTCATTTTTCTGTGGTTTGCATTGTACGCCCTGATTGGTATCATTTTCGTCATGAATGATACAGTTCGGCCGCGACGTCTGAAGCTGCTGCCCTGGGTTTTGTTCCTCTCTGAACTATGGGGTTTTTTTCTGTTGCTTCTGCTTCTTGGCGAGCCGGTGCGGGCTAGGGAATGTCATGTCCGCCATTACTTTGTATTCCGCGGAGTGTCTCCTCATTCTTGTCCTTGTTTATCCCTTACTGGTTTTATAGTGCTTCTGTGCATCTGGTGGTTTGCGTTTTACGTTGAAGGCGTTTGGGGCTCTATTTCTAATATTTGTTTCAAAACCCCGAAAGCCATCTCAAGGTCACAGACACCCGACGGCACTTCCACAGTTGGTGGCTTTATAATTGCTACGTTGGTGTCGCCAGTGCTTGGGGGAATTCTCGTCTAGCTTTGGCTTGTACTAGGCACGATACGGGAGGTGGGAGTGGAGACTTGGTTTCCTGACCTGGGTGTGAAGATCACAGTCTTGGACCAGATCCTGAGCCTTGGTACGGGGATAATGGCCGCTCTCTTTACTTTATATCATGCCTTCGAGGGTTAAGATGGACAACAGACGTTGGCGAGGTGGCGAATCTAGACAATATTTTTGACCCGTCATCCAAGACCACAAAACACTCGGGACAAATAGTTTCACCATTGACTAATAGGCTGGCGAGTCGCTGTCAGAAGTACGCTACTTCTGGGATTTATTGGCCGCACTTTCATCAAGTCTCCGTTCGGCCTCCAAGATTTGGCAGTCAGAGATACATGGCACGACTGTACGGACAGCCAAGTGGCACGAAACTCGTGACACGGATGACTGAGGGCAAGGGCTGGAGTGGAGCAAACCGATACCCTAAGTTATCAGAGCGGGGGATGGTTGCTCTGAATAGAGGGTCTAGGTTTGGGAATCGCCAGAACTGGTCCGTGCGTGTTTGCCCAATTTTGGGACACGAAGTTATGCCACCGTGGGCCGGCCGAGAATTGGACCCACGGGTCGTGTGCCCACGCTTAGCCATGGTCACTACCAAGACAAAAAAAAAAGGGCTAACTGCTTGGTAGGTACGTGCTGGGAAAGGCCTTAAATCGCAAATAGCTATTCCTATATAGAATATCGGTAGCAATACGATGAAGGTATGCTCGTCGATTGGCAAGAATTAGTATCAGTATATTTTCTAAGTTAGTTTATTGTGTACTGGTATGCTTTATATTGATATATACTCTAAGCTAGGATATTATGTACTGGTATAATTTAATCTGGTATATTTTTACCAGTATGCCTTAGGTTTGTATATTATGTACTGGTATACTCGAAGTGACAGTATGTTATGAACCATCCTAGTTTGGTACTAGGATACTGCGTACTATCCTATATTTTAGACTAGGACGTCATGTACTGTCCCAAATCATGTACCAGTGTATGCCGGGACCCCCAATATGAGCCATCAATGTAGTCACGGTAGGCTGGCTGGTTTTTCAGGTTGCTTGTTCAGTTTGTTCAGGTTGTTGGTCAAAGGAGGCGCTCACGCGCCTGAGGTTGGCGCTCGCGCTCCATAAAACCCTGGCCGAGCGCCCTGGGTTCTGGCTTCCCCTTTCCTCTTCCTCTTCAGCTTAGAATTCCATCAACTTGGTCAGGATAATTGCAATGTTGACTTAACCTTTTTCTACCATCGCCGTGACAAATGTCGGACTTCCGTACGAGTCAGCTCCCCAAAATCTCACGACTACCTCTAAGTGCATCTTCCCCGAGCGCGCTGACGGACCCTCTACGGATCTGATACGGTTATTTTAGTGGTTTTTTTTAGGTGTTTTAGTGTTGTTGGTGAGTTTGGTGAGTTGTCGTCCTGCGGAAGGTTGTCAGTGAACTGTTGGTAGAAAAATTGTTAGCAGGAAAACTGTTGGCATTCGGCTGGATGATCTGGGAGTCAAAATTCGAGATTGAGAGACGAGTGTGTTGTCTTTTTATAATATTTTGGACCTTCGATCAGTACGTTTTGGACTTAGGAGTTGTGCGGGCACCAAGATTGAGTTCTCTTGAGTGTCTTTGTAGGGCGGGGCCATTTTCAGAAAGATGAGTCACCATCAAAGCCCGTCCTCATCATTTTCTTTGTCCTTTTCACAGATATTTTTCAGGTAGAAGCTGCACAGTTCGAAGGCTCGGTCATCCCGATGCTTTTTTTCTGCAGATTCAATATGGGGGTACAGGGTGCGGGCGACTTGTGTGCTCTCCCACCATCAGTGGCAGTTGGAAGCGGGACAGGCATTGGGACCGGTTGATCATAACCTTTAACCAGGGTCAACGCTACAGTTGGAACTGGAATACCATCGGAATATATCTCCATGCAAGACCGCTAATCTTTACCCATTCATTGCACAGCTCCGCAACATCTGGCATGTAAAAATAAACAATAGTTTCCCCGGACAATGTCAACGAGACCAGATGTCACGGCGATAGTAGAAAAAGATTGAGTCAACGCTGCAATTATCCTGACCAAGTTGATGGAATTCTAAGCTGAAGAGGAAGAGGAAAGGGGAAGCCAGAACCCAGGGCGCTCGGCCAGGGTTTTATGGAGCGCGAGCGCCAACCTCAGGCGCGTGAGC
>Ga0247765_1000626_pt1 | contig 25598 bp, 13 predicted proteins | sample UWRJL106311C6_FD_179949 | JGI IMG/M metagenome (GOLD analysis project Ga0247765, IMG submission 179949) | Plant litter microbial communities from Arlington Agricultural Research Station in Wisconsin, United States - UWRJ-L106-311C-6 | ecosystem: Environmental > Terrestrial > Plant litter >...
AAAAAAAAAAGAGGCGCGGGGAAACCAACGTAAATTAAAGAAAGCTGACTTTTTTTTTTGTACAGGGTCAAAATCCCTGGATAACGTGCCGGGGTCGGCACTGCGTGTGGTGCGTGTGCGGCGTGGCTCAGGGCCGTTCTCGGTTCCAAGTTCCGGCCCCAATTTTCCCCAATCAAATCAAAATGTGGTGCTTGCAAAGCTGTTGCGCTGCTAACATCTGGTTGCGCTGCCTTTCTGCTGGTGGGAGGCGAGGACAAGTCTTTTAGGGCTTACGGCATAATAAGTGTGCGCCGGAGATACCGGACCGTCCTATCACTTGCTTGTGTGTGCGTGTGCAACGTGGAAGAACTGGGAACACGAGTTTTCAAGGTTTGCTGACGTGATACCAAGGTTTTTTGTTTGGTGTCTGGCGTCGCATGGCAAAAATGGAAAATTCCACGGGCATGCCAATGCTGACGTTTTTTATGCACACGGCGTTTTTTGTTGGTAGCTTTTCGCCCGCTCTGGGAATTAAAAAAGCCGACGGTGGGAAGAAAGGGTCGTCTCATAATACTCGGATGGTAACCCTGGTAGCGGATCGATCCACAACCACTTTTTCACTTTGATCCTTCCCACACGTGTTCTTGATGCGATGCGCTGTCAGATTTCGGACCACTGCCTTTTTGGGAATCAGCGAGCGACGTGGCGTAATGCGCGACACACCAGACGATATCACGACCGGTCAAATCCTCAATCAAGTGACTGGATTCGATGTTACAAAGTCAAAGTGGGTGGGTTCAAAGTTTGGGATTACATGTCCTACCGAGTCAGTGGAGTCGCTGCTTGAATGTCATTGCATGTGTCTTGGGGGCCGGGGGTGGGGCAAAAGAAGAGACAAAAGTCACAAGTTTATTGACCACCTTAGGTACCTAGGTAGCTATACCTGGTTTGCAGTGAAAAGTGGCAATCAGAAGATGCCTCAAATGGCGGCGGGACACCACGAGGTGACAATCACAGGTCGCTTCACAGAAGACGTCGTCCAAAATACCTTCCCTGGGCAACCAACGGCCAGTGGCGTTAAGGGAACTAACTAGCCCAACGAAAAGGCAGTGAAGGACGTTTTTAGTTATCGAACCACTCCATGCATCAACTGGAGAGTTAGAATTGGTATTCAGCTAGCTTTCATCTGATGTCCTACCAAAAACACAGCTTGGATTACGAAAAGTCCAAAGCACATTTTTGCCTTTTCGCCGGACCAAGGGAAAAGAGCGCAGGGAAATCTCCGAGATACCGGAATGAGCCCGGGATAGATAGCACAAACATTCAGGTGATGTGGGTGTGATTCCGTTGTACAGCACTTGCGGTACTTAGAGGTACCATGCGCCTGCAGGGTGAAACGCTGGAAGCTTTGTGGTAGGGGGAAAGGTTAAAAGAAAACCCGGTGAAGGGAGAGAGAGAAGAAGAATAACAAAGAAGATGCCCCTTCCCTCCTACAATCGACAAACTCATGCTGCGTCGCCACCAGCATGTTCCGCTAACGCAGGTATGTCATGTGAACTTGACGATTCAGCTCGACCGGCAACTGAGTCGGCTGCTGGTTATACTGAAAAATAGAATCGGGCAGTGCAGCAGGGGTTCGTTGTATAGGTGGAATACGCAAGGGTGAGGGGAATGCTACGCATTAGACTGACTGTGATTCGAAGAGTAACTTTCATGCGCGTTCCTACGTGCTCTCAGCTGGTCCCCGTCAATGTCTATTAGCCTCTAGTTTGCGTTAAAATCAACCTTGGCACGTTTGCCTACTCTCATTTGTTGTTGCTGGCCCGAATTTCCAAAGGGGCTCGAGAAAAGGAGACGGTCGGCTGTTCGCTGTTTAGCCAGTTGTTAATAAGTGATGGTTGATGCAGGGAAGGGGGGTGAATACGAGTTCCATGAGACGGGCTACGTTAAGGTGGCTTAACTTGGAAATGTTGAGCGAGATGCTATCTGTAGAACAGACCCTGCCTATCACCTGTCAGAAGCACGGCACCTTGAATCCAGTGTCTTTTTATGTGTTCGATCTATTGTCTTGCTCGTCGGCTTTCTGGCAGTGCCAGAAACCCTCCTTTTATAGACCTCTTTGCATGATCCACCTGGCCACTAGCTTACACTGCCTTGGTGGCTTGGTGGTTGGATTGCTGGCTGTGCCAGGCATCCTCACGCAAGCTGACTATAGTGCCTGGGTTCGACCCAGGGGTCGATCCCCTATCTTGTTGGCAATGTGGTTGGGACCCCTTTTTCTTTTGACAGGAACTCCCCGTCGGTTCTAGTGGGTTCCAGTGGGTCCAGGAGGCTTGGCAGCCCCCCTGAACCACAACAACAACTCCCCGTGGTTATGGTGACTGCACTTGCCATAATACAGTCAGCAGCACGCTCAGAGCAGTAGATCAACTAGGCTACAGCACCCAAGGGTGCTGTAGCTACAGGGCAACTGGGCTGTAATTTCAACAGTTAGTATTAATATTATTATAAAAAACCTTTTCATTAAAACGTAGCTAATACCCTCTAAGCCCTAAGGGAGACGTTACCAGGTTTAACTCCTATTAAATAAAGGAGCTTTAATTTTTATTAGGGATTATAAATCCAAATTAGGGACTGAATTAAGTAAAGCTAAAAAAGAGTAAGGTTCCTTTAGGTTTCGTAAATAATAAAGGGGAGATGGAGATTGTTTTTTATTTATTAAAGTATGATCTCAGTGTCGCGGCCTTCCCCGCCAGGTTAGGCGGCACTAATAGCGGTAATTGACCCCTATTGGCTCTGTATTACTCTTTACGTCAAAATGCCCAGCTATTTTCACACCCATCTCTTATTCCTACTCTTTTCTCTATCTAAATATATCCACTGTTGACGTAACTTCCCCACCCTGCTCAGGGGTTTATGGAGTCGCCTAATATAGCAACTCATTAACATAACCTACATAGCCCAAAAAATGTAAATTCAGCGTAAATTCTTAATGCGCTTGGGTTTGACTTAGGAGCAGAATAAAATGCACAATAGGTTATGTTGTTGCCCTTGTAAATTCCACCCTATTTAAATCTCGAGTTCAATGATTATTTAATAAACAGTTTTTATAGCAACTTAGTCTGTTGCAAACTCTATTTTTAAGTGTCATAAATATACTCCAATCCCCTGAGCTTCAACATATAGCACACTTTATCTATATTACTACCATCCAAGGTCATAGTTCATATATATAGCAGATTGATTAGTTGGAGGCAGCCTAGAGCTTTGGCACTCTATCTTGCGTAAGCAGTTGCTAAGTCACTTCTTGTCACGGCACCAGACAGCGGTGGGTCACCACCAGTCTGGCGCCCACCCGGGGCCCACCCGACACCGAGTATATAGCCACCCAGGGCAGCACTGCTCCCCCTTCCTCTCTTCGTGCAATAACAAGTCCTTTTCCCTAGTCAAAGGTCGGCACCGTGACACTTCTCCCCTACACGATGTCTAAATCTTTTCTATCACAAAAGCAATGTAACTAACCGTTTGTCTCTCTATCAAACTCCTTTTAACATGTGGCGTTAGTGTATAAAAAGAGTTTCCCGGAGTGCCCTGCATCTATCACTGCCCCCTCTTCCGGGTCCCACTTGTAAAACTAGCTGGACGCCACGGAGACTGCCACCTTTCTAGGCCTTAATACTTAGCCTCGGATATGGAAGCTGGGTACATTGTTGGCAAAATTGCTATCCTTCAGCGCCTTGAGGTATCTATAGAACGTTTTATCGGCCCCCTAAAAAGGTCTTCGGCTTACCCAAGTATTAAGTGCGTAAGGTACAAGTGGATGCTTATCTAGGATTACTTGGTTTCAAACTTAGGTGTTAGCTTTTGTATGTGCTGATATAGGCCCACCATCTTGTCCGTCCTCGACTTCCGTCTAATTAACCCCGTTTAACGGATTAAAAACAAAAAGGCTGTGCCTTAAAAACTGGTGCTCAAGGAAATACTTCCCTATCTACTTCGTACATTCCTCAGTACCTTGGTCTTTATTCGTAGTCTTTTCACCGTAAGTCTGGGAATACCCGTAGCCAACTCGCAGTAGGACTGCTATTTTATAATAATCTGTACGATATGGCGGTCTATTATATCGGTAACCTTAGGGCTTCCAAAATTATGTCCAAAGTAGAAATAGGCGACCAATGTGTTGGGCGACGTAGCAAATCTTGTCACCTAATAGTGTAGCATGCCTCAACCCCACCAATTGCAGGCTTTGAGTCACGAAGAGGAAGGATACCTGTCATGACATGACGTTAATTCATGTTGCGGTGAATCTGTTACCGATGGGATATGTAGATGACTGTACCATGTAGTGTATGAGTTCATTAGCTTCGGTTGTCACGGCGATGGCACCAAAACGACCGTAGGATCGAAGACGTGGCAATCGAACTCATAAAATTACAAGATGAGGAAGAAAAGGGAAGAAGGGCTGCGGGGCAGCGAGGTCTAAGATCTAATCTAATGGTGCGGGGCACCTGACAAGGTCACTTGATCCATCCACGACGGCTCATGGGCTTCCAGGGGCCTGGGTGCCGTCACTTCGGTACCCAGATGCGGTAACTCTTACCAAGCGTTCAGAGCCGGCATATGTTTGTATCAAGTCGTCTCCAAGGTTAATAACAAATTCGCACGCATACTAGTGCTAGTACTGTTCATCGCGAATATGTGTTGCTTTACATGAATGCGGTCCGAGAACCCGCTCTCACCGGACTAACTGGTGTTGCCTCAGCTCAACTCTGACCTTCTCCTATTGCTCCCCGATGGTGGAATCGTTGGGATAGGAAGCTCTGATGGCCCTTCTTGGGCCACGGGCAATACTTCATTCTCACCGCCCCCATGCGAGCCGGGAGCCGGTGCAACTTTGACACTCTTCCTACCATCCGTCTCTACCTTGCCCCTGCGGTACAGAAAGTAGCCAAAGACCCCCAGAGCAACAACAACAAAGGCAACAGGTAGCCCGATCTGGAGTCCCAAGGTGGAAAACCGTTTGCCGTCGTCTCCTGATCCCCCTGCATCTCCAGCACCGCTCGTTTCATTACCCACTTTGCAGCTAGTTCTGATATCATCCGGGGCTGTTCCATTCCCGACTTGAGGACTCAGCCAGAACGAATTGCTTGCGTAATCCACAAACAAGTAATTTTGCGAGAGGAACACGCCTCCCAACACAGGAACGTTATTCCCCAGATCCGTCTGCCCCGAGTTTACCGCAGCCATGACCCGCGAGGTATTGGTAACGGTATATTTTCCCAGAGTATCGTTCCCCCGTTCGTGCGTCACGAGTTCGTAATGTGGGATAACAGATGTATAGCCGTTTGCAAGCTTGATTGTGATTGTTCCCATTAATCGCTCATGGTCAAGGGGGTAGACCTGCTGCGTGTAATTTGAGCCATCAAATTCAATCCAATCGGTCAGCTTTTGCCACTTTGAGAACATGGCCGGGGTGAAGGTGAAGGCATTTTGCACACTGTCTACACACGCTGTGACTCTCCAGTCCGGGTCCTCGAATAATGAGTGGTTGCCCGAGTCGTTGGTCAGCATGACGTCGGCCAGAAGGACTTGCAAGGGGCAGTTGACTGGCGCCGCGAAGCCCCACATGGGAAACTGAGCCTTGGTTCTGTTATCGTTGCTATGTCGAGCTACGTTATGTCCACCCAAGACAAGCTGGCCATCGCGTGGAAAAGCTTCTGAGCGCGAGCCGTAGTCGATACCGAAGGCGCTGCTCGGTGTGGAGTTGATTTTAACAAGGCGTTCAAGAACGGATGACTTGGGACCAAGTGCTAGGGCGCTTCGATTGGCCACAATGTCGTTCGCCCATACTTCTAGTGGAAAATCACCGATGACCGCGGGTCCATCAGTGAAGTTGGCACTGTCATAGCCTTGGACTACTGATGTGCCATCAGTAGGTCGGCTATCCACATTGCTGTCTGAAGTCAGTGCACTGTTCATGGTACTAGACTCGTCGAAACCCACCCAACATTCCAATCTTTCAAGTTGTGAACTTGTTTGAAGGAGCCCGTTGTTGTACTATATACGCTTCCTGCCTGACCTTCGCAAGCGACTATGTTAGGGCCCGATGGGCAGTCAAGTATATTCCTGACACGAGTGTTGTTCAGAATCGTCGAGATCCGGAGTCCTTGGATCTGGCTCGGCTTATCACCAAGAAGGACGCGGATGCCACGGTTCATGCCCACGCCATCTGGAAAGGTGACGTTCTATCATGTAATAGCATGTCAATAAGATAGGTGCTCAGCGGCAGGACCCACATTAGCACGGGAAGGTTCACATACAGTGATGGGTAAAACCAGTGGTGTTATGGTGCAGTTGTCGGCATGCGCATCTGGGGCGCAGAAAAGCAGGCTGTAAAGTACAAGTTCAGATACCGAGACAGACCGCTGTGCCGAACCACGCAAGGATATGACTCGCCCGAGCCGCCCCATAACTGCAGTATTTCAGACAGTGATTTGTGAGGATCTTAGTGGAACCGTTAGGATAGGTTGCGAAGATCGTCCGGGCACGTCGAGCCATTGGGATTATGAACAAAGACAGAGGACTACTCGAAACCCCCTAATTTCCCAGATCAAGGGGTGCCAAAGCCTGATCGCTAGTGTGCGTGCGGGTGCAGAGAGGCTGCTGGAGGTGGTCAATATCCGTGAACATGTAGGGTGGGCGGCCCTTCTCATTGGTGCGGCATATTTATCTTGTGGTGGCCGAGCCTGTCATCTAAGCCGAAAGAGATCCAAGGCTTTGTCATGGCGCTTGCGTGCGTAACACGCTTGTCAGCCCATGTGCAGATGGGCCACTGCAGGAAAAAGGAAGGGAATGGGCACTCACTGGCTCGCATCGCCTGCCTTTCTTTTATAGGCGTTCATCATGCGCCCGGGTGATGCCGTGATGCTCTTCGCAGCATGGCTGTGGATGGAGGTTTGGCAGGCATCCAAGGTCAGGTCGACCGTCGTCAAGGTGGCGGGGTTCGGTTTGGGTTCTGAGGTTGCGATTCACTGCTGCCATCGCAGCCACGGTTGAATTGAGAAGACAGCATAGCGTTATCACGATCATGCCCCGCATCACAACTCCCTTGCGGGCGGCGAGCCTTGACTGCAGCTCGACGGAAGATACTTGATTTGAAGTGCTCCTCACAGCGCATGACAGCCTTGTGGGATATTGATCCCAAGAGGGTCTCAAAAGGCATTGTCCAATGAGAGATGGGTTTTGCCGCTGGCCAAGCCCGATTGCCTACCTGCCTAGGGTGCACCGACCTGCCGCAGACTCAGCCGTAGCTGCAGACCCCTTTCCATCCCTGTTTCCAACTTCAATCGCAAAAGAACTCTCCGCCCGAACTTCAACTTGAGCGCCCATGGCAGCGTTCAACCTACAAGTGCTCATCTGGTCCCTTGCGGCAGCACCCAACCACGAGGATGAAGCCCGCCACCCTCAGCGACACCCTCAGCGACACTCAGCGGCGATGGACTCGGACGGCTTCCTTCCTCCTTTTCCTGCGGAGTCTCAATGTCGGGCATCGAGCGCGACTCTACTTTTCTGAGCTGCTTTTCCTCCTTTTCTTCTGCGCGCCGGTTACAGCCGCCCACAACTCCCTTTTCGTTGGACTGCCAATCGTCATTTTTCGGGTTTCGTATAACATTCTCTCCGAGCCTTCGACTGGCGGGACCAGACACAATCCCAGTATCAAGACCACGGAGATGGTGAGGGCAGGTGCTGGATGGATTGGTCTTCATGCGTTGCAACGCTTGTATCCCGATTCTTTCATCGGACACCTCTGGTTTCTGTCGCTTGGTAGCAGGTACTTGACGACCTATACGAGCCAAATGGCATGGTGCTTCGTCATACCTGCTATTTACTTGTTCTGGTTTCGCCATATTCTCGAGTGGGTGCGGCTGCAGCTTCATCTGATTTGGAGTGCCCTCAATGCCATCGGTGGAATGGCTCTCCAGCATTTGGTGGATGACAGCACCCGGGCGGTCACGTATTGGTGGCCCCTTTACTTGCCATACATCCGTTACGTTGCGGCATACTGCGCTCGCCACGTGTTGAGGCTTCTGGTCGATCATTTTCTCTGGCTCGTGGTCGCCCGTCACGTCCTGGGCTCGCAATGGATCCCTTCTTTGGTCCCTTGGCGTGACAACGTCGCGCTGTTATCTATGACATGGTCAGGGAGGAAACATGTCCGACACATCCACGATGCCTACTACATTTACAAGCCGAGGCCGCAAGGGAGGGCCAGTGAAAGTAGCCCAGGGACAAGGTCGTCACCCTTTAGCTCAGCGTCACCCTTCAGCTACCCGGCACTGGCCCAAGACAAAGAAACAATTCGACTCTTATTGCTCCACCCCCGCCACCGGGACGATCCCATCTCTTGCAGTCTTTTTGAGGTCGAACTCTCGCGCGCCCCGCGATACGAAGCCGTATCATACCGATGGGTCGAAGACAAGGGTAACAACGGCAAGCAAATCCTAGTCAACGACTGCGCATTCTCCGTCTCCACCAACGTCTTCGGCCTTCTTCTAGACTTCCGATCTAGTCTCCTCCCCCGCATCGTCTGGATAGACTCCATCTGCACCAACCAGCGCTGCAATAAGGAGAAGTCTTATCAGGTAGGTTTGATGGGGAAAATCTACTCCTCGGCAACGCTCGTCACCATCTGGCTCGGTTCCCCGTCCCCCGACACCAGTCGGGAGTTCGCGATGGGTTTGCTTCACCGGATGAGAGGTGATTTGCAGAGGGTACCCCCGTCAGCACGTGTCACTCTCGAATCGTGGCTGGCGTACTTCACAAAAGCGTTCCAACAACAAGACGCGGCTGGGGAATCGTCCGACGCACAGGAGTTCCGGCACAAGCTAGTGGGCGCAATCTTCGGCGTCCTCGCCTTCAGGATGATTGATCAATTCCGCATCAACAGCCTGTTCAGCACCATCAGCGCCAAGGCATACCGCAACGCAGCGCAATACCGCCGAACACCCCAATGGACCCCCTTCATACACCTCCTCGAGCACGACTGGTTCGAGCGCGTCTGGGTCGCTCAGGAGGTCGTGCTCGCCCCGGAGGCACGCATCATGTACGGGCGGGTGCTGTACGACTGGGAGGACTTCATCCAGGGTGTCAATGTCTTTGCATCAAATATCATCCTGACGGGTCTGTTGCAATGGACGAAAGACGTCAACAAGCGGACGATGGTACCCACGCTACACTATGCAAACGCAGCCACGATGCACGCGTGGAGGGCGAGACGCATCACAAAGGGGCCACCGTCGTTCAAGGACGTGATTTGCAGCACGAGGCTGCTGAAAGCGACGGATCCGCGGGATAAGGTCTTTGGGGTTCAGGGGCTGGCGGGGCCGGGGGAGATGAAGTGGACGGAGCCGGATTACACTAAGGATGTCAGGCAGGTGTATGTGCTTGCAGCTGAGCGGCTGGTTGCGGAGAACGGAGCTTTCGAGGTCTTGGCTCATGCTGGAACGGGCTATATTGATATTGGCAATCCCGCGGCCGTGTCAGGTCTTCCGTCGTGGGTGCCTGACTGGAATGTGTTTCCGATGGCTGTCCCTCTCGGATATGTCGACGGTGTGCCTAACTACCGGGCTGGTGGTAATGCAGCGCACGGGAAAGTATTTGAGGGCTTTCAACTTGATGAAGCCTCAGGCTCGTTGGCCCTTCTTCGCGGGTTCAAGCTCGACGTCATTGATGAAGTCGGAGCGCCGCTTGTGCTGAGCTCTGCATTCGGCGCAGGGGCACCTGACTATGAGACCGGCGAGCTTGCTGTCCTGGGGGCGGCATTGGATGCCTCACGGCATATGATCTTCACGTCAGGCCGAATCCACGACCCGTATCAATACGCCAGAGTCCCAACCCCCCTTGACGATGTCTTCTGGAGGTTACTGATTGGTGATCGCACGGAAACAGAGTGGCCTGCCCCGCCCGCTGCGCGCGAGCTTTTCGACACTTGGTCGGCGGGGCTGCGAATACTTCAGGATGCTCATGCTCAACTTCAGAAGCGGGGGAGGGACCAACCAGTCGGGGATGATCAGATCGCACGCTCCATACCAGGGCATCTATACGGTGCCTTGATTGTGAGAGCTTGGCATGGGAGGAAGGTTGCTATCACTAACAAGGGCTTTCTGTGTCTCGTCCCGAGATTTGCCAAGCCGGGCGATGCGATTTGGGTGCTTGAAGGAGCACAGACGCCGTATGTGCTCCGTTCTACAGGGGAACAGGATGGGTTTGAGTTTGTAGGGGATTGCTATGTGCATGGTGTCATGCACGGGAATGCTGTCACGCCTGATGCGCCGTGGGAAGCTGTAAGGATTATGTAGGAGACTTAAAGCAGGTGATTAGACTTGTCACTTGCCATATTTTCCCAAAGCGCAAACATCAGCAAGAACCTAACATCCTCCATCAACTCGGATAGATACCTCCCGGTCGAGTTCCTCAAGCAGAGGAGTTTCAATGCACAGGAAATCCCGGTGCCGAACAAAGAACTCAACAAAAGGCCAACGAATCCCAATACCGCTTCTCGGCCGACGTGCGCCTCCCTTTGTCGAATCCCAACCGAAGCTCGTAAGCCTTCTTTACCGCGTTTATGAGCCCCAGAGGACTCGAAATACTCAGGAATCGGTTAACTATCGCGAGCCCAAAGCCCTTATCTTAATTAGTAGGTACGTAAGCGGTTGGGGGTTCGTTAATAAGTATTTGACGATGTAAAAGTCGCAATAGGGAGCCAACCTACTATATAAATTATATACTCACTATGTAAATAATATATTTAGTAGTAATAATTATTATAAATAACAGAATTCCAAAGGTTTTTAAAAGGGTTAGTTGATTAGTAGTAGTTTAAAATCCAAATTAATAAAGGATCCTTGAATATATAAGAAAAGATTATACTACAAAGTGAAAGGTATTTACGTTAGCGTTAGAATCTAAAGATTCCAGGGTAATATAATTAGCTTAATTAATGTAAAAATGGCACTAGGGCCTACTTTTGTAAACTAAGCCTATAGGTAGTAAAGCCTTCAGAACTCCCCGTAGTTGTAATAACTACACTTTGTCATAATATAGTCGACAGCACAGGGCAGTAGATTAACTAGGCTATAGCACCCAAAGGTGCTATAACTACAGGGCAACAGGGTTGTAATTTCAACATTACTTAAAAGCTATTTTTATTAATTACGCGTCGTTTACTTTCCATTAATAGGGAAAGTTTAACTAAAGGAATTAGAAAGGAGCCTTTAAAGCTGTGTGGTAGCGGTGTACGGGATTACCCCAGCTTAGGGAAAAATTAGGGAGAGCTTAGGACAAATCAGCTACAGCTTACCCCAGCTCACCCCAGCTCAGGATTAAGAATGAAAAAGGAAATTTCGTATACTCAGATTCGTCGCATGAAACTAGGCTGTTTTATGTTACTTTGCAGCTACTTACCCAGGTACCTCTACCTGGGTGGTGCCTGGATATCAGAGTGGTAAAATGAAAGCCGCCTTGTTGTAGTTAGTTCACGGATAGGGACTGTCATAACTTTTTAAATTTTTTTTTTTTTCTCCTTTGATTCTCTCTCAAGAAACAATTACCGCGTGAGCCAGAAATCCGGGTTAAAAAAGAAAAGAAAGAGTGAAAAAACCCACACTTGGAATTATTGTTAACTCCATGTCCCAGTCTATCAATGTAAGCGTCGCAGCCTCTAGATGTTGTCGTCAATCCTTAGACATGCGTGTCATTTGTGATCCCAGAAGCGAAGCCCATTTATCCATGATTTCTTGCTTAAAATCAAGGGAAATAACTTGATAAAAAATATGTGCTTCATTTCCCGCCCTGAATGACTCTACAAATATACTGCGCTAAAAATGCAACGGCAATTATCACGCCCACGGCACATAATATGAAAGCCCCGGCGTTTAACATGATGGACCACCGCGGTCGCTCTTCCCAGTCTGGCCTTTCTCTGTCCTTGTCTCTTGTCGGATCCGATTCTCCGTTACCCTTTTCGCCTTTCTCTAGATCGCTGCTGTCCCTGTCGGTGACTGTGGCACTGCCTGATGAGAATGACGGAAACCTCCAAGTATTCCGGTCAGAATAGCCTAGTGCTCTGGTGGTGTGGCTGTCCCGCTGCAAGTGATTTGTCGACTCATTGCCGCTAGTGGAAAGTCCTTCTCGGTGCAAGTGGTACCTGTCTGCGCCTGAGAATTCTCCCGTACTCGGCACAGATAGAGGATACTGATTTTTGGAGGATCGCGCGCTACTTTGCAAACTGTATCGTAAAGACTCGGCGCTGATTCGAGGACTCCATTTGCTGTTATCACTTCCACGGGATTCCCATGTCGCGGTGGAGGTCCAGCTGGCTTTGGAAGATATCGAGTGAGATGACGAATGATACCGGGCGACGTTGCAGGGAATTGATGGTAAACTTGAATTGGAGCAGGCCGATTGAGCGGTGCTGGGTCGGGAGTGCCAACCGAGTTGTCGGCTTGAATAGGAGGGTCGTAGTGTTCTTGGTGGTGTGGAATTGGATGAGCGAGCTGTTGATTCAGACCATCGACTCGGACATTGGAGTCTGTCTGTGGAATGGAACGGTTTTGTCTCTGGCTGTTCACGCTTCACCTCAAAGTAGGCAAATCTCTCCACGCTCTGTGTTGGTGGTGATGCAGGCCACTGTCGTGTGTAAACGCCGTGTGGCCGGTTGATAATATCGGACTGCGACATGGCTTCCGGATGTAGAACTTTCGCGACTCAGATAGGCCCAAATATGAGATGCACGCAGTACAAACATAGTGTTTCAATTTTTAAAACTTTTGTTTCCTTCATACACACTATGTACTTCCAGAATGGTCGACCAGACTAAAATGCACCAACGGTCGGTCGATCGGCTTAGATGGCGGCTCAGGAGGCGCAACGAGGCGTTGAAGCGCCCTAACCGTCAGCACACCAAGCACCGGCCAAAAAAATCCGCTACCAACTCAATGCATACCAGAGCCAAGATTTCCTAAACGACATGCCGATAGGGCTGCGCCGACCCAAACTTGACAGCATGTCCCGGTTGGCGGAAACATGAAACCCAAATGTGGGACCGAAGAGGCTGACAGGACTAATGCTGTCGCCTGGACTGGTACTTGTGTCGGCAAGTGTGAATTTGGTTCAAAGTCAGCTGAGCCACATACTTTGTTTGGCCGTGTTGTCATCCTGCTTTTGGTCGCTCGTCTAATCTTCATGCCAGTCTCTTCTTATCATCTCTACCTCGCCTCGACCAGTCATCAGATGGATAAGCCGAGTGTCATCACCGTGCCCTACAACTGTGACAGCGGATTTTTGGCTCTGTAAGCTTTTATTGATGGCTACATATAGTCGACATCTGGCCTCGTTCGGGGGTTCCGGCTGCGATGGACTGGTTCCTCAGAAGCGTTGCTGACAGGCAGATCGTGCAGTCTCAAAGTCTTAATCCCTACACTTAATTTCAACCTCGAACACGACAATTTGGCAAACTCTTTCATCTTGGATTGCTTTGGTTTGAAGGTGACATTTGCTAGCGGACGCCTCCGTTCACTAACTAGGATATATTAAAACCCGATAATGCGATTTTGACTACAGCCTAGCTCATCGCACGACAACATAACCGCAAGCGAGCGATATACTTATCATCGGAAAAGAAATATGAGATATTGAAATAATAAATTTAAAAGCCGACACAGGTTGTCGCACAGGAAAGGGTGATACAGGGGAACGTACTCGCCGCGTATCGCGCAGCAGCCACCGCCAGGTGTAGTTAGCGTCCACCATCCCGCCTTCAAACCAGTCAAATAAACTCAAACTCTCAACCTACAATCGGAATTCATCTCAAACTATCTCCTCAACTCGGACCTATTCGACCGACGAAGCTCACCGTCCCCGGATTAGGGCCCAAACGGCAAAGCCAGCTATTGCAACTTCCCACGACATAGAGCGCTCGTCTGCTTTGACTGCCCAGTGGTTAGGGCGATGCAGCAAGACTGTTGCGGGGTCCAGAGTTGGGCCCGTTCGCCAGAACACCGAGTTGAGTCGGGCCACTGGCATAGGCATCACAGAAGTTGGCCTAGGATGTGCCAGTACATGCCTTGGGATGGTGCACAATACCCCAGCTCGAATTTTGGGATGGTACAGGATATATCAGCACTGATGGGAAGTCCCACAGTATACCAGAAGTATTAATTTTCCGTAGAGTTCGCAGGCTATTTTAGAAAGGTAAAAGCTATTATATGTAAGAAATGTTTCTTCCTCACCTCGCGCCTCGCATCCGCGCAAGAAAGGGTATAATATATTAATAGATACTATTGAAGAGAATCCAAATCGCAAATTTGAACCTCGCACACATAAAGTGCGAGTCAGGAGACTGAATTGAAGCATTTTGGCCTTTTCTCTCGAGTACGTATTTGAGAGTTGTGTTGTTTTGATTGCTTTTCTTGGCATTTCTTTGCAAAAAATTCCGTCGTCGACGAAGAGAGCTCGACACACGTATCAAATCTTCCTCAGCCCTCGCCTTGGACCGACACGTCGTCCAGTTTTACCGCTAATAGTGGATTCAATTGGTCTCGACATCCCGTGACAGGACTTTTCGCTGGCCTGATGATTGACTGCACAATGTGCGGTTGACATCAATGCACGGGCCAATCTTGGCGCCAGACTGCTTTTACCATCGGCAGCTTAACGAGTTTAAGATTCCGGGGTTTCTGTTCCGCAACTTCTTACCTCTGTTCCGGGCGGCCAACCGGGTTGCAGCTTTTGGGAATAAATACCTCCGAAGCCTTAACAACGCCAACCAGTCCGTTTAATTTCTGTCTCATTTCGCGTCCAGCCGGACTTCATCGTTAAAGCGGGAAACGGTTCGGCAACCAGCACCTTAATTATCCCGAACACAAACCGCAAGTCAACTCCTCTGCAGCATGGATACGAGCAGCGATGATCAGCAACATGAAGCTCTGGGTTTTCCTGTTCAACCCCTTCCAGGGGTTGATGCGGCAGAAACCGACCCACCAAGGCCACAAAGATCGAGGGGACGGGTGATGAGAGGCAAGACGCCTCTGCCTGTGCTGGCCTGTCCGTTTTACAAGCTTGATCCTACACAGTTCCGCAACTGCCGTCACTTTGTGCTGCGGCGGGCGAAGGACATCAAGCAGCACATCAGCAGGAAGCACCGATCACCAGAGTTTTGCTGCGACCGCTGCTTCACCATCTTTTCCACGTCCGAGGCGAGGGCCAAGCATCTCCGGGGCCAGTCCCTGTGCAGCGTCAAGGATAGGGCACCGCTCCGGTGGATCTCAGATGTGCAGATTCAGAAGCTCGGAAAAAATATCAATCGGGGGAAATCGATTGTGGAACAGTGGTACGACATTTGGGACATTGTGTTCCCATGCGAGCCGCGGCCAAAGTCGATATACCTCAGCAACGGCTTGGAAGACCGGATGCGCCGAGTGCGGAACATCTGGGCGACCCAGAAAGCAAATATCCTACCCCAAGCCTACCAAGACGATCAAGTCGTCGAAGGCGCTTTCGAAGCCGTCTTGCGCTTCACCGCGGCCGAGATGATGTCGGATGCTGGCTGCGACGACTCTGAATTTGGCAGCACCGACTTGAACGCCGCAGCGGCTGAGGGAGGTGGTGGATATGGAACCGGAACCGGCATTCGAACAACCTTCGGGCTGCCTCGGCCTTTTCTTGAGCCTGCATCCAGCGTGAACAGGGACTCAGTGTCCGCTGGCGATATTTCTGGCGAAAGCGGCGCGAGCGGTGCAGCGTGGCTGACATCTCTTGGCCTTTTGGATCTCCCCGTGTCTCCAGACCCCATGTGGCGGGAGACCGGACTTGAAGACGAAACATTTTTCATCGACCCGACGACACTGTTCTGGGTCGACCACACCTCGCAACGTGAACCTACTGTGAGCACTCCCAACTTGAGTCCTAACACACGTACCGACACCACACCTGGTCCGGTGGCCCACCGGGTGGATCTGCCTGACGGCATCTAGGTTGGTGACAACGCAGAAGGGACGAGGATATTGGATTTCAGGTAGAGGGCGCACTGGGCATTGGACGTTATACCGTTCGGATAGTAACTTGAACTTGGGGCACTGGGGGGAAATGAAATCTTTCATAGCATTGATTGCTTCAAAATTCAGACCTTCCTTTGGCATGTGGAGTTACGCAAAGTGATGATGAGGGCATGTTTCTATATTTTGAATGTCTAGGTAACGGAGGCTGTCAACAAGCAGCTTTGAAAAGTAGAGGGGTTATGGGGTATGTTCTACAGTTTTCTACTCTGTAATCACCCGCAAAGCGAAATGCCTTTCTTGGTAGGTTAGCAGGTACGATCGTGGCTGCTCGAAACCACGTGTTTTTCACAATAGCTGGTTGAAAGCCCTCGGTTGGTGATCCCTCGGCAACTTCTTAAGGCAGAAGCGAGAGAACTTTTCTCCCGAACCTGTTCCCAGAGACTCCATAATTCCACAAAACCTTACGCGTCCGTCCGGGCTAGATCCTATCAGCGCCGCCAGTCTGAAGTGTAATGTGCTAGACATAGTCGATCGAGCCGTGGAATATGGCCAGACCATCCGGCAAAATCTACGACTCAGTTAGTGGATCGCGGACACAGTTGGAGTCTCGACATCGTTACCCAGTCCATGACCGCCGTGGCAGCGAATCTCACAACAGCCGAAGGACAACTAAGTCAGGGCGGAACAGATGTCCGCATGCGCAAAGTCCCTGAGCAGTGCAAAGTCCATATCAAGCTATCCAAGGGTCGCGCCGCCGTCGTTGAGGCCGCTCGAGCCCGTTTTCACATGACCCTTAACAAGTCGAATCTGGAAAGATTTCAGGCCAAGTTAGACGAGTGTGTCAAGTCACTCAACTCCCTCCTGGTGACAAAGACATTGTGAGTCCCGTCTTTAGATCGGGGTTGAAATGCAGGCGATGCGTGTTGGCATTTAAAAAGTCTCTAATTAAATAGACTAGTATGAGATAGGTTTGTATTTAATATGTAGGAATATGTATAACTTAGCAATGTCGTAACTGTCAGAAGCGTTGCACTACTGGAAACGGTGGAATTGAAACGGGTTGTAACTTGAAAAGGCCATAACGTTACATCAACAACTTGTCAGAAAGGGCATACGGCAGTACCGGCGAGGTCCGCCTACATGGTCTGCCCGCTAATGTGTGCGCTGATCGGATAGGACCGTGATAGGGAAAAAAAAATGAAAACAACACACCGGGAATTACAAAGTCTCGGAGATCCGGTCGGTTACAACCCGGACTCGGCATGTCAAGTCATGATTGGACGCCACACGGCAGCCGATGCAGGTCAGTAAGCAGTCGCCGATCTCTCCTCCGAAGGGCACGAGGAACGAGGGGTAGAATACAACATGAACCCCGCAGCTGAACTCTCAATTCTTTTACATCCCTGGAAGCTATTTCCTTCGTCTTGGGCAAGAAGTCGCCAAAATGCTTCGTTCCAAACTCCTCGTTGTATTTGGGCTTTGTGGACTCGTCTCGACCACCACGGTAACCAACGACACGACTATCGCGGACGGCAAAACCTTTGACTACATCATCGCCGGCGCGGGCCTCAGCGGTCTAACCGTGGGCAACAAGCTGAGTGCCAAAGGATACTCGGTACTCATTATCGAGGCCGGTCCAGATGCATCCTGGAACCCTGAGGTGTTTGATGCCGAGGGCCGGCAATTTGGTTCCAAAACTTGCAATTGGCAGTATCCCGCCTACTCGGAAGATGGGAAGGCCTTGTCTTGGAAAATCGACAGTGGCGCATGTATTGGGGGTGGAACTTCGAGTGAGTCTGCCCCAACCTTGCAGGAAAAGGCATGATCTGACAGTCAAAGTCAACGGTATGGTATGGTATCGACCCTCCAAAGCCGAGTTGGACAAACTTGAAGATCTCGGCAACGCCGGGTGGAATTGGAACACTCTTGAGCCGTACATGATCGCCGCAGAGAGGCACATTCCTCCAGACGCGACTCAGATTGCGCAGGGGGCTGGTTCTGATCCAGATGTTCACGGCCACAGCGGTTTCGTTAATACTTCCTTTCCTGTGAGGTTCATTTTTCATCTTTTTTTTTTTTTGGGAGAGACAGACAGAGATAGAATACTTGCTGAACCGGCCAGGTACCACTGCGCATCCCCAAAGCCGTCGCTCTCTACAAGCAGGCCCTCCCCCTCGTATTCCCCGGCCTTGCCGTCGGCACCGACTTATCTAACAGAGAATCAGTCGATTCGGCAACCACCATGTACACCATCTGGTACGACCCCGTAACCAAAAAGAACCGACGTTCATCCGCAGCCGACGGCTATCTCTGGGCGGCTAGCCAGCAACGCGCAAAACTCACGCTTTTGGCAACGCACAAGGTCGACAGGGTTCTGTTCAGTCACGATTTAACTGCGAATGGTGTGGTCTTTTTGCCCACGAATGGAAGTGTCTCGCCCGAACGAGGCTTTGAGGCCTTTGCTGCAAAGGGTGTTATTCTATCAGCGGGGTCATTAGCGTCTGCACCTATCTTGGAGAGGTCGGGAGTTGGAAAGGCTAGCGTGTTGAAGTCGGCGGGGATCAAGACGCTCGTGGACCTGCCAGGCGTGGGGACAAATCTCAATGTAAGTCAACTTCCTTGACGCGGCCAGCTTGAAAGTTGTCGGGTACTCGAAGTATGCGACTGACTGGGAACAGGATCAACCCGGGACGGCAACCTACGCGCTGGTCTCGCCCGCATATCAAAATGACACGGGCATTATCGACAACCGGGGCATTTTCGCGCCTGAGATCTCACTCGTGAACCTGGACAAGCTTTGGCCGACTACGGCATCCACACATGTCCAGGACATCACTTCCACCAAGGGTCTTCGCTCTCGAGCGCAGGCTTTGGTGGACGCCGGAGCAGCCGTCAATATTCCTGGTGCGGAAGCTGTGCTCAACGCCACGATTGACCTGATCACGACCCACCGACGTAAGTTTCCTTCAGCACCAACTTCCAACCACAGCACTGGCCTCAAAATTTAAATAGCTTGTTAACATGAGCATGTGCATAGTCCCCATTGTGGAATTTCTCGCCGAAAGCGGCGGCGCCAACCTCTACGCGGCTTTTTGGCCTCTCCTCCCTTTATCCCGGGGACATGTACACATCAACTCCTCCAATCCGCTCAATAACCCTCTCATAGTCCCGCGATTACTTACCGACCGATTTGATGAAGCGGTATCTATTGAAATTGCCCGGGCATCGCGTCGGGTTTTTGCCTCTGTCCCGTTCAAAGATGTTGTCGCGGACGCGTACTTTAACCCGCCGATTGGACCAAACGGAACGGATTCCGATTATCTGGCGTGGTACAAAGAGACGGCGTTTGGTGCGAGTCACTGGGTTGGTGCGACGGGGATGATGCCACGCCAGCTCGGGGGGGTGGTGGATCACGAATTACGGTAAGTTTGTCTCACTCATTCATTTACCTATCTAGTTCCCGTTTGCATACATGCTACATGTATGGAGTCTCAGTGTTGACATTACCGGACACGCAGAGTCTACGGAACCAAAAGGCTACATGTAGTTGATGCGGGAATCCTCCCATTCCAGGTCACGGCGCATATCATGTCGACTCTGTACGCGGTTGCAGGACGAGCTGCCGATGTTATTCTTAATTGCCAATATTAAGGGGCGCTGTGGTGGGGAATGAGACTGGCTTGAATCTCACGTCCTGGTATCTTCGATCCGGATGGCATGTTTCTGTGAACCAACTCTGAGCACTCAAGCTGTCCGTGCCGTGACAGAAATAGTCTGCAGCCGCTATACGCTCTTCCTTTTCTGTGTTTGCTTCATGGTGATATTACTAGGCACCGCCCCATCATACAACCTTGCTGCAAGTCAGTAACACGGAAAGATAACGATACCCAGTAGATGAGGCACAAGGTTAAAAGGAGGGGGAGGAGAGCCAAGTCCTGATCCAACCCACAGATCCGTTCTGAGCTTTTTCTTCGCCTTGACGTGACAGACTCCCGACTATCTATCGTGATCGTACACAACAATGACACACACGCAGACCCGTCATGACTCGGCACCCGTAAAACAAGGTCTTGAGTCATCAATAAAACAAGCTGTCGGCAAGACACCCTCGTCCGTTACACAGTTCTATTCCTATTCAGTTGGCCTGCCAAGACACAACTTGAGAGCGGCCAGCAACCCACCTGATTGCCGCATTGTCACCAGTCGTCCGTACCTCTCTCATGGTTTGGCTGAATCACGTGGAAACAGCGCAACATTTACCCCCTCTACTTCACTAATCAAGACACAAAGTTTCCCGTATGCGGCCGGAATTGTGGTTGGTATGACTAAACATGCACGAGTTTAGTTGTGTCCCCGAAGATCCCGGGCCAATCAAGTATCTGGTGATGATCAGACCGCCTTTGAGAATTTTGCCAAGCATCAATCCCACGGTCAACCTTTCGTGATGTTGGCAATATTGATTCGCATGGGTTAACCAAGCGAAGGTATGACAACATATACGCCCATGCTGTCAACTTTGCACCACATTCCACCGCGCCAAGTCTTGGTGGGAACCAATGGCCTTTTCACACCAAAACCAACAAGCTTCAAAAGGGCAACCGCAATGTTGGGTGCTGAGTAACCTATGCGAGTCCGAACGGCGCGGAGATGTCGCCGACTGCCTTCAACGTTGGTACAATGCTGATTGTACAAAGGAGGGGTTTCTATTGGGAGAAATGATGAAGTAAAAGATGAAGAAGACCTCGGCCTTCATCACTAATTGTCCAAGAAATTTAAACACCTGAGCTTTTCCTCCAGAGAAGCGAACATTCAACGCCATCATCAACTCCATCTTCAGCTCAATCCTCAACTCAATCTCAACTCCGTCCTGAACTGAATCCTCAACTTCACCTCCGTTGTCCGCTGATCATTTTCACCGACCGTCATCACCATGCAACTTCCCAGCATCGTCACGGCCATTGCCATCCTCACTCAGTCCGCCATGGCCGCGCAAATCATCTGCGACCGACCGAATTGGCCCATCCTCCCCAACTGCGGCGACTTCACCCTCACCGTCGCCCAATGCCGGTCCCTTTGCCAGTGTGGTGGACCCGGGAGCGGCGTTGGCATGGCGTGTTTTAATCTGGGAACCTGTAGCTCGTCTTTTGTTATTCAAGCATGCAGCAGTACGTATCAGTGTCATTGTTAAGCGATCAGTTTGGGGGGTGGGAGGTGAGATTGGGTGTTGTGGACTGCAAGGGAAGAGAGGACGGGGTTTCTACATCGAGTCAAAAAGCAACCTTTTATCGGAAACGACGCATCAACTGTGTGCTCTTGCTTGGGCACTTGACACATAGGGGGGCATGCAACGTGAGAAGGAGGAAAAACAGACTTCAGGGCTGTGGAATGGGATATTCATATTCCAGTCTTGAATTGCTTCAGCACAATTACCTGCGCACGCATTTCACAATCCAAGTCATGTGGCGAGTTCAACTCAGGACCAAAGAGACAAGCATTTAATAGAGAAGAGTGAGATTATCGACTGGTAGCGCGAAAATTAAGTCTAAACATAAACTAAACTAAAAATGCAACAAAATGCAAGAAAATGAGCAACTCCACCCAGAGACATAAGCTAAGAAAATCCCAGAGACAAAAAGACAAAAAGACAAAAAGATAAAAGATCACATCTTGACCCCCCGCAACAGCGCGTCCAAAACACTCGACGCTTTGGTCTCCATCTCTAGAAATTCGCCCTCCTCATCGCTCTGTACCGTGATGGCTCCGCCGGCGCCGACGCGCCAGATTTCGCCCTTTTCTTCTCCGTGTCCGTCGTCTAGGTTGAGGTTGGCGTTGCCATTGCCATTGACGCTGCTGCTGCTGCTGCTGCTGTCGAGATTAACATCCAACTTGACCGCCGTGCGAATAATAACCGAAAAATCCCCTCCTCCGCCCACATCCAGGTATCCCAACACACCTGAATAAACGCCCCTCGGCTGTCCTTCAATCCTGCTTAGAATCTCACAGGATCTCTTTTTCGGTGCACCGGTCATGGATCCGGGTGGAAGAGATCGGGAAAGCACATCAATCCCGCTTGACCGTTTCTCTTTCTCTTCCTCCTCATTCCCTGTCCCTGTGGAAGAAGGTCCGGAAAGATTCCCCTGAATGACACTGACCAAGTGCCAGACTGTCGCAAATTCCTCCACCTCCATAAGCTGACTCACCCAGACATTATTGCCGCCCACGGCTCCTGCCAGGTCATGCCTGATCAGGTCCACAATCATGAGATTCTCCGCCCGTTCTTTGGCAGTCCCCAAAATCTTCTCCGCCTCTTCTCGCGTGATGGGATTCTCCCTCGATTTTTTAACGGTTCCCTTGATTGGGCGGAATTCACATACCCCGGAACGCGTCCAGCGTAGAAACCTTTCTGGGCTAGAAGATAGGACCGTCACCCCTGATAGATTTAGGTATGCTCCGTGTGGCGCGGGGTTACGGATTCGCAAGTCTCCATACCACGACCAGGGTTCGGATTTGGGTAGAGATATGGTGCTGGCGTCGGTGAGGCAGAGCTCATAGGAATCGCCAGAGTGGAGATAGGTTTGGCATTCGGCAATCTTGGCCCGGTATTCTTTTTCCGGTGGCCGTTCCACGGTAGCAAGAGACAGGAGGGATGCTAGCGACGGATTAGGCGAGGGATGCGGCGTCGGCAGGTCTTGCTGGTTGGTCAGCGAGCGAATCGTGTTTCCCGTGGCGATGATCCATTCGCGGTCCGATGGGAGGAGAGACTGGACGTAGACGTGGCAAGTAGCGTGGTCAATGACGATACTGCGGTGAACAAAGGCGAAGTTGATGTCCGGAACACCGCTGGTCTTGTGGGGTTCCACATCAATGGTTTCGAGTCCGGCCTCGTAGGAAATATAACCCATGAAACCACCCCAAAAGGGAATATCCTGTGGGAGCCCAGACCTGCCCAGATCCAAATTCTCGGGACTGCCAGCCTCGGTGTCGCTGTCGGCTTCGTTGTTGCGGGGTGCGTGCAGATCCAGAGCTTCTTGAAGCATTGGCCAAATCTCATCAATGGAGTTGAGCGGTGCGGAAAACCTCATGCCCTCCTGAGTGGCTTCGCTGCCGTAACGCAAGGTGCGGTCCGAGACTTTGTAAGTCACTTTCATGGTCTGTCCCGGAATGACCAGACCCAAAATGTCGAATCGACCCACATCATCGCGCCCTTGCGAGTCCAGCAAGATGACCTCTTCCCCCCTGTAGCCAAGGGCGTTGAGCAGGGCAGTTGCGCCAAGGTTCTGCGCTGTCGGGTACCGCTCCCAGCGGAGGACAACTTCACCGGACCCAACCGTCGATCGAAGTTCTTTTGCCAGGTGCGAACCCACACAGGCACCGGATGATTTCACGTGGGTTTTTGGCGGCACCCATTTGGTGAGAGGGACTTCAGTTCGGGTCCTGCCTTGGTGGAGCAGCCAGTCTCTTGCTCGAGCCCACCAGTTTGCAATCAGTTCGGCGCCGGCTGCTGTGGTGCAGATAGACTCTGGGTGGAATTGCACGCCCCAGAAAGGTTTGGTGGTGTGTCGGACTCCCATCAAAAGTGGTCCGTTGATCTCGTCGGCTTCGTCCCATGCCAATGGCTGCAAGGCCGGACACTTTTTGGTCGGCTCCCAGGACACAACAGCAGCCTTGTCATCTCCGACCCCTCCATTGTTGGCGTGAAGAGAATGATACTGCGTAGCCTCTAGCTCTCCCAGGTCGGCAAAGATCTCCTTGTCCTGGTGGGAAACCCTCGTCACGATGCCGTGGCGGGGACGTTGGAGCCTTTCCACGCTAGCCCCGTGGTGAAGACAGAGAGACTGAAACCCGAGACAGATTCCGAGAACGGGGACGAGATTCGCCTCATCCAGTGTCCACAGCTTGTCAATAAAGCCGACGTCGTTCGGGTTCGCGGGATGGCCTGGTCCGGGGCCTACCACCACGGCATCGACAGCGGCTAGGATCTCCTCAAAGTTGGAGTCGACGATGGCGTCATTGACGTGAACCAGCGTAACCTCGGCCCCGAGACGTTGTTCCAATAATCCCGTGATGTTGTTGGCAAAGGAATCGAAGGCGTCAATGTATAAGATACGAGGAGGCCGCTCACTCACGAGGGAGCCCATTTTTTTTTTCTCTTTCTCTCTCTCTCTCTCTCTCTCTCTCTCTTGACTAGTAAGTAGGTAGTAGTGTAGTGGTGGTGGGGTTTGAGGTAATACAGGATACAGGATTCCTCCAGTCTCTCAATCTACCCCCGTGTACGAAGTACCAACAAATGTACTACTTAAGCATGACCTCTCTCTCGCAGGAATCTAGAATTGAGGTGGGATTTCCGGCCCCCCTCCCCGCCTGCCCAGGGGGGGGGGGGGGGGGTTAGACGGGATGAGGCCTGTTGGAGAGAGGCCCGCATAATCTGTATGCAAGGAATTGACATTATTGAAGTGGGAACCAAAGAAAAGCCAGATTTTTTTTTGGGCGCATTTGGTCGCACTTTGTTACCACGAAACCGGTTAACCCCCCCGCAAGCATCCCAAGCATCCCAAGCATCCCAAGTAAGCAGACGCTAGGGAGTGAGAGTTGGCCAATGAGCTGCGGGGTAAGAGCACCGGACGGGCAAGCGAGCAGACGGGGTCTGCATTGCCCATGTCTCGTGTTTGCGGCTCGTTTTCGGTGAGGAGTGCGTGCGCTGGACTTTTTAGTTACAGATCACCTAGTTTAGTTGGTGCATGTCTGGTGTCGGTGCTGCTGCATTGACACGATATATGCACGCACACACAAGGTAAGGTATGCAGAGCTGGCATCGGTCACCGAAGGAACAAAAACCTGCAAGACGGCGGCACAACTTCCAGAATATTTTGTTACCCAGCACTTTGCTGAGGTCCAGTTTGCGTTGCCGCCCTGCCCATGTGTCTGTCGGCCCGTCCCCACCACGGGTGAAACCCAAGCCCAGCAGCGCAAAACAATGAGGTGACATGGTTCGATTATCTGCGCGGCCTCTGCTGGGTTTTTGATCTGTCGGGTGGCTGGGGATCGGGATGTACATAACTATGTACTTGCAACTTGGCGAGGTGGCACGGATCCCTCTTGAACATTGGGGAAACTAAAACGTTACACAAACCCATCAGCAGGAATTAGTTCGAGTATGTGTATATTGGAGGATCAGTATGATGCAAATTGATTGTATTCTGAAAAAACCACACACAGGATTCAGCCAGATCCTTCTCTCGACGAGTCGGCTTCGTAACCGCTCAACTCGCCCGCTGCACACCATTACACACAAAATCGGACCCTTGCCGTGTGCCGAGTCCACTGTGTGGCGGGGTCCGGGGACACTGTGCAGCCCACACGGGTCGTGCAGGGGTTGGTTGGTTGGGTTGGGGTAGGTAGACCAGGCCCGAAAAATGGCAGGTGCATCCGATAGTCACATCTCTCTCTAGTATTGATTGGACGAGAACTGGCGCGCAGTGCAGGCAATGCATCTTTCAGATACAGCGCGCCCCCGCCAACCGCGGCGATTCCGAACCGTCTCCCTCCGTGAGGTGGTCACGTACT
>Ga0247765_1000627_pt1 | contig 25577 bp, 24 predicted proteins | sample UWRJL106311C6_FD_179949 | JGI IMG/M metagenome (GOLD analysis project Ga0247765, IMG submission 179949) | Plant litter microbial communities from Arlington Agricultural Research Station in Wisconsin, United States - UWRJ-L106-311C-6 | ecosystem: Environmental > Terrestrial > Plant litter >...
CAAACCCCAGTTAGAGGAATAAAAAAAAAAAAAAAAAAAAAAAAAAAAAAAAAAAAAAAAAACCCGAAAAATGATCCGCAGGAGGGGTATCCCACTCCGCTGCCTCTACTAGATACCTAGCTCGGCAGAACTTGTCTAGGGAGATCTCCCGTGTCCATGCCCATCAGCCCCGAGCCGGCGCCAGCCGATGTGGACCATGGTTGCATGGTACTGACTATCCACAACGAGGGGCATCATGGGAAAATCAACGAGGCGGTTGGTTCTCATCCACACGAACCCCCACGTTTTTCTGATAGATGATGCATCATGATCGAGCCGCCCATTTTTCTGTCTTCCTACAAAATCTTTTTTGGGTTCCATACTTGTAACTGTAACTAACGCCGAAGCTGCGTAAACGACAAGACGGTTAGATATTGCAATGAAACCAAGACCCTGCCCACGCCTTCCGTTTCGTCTCGTCTCGCGCACCCACCACTTCTCAATACAGAGGCAGGTGGCATCCACTCCAAGCCTGTCCCGGTCATGGAAGCGAGCAACACGCGTACCACGCTCTACGCAGTGAAAGGGAGGCAAAGACGGGTAGGATAATGGGAGAGACAGAGTGTGTGTTTTGTGCAACACAGCCAGTCGTGTTGATCGGATGGCGCACCCACCAAGCAGATAGGTACGGTCCGATCTTGGTCCATTCCGTTGCGTGGCAATTGTCCAACTAGGCCGCCTGCATACGGATACTGCTGCTGTGACTCTGGTTCAATTGTGCAGCACCCTCGGCCCCGCTGCTAGTGGACCCTTCGTTCGTTGAAGCGTCCCCCTAAACATCCGATCCATCAAGCTTGCAGGAGGCTCGGGGCTTCTTTGAATGATCTTCGTGCGGAGACTAGGCAGCCGAATTGGTGGACATTGGCAACCCATCAAGGGAGAGAGATAGAGATATTTTCTTTCTTGCTTTTAGTGTTGTTCACTCAGATCCGAGCAGATTTGCAAATCAGAGTTGGTGGGCTCCGAGATACCCAGTTTGGTACCCCCGTGAACCACCTGTTCAGCCAAATCGACGACATGTCATTTCTCACACCCCCACATGGGCTTGATGGTGAGGAGAGCACTCGTAAATGGATGGATGGCGAAGCATAGTGACGAATCTGGAATGCAAGCGGGGCCGAATTGAGCTGTCGACGTCGTTGCCGCACAGCGCTCCATTCAGCCAACATATCTCACCATCAGGGTCCTTCACTCCACGACACACGCCCCCAGGCAAAACAACGGTTCAGCCTGCATCTGGTGAAACACCGCCAGAAGTTCGTCGAAGCACCTATTCATTGTGCAATCTTGCATTTCCTGACGATCCCGGCCGGGCGGCTCATGACGCGATCGCTCCAAACGCCGTCGTCATCTGACTAACTTCCGGCGGTTCCTTTGGAGACGGGTACGCGTTGCGATGGAAGGGGGTTTAGTCAGCCAGCGTTAGAGAGCGCCCTTGAGAAAAAATTGTGGTGGGGACGTTTGAGGCTGTGAAAAAAGAAAAAAAAGGTCGGGGAGGCTGATCCAGGGCGGCGAACACCCTCCGGTGGTGGTGTGCGGCATACGAAAATGTGACTGGCTGGAGGCGTGCGTCCTCGGTGTGATGGGGTTAGAGAACGGCCGCGGCGTCCGCCGTTTCTTGGAACTTTGTTGCTGGCCACCGCCGAGCCCATGACCTGCGGGTGTGCCTGCGTCGTTGGACAAGAAGCCCCTGCCCTCGATTTGTGACATTCCCCAGAGCACCCATCAACACTGTTCTCCATTCGACGGCGTGATTGGCTCCACGATGGCCGACCTTGTCCGAACACCATCGTCTGACAGAATTGTAAAACTGTGGCTCCGTGCTTGGGCTCGACCACCAGACGACAGGGAAGGTTGCAATTGCCGTGATGCCACACAGTGGTACCTGGCAGCAACCCCAGCCCAAAGGGCACCAGGGAAATCCGGCTCGGTGAGCATGCAGCACAGGTCACAGCAGCCCGGCACGGGGAGGGGGCCTGTGGCTGCGGGGTTAGGAAATATCACAACATTCTCGCAACATCTGAGCTTCGACCCTCCGACGTAGCCGTCAATGAGCCCAAGAGGTGTCACGGCTCATTGTTCGGACTCGGTAGAGCAAAGAGATGACAAAAGCCCAGCGCAATGGGAATTTGCCAGATGAAGTCAGCTCCACCCCGGGTCCATCGGCGTGGGCTCTCTGGCTTGTTTTGGTGATCACGCCTTCCGCCCTGGGAGAACCCCTGTGGTCCTGCCATCCTGGAGAGGAAAGGGTGATTGCGACTGACGGACCCCCATCCGTCCCACCCCCCCCCTCCCTCCCTTCCACGAACGCCCCCCTCCTCACATCCAACAACCCCTCTCGGGATGCTGCAAAATGCCTGTGGACTTTGGCGCTTTTAGCTAATACATGGATTCGTGCGTGACCCTTACCTACAAGAAGCAGGCACTGGGCTTCGCATTTCCGCTGACGATTCACTCCTCTTTCCCTGTCCTGCTGCCTGCTGCGTAGCTTCCATACTTGAAATCCCCTCTTCCCTCCCCTGAGACATTTCCCTCCATTCCGCTCCAAAGACACGCTTCACCCGGTAACTTGCAGGCACGCCACGAGCTCATTTGCAACCCACAAGACGGCACGCCTTGTGGATTTCACGCCCAGGGCGCTCCCAGGAATTCGGAGGGCGGACGGTGAAAGACGATTGGTCAGGCATTGATCCCGCCGGTCTCCGTTCTCGGCACAGCAGACATTGGACTGAGAGCTTGTCATTGCATCAGATCAACGAGGGGCCCAATTTGCAAAGAGTCATCCTAATCCCATTCGATTATTTATGAGCAACGCTTGTCGAAGCCGCTTTTCGAGTTGTTAAAAGCTTGTCCATCACGACCACTTTGGTCTCCCAACTCTTTTTGAATCAAGCCCTGACCTTGACCCTGACCTTGACCCTGGCCTCATCCCGCATCCTGGACTTCTCCCCCGCAGTCCCCCCTCGCTTCTGCACCGACCAGAGCGTCTTGGCTTTGGCTGACACGGAGCTATCCTTTCTCTGCGCTTCTCCTCGCCCGAACTTTTAAACTGCGTCATCCCTCTCTCTTCCCTCACGGTCCAAGGTCAATCGACACTTTGGATCTTTTCTGGTACACCCAGATCCGTCATTGATCAACAATCGGCAGATCGTCCTTGAACCTGTCCGACTGCACCAACTTTCGGACGACGTCAACCTGGCTGTCACACAGCGGCTTGACCCGAGCTCGGCCAGACACCAATCACAGCAGTGGCCACTCCCGCTACTGAACCATCACTGTAGCCCATCTTCAGGAAAACTTTCGACTACTTCGTCGAAACTAGCCGTCCCGTCATATCCGATCTTTTTAGCCCCTGTTTTACTTCGACGACTAGTACGCCCATTCTCTCCCTTCGATTATCGCTCAGAGGGTGAAAAGTTCACCCTTGCTGCACTTGCTGCAGGCACAAATTCGCCACCGCACAATTATACCGTCCGGCCACTTATAACCTCCAATTGTGACCACTAGCAAATTTTTTCACGTCAGTCGGATTCAAATAACACACCTTCCCCACGGGCTCCCTCCTCTCCTCCTTACTGATCGACAACTCCTCCTCCCTTCGGTCCTCTCTTCGGCCTTTGCCGCCAAGACCCCTTGCCTGAGCAGCCAACCAGAAGTCCCCGGTGCACGTCCTTGGGTTCGTCTATCTTCCAACTCAGCCAATCAGCACAGTTGATCCAATGCACCATCAGCGTCGAAAGTCGGGCCACGGCTCTGGCAATTCATCCATGACGGACGTGAGGAAAGCAGCCAGCGGAACTCGACCAGCAGTCATGACGAGAAGGACAACACCGCAATCAGCCCAAAAGCTGGGCAAGAATCCAAGAGATCGCGAGAGGGAATGGGAAGAAGAGCGGTGGTGGGAGGAAGAGAGAGAAAGCTTCCCACAGTATTGGTACGTTCTTGGCACTGTTTTCTTCTGTCGTTACGTTTCATAACCACAGTCCCCTCTCGAGGGACTTCCCTTTTGGTTATCCCGCAGCGTCACCTGACATGCAGTTGATTTGTGTCACCTTTGGCACCTTGAGGAGTAACCCAATGAGGGGTCGGGAAGCCCCTCCATTGAGCCGTTCCTGCAGAAATCTCCTTTCGGTCGAGGAACAGTGTGTGCTGACATGAGCTTGGTGCACAGTATGGTTTGCGACAAGCAGTTCGCTCCTTCAGACGATCGATTTCTGTACTGCTCAGATACGTAAGTTTTGGGTCCCAACTCGCTTGGTCAGTGGCCATAGTTGCTAAGACGGATCAAAGTTGCCGGATCCATGACCAAACCAGCAGCGGTGCTACAACCATTCCAACAGGGCGCCATTCCAGTGGTCACGGTGCCACGGCGTATCCCTTCTATTCTGGGGCACAAGAACCAAGGGACATTATCCCCCGCGCTTCGCCGTCCAGGCCTAGCTCGACGCACTTTTCCCCACCTGTATCGCCAGACACGCACATGACAGCTATCTCGGCGCTCAAGTCGCTCTCAATTCGCCCACCAAGTCCTTCGTCTCCTGTGGGGACGTACCACGCGAACCTTTGGCCCTTCGGTCGCAGCGTCACGACCAGCCCCAGCACGTCATATTCGAGACCCGTTTCGGGCTTATTCTCATCGACATATGACGGCGCCTACTACGGCACGAGCTCCGATCGCCCGCTCCCGACTCGCAGGCCCGGCATCTACTCGCGGCCCAAGAGCATCGAGTTGGTGACGCCCATGGTCGGCCGCTAATCAAGAAAGAAGGGACAATATCTTACTCGGTGAGCCATGGCTTTGGGGCGCACCCAAAGTCATGTGAGCGTCATCGGGGCGGGTAGCGTCCGTGCCCGTGTTCCCGACTCGCAGCCATTTTGGGGTTCGGGAGGGACGCTGACTGCAGGCACTCCAGACAATCCGACCATTCAGCCGTCGTTGTGTTTATCTTACAAGTGGGGGTTTTGCCCAGACACAGAATGCGACACGGCCGCGGGGTGCCGTGTCCAGTGAAACCGGTACAGACATTAGCTCGATGGTCTTGTGCAAAACGGGGAAGGGTATTCCTCAGATCGCGCCAGCATCATGGCGAGTAGTGGCTGGCTACCCCACAGAACAACAGGGCGGAGAAGTCGGAGCGGGGCTTCGCGGGGGGTTCCAAGTAACTATTGGGACCCATGTATCCGTATTCCGTGCTTGATCATTCCTCTTTCAGCGTGGGTTTGGTGTCTTCATTGCAGACATACCGGCTTACGTGTTCTTCTTCTGACTTGATATCTCACACACTCAGTAGTCTAATATTGTTAGCATCATAGAGAGATGGGGGCTGTGTTTTTCTTGCTAGGTAATATTTTGCGCGAGGGTTTTGGGTGTTCATGATATGACCCGGCGAATGGCGAACAACAACCAAAAAATGCACACGAGATGGGGGGAGGATGGGATGGGAATTATGGTTAGCATTTACTGGTTGGGTTTGGATGGAACAGTTTTTACGTAGTGTACAATCTAGCCGCTGAAGGATAATTTGCGTGGGACTTGATGCGTGTTGAATACTTAGGGGTTCGTACTGTATCCAAATAGCCAGAGAGCGGTTTGCGAGGCGCCTCAAGCAAAGATATTTAAGCCTTGCGTGTCAAGTGCAAAATTGTGTTAGACTGGGCGGTTGGGGACATGAACGGACGAGGGGAGATGAGTAATGCCTAGTTATCTGTGGTTTAGGGCCTCAAGACACTGTAATTTAGATAGTCGAAGTGGAAAGAATCGCTGTCTTGACCGTTTGCGGACTAGCTGTCAATTCTTGCTGGGACATTTTTTGACATGTCGAATGACGTCTACGGTTGTTCGGTATTTTTGTATTCCCCCACCGGTTGGAGGGAGGGATGTGAATGGAAGGGAAGGGTCGTTTCAAAAATTTCCCTCGAGTGCCTTGAGGGATGGGTGATGAATAATATCCTTGTCGGATGATTCGTCTTTGCTGTGTGGTGTCTAGAGCTGGTCTCGGCAGAATGGGGACTGGGGAAACGACAAGAAACCGATTTGCGGGGGGCTGCGTTGTTTGGAGATTGGGGGCTTAGTTAGTTCCTGTCGTGGAATTAAGTTGAGGATAACTACCAGGTATCTACCGGGGTTTCTCACGTAGGTAGGCATGTAGTATGTAGGTAGGTAAGGTAGGCTGATTGTTCTAGTGTAGAAATCTCCTGCATACATGTGCCTTACAGAGGCAACTAACTACATGTACTCTGCGCTAGGTGGGCTTCTTTTGGCAGCCACAATGCAAAGAACAGGCAAGCTTCTTGATCTGTGCCATCCACTCTAGAGACACCGAGCCATATAACGAAGGATAGTGTACGAACAGAAATAGGTAGTTGATATTTGGTAATTGAGGCTTTGGTCCCCATTATCTGGCTACGTCAACGGGTCCTCTATGGGAAAGGGAAGGGAAGGGAAGGAAAGGGAAGAGAATCTGACTTTGACGGGATGGATGGTTATACTGACAACATGAGGGACTAAAAGACCCCCACGCTTGAAAATCATCGCCCAAGGTGAATGAAGGATTGGGGATGGGGTCGGACGGCAAACGGGAACTGGGAAATAGGGTCCTTTTTTTGGGCGAGGGTGGGAGGGGGGATTTTCCCCGCGCGCGTCCCTGCCCGTTGCTCATGCCTGCCGGGGGAGAGGGGGGGGAAGAGGATGTTTCATTATGTTGGTCAACTATACTAAACACTATTCTGCTGCAAGGTTTTTGATGGGATTAAGGCGGGCTCCCAAATAGGACATGCCGAGGCATTGGGATTGTCTGGTTGGAATGGAAGCGGCTTTAATGGGGCGCGGGATCCCTTATTGACTATACTAATACCTCGGGAAGGGATTGCAATGAGCTGCGAAAGAGGTTATATGTGCGCCCTTCACACTTCTGCGACAGTTCCGTCCTCGGGTTGAAGATGGGGAGGCATGTAATGATGATGGTGTCGTCTCATGCACCGAGTATGGGACTGTATGCGATGTCCTTGGCAGGTATGGGATTCGATGTGATGTGATGACCGAACGTGACGGTGATATGATGTCCGGTGATGGGATTGGGACACACCCCTCGCGGGATGAGGGTGTGGTGCACTTAGTTCTCATTGCGCCACAGGAATGAGAGAGCGGCATGCCCCTCTGAGAAAAAGAAAACAAAAAACAAAGAAAGCATGGATGGACCCGGCCCGGTGTGCTGGGACAAGCTTGATGACATTCTCCCCAATCCGGACTGAACTCAGGTGGGCAGGAGTGGATATATGGACGCCGACGTGAGGCCGCACCGGCCTAGACCGAGTCTTCTTGCGGCATGGCAATAAACAAATAGCTAGGTGAAGGTGGAGATAAATCTGCCTAGGAACTTACGTTATGCATTGCGATGCCGCCGTCTAGAACTCTAGCCAGTGGCCCATACTTTTCAGGGAGAGCGCAGCCGGCTACACGGTGATGCAAACGGTGGAGGTTGAAGCTGCAACACGCCTCCGTGTCACACCCCGGAAGGGTCCTTGTGGCGGTCGGGGTGGTGGGGCCAGATCCGGCCCATTTACCTCGGGGCACGCAACCCAACCCCTGAAACACGGCAAGGGTAACCGGTCTCGCGTGTCTCCTTCAACTGCCAGGCTATCCCGACCTGATCAACTCCGGGTTTAGATGGTTGTCGAGTAACTTGCCGGGCGCGGTGGCTTCCCGCCTCTGGCAGTTCCTCTCGTGGTGCGCTCGGCCGTGTAGAATGCCCCGCCGCTAGGGGACCAAGGCTGGCGAAATTCTTGACGACCATGCGGATCGGTGACTATCAGACCGTTGAGATAGAGAACAACTTGCGAGCGGCTTCCGGGACACCAGGAGGAGAAATGCCGGCCTGGATAGGCGTGTTGTCTTGCTTGTGTATACTCCTGATGAAGTTGATGCTGGCGCTCAAGCCCGCGAGGATTATTATCTAGGGTGCCTTTGGTGGACTCGGAAGGGCCAGAACCGCGTCCGGGATTGACGGCTAGAAGTTCCCTGCGAACTTCCGTCGGATGAATTTCAGAATCGCATGGCTAACCTCCTGCCAGTCCTTGACAAGGTGCCAGTTCCAATGGTCTCTGTGCCGGAACTTCATCAAGATGGCCTTCCGTGTAATCGATTCTGGGTCCGAGTTGCATCCAGGACCACCTCTTCACCAGACCTATGATGCCGCCCATCGGTATGCTGTTGAAGTTTAGGGCTGACCGAGCCTGGAGTAGACAAGGGGATGTTCCGTTCATTGATCGTAGGTGTTGTGCGTGTCTCGTAGCACCAGAACACCTCCATGTCCGGACATACGAGATGCCAAGCACCTGGCGCTCGAGCTATGATATGAAGGGGGGCTCTGGCGAGATATCTGTGATGAGACATCTATGATGAGAGCGTCCTCGATGCCCAACACGTGCATGCCCTCTCTGGGCACGCCGAAAAGATGGCCCCGACCCCCTGGGCCAGCTTAGAACATCTGCAACGCCAATTCCGGCGAGCATAAAGCTTAAGAACGATGCCACCGAGGCTGTGGCCTAAGACGACACCTTTCGTGCGCGGCTTGGTCCAACCGCCAGCTTCAAGATCATGAGACTGACGGCGAGATCCTCCAGTCAGCATTCCAGAAGGACTTGCTGCGAAAGAGGGGCGGTGTCGTAGCCGCCGAGGATAAATCCAATACCGCCCGCCAAAGTTAGAAGAGCGTCGTGAATCCACATAAAAGATTTTTTGTTTTTGCGTCGAGGTTGCCTTGGTTCAGCGCGGCGACCCCTGAAAAATTGTTTAGCGCGGTGTTTGACAGGGGCTGAGTACGAAGTAGCCTGAGAGGTTTTTGCTATCCAAGTACCTTGGCTGAAGGGCTGGTTGCAACCGCGGTCGTCGGTAAGATAGCTTAAATTTACATGGGCCATACATCCAGAGTACTTTGTAGTCCTGTCGTTTTGAATGCATAGTGTTATTTTTTTTAACCTTCTGCAAGTGAGCTTTGACATAGCCCCGCTAAATTAACAGTGAACTAACATCACTCCCCTCAATACCATGATTCGCAAAGCACAGAACAACAACACTTTCACAACCAGCTATGCCACCCGCGAAGAAGAGAAAAATGGCTCCCTCTGACGATCCTGCGACATTCCCATCGAAAATCGAAATCACAAACGTCCAGGGCAACCCAGACGCAACAACGGCGACCCCTCCCACGACGGCCGAAACACCATCAACCACCGATGCTGCTGCTGCTGCTGCCAAAGCCCAGGAGCGCATGGCCCGGTTTCGCGCGCTGCAAGCCCGAGCCAAGACATCATCCTCGCAAAACCTGAAGGAAGCGACACGCGAGTCGCAGCGACTCGCCGCCGACCCGTCACAGCTAACGGCGCTCTCGCGGAAGCACGCCATCGCGTCGCACAAGCTGCTCAAGGCGGAGGTTGAGGACGCGGGCGGGGATTTCGAGCGCAAGCGGGCGTGGGACTGGACGATTGAGGAGAGCGAACGGTGGGACAAGCGGATGCGCAAGAAGGAGGCACACCGCGACGACACGGCCTTTCGCGACTATGGGCGTGAGAGCGAGAAAGCGTACAAGCGACAGCTGCGCGGTATGGGTGCACCGGATCTGGAAAAGTACACACGCGAAAAGATGGAGGCCATCGAGAAGGCGGCTGCGGCGGGTACGCTGGACATTGTCGAGACGGACGATGGCGAGATGATCGCCGTGGACAAGGATGGTACCTTTTTCAGCACAGCCGACTCGACAAACTTTGCGCAGCATAAGCCGGACAAGGCAGCCGTGGACCGTCTGGTAGCGAGCATGAAGAAGGCGGAGGAGGCAGCCCTCAAGAAGAGAAAGGATCGTATGGCGGCCAATGGCGACGATGGTGGCGATGTCACATACATCAACGAGAAGAACAAGCAGTTCAACCAAAAGCTTGCTCGGTTCTACAACAAGTACACAGCGGAAATCCGGGAGAGCTTCGAGCGGGGAACCATGATCTAGATTATGACCATCGGGGAGTCGGATGCATTGCTTCATAGACGTAGCGTAGGGAGTTTCTCGGGATTTGACTTGAGTATCAGGTTCCACACTATTAATACAACTGGGCGGATGACAGGTTGGGCGTCGCTGATTATACAGAAAAAAATACACTGTGCTAGAGCACACAAAAAGTGAGCCCAGTCCGCAGGCCTGCTGATCTTACAACATCGTCTTGCGCCATGATTTGTCCGCCAGCTCCTCCAACTGGGGGACCTCAACCGGCCCTTTGACGCTCCCATCGTCCAACGCTTCCACTATCGCCTCAGCGACCAAATCTGCCTTGAGCGGCTTCACAACCGCCGACCCCAAGAACCCACCCAGGATCCCCCCCGTGGCGGTATTCGCTAGCGCCCCCACCGCCGTCATGGCCGCCAGTGGAACCGTAACCGCCCTCGAGCTGTCGTACATAAACGGCGCCCTGAAAAAGACACTCCTCATGCGTGGGAACGCATCCGCAATCACCTGCTCTGCCTCCCGCTTCGTCGTGATATACCTACTCGGCAACACCGGCGCGCCCCCTGCAGCCGACAGGTACCCAAAGGCATTCACGCCAACTTTATCAGCCTCCTTGGCCAACAAGATGGCACTGTCCCGGTTCATCATCTCATAGGTTAGCTGGGTTGGTGACGAGGGTGTGGCGATCTCGTCGCCCTCCTTTCGCTCTAACGGGTTTGGCGAGTGTCTGCGGGAGGTGGAGAAGGCCTTGCGCAGCCCCGAGAGTGGGGATTCGCGTCCGGATATCACGCCCTTGTAGTCAGCTTCGAGGAGGATGCCCATGCTGTGTACAACATAGTCAGCGCCCTGGAGCAAAGAGACCCATTGGGCGGGACGGAATATGTCGGCACGCTCCCAGGACACGCGGTGGGACCATTCAGGCGGAGAGGGGGAGGAGGTGGCGTGTTGCCATTGGGGTTCGCCGGAGCGACTGGGGGCGTGGTCAGGAACATGAATCTTAGAGGGAGGGATGTGTGCGGTAGGTAGGTACCTGATGGAGGTGACATCCCAACCCCGCGAGACGGCAGCTTTGCATATCCTTGATCCGATGAAACCGTTTCCGCCGCAGACAATGATTCGTTTGGCGGAAGACATGGTGGGCGGTGCTGGGTGGTGAGTAGGTTGGGATCAATGCATCCAAAGGGAGGTCGTGAAGTGTCGGATGTTTCCGCGGTTGGAAAGGCCTGATATTTTGATTGCATCATGGGCGATGAACAAGGCTGAGAGTGTGGTCCGAAACTTATCTTATCGATTGCAGGGGTGTGCTCTCAACGTTGCCAACTGCCCCGCCATTTCTCGCCTTCTCCAAAATCCTCATCCGTTGTCGAAGTAGCACGCAGCTGCTAATAACTAGTTGCTGCGATTGCGACGATTGTGACGACGCGTCGCAACCACCATTCCTATCAGTCCTAACCATGGCACCCACCACTGGCAAGCGTGTCAAGGGCGTGCAAATATTCCGACCATTCATTTACGGCACAACAGCGCGCCCGTTTGACCCAGCCACCAACCCCAAACCCCCGGGGGTTCCCGACGACCACACCCACTCGTGGACTGTCTTTGTCAAGGGCGTCGACGACGTCGACATCACCTACTGGCTACGAAGGGTCCAATTCAAACTCCACGAGTCCATTCCCAACCATGTACGAAGTAAGTAAACCCCTTTGCCCCGCTCTTTATCCTTTGTACAAACTAAACCCTCCCCAGTGATCGACGGCGAAAAGTCCAAACCCTTCCTCATCCACGAAACCGGCTGGGGTGAGTTCGAAATTACCATCAAGCTCTACTACGTCCCCGAATCCGGGGAGAAGCCGCAAACCCTCTACCACCACCTACGCCTCCACCCTTACGGGCGGACCGAAGAAGAAAAAGAAGTCATGCGCCTGAACGGCGGAGAGGTTGTTTCCTGGACGTACGAAGAACAAATCTTTAATGAGCCGTTTGAGGCATTTTGCGATGTCCTCACCTCGGGGGCTATGCCCCCTTCCTCGGCGAACGGGAAGCCCGGTGGTGCGGGCGGTGCTGGGAAAGGGAAGAGTAAAGCCAAGGAGCCGGCGGAAGCACAACGGTCCGAGGGCGGTGTGTTGGAACGTAGCGCCATGATTCCCATGACAAATCGGCCCGGGCAGCCGTTCAGTCGGGAGACGGAGCAGTTGGAGATCAAGAAGTTGAAGGAGGCAGTAGTGAAAGTGGAAGAGATGACGGCGAAGTTGGCGGGGGAGCTGGAGGAGAAGAATAAATACCTGGCGGAGCTGAGGGCGGATAGCCTCAAGACATGAACTGTCAGTGTTGTCAAATGTCAATATTGGGCAGGAGGAGGAGGGTTTTTTTTGGCGGCGGCGGTAGGGTCGGAGGGACGGGATGATACCACATGCCATTCTTGATTCCTTTTAGGGCATGGCCATCATGGAGCTTGGCGTCGGGAGTTTGGAAGGAAAAAGTACGGCTTGGAATACATGGGATACATAGGATCAAAGACATGGCCCGGATTCATGGGAGTGGGCGAAACAGCCGTGTACCGTTGCCAGAGGCAGTTGAGCAACAGCATGGTAAGCTAACACACCCCCAAGACCACCAAAACCTCGCATGTCGCGATATTCCCAATCAATACCCATGCACACGAAAATGATGCCTTTTTCCTTGACTCCTCCCTCTTGCCCAGTCCCAGCCCCAGTACCTTTCCCACTACGGCCTACAACGTACACCATCAACACACCCTCAGGCCACACACTTCCACCCCCTTGTTCTCTACATATGCCCTTCTCCCAAAATACCTTCCCATTAGCTCCTTGATGAAGTCTGCATCCGACCTACTCCACACATCCAGTCCCATCTGCGCTAGCGCTTCACTGTCCACCCTCACCCACCCACTCTCAGGACCCTCCCCGTCCCGGCTCAACAAGCCCGCTTCTTCTCCGCTGTCATTGCCATCATCGCCCAACACCGCAGGGTCGAAATTCGCCCCCAACATATCGTCGTCATCTGAACTGTCTACAATATCCGCTAAGACGCCCAGCATAGACGTAGTCAGTCGGTGAAAGTAGGCAATAATAGCCAGCTCTATCTTTGCCCTCCCTTCGTCGTCTGCGTCGTCACCATCGGAGGTGCGAAGAGCCGTCAAAGATGATATCGAGTCAACCAACCCTGCACTTAGGGGAGTTGTGGAGCTCAGCCTGCGCTGGGAGAACGCCTGTTGAGTCGGAATGCCAATGCTCGACGCAAGATCCGCTAACATGGCTTCGTCATGGACCTGTTCCTCAGATTCATCGCTGCCGCGTTCCTCCCCTGCCGATGCCCACCACATGAAACCGCTGTACGCCAAGGCTGCCCAAGTGGTGGACTCGACAATTTTGTCCGTTTCATCGTCGCCGAGTAGGGTGCGGCAGTTGGCATTGCCCTCTGCAGACGTATTCGGTCGGGAATGGGGCTGTGAGAGGCGGATGTCGGATGCTTCGGGAGCTGACGCCTCAGTGGTCTCGGAACGAGGACTGTGGCAATTCTGGGTTTGTTGGCTCGCAGCAGCGACTGACGAGGCCGCCGCGAGTCTCGCAAGGCCGATATTGAGGGACCGAAATCGACGGAGATCACGCTGAGTTGCTTTGACAGGTACCCCTTTGGGACACTCTATCGTTGGCCAGACACGCTCTTTTGCGCTGGATGAGTATGGCGGCGACATTGTGATGAGCATGTCCCAAAGATTCTCCTTCACAGCTAGGATACTATCAGTAGTGCAAGCTACCCAACCTGATGAAGTCTCATCTGCAACGGCGCTATCATTGTCATCTTCATCAAGGCAGGCTTGTTGCTTCATGGTAGCTTGGTGTTCGAGCAGATATGCAATGTCGTGAACACCAATGTTGAAGAGAGGTCGCAGCCGTTGCACCGAGGCCGCAGGGTCGACAACTTCGCAAACAGAGAGGGGTATATTGGATAACACAGAGATATCGTAGACTGATCAGGTATTAGAACTGGTGGGACTCCAAGTGTACGAAAAATCTCACCAAAGTTGCAAGACTCATACACCGGTGCATGTGTAGAAATCAAGATGCGCTTGCGAAGAAGGGCAGCACGATGAATAGGGAATATGAGAGGACCGAAGGTATCTAGCAACGCAGTGAGGCTCCATGCCGGATGGTATGGCGACAGCCTGTGGCCGGGGGGAATCAACGCCGCACCGTCGGAAGCTGAACGGTTCCTAGTATGCCGAGCACTCTGGGAGCGGCCCGACTTGAAGCTCAGAGCTGGTGAAGACACTGGGGTTTCAGTCAAGGGCTTCAGCGGTTGTGGAACCGACGTTTCCTGTGCACCGTTCTGATCCCAGTATTTCTCGAGAAGCTGGAGCTGCTTGCCGTCGGCTGCTAACGCACTTCAAGACACCTACATTAGCCGGAGCCAATCGTTCGGGGCAGAGAGAGCGTCACACACCTTGCCATTTCTTTCAGGGCCGGTGCATGGCGCCATGCCCGGCCTAGGCGTCCATAGCTCAGAGGAACCAAGACTCCAACAGCAATCATGCGCGCGTGGCGCATCGCCTCCTCTTCGGTCCTTTCGTTCACAAAGGCGCTCAAGCCAGCGTGGCCGACATCATGAACGAAATATACGAGGTCTTCGGTTACCGTATGCAGACCTGACGGCAGGCTTTTGTACTCGACTATCCCCTCAAGATCGAGGCCTGATACGGCGCGTTTCCAAGCAATGGTGTAACCGGCTTTGACGTCAAAGTCAATCAAGAAGAGCGCCGAGATAGGCGGAAGGTCAGGGAGTGTGGTTGGAGGTGCCGGGAGCCGCACAGAAAGGGCCGGTTGGCCTCGCCGCATGGCAGCCATGGTAAGGACGGACGGAAGTTTCGAAGTTGGACCGTTGCAAAGGAGGGCTATCGCCCGGTGACCATGATGGATGGCCCCGAGGTCTGTGGATGGACACAATGGAATCTGACGGCGCGCCGTCTTGGTCACGCGAAGGCGGTCAGCAGCAATCGCGCGTCAGCAAGCCAACTGTCAGTTGGCACTCGGTGTTCAGTCCTGGCGTGCAAAGCGGTGGGAGTCGGAGATCGTTGTCGACTTGAGAGCAACATCTGAAGCCGGCTGAGTATTTCACTCCTCAAACTGTCCAAGACAAACTCGCAACGCTGCGCCACGAGCGCCAAGAGGAGAGATGACGGACGCCCTGAACGCTTGGGCTTTCACGTGATGATATACCGATACAGCATTGGCAGTGCCAAAGCTGAAATGCGTGCACGAGATGCCCTTTTCCAAATAATATCTTATTGCTTGTATCCGGGTATAGTCCACAGATAAAAAACCAGGTCGCTGGGCACGGCAGCAGAAAAGGGATAGTATCGAAATGTTAATGCTCCGCGCGGGACAAGCGAACCCTTTGCATCAGAAGGATCACCGGTTTCTGACCCAGGATCAGCAAAGGAGATACGGCGACCAGCCTGCAGCCATTGATCATCCCGTCAGTCAAATAGACAACATTGATTTGGTCAGTTTGCGCACACAGGACAGTACCTGCGTCCCCCCTCCAAGACCAGGTGGGGTTTGAGGGTCGCCCAGTTGACATGTGTATGCCCCACACAGCTCGGGATTTGGTTGCGCCCCACACAACGCAGCACTCGGGTGACCTTGGCCCAACTTTTTTTCTGCCGTCATTCAACATTTCTGGTGTTCCGGCTGGGGACCACGCTGCAAAGCATGCCTGCAATGTTGCAGCTTTTCTCTCGCTAAGACCAGCATCTTTACCTCTGTGACGGGGCTACGGAGCGCGTTGCGTGTGTCGTGCACGCCAGTTTTTGACGCCTGCGAATCTTGACTTGGGGATCCCTTCCTCGCTTCACCTCAACATCTCGCTGGGTCGATCTCTTAGCGTCACCGCAAGTCCCCTCCCCAGCGAAAACCCGAAACTCCTCCGCCCAGCCGCTGACAGGACGATATTAAAGGTCCCGGCTGTCGAGTTAGCCTACGACGCGCATCATTCAGACCCTCGGTTCTCGTCCCCTCCTCCAACATGGCCGGCGTCGTCTACTACACTACATACTTCTTCACCGGCTACGCCGCCCTGACTCTCGCCTTCTACATGCTATCAGTTGCTGTACCCAAGGCGGGCTTCGTAGCCCGGGTGCTGGCTTCCTATATATCGCTTGTTGTCAGCGCGCTTTTCGGTGTTTTTATATCAATTCTGCTGCGGATCGTTGGCGATGTCCAAGTCGCACAGTGGGCGACGGCCCGATGCTTCAAGCACGTTATGGCCCTGACAACAGGCATCACATTTGAGATTGACGACCCCAAGGGCCACCTCAACAATGTCCGGCCCGCCGTCTTCATCAGTAACCACCAGACAGAGCTTGACGTACTCATGCTGGGCGCTGCTTTCCCCAAGCACTGCAGTATGACGGCCAAGTCGTCGCTGAAGAAAACGCCATTTCTTGGTTGGTTTATGACGCTTAGCGGCGCTATCTTCATAAACCGGACCAACAGCGCAGATGCTCGTCAAGCCATGTCCGGCGCGGCAAACGAAATGCGGACGAAGCGCCAGAGCGTTTACATCTTCCCTGAGGGCACGAGAAGCTACAGCAAGGATCCCGAACTCCTCCCTTTCAAGAAGGGCGCCTTTCATCTTGCTGTCCAAGCACAGGTTCCCATCGTTCCTGTTGTTGTTGCCAACTACAGCCACATTCTCTGGATCAAGGGGCTAGTCTTCAAATCTGGGAGCATCCCCATCAAGGGTGAGAGATTTTTAGGCAAATATCAAAATCTCTACTAATATCCAAATAGTTCTTGACCCTATCCCGACGACGGGCCTTACCGCCGCCGATGTTGAGGAACTTACAAGAAAGACCCGTGATGTTTTTCTAGAGGAGCTGATTGCGCTGACTGCGAAGGCAAGAAGGAAGCCTGCAGCAGTTCCTGCGCAGACAAACGGTGACTCTAAAGTACCCACGAAGGTTGCTGCCTGAAGGCCATGGGCGACCTGAAAGAAACTCTGAGACTCCCCTGCTTGGGAAGCTACTGTGATGAACATGAGCTTGATGACCATGAGGCACACCAGGGGGAAGCAACGACAAGCGGCACGCCGCGAGACATGATGAGAATAGAGTTGAGGGTTATGAGCAGGAGGGGGATGATAGGGTCTTGAGCCAGGCGTATTTAAGGGCGTTGATACCATTTACAGAACGGCTTTGAACCAAAACAAGGTTAAAATTAGGTCCTGCCACATCGTTCTAGTAGACTCGACGGTAGACTTTGTAGATTTACCATGTGTTGCATTCAGCCGAAGCGCGATCAAATTCCCATATTCAAAACATCTAATTTGGCCTTTTACGTTCATTTCCGCTTGTTCACAATGTAACTCCTGAAAGATTGGGCCCGTGACTTGACCAGTATTGAGTTGGGGCTCTTCCTGTATCCGAACAACCAAGCAGTTGTTTGCAAGGGGTTAAGATGGAGAACATATTTAGGCCTTGGGCTTGAAATTGGTAGCGTTAAAACTTGAAGTCCAGCCCGTGAATTTTACTCGTCGAGTCGTTGAAATTTCTTCATTGAGCCCTTGCCATCTCCTTTGTCAGGCCCTCGATAATCGGGGAAATGCGCCGGGGGGTTGGCCCTTGGGCCGTGAAGAGGAGTTCTTACGATTACGATAGATTTTTCTTCTCTCACTCTCCTCAAAGTGGTGAGTCGTGGCTTGACAATAGAGAGCCCTACGTGGTAGGTACAGGGATTATCTATGTTGCCCAAGTCTCCAGGTTCTGAAGCACACAGGCGCCCTCGCCTCTTGACACGAGCTTTCCAATCCTGTAAACCTTCTCTCCTTCAGCCTCGAGGCAGGCTACAACGCCATCGGCTCCCTCAAGGCTCACTGCCATCACCATCCCTATACCGTTGTTGAATGTCCGCGCCATCTCGGATGGGACTACCGATTGCCTCAGCCAACGGAAAACAGGCGGTACCTCCCAGGTTGTCACATCGACCTCAGCAGCCAGATGCATAGGCAACATCCGTGGTACGTTCTCGGTGAGGCCGCCACCCGTGATGTGGGCCAAGCCCTTCACTGCCACTCCCTCGCTGGCCAGGACTTTGAGTAGCGGCTTCACATAGATCCTTGTTGGGGTGAGGAGACTCTCTCCAACCGTGCTGTTGTTATCCCATGGTGCAACGTCGGTGTACTGAAGGCCCCTCTTGTCCACAACTTTCCGGACAAGCGAGAACCCGTTGGAGTGGACGCCAGATGAGGCGAGGCCGATCAAGACGTCACCCTCGACCATAGCATCTTTCCTCGGAAGTCGCTGCTCGCTTTTCATGACACCGATGGCCGCACCAGCAGCATCATAATCATCCCCAGTGTAGAGATCTGGCATCTCAGCGGTCTCTCCTCCGACCAGGGCGCAACCGGCCTCAATACAGCCCTTAGCGACGCCCTCGATGAAGGAAGCAGCGACAGAAACGCTGAGCTTGCTGCATCCATAGTAATCGAGAAACATCAGCGGCTCTGCCCCCTGTACAACCAGGTCGTTGACGTTCATGGCGACGAGGTCGATACCAACAGTGTCGTGCTTGCTCATCTTTTGGGCAATGATCAGTTTCGTACCAACGCCGTCGATTGCCCCTACCAGGATTGGGGCGCCGGGATAACCAGCTGGAGAAAGGTCAACTTCACCTCCGAAGCCTCCAATTTCAGCATCAGCGCCTGCACGTTGGGTAGTCGCAACCGCCGCCTTGATTCGATCAACAAGTTCGTTGCCGGCGTCGATGCTAACGCCAGATTGGGCATATGTTAGCTTTCCCGAGGCTCCCTTTTGGCGAAAAGCGCGATGCGCGATGTCCTTGCGATAATACATGCCATCGAACTGAATCAACTTCACGCCCTCGTACGCTTTGTCAACAGCAGCTCTTAGCGACTCGCCAGTGGCGTTGGCCGCAATAACCCGACCCCCCGATGTTAGCAACTGGTTATCAGAGAGCTTAGTTCCGGCATGGAAAATGGTGATTCCGTCGGTCCCAGACGCAACTTGCATTGGAATGTTCTTGGGATATGGGTTGGGATAACCAGGGGCTGCCACGACGACAGTGGTGCTGAATCCTGGCCGGACCTTGACGGGAAGATGATCGAGGTAAGGGAGTCCATGACCCGCCGGCGCCGCACAAGCCCACATGATCTGGGCGAGATCAGATTCGAGAAGAGGGAGGACGGTTTGAGTCTCCGGATCTCCGAATCGAACATTGTATTCCAGGGTCTTAGGGCCATCCGCGGTGATCATAAGGCCGGTAAAGAGACAACCGCGCATGGGAAATCCGTCCTTGCGCATTCCTTCGATAGTAGGCTGCAGAATCTCGCGCTCGATGCGTGCGATCAGCTCGGGCGTGGCGATGGTCGTGGGAGCATAGCAACCCATACCGCCCGTGTTGAGTCCAGTATCACCTTCGCCAATGCGTTTGTGATCTTGGGCGGGCGGAAGAGACTTGATGGTGTTTCCATCGCAGAAGGACAGAATACTCAGCTCATCACCCTCCAGAAACTCCTCAATCACCACCTCATCACCAGCCGACCCAAACTGCTTTTCCAGCATAATTTCCTTGAGCGCCTGGTGGGCTTCTGCCTTGGTCTGGGGGATAATTACACCCTTGCCGGCGGCGAGACCCGTGGCCTTGATGACGACATTGTGGGAGATGGTATCGAGGTACTGCCGGGCTTTCTCGTAATCGGAGAAGTTCTCGTAGGCGGCGGTGGGGATGTTGTGCTTCTTCATGAAATCTTTGGAGAAGGTCTTGCTGCCCTCAAGGCGCGCAGCCTCCTTGGAGGGGCCGAAGCAGGCAATTCTAGCCTCGCGGAAGAAACCTTCAACGCCATCGACCAGTGGAGCTTCCGGGCCCGGAACGACGAGGTTGAGCTTTTCCTTCTTCGCGAAGTCGACAAGCGCAGGGTAATCGTCGGCGGAGACAGTGGTGTTGTTGGTGACCTTCGACAGCCCCGCAGTGCCGCCGTTACCAGGCACGACAATAATGGTTTCGACGTATGGCGATTGGCTAAGCTTCCAGGCCAGCGCGTGCTCGCGGCCGCCGTTGCCAATGAGGAGGATGCGGAGCGAGAACATTCTATACGCTTGCGCAACGCAGGGGTCAAAAGACTGTCATCATTTGCTTCGTTGTCTCCATTTGTGCTCATGACCCCTCCATCACCAAAAAAAAAGTTTTGCCCCTCCCCCGCAATCTATGGATGAAAGCTGTTGATTGGCCAATTCTAGGCTATCAGCGATACAATCCGGTGTTTTGCGGCTAGTGAAGAGGAACCCCGCCAGAGAACAGAATTCGGACGGCTCAACGAGGAGATTTGGTGGCCTGACGTGAAAGTTCAAGGTTTTTGCTGGACACCTCGCCAGCAGCCCTCAGCTATTTGAATATAGCAAAAACATCTGCAAATTAGCCCAGACTGAAAATCTTTCAGGGGTTGGCTTGTACCTATGATGTGCCTGGCTTCGGTTGGGTGCTCAACTACCGCGCCCTCCGCCTTCCTCATGAGAATCTCCCCGTGCGAATTCTCGTGATCTTCATCTTCGTCGACGGTAACACAAAATCCAAGTAATATTCTGAGCTCCCTAGTCTCGACATTCAATGCCACGTGCTCGTTGTTCCACGCGGGACGCCACACATCCACAGCAGAGCGGACGAAATGATGGTTGATTCAAATTTCCGGACCTGCGTTGGCGAGATTCTTGCCTTGTGGCAGGGCAACAACAGTTCTTACACTAGGAAGCTAAACTCCCCGGCTTTCTTGCTGGCTGCTTTTTTCGGAATCGGATGTGGCTCAGTTACACATCGCTCATTGTCCCGACCTGGCTCCGATGGAATCCTTCGCCAAGTGAGGCGCATGTGCCGCTTTTCCAAAGCTTAAGCAGACCAAAGTAATCAAACGGGTTTGCATCCACCAGGATTCGTATCCGCCCGAGCCAAGCTGCAAAAGGACTCGACAGCAAAAAGAGAAGGAATTCGGAATCTCGATGAGAGCCTTCATGCCCTACAGAACACACTAGCGAATTAAGCTGACGAGAGCCGCCCAGAGCCGCGCTCCAACCTGCCATGTTCGGTCTTGGCGGCGAAGGAAGCTTGCTCAGGGCGTGCTCGGTCGGGTTGAGCATCCAACGATCGTCGTCGAATTTTGCATCATTCCCCCAATTCAGGTTTTCCCCGCTCTGTGGCGACTGCAGATGCAGGCCAGCACGGCTGGCACCTGAGTGAGCTGTGAAGGAGCGACGGGGTCCCTTCGAGCAATGGAAACTGCGGTGTGGAAGTGTGCGCAGGGCTCTGTCAGCTCTGAAAGGCTCCCTCTTGGCACTTCTGCCAGCTCAGAATCATGAACTATCGAAATGCAACGACGCCAAGATTGTGCTGCTGGGTGATTCTCGTGGCTGCAGGGCTTGCGGGTGGGATTGTGAACAGCGGTGCCACGGTGACAGCCGGACAAGGCGCCGGAAAGAAAACGGCTCAATCATCAGGCCCGCGAAAATGACAGTGCGGGTCTGTTTGGCCTGGCCTGCACCCGCCCGCTCGCCCATAACATCCATCCCGGACTCTTTTGGCACCCTCATCGATTCGGTACCATCGAGTCGCCGTCCTCACGGCCAGGCAACACAGTGTCAGTCAATGCCAAATTTCCGGGGCCCCGGATACTAGGATGTTGGCACATTCAACAATGGAAGTCCCAGCAACTCGACAAGTCCACTCGGAGATGGGCGGAAACATTTGGAAGACTGTGAGACACAAGCTCCTATTCTGTTGACAGGAAACGCCCCCAAGCTGCAAGACTCAGGCTCTGAGGAAACTCCGGATCACACCGACTCTCTCCTAGACCCAGGATTGGTCATCCATGGAGTGATCCCCGCTCAATGTTTGCTGACGACACACGGCGTCGACCTCTCCCAGAAGACGCCACCTGCACGGCGGATTCCACGGTCAATAGTGCTGTCTGCAGGAAGCTCACATCAGGCCCACCTGCCAACCTCTCGTCCAGCTCGATAAACTTGGCCGCAGACACGGCCGTGTGGTGGTTGGGCCAGCCTAGGTTGTGAGCTGCAAGTTCGATGCACTCTCCGCCGGGTTAAGAGGTGCTCGAGCCGGCCTTGAACACCCCCGCGGCCCTGGAGAGCTGGAAGCCGGATCGGGACGCCAAGCTCTTCCTTGCTCTTCCCCTCACTCTGTCCCCCTGCGAGCCTGCCCGCAGACCCGAGGAGTGTAAAAAACAAGCAGGCTGAAGCTGGAAGCCTGCCACACTGTTACACTGCAGACGGTTGTTGCGGCATGTTATGGAAGACTACGACGGTTCGATGACGCGTGAAGCTCGCCGTTGCTCGAAAGATGCGCGATAATTGCAACAGTAACGAGATCCTCGCGAGCCTCTCGACTAGGCGTGAAGCACAGTGTGATGGGCGCTCCATTACGTCCGTTCCATGGCATGCTGGGGATGCAGCATGGGCGACCCCGCGCCAGCTGTGCTCGATGTGCAGATTCGTGCAGGTTTGCAGCCCCAAACACGAGCTTTGGGAACTTGTGTCTTGAAGATGATTCGCGCAGCTGCGGAGGTCGACCCGAGTCGGCCAATAGACCGGCCGACCAACAACAACACCAGCCCGGTCAGCAGCAGGTCGACCAAGCCCAGATCGCGCCAATTCGCCAACCTCTCTCCACATGCCGCCTATCTAGTTAGGTCGCTGTCTTCCGTCAGCTCCACAGAAGCCATGACTGCATGCGACTGACCAATGGCCCAGATGAGCGAGCAGAGAGCAAGGCGACCGGTCAGGCAGCTGGCTGTGTGCTTCCATTTCGGGAGCTTCATTTTCCATCTGCCATCAGCATGTCGGATGGCGGAAATGGAAGTGCGACAACAAGCCAGGGAGCCAGGGCTAGGGTGTCGGTGTCAGAAGCATAGCCAACCCGCCCGCCCGGCAGACCCTCGCTGGAAGTGTAATAGTGTAGGGCAGTGTGCCCCCGCCATTGTTCAGCCGCGAGCGATGTCATTGCTTGGATGTGGATTTTGGGGACGGATCCTGCCAGCGAAGACCCAGGCGAGCGAGCCAGGCCTGGCTTCCTGTGTGCCCGATTTAGCGCAAATCGCGGGTGCAGGGGGTGCTGCTGTCATCGAGGAGCTCTTGGCAGCAGAGCTTGGTTTTTTTTCCCTGAACATTGTGGATTGGGGCTAGTGCGGGCAAGGGACGAGGTGTGTAGAGGTGCTGCAAGTTGTCACCTGTTTCCTCAACACCAGGAAGCAAGTCCTGGGCGTGAACGAACAGCATGCGGGCCTCGAGCCGTGCGGGCGACCACCAAGTGGAGACCATGCGAGAATCCCTTCTCGATGGGGTAGGCCATGGTCGACGTAGAAGGCACCCGATTCGGCCCCGAATGCAGGTCCTCTACTGCATTCTGTCGAGCAACTTCGTATCACCGCCGACCATGAGCGCCGAGCTCTGCCCAACCTTACGGAACTTCCATTCGCAGATCTCACCATCGAACCACCCCTGCAAGTCGTCCCTAGCTCTCTTCCAGGATGTCCCGCCACATCCTCCGCCAGTGTCAGTGCCAACAATGGCCCACCTCGTGGACCACGGACCTGGCATGCAACCGAAATGGTTTCTCACTCATTGTCGGACGACATCATCGTCCCTGCCGGGCAGCAGCGGGGCTCATGTCCGACTCTGCAGTATAAACACTTGCCATCCGGCTTCTCTCTATCCATCTTGTTTCCTCACTCTCCAGCCCTCTCAAGCACACATTTCTTCTCATCTCTCATCTCTCTCCTCTCTCAAGCCTTATCTCCTTTGAGCTTCCGAGTAACTCGTTCGCTAAGGTTACTTGCCACTCTCGCTCTCCTCACACACAACTGTCTGTCGCTTAGCGTCTGCACATCGTCAAGATGAAGGCTGCTCTCTCGCTCCTCGCCCTCTCCGCCTCGGCCTTTGCCGCAATCGACCCCCGCGGCGGTGACTACAACAAGGGTGGCGACTACTGCAAGCCCACCACCGTCTACGTCGACAAGCCCACCACCAAGTATGAGACCAAGTATGAGACCAAGTACGAGACCAAGTACGTCGACAAGCCGTACACCAAGTACGAGACCAAGTACGAGACCAAGTACGAGACCAAGTACGTCGACAAGCCGTACACCAAGTATGAGACCAAGTATGTCGACAAGCCGACGACGTGAGTATCCCCTTTCTTGATCTCGAGCTCTCCCGTGTCCTAACGCAGTGCAGCGTCTATGACTACAAGTACAAGACCGAGTACGTGACCAAGCCCACCACGGTCGTCGACTACAAGTACAAGACCGAGTACAAGACCGAGTACAAGCCTACCACGGTCGTCGACTACAAGTACAAGACCGAATATGTCACCAAGCCGACCACTGTTGTCGACTACAAGTACAAGACCGAGTACAAGACGGAGTACAAGCCCACCACTGTCTACAAGACTGACTACAAGACCACCACGTGAGTTGAGCCCGCCTTGCAGTGATGGTGATGAGTTGAAGACTAACAGCCTCGCAGCGTCGTCGACTACAAGTACAAGACCGACTACAAGACTGAGTACAAGACCGACTACAAGTACAAGACCGAGTATAAGACCGACTACAAGCCCACCACTGTCTACGACGTCAAGTACAAGACGGTCACCGAGGAGTGCAAGAAGCAGCCCTACACCGACAAGCCCTACACCGACAAGCCCTACAGCTCTGACAAGCCCCACACCGACAAGTACACTCCCACCTCGGCCCACTACTCCTCCCGCGATGCTCCCTCGGCCACCAAGGCTCCCGTCACCAGCCCAGTTGTCACTGCCGGTGCGGGCAAGATGGCTCCGGGCTTCGCTCTCGTTGCCGGTGTTGTCGGCGCCGTCGCTCTTCTCTAGGTTCATCTGCTGAGTGCTCCTGGACCTTTTCTTTTTCTTACCCACGGATCGGGATAATGTCTTGGAGATACGACTTCATGACACTCATTTAGACTCTTTGCATACATCGGTACATGTTTTTTTTGGGGGTTTGCATTTTCGGGGATGAATAGGGGGAAATGGGAACCGGTTTTTGGGTTTTGTTTTTGTTTTTGGCTTATCGATTTCGCGCGCTGCTTAAAATACCACGCCACGACGGCAAAGACGAATGGGGTGATTGGAGGATCCTAATGAGGGCCTGGGGTACTCTGACAACGGAGTCTAAACTCTATTGCTTAAAAGATAATCTTCGTTGTAGATATAATATAACCGGTTCGGTTATTGGTTACTTGTTGGCCCACTGCGCTTCTGTGCTTTGCTCTTCTCTTGAAGGTGCTGGGCAAATGACTCGGATCATCGGCACTTCCCATGATCACCTGGCACGTGCTTGACCTTGTGCACCACTGCACCACTGCGCCGTTCATCCAAGACACGACATTTGAGTTCTGACGGACGTTGATGATGTTTTTTTCTTTCTCCGAAACGTTTCTTACCAGTTGGCGGTCTATCAAGGACCAAGCTCAGATTTCCTTTTTTTTTT
>Ga0247765_1000628_pt1 | contig 25510 bp, 17 predicted proteins | sample UWRJL106311C6_FD_179949 | JGI IMG/M metagenome (GOLD analysis project Ga0247765, IMG submission 179949) | Plant litter microbial communities from Arlington Agricultural Research Station in Wisconsin, United States - UWRJ-L106-311C-6 | ecosystem: Environmental > Terrestrial > Plant litter >...
CCGGCGGCGGTACTTCACGCAGTAGCGGACGATCCGCAGGTTCTCCTCGAAGTCGAGCTCGAACACCCGCAGGGGGTCCTTGACGTAGGTCGCCGGAGTGGCGATGGCGACCAGCGGCAGGATCACATCGCACTTCTTGACGTGATATTCGATCCACTCCTTGTTGATCGTGATGTCCCCCTCCAGGAAATGGAACTGGGGGTGGCCGAGAGAATGTTCGAGCTTCGAGGCGGAAAGATCCATCCCGTAGACGTGCCAGTCGGTCGTGGTGATGATGCGATGCGTCAACGCGTTGCCGATGAAGCCGTTGACGCCGAGGATGAGGACTTTCATGGAACCTCCGTCAGAAGCCCGAGACGCTCGCCGGGCGCGATCCCGGCCGCCAGCGTCAGGGAGCAGGCGGGCAGCTCCGGCTGCCCGTCGAGCTGCAAAGTGATGAGACGCACGGATCCCTCCCCCGCCGCCACCGTGATGCCGTCACGGTCGACGGCGGTCACCGTTCCCGGCGCGGCTTCCGCTTGAAGCAGAAGATGATCATCGATCGGAAGCGCCCACCAGACCAGCAGCTTCGCGCCGCGCAGGGTGGTGAAGGCGCCGGGATAGGGGTGGGTGACGCCGCGCACCAGATCGTAGATCCGGCCGGCGGGCCAACTCCAGTCGATGCGCCCGTCGGCCGGCTTGCGCCCGCCGCGATAGGAACCTTTCGACAGATCCATCGGGACCGGCTTCGCCGTGCCCGCCGCCAGCGCCGGCAGCGCGCGGTCGAGCAGCCTCCCGGCCGCCGTCTCCAATTTGCCGTAGAGAGTAAAGGCGGTGTCGGCCAGTTCGATCGCCACCCGCTCCTGATCGACGAGATCGCCGGCGTCCGGCTTCGCCACCATGTAATGGAGGCTCACTCCGGTCTCGCTCTCCCCCTCGACCAGCACCCAGTTGACCGGCGCCCGGCCGCGGTAGCGCGGCAGCAGGGAGCCGTGGAGGTTGAGCGCGCCGCGCGGAGCGATCTCCAGCACCGCGGCCGGGATCATGTACCGGTAATAGAAAGAGAACAGGAAATCCGGCGAGTACGAAGCGATCAGCTCGCGGAACGCCGGGCTCTTGGGATCTTCAAGATAGTGCACCGGAACGCCGCGCGCCTCGGCGCGGGCGGCGAGCGAATCCCACCAGACCTCCTCGCGCGGATCGTCGCGATGGGTGAGCACGGCGGCTACCTCGAAGCCGTGGCGGATCAGCGCCTCGAAACCGAGGCACCCCATGGTGTGATAGCCGAGGACGACCGCTCTCAACGGGTGATCTCCCCGCCACGGATCACCTGCCGGATCACGTAGCGCGGCCGGTCGCGAACCTGCTGATAGATCCGCCCCACGTACTCGCCCAGCAGGCCGATGGCGAAGAGCTGCCCGCCGAGGAAGAAGAAGACCAGGGCGAACAGGGTGAAGACGCCGGAGACCGCCCACTCGTGGCCATAGATCAGCCGGCCGGCGATCAGCACCAGGGCGACGAGAAAGGCGACGATCGCCATCGCCACCCCGACGCCCATGGTGACCCGCAGCGGCAGCACCGAAAAGCTCGTCATCAGGTCGAACTGCAGGCGGAAGAGCTTCCAGATGCTGTACTTGCTCTCGCCGTGCAGACGCTCGCTGTGGGCGACCGGAATCTCGGTCACCCGGCCGGCGAACAGGTCGGCGAGCACCGGGATGAAAGTCGAGACCTCATTTGATGAGGCAAGCAGCTTGACCACCGGCTGCCGATACGCCCGCAGCATGCAGCCGTAATCCGTGAGCTGAACACCCGTGGCCACGGCGGTCATCCGGTTGACGATCTTCGACGCCGCGCGGCGCAACAGGGTGTCCTGGCGGTGGACGCGGATCGAGCCCACGACGTCGAACCCTTCCTCGATCTTGGCCACCAGCTTGGGGATCTCCTCCGGCGGGTTCTGGAGGTCGGCGTCGAGGGTGACCACCACCTCGCCGCGGCTGACCTCGAACCCCGCGAAGACGGCGGCGTGCTGGCCGTAGTTGCGGTTGAAGTCGACCACCACCAGGTGCGGATCGAGCGCCGCGGCCTCGCGCAGCAGCGGCAGGGAGCGGTCGCGGCTGCCGTCGTTGACCAGCACGATCTCATAGGGGCGCCCTAGCGGCACCAGCGTGGCGGTCAAGCGGTCGAGGAGCTCCGGCAGGTTCGCCTCCTCGTTGTAGACGGGAACCACCACCGAGAGGTACGGATCGGCCATGCGTCAACCCCTGGCGTGCGCCAGCACGTCCTTGACCGCGTCCACCACGTAGCGGACGTCGTCCTCGGTCATGTCCGGGAACAGGGGGAGCGAGCAGATGCGGTCCGAGACCCACTCGGATTTCGGCAGCGTCCCGGCCACCCCCGGATACTTGTCCCGATAGTACGGCTGCGTGTGAACGGCCCGGAAGTGCAGGCCGGTGCCGACGTTGCGGGCGCGCAGGGCAGCCATGAAGGCGTCACGCGAGAGGCCCGCCGCGTCGAGGACCTTGATCACGTAGAGATGCCAGGTGTGGAAATGATCGTAGGCGGGCACGCCGGGCCGGCCGATCTCCGGCACCTCGGCGAACAGCTCGTGGTAGAGGGCAGCCAGCTCGATCCGCCGGGCGTTGAACTCGTCGACCGAGGCGAGCTGGTGGATGCCGAGCGCCGCCTGGATGTCCATGAAGTTGTATTTAAAGCCGGGCAGCACGATCTCGACCTGCGGCGTCCCCCCCTCGGCGTAGCGGTTCCAGGCCTGCTTCTCCAGGCCGTGGAAACGCAGCGCGCGCAGCTTCTTCGCCAGCTCGGCGTCGGTTAGGGTCAGCATCCCCCCCTCGCCGGTGGTCATGTTCTTGATCGGATGGAAGGAGAAGGCGGCCAGTCTGTCGAACAGGCCGACGTGCTTCCCCTTGTAGAGCGTCCCCACCCCGTGGGCCGCGTCCTCGAAGATCCAGAGCGAGTGCCGGCGTGAAATTTCAAGCAGCGGATCCATGTCGCATGGAGCGCCGCCGAAGTGGACGGGAATGATCCCCACCGTCCGATCGGTCACGGCGGCGGCCACGGCCTCGGGATCGACCTGCAGGGTCTCGGGGTCGATCTCCACGAACACCGACTTTCCCCCCAGCGCCTCGACCATGTTGGCGGTGGCGGCCCAGGTCATGGGCGGGATGATCACCTCGTCCCCGGGCTTCAGGCCCAGGGCGATCAGGCCGATGTGGAGCCCGGCGGTGGCCGAGGAGAGCGCGAGCGCCTCGGGGGCGCCGGTGTAGGCGGCGAAATCCTTCTCGAAGCGCTCGGTCTTGGGGCCGGTGGTGAGCCAGCCCGAGCGCAGGGTGTCGACGACCTCGTCGATCTCCACCTGCCGGATGGTCGGCCGGGAGAACGGCAGGAAGGTGTCGCGCTTCACGAACGGCTCAGCCATCGATCGATCTCCGATTGACCATCAGTAGATATCTCTCCGTCTCCTCCAGGACCGTCCCCGGAGCGAGCCCCTCCCCGATCATGCGCTGGAGATCCCTCTTCTCGAGGACCAGATAGACGGTCCTGCCGGAGCTCCAGACCGGCCGGAACTGCTCCGCGCTGGGAAAGCGCCGGGCCCGTTCCTCCGGCGCCAGCCGGCTGATGCCGAACTCCAGCTCCCCCTGGAACGAGACGACGCCCACGAGCCGCCGCAGGTAGACCGGGAGCGCCTGAGGATAGCAGTGGTAGGCGTAGACCTGATCCCCCGGCGCCAGCCGGGGGGCGAGAACGCGGGCTATCCGCGCCGCGCTGCGGTTGGCGGCCACCCGCGGCCCGGCCGACCAGAGGCAGCCCACGACCAGCGCCGAAGCCGCCGCCAGAGCCATTACGCTCGCGGACCGCGCCGCGCCGTGCCGCCACCACCAGACCACCGCGAGCAGGGCGGCGGCCAGCGCCGGCAGGGCGAAGGCGAAGAGGACAGGGGCGAAATCCGGCGACAGGCGCGGCATCCCGCCGAGGGAGGCCCAGAGCAGGACAGCGGACAGGGCCGTGATCGCCAGCGCGCCCGCCACGCCGCCCCCCCGCACCCAGGCGCGCAACCGGCTCTCCTCGATCGCCAGCGCGATCAGCACCGCGATCGGCGGGAAGGCGGACAGGATGTAAGGCGCCAGCTTCGACTGCGAGGCGGAGAAGAAGAGCAGCACGAATCCCCCCCAGCAGGCCAGGAAGATCAGGCCGGGGCGGTCCCGCAGCCGTCCCGTGCCCCGGAACAGCCGGCCCGCGGCGGGCAGCAATCCCGCCCAGGGGAGCATGCCCAGCACCAGGACCGCGGCGAAGTACCAGAACGGCTCCTGGCGGTTTGCCTCCGGCGTCGTGTAGCGCAGCCAGTGCTCGTGGACGAAGTAGTACCAGAGGAATTCCGGATTGCGCCGGGCCGCCAGCACGTGCCAGGGCACCGCCACCAGCAGGAACAGCCCGATCCCGGTCACCCAGGGCACCCGCCACAGCAGCCGCCAGCGCCGGGCGAACAGGAGGAAGAAGAAGATCACTGCTCCCGGGATCACGAAGCCGATCAGCCCCTTGGAGAGGGTGGCGAGAGCGGCGGCGAGGAACATCCCATGCCAGAGCAGCCGCTCGCCGCGATCCCGGCTCGCCCGGTCCTGCGCCAGCCAGAAGCAGGTCAGGGTGGCGCACAGGAAGAAGGTCAGCGTCATGTCGATGATGTTGGCGCGGGAGAGCGCCACCCACATCGGCGAGCTGCCGAGGACCACCGCCGCCCCCAGCGCCACCCGCCGGCCGCCGTTATCCCCGATCGACCCCCCGATCGACCCGCCGATCGAAAGGCCGAGCAGCCAGGCGAGCCCCACCCCCGCCAGGCCGAAGAAGGCGCTCGCCAGCCGGCAGGCGGCCGCGGGATCGTTCAGGACCGAGAGAGCCGCGGCGTTCAGCCAGTAGTAGAGAGGCGGCTTCTCGAGATAGAGGACGCCGTTGAGGCGAGGCGTCACCAGCTCGTGCCGGGCGAGCATCTCGCGCGGGATCTCCGCGTAGCGCCCCTCGTCCGGCTCCAGCAGGGGATACGCCCCCAGGCCGCCGAAAAAGAGCAGCAGGGCGCAGGCGGCGAGCGCCAGGCGCGAAAGGGTGCCGCGGGGAGCCGGTTCGGACATAGGGACCGAAGGATACAGCCTCGCAGGCTCCAGTCCGAAAACACCCGTCCACGGCGTTCGTGCCCGCGGGGGAGTCCTGTCCTTCGAATCCTCACCCTCGGTCCCTCTCCACGAAGTGGAGAGGGAGGCCGTGCTGCCAGAGGAAGGAGATATTGGGAGGGTGGGTTCCTCCCCCGTTCCGGGAAAGGAAAAAAGCTCCAGCATCCTCTTTCCTTGCCTCCGCGGGCCCTCCCTCTCCCCCCGGGAGAGGGACTGAGGGTGAGGCCTCGAAGCGCAATCCGCCCCGACCACCAACACCTCCTGTAGCCCCCCCAACCCAAAGCCTCTGCTACAATTCACGTCCTCTCGGGACGTCTTAAATCTCGCAGAGCGGGCGGTGCGGTGTGTACATCCTTTCCTTTTCTTGCCGGGAATCCCAATCAGTTTCGGGCCAGGCCTCGCCCAGAGTCCCAGGCCCAGGAGGTTCTGCCATGTCTGATCCCGTCTTCCGATCCAGCCGGTCGCGCGTGGGCACTATCCTGCTCGCCCTGGCCTTCCTCTCCCTGATCCCGGCCGCAGCCCTGGCGAATACGCCGGCGCCGCAGTTCGTGACCGTCGCCGGCGATCTGCAGTCCGAGCTCGGCTGTTCCAGCGACTGGATGCCGGACTGCGCCGCCACCCACCTGGCCTTCGATCCGGTGGACGACGTCTGGCAGGGGACCTTCGACGTCCCGGCCGGCGGCTATCAGTACAAGGCCGCCCTCAACAACTCCTGGACCGAGAACTACGGCGACCACGCCCAGAACAACGGCGGCAACATCTCCCTCAACCTCGCCGCCGCCGCCAGCGTCAAGTTCTACTACTCGCACCAGACCCACTGGATCACCAGCAACAGGAACGCGGTGATCGCCGTCGCGCCCGGCAGCTACCAGCACTTCCTCGGCTGCGCCGGGGACTGGCAGCCCGACTGCCTGCGCTCCTGGCTCCAGGACCCGGACGGCGACGGCATCTACACCTTCACCACCCGCGCGATCCCGGCCGGCAGCTACGAGACCAAGGTCGCGATCAACGAGAGCTGGGACGAGAACTACGGCGCCGGCGGCGCCTCGAACGGCGCCAACATCCCGTTCACCGTCGCCTCCGACTGCGCCGAGACCGTGTTCAGCTACAACGCGGCGACCCACGTGCTCACCATCGCCGCCGGCTCCGGCGGCGGCGCGGCCCAGCCGGCGAGCGTCACCATCCCCGGCAGCTTCCAGTCCGAGCTCGGCTGCCCCGACGACTGGCAGCCCGGCTGCGCCAACACCCACCTGGCCTACGACTCGACCGACGGCGTCTGGCAGGGGACCTTCAACCTCCCGGCCGGCAGCTACGAGTACAAGGCGGCCCTCAACGACTCGTGGGACGTCAACTACGGCGCCAACGCGCAGCCAGGGGGCGGCAACCTCAGCCTCACGCTCGCCTCGCCGTCGGCGGTCAAGTTCTATTACGATGACGCGACGCACTGGGTGACCAGCAACCGGAACGCCGTGATCGCCACGGCGCCCGGCAGCTACCAGCACTTCCTGGGCTGTTCAGGGGACTGGCAGCCGGATTGCCTGCGCTCCTGGCTCCAGGATCCGGACGGCGACGGGGTCTACACCTTCTCGACCACCGCGATCCCGCCCGGCAACTACGAGACGAAGGTCGCCATCAATGAAAGCTGGGACGAGAACTACGGCGCCAACGGCGCTCCCAACGGCGCCAACATCTCCTTCTCGGTGCCGCAGGCCTGCGTCGAGATCTTCTTCTCCTACAACTCCACCACCCACGTGCTGACCGTGGGCGCCAACGGAGCCCCGAAGGGGAACATCGGCCGGGCTCAAGGCTACTGGGTCACGGCGGACACCATCGCCTGGAACCCGGGCGCCGTATCGTCCTCCTGGAACGTCTCACTCCACTACGACGCCAACGGCGGTCTCGCCCTCGATCCCGCCGGCGTGACCGGCGGCACGGCGATCCCGCTGACCTACGACCCCGCCGGCCTCTCCGCCGCGGTCCGCGAGAAGTTCCCGCACATCGCCGGCTACTCGGCGTTCCACGTCCCGGCGAGCCGTCTCGCCGAGGTGCGCGAGGCCCTCAAGGGGCAGATCGCGGTCGACGCCAAGGACGGCGGCGGCAACCTCGTCGATGCCACCGGCCTCCAGATCCAGGGCGTGCTCGACGACCTCTACACCTACAACGGCCCGCTGGGCGCCACCTTCGCCGCCGGCAATGGAAGTCGAACGCCCACCCTGCGGGTCTGGGCGCCGACCGCCCGCGCCGTCAAGCTCCACCTGTTCGACGATTCCAACCCGGCCACCGCCTCGACCGTCGTCGCCATGACGGCCGATCCGGCGACCGGCGTCTGGAGCGCCACCGGGAACGCCGGCTGGTACGGCAAGTACTACCGCTACGAGGTGGACGTCTACGTCCGCACTACCGGTCAGGTCGAGACCAACCTGGTCACCGATCCCTACTCCGTGAGCCTGTCGCGCAACAGCCAGCGCAGCCAGATCGTCGACCTCGCCGATCCGGCGTACAAGCCGGCCGGCTGGGACGGTCTGGTCAAGCCGCGGCTCGACGCACCCGAGGACATCGTCCTCTACGAGCTCCACGTCCGCGACTTCAGCGCCAACGACGCCAGCGTGCCCGCCAATCTCCAGGGGACCTTCAAGGCGTTCACCCTCCCCTTCTCGCTCGGCATGCTCCACCTGCGCTCCCTGTCGCTGGCGGGGCTCACCCACGTCCACCTGCTGCCGTCCTTCGACATCACCTCGATCAACGAGGACAAATCGCAGTGGCAGCAGCCGGCCGGCGATCTTTCGAGCTTCCCGCCCGACTCCCAGGAGCAGCAGGCGCGCGTGCGGGCGGTGGCGGACGCCGACCCCTTCAACTGGGGCTACGACCCCTGGCACTACACCGTGCCCGAGGGGAGCTACTCCACCAATCCGGACGGGCCGACCCGCATCCTCGAGTTCCGCCAGATGGTCAAGGGCCTGAGCGACAGCGGCCTGCGCGTGGTGATGGACATCGTCTACAACCACACCAGCGCCGCCGGGCAGAACGACAAGTCGGTGCTCGACCGCATCGTGCCCGGCTACTACCACCGGCTCAACAGCGACGGCAACATCGAGACCAGCTCCTGCTGCCAGAACACCGCCTCCGAGTTCAACATGATGGAGAAGCTCCTCATCGACTCGGTGGCGACCTGGGCCAAGCAGTACAAGGTGGACGGTTTCCGCTTCGACCTGATGGGTCACCACATGAAGCGGAACATCCTCAAGCTGCGCGCGACCCTCGATGCCCTGACTCTGGCCAATGACGGGGTGGACGGCCGGAAGATCTACCTCTACGGCGAGGGTTGGAACTTTGGCGAGGTGGCCAACAACGCCCGTGGGGTCAACGCCATCCAGGCCAACATGGCCGGCACCGGCGTCGGCACCTTCAGCGACCGTCTCCGTGACGGCGTGCGCGGCGGCGGCCCGTTCAGCGGCCTCCAGGAGCAGGGCTTCCTGACCGGCCTCTACACCGATCCGAACGCCACCAACCAGGGCTCCTCCTCCGACCAGCTCGGCAAGCTGCTGCTGGAGACCGACTGGGTGAAGACCGGCCTCGCCGGGGCGCTCGCCGACTACCAGCTCGTGGACCGCAACGGCAACCTGGTGGCGGCCCGCCAGATCGACTACAACGGCCAGCCGGCCGGCTACACCGCCGATCCGCAGGAGGTCATCAGCTACATCGAGGCCCACGACAACGACACCCTGTGGGACGCCATCCAGGCCAAGGCCGCCCCGGCGGACAGCCTGTCCGACCGTGTGCGCATGCAGAATCTGGGGATGAGCCTCCTCGGCTTCGGCCAGGGGATCCCCTTCTACCACGCGGGCGTCGAGCTGCTGCGCTCCAAGTCGATGGACCGCAACAGCTACAACTCCGGCGACTGGTTCAACAAGCTCGACTTCACCTACGGCTCCAACAACTGGGGCGTCGGCCTGCCGCCGGCGCCGGACAACCAGTCGAGCTGGCCGATCCAGGGTCCGCTGCTGGCGAACCCCGCGCTGAAGGCGGGCCGGCCGCAGATCCTCGCCGCCTACGCCCACTTCCTCGAGACCGTGGCGATTCGCAAGAGCACGCCGCTCTTCCGTCTCCGCACCGCGGCGGACGTCGAGAGCCGCCTGCGCTTCTACAACACCGGTCCGAGCCAGATCCCCGGTGTCATCGTGATGAGCGTCGCGGACGACAACGGCGGCGTCGACCGCGCCCACAAGCGCGTGGTGGTGGTCTTCAACGCCGCGAACCAGACCAAAAACTTCAACACCCCCGAGCTCCAGGGAGTCCCCCTGACCCTCCACCCCCTCCAGAAGATCTCGGCCGACGCCACCGAGCGCGCCGCGAGCTTCAACAGCAGTCTCGGAGCCTTCTCGATCCCCGGCCGCACCGCCTCGGTCTTTTGGGCCAACCGCCCCGCCGCCGAGCAAATCCAGCTCCTGATCCAGGACGTCGACGGCCTCGTCACCTCTGGGGCGCTGAGCAGTGGAAGGGCCAACGCCCTCCAGGCGAAGCTCCAGGCGGCTTTGCAGCAGGCGCAGGCCGGGCATGCGACGCCGGCGGTCAATCAGCTTCAGGCGTTCTTGAATCAGGTCGGGGTCTACGCGGACCAGGGTTTCCTGACCCTGGACGCCGCCCAAGCACTGACGGCGAATGCGTTGCTGGCGATGGGTGGGTTGCAGTCGTAGGTCGAGCAGGGAACTCGCGTTTCACCAGCCGCCGTCTCCCGGAAGGGGGGGCGGCGGTTTTGTTTAGCGCTCCAAGTGCATGTTATCCTGAACCTAAAAAGGCCGTAAGTGAACTACCATTCGGATATCGTCGAGCTATCACTAAGAGTTAAGGACGCCTCGCGGGACTGGTAATCGCGATGTAACACGATCAGGACGGAAAAGGATGCCAATGCTGCTGACCACTAAGGTCCGGCTTAACCGCTACGGTCGCCGGATACGATCGCATCGATACACCGTTGGCTTCTCCGTATTAGCAGCCTCGATTGTTACACTAAGCCGCTGGCCACAGCTCCTTCTTATCTTTATAGTTCCAGGAGAACTTCTTACTCTATTTTTAACGAACGGTCTCGGGATGATTGCACAACTTGCCCTAGTGGCCCGCAAAACATTGGAAATATTCCTCGCAGTAGCCACTTACATGCTCATCCCTTATGCCGCATTGGCTCTGGCGGAAGGGCGAAAAATTCCACTCCTTTATCTGCGCCGCTTTGGCCTTCCCAGTTCACATAGAATGATGACAAACGTCATCGAATCCGGATTGAGCCGCAGGTACCGAGTGCTAACTCTCGATGACAATGATTTTGGCGCCCCGGAGGTTCCACCGTTCGAACGTCGCCTGACATGGCTCGGCTTTCCGGTAGCGAGCTTTTCCGCAGTGGTCGTTTCCTTAAGCGTGTTTTCTTTGTACCGCAACGGCACTGACACTCTTGCCGGCGCCCTTGGATTTGGTTTAACATTTGGATTTTTTATAGCACGCTATTATGGAGAGTTCACAAACGGCCTGATATGGTGGACCATATTTATTACGGCAGTACTAATTATTCATCGTCGTCGCGTTAAGATGAATGCGGCTCCAAAGGTACGAAACTCAGCCGACTTGAATGCGCTCTCAGAGTTGGTAAGTAAACTCGGCGGCTGGCTTCGTGCGCCAGCTTTTATGGCCCCCCAGGCTACTATTGCGACTGTATCCGAGCCGCTTTGGAGAGAGACTGTCATGAGACTTCAGGCGCTTATGCCCGTTATCGTAACGGATGTATCGGTACCTGCCCCGAGCCTTCTCTGGGAAATTGAACAACTTTCGAAACGAAACTATTGCTCCACCATTTTTGTAGGCCAAGAGGAACTAGTTCAGCACTGGATGACCGGCAGCTCTTGCACTGAAGCAGACTTGCGGCTGAGACAGTTGTTAAATGGTCAAACAATTTTGATATACAGCGAACAGGGTAGAGGCTCCTCTCGCACATTCAGAAACAATTTACTAGCGGCACTTGACAACATCGCAGGCTTGGTCGCCATGGAGGAGCAATCGCGACGCTTAAATTTTTCGCAATTATATCCCAAGCGTAAAGTCTTCTGGCGCAGGGCAACCGCTAACCGCAGAGCATTGCGCAACTTGGCACAGAAGATTTGGAAGCCTGTACTGACCTATTATTTCATATTTATGGCTTCTGCATATGCAACGCTTGTATTTCGCACTTTAATCGTCAGAATTTTACAGTACCTCTAGGCGATAGTAGGGAAACAGGTGAGGTGCCACCTCCTGGATATAGAAGACTCTCAAGCCACGTCATTATCCACCTCCTCTGACCGACGCTCGCCATATGAAGGCCCTCCAGACTTCGCCTAGGCCGTCGCGGTTTCTTCCTCCAAGTTGAATTGGACTCGCCAACCGACAAAATTGTGCAACCCGCAGTCGGTCATATCAGCTTTTGACGACAGTTTAAGGCTGGAGAGCGTGCGGACGGAACCGCAAAAGGCGCGGTCCCGCCGCTCACCGCACAGGCAGCGCCCATCCCATACGAATGCCAAGCCGTTTCGCGAACAGCGGCGACAGCGGCGACAAAGAACCGGCATTCGGCCAGCGATCAAATTCGCGCCTCCTGTGAAATCCACCAGAGTTTGTCGGCCTTTTCTTGCCAAGTGCGTTGCACGACTGGATTCCGTTCGCCATCGCTACCCTCCTTCACCGCAAGAACTTTGCGGCTGTGCCGTACCTTGATGATGTAAGCCCTATGCGGTCAGGACTAGGTGCCACGTCAGTAGATAAAACCTCATTCTCCCGAGGGCTACGTGCTACGTCAGAGGACAAAACCTCATTCTCCAACTCCCCTAAGTGCCACGACCCTGGAGAAGGCCAGGATTCTCACGATCCTGGCGGTCGTTGCTCAAAGCACGGCCAGGATCGCCTCAATCCTGGCTAGGCGAGGCACGATCCTGGGCAGGATGGCCGCGTCCTGGCCGTGCCGTGCCGTACCAATCGCATGGCACCTCTTCCAGAGCGCCCCAAGTTGGGTTGAGCGGGGCCGTTGGTCTCGGGGTGATCAGGAATTGGGGAAAGCGACGGCGCCGAGGTGTGGTCCAGGGCTTCGGAGATGGCGCAGAGCAGGCAGCTCTTCGGCTCAGCCTACAGAGCTTGGCGTCTCGATTAAGCTGTAGAACAGGGCGGCGACTTCGCAGCCGCGGCGCGACCGGGAACCGGAGTGATTCTTGCGGTCGACCACCAATCGATGGCGAGGACTGCCTCCTGCTTGGCATCACTGCTGACACCTACTTCCATCTTAAATAAAAACTGCTGTATGATGCTGTACTGCGGACCGCAGACATGGCCTCCTTTGGCCAAGCTAGTGTTCCCGCATCGCGACTCTTAGCTTTATGCAGACTCGCGCAATTGGCTACACAGTGGAAATCCTGAGGAGACTCGTGCAATGAAGAAAGAGGATGCTCCCAATAAGATAATACTTGGCTGGCGCGTAAATCGTGGCCTTGACCCAGATTACTGGCTCCGACCAGGAGCAACGCTAGGAAACCACAGTGATTCATCTCTGATCAGCGTTCCCGCAGGTGCCACCGGAAACCACACAGCGATAGTTGCGCAGTCAGGATCTGGAAAGAGCTTTCTACTAGGTCGCCTTATAGAAGAACTTGCCACTAAAACTAAGGCGCGGCTCTTAATATTAGACCCAAACGGGGACTTCCTTCAAATTGAAGAGATTGCATCGGATGCACTCTGGGACACAGCAGGATATCATCCAAACAAAAGAAAAGGCTTTCTACCCACAGAACCGAGAGAAGAATTTAAAGATGCGTGGGACCAGATCACGGCAAAAGTCAGGTCCGCGTCACGCGCAGAAACTATACCTGTAACGCCCTTTGACCTACCATGGTCATCTCTCTCCCCTGACTTCCTAAACGCAGACCTAAACCCAATTCTTGCCAGCGAAGTGCACCACTGCCACAGATTTGTGCAGGCCGTAACAGAGCTTTCCGTAGGGAAAGTCCTGACAGGCCATAAATCTATAGGCGTGCTGGAAGAAGCAGAACAATTACTGGATCGCCTACGACGAATGCCTAATGACACCGATTTTACAGTCCAACGCGACAGCCTTGCTCGACAATATAGCACCGACGCTTTAGTAAGCCATCGCGTGCGACTTCGGCTGACATCATCAGCCGAGAGCTTCAAGCGATTGTTCCCAGATCAGCCCGCCGAGCAGCTTAAAACCCAATTCCTGGAGACAATTCACAAAAGCATTGAGGAAGAACACATACAGAGAGCCCTTGAGACTTTAATCAGGCTTCCCAAATATATCTCGGAAGAAGCGGGAAGAATATACTTTGGGCGAGCTCGACGCTACGAAGAAAGTGGAATATTTACAGCTCGCTTGGAGTATGAGACAGAAGAGACAGTAGTCGCAGAACTCGCTAGGCTTGAAGTTGTAGATCTCTCTTCAATCGTGGACCCAGAGATGAGGCGCTTGGCGGTAAGTTCTCTGATAGCGACTGAATTTGAACGTCTCCGCTCAGCTCGGCAGGCAGCTATCTCTGGAGGAACAGAGCAAGATCTTCGCTCACCAACTTTTCTCATAGTTGACGAAGCTCACAACTTAATACCTGCAGGCGAGGTGGACAAAGCTCGCGCAGCACTTCGCGAGCAGTTCAGGGCCGTTGCTGCCGAAGGAAGAAAATACGGGTTCTTCCTAATTTTGGTGAGCCAACGACCAGACAAGCTTGATAGCTTAGTGGTTTCGGAATGCGAGAACCGAATTATTATGAAAATAGGATCTCAGGCAGTACTTGAAACAACTCGTCAGATGCTAGGGCTTGATGACGTATCCCATAAGCTGCTTGAGAAGACTTTGGAGTTCGAGACAGGAAGAGGCTTACTCTACGGAGGGTGGGCCGAAGAAGGCCCAACCCTCTTCTATTGCGCCGCTCGTCGAACGAAAGAAGGCGGACGGAATCTTAGACCTGAGCACTGGGCACAGCCTTACGACCCTAAACAGGCCAGAATTGAGCGTGAAGATGACTAAAGAAAACTCATTGGCTGGCAGCGGTATCGAAAAGGCGAATGAGACCTGCATCCTTAGCCAAACCCCTCAGAACCTCATAGTACTCACCGCCAGGAACGGAGCTTCCATTTTCCCAGCGAGCAACCGTGCTTGGATGTGGTCCCCCTTTATGAGGCATTCTCTTGCGAACTAAGTCGGCAAATTGAACCTGAGTGAGGCTCATCGTTTCTCTAAGCTTCCTTATACGGTCTCTCATAGGCTCTGCCAAGTTATCCCTCCTAGCTACAAAAAGCACGATTGCGCACTCTAGCATAGGCACTTCTGCCTACGCAAGTACGCCTAGTTATGACACCGTGAAGAGTGCCTGTAGGCCCTTGGGATATACCTTAGAGGGTAAAACTATACCTTCACGCTAAGGTCGGCGGGATTAATCCCCCTTACGGCAAATACCTTAGCATAAATTGTGCCCAGATCCAACTGGGGAGCGAAGGAAGGGTGAGGAGTATAACTCAATAATATAGAATAATATTGATAACAGCGCCGTGGTGTCGCTGGACTCGAGAGACTAGGTTCCACGTCCATGGGATAAACCCTCATTTCTCTTTCCTCCCCCAAGTGCCACGTCCCTGGAGAAAATCGCTCCTCGTCGAGGGGCTTTTCGCCTTGTCAAGTCCCCAGGAAGCAGCCTTGGAGATGAGAAGAAGCCTCTCGCGACGGCAATTCACGACATCAATTTCCTGAAATTCACGCCAAATCGGCCTCCTGGATACACCTTCTCCTCCCCCCAGCCGGTGAAGGTCGAGCTTGCCAGATAGCCGATCAGGATCTGCCGCGGCGGTCGTGTTCTACCTGCCGACGAACGGCAACGCCGGCGGGAAGCTCCCGAGGGGAAAGCGCGGGGCGGGGTCTCCCTTCTGGAGCTTCTCGGCGGCCGTGCGGTAGGCGGCCACAAACCAGGAGAAGCCCTCGTAGAAGTAGTGGCGCATCGCCTTGCTCGCGGCGTGGAAGAGCGGAGCGGGCGATTTCTTCAGCCGCTTGGTCCTGGGCCAGGATCGCCGCGACTCCAAGCGGCTCGGCTCCTGTCCGCTTCCTGGCCGCGGAGGCGTCCTCCTCGATCTCGTCGGCCAGTTGGCGACGCGTTGCCGGTAGGCTTCCGGGGAGAGGTTCTTCCAGCAGGGGAGGGGCGAGAAGGTCACGGTCTCGGGGGTGGCGTAGCGGAGACGGTCGACGGTCTCCCCCTTGCGGCGGGCGAGGTACTCCTGAGTGCGGTCGAACCAGGTGCCGGCGAGGGGCTCGCCATCCGCGAGTTGCCGGACGGACTGGAGACCGGGCCACTCCCGGAGTTGGGCGACAAGATTCTCTTTGACCCCGTGGCTGAGAACGTATCGGAACCGGGCGACCTGCACGTCCTCTTCGTTGCTGATCAGGATCGCCTGGTAACGCCGGTCCCAGATCTTGCCCGTCCAGCCGGTGAGCCGGCTGACCTCCCGCGCCAGGTTCGAGTTGAAATACCCGACGAATCGCGCGAGCCGTTTGGCGCTCTCCGCCCGCGCGATCATATGGTAGTGGTTCGACAACAGGCTGAACGCCATGATCTCGACCGGATAGAGCCGCTGGGCCCTGCCGAGGACCCCGGCGGCGATGTCGTTGAGCTCCGGGCTCGGCCGGAGCAGCAGGCGTCCTTGCAAGGTCCGGCAGGTGACCTCGACCAGGGCGCCCTCCTCGGGAAGGTAGCGAAGTTTTCGTCCCATACCTCTAATAAGACGTAAAATCTCGCCCCTTCTGACAAACCCTTTGTTGTTCGTAACTTACAGAGGCATTTTGCGAGTGGGCAGGAGAGAGTCCAGGCCAGGGTACGACGGACTGCCGCAGTTGGAGGCAGACTGTCGTACCGATACGACGGACCGTCGTAGCCGGAGGCAGACCGCCGTACCGGCGGGACTACGTGCCATGTCCGTGGATAAGTCCGAACCAGGGAAGCGAGGAGCGGGCTTGCGAGTCGGGCCGCACCTCGAGAGCCTCGCTCCTTCGATCTGCCCTCTAGAGGACGGCCTACACTCTCTCGACGAAGAGCGAATCCTTCTTGATCGGCGATGTGGGATTGGCGACCAGAAACTGACCGCGCGAGGCTGAGAAGAGGACACCCGCGGTTTCGCGCAGGCCCTCCTCGTCGAGGTCGGTCCCCAGGCCGCGAATCTCGACCGGCGGCCCGGAGAGACCACTGTCCACGGCCCCTGTCCGCTCGACCGGCTTGATGACCATGCCTCCAAAGTACTCGCGCTGCGTGTTGATCGATCCAGTGAAGATATCCCGCAGATACGTGAGGGCCTCTTGGCTCCCGAGGAGGAGCTCTTTGAGGACCAGATCATGAATATTGGCGCGGTGCTTCGCCAGATACTTCTTCGCGGAGGGCGAAAGATTGGCCGCCATGTTGTTGAAGGAGGCTCGCGACAGAACCGGAGTGTAGTTCTTAGAGCTTCCACCACCTTTCACGCGATCGGTCTTGGAGCGTTCGATCGCCTGCACGTGAGTGGCCGCAAGATAGACGTAGGACGTGATCTGTCGCCCATGGACCGGGTCTGGAAAGAACTCCTCCTCGCTCTGAAAATCCTCCCAGGTTCTGTCAAGATACTTGTCGAGCGCCGCCATGACCCCCTGGACGTCCTTGTGGGTCTTGACTCCCGGGTATTCGCCGAGCGATTTCCCCATCAACCATTCGGCCGCCCGCGGGACCGCGTCGAGGGTGAGGCCGACCGTGAAGTGGGCATACGCGGTGTTGGGCTCTTTCGTGCGCGGCGTTGCGGTGGGGACGTTGATGACGTAATCCTTGTACTCATCCCGAACGGGGAGACGCAGGCCTTTCGCCAAGGCCCCCAGAGTCGTGGGATCCTTGTACCCCTTGGTCAAATTATAGAGAATGGCGCGGAAAAGCTCCACGGCCTCGATCGTTTTCATGAACCTGTCCAGGCCGTCGGGTGCGTGCTCGTCGAACGGATGGGTTACCAGTTCGAGAATCGTAGGGCTGTAGGTGACCTCTTTCAGCTCCCCCTTGACCTCGGCGATCCCCTTCATCTGGCCGGCCACCGCGCTTTTGTCCCCCTCGATCTTGTAGTAGTCGTTCTCGACGTAGGACATCTTGGTCGCGACGTTCTCCCTGTTCTCAGTAAGGAAGACGACGGGGATCTCGAGCTCCATACCCATTTTGCGCTGGAGCACCCCGGACTGCGGAGCGGACTGTGGGGCCGCTGTCCGCTGTACCGCGTTCCCCGCCGTGGTTCTGGCGGCAGGACGAAGGGACGGCGCGGCCGGAGCCGGGGCGGCGCTCAGGGCCGCCTTGACGTGCGGTGCCGGAGCGGCCTGAACCGCCGCTGGCCGCCTTTGCACCACCGCCTGGGATGCGGCCTGTACATGGGCCGCGGGTGTCCGCGGAGCTTTCCCGGCAGCTTTCGCCTGCACCGCCGCCCGGACGTGAGGCGCCGGGGGCTGGACCCGTCTGGGCTCCAGGGGCGCCTGGGCCCGGGGGGCGACGCCGCTCGCCGGGATCTTCCTCTGGATCGACCCAACGGCCGCTTGAACGTGGGGAGCCGCGGGCCTCGCCGGAAGCGGTCGCGGAGCGGCCTGAACAGGGGGAGCGCCAGGGCGTGCCCCTCCTGCTTGCTTGGCCTGCACCGCCGCCGTGGCAGATTGGACGTGAGGCGCCGGAGGCCGCACTTGGCAATGCCCAGGGGAGGCCTGGAGAGGACCGCGGAGGCCCGGAGCTCCGGAAGGGGGCATCACTCGGGGAAATCGAGGCAGCATCGGATTCGCCTTAAAGGTCTAGACAGGGAAGACTCTAAGGCGCAACCCTCCTGAGGTCAACTTTTTATCCTTGCGGCGGGCGAGGTACTCCTGGGTGCGGTCGACCGGGTGCCGGCGAGGGTCTAGCTGCCGAGACTACGTGCCACGTCAGCGGATAACCGCGGAGGCCGCCGAGCGCGACGAGGTCACGGCGGGGATGGTGCGCGAGCTGGCCGCCCGGTTGGAGACCGCCCGGATAAGACGTAAAATCTCGCCCTTCTGAAAAACCCTTTGTTGCCATAGGTTTACAGAGGCATTTTTGCCGCTACTGGCGGGCAGGCTAGCTGCTCGAGGGGTCCATCGTGCCCTCTTGGCCAGGATTCTCACGATCCTGGCGGTCGTTGCTCAAAGTACCGCCAGGATCGCTTCGATCCTAGCTAGGAGAGGCACGATCCTGAGCAGGATGGCCGCGATCCTGGCCAGGATATGGTCGATCCTAGGCAGGAGGCGGTCCCTCCTAGCCAGGATTCTCAGGATCCTGGCGGTCGTTGCTCAAAGTACCGCCAGGATCGCCTCGATCCTAACTAGGAGAGGCACGATCCTGGGCAGGATGGCCGCGATCCTGGCCAGGAGACGGTCGATCCTAGGCAGGAGGCGGTCCCTCCCCGCCAGGATTCTCACAATCCTGGCGGTTGTTGCTCAAAGTACAGCCAGGATCGCCTCAATCCTGGCTAGGCGAGGCACGATCCTGGGCAGGATGGCCGCGATCCTGGCCACGCCACTGCCTCTCCCTTGCGTAACCCCGGAGCGATCAGCATTCGTCGTTGCAGTCCCAATACCGCCCGAGGAAGGTGTTGTTATAGGGGCCGCCATAGTAGTTGTAGCAGGTGCAGCTCAGATTGTTGAAGCAGGCGTCGGTACAGGCCGTGGTGGACCCGGCGGTCGGACAAGAGGTGCCCTCCAGGGCGTAGCAGCGCGGCACAGGCTCGCGGAACTTCCCCACGAACAGAGGGATCGCCTCCTGGGTCTGCTGTTCGAGTGTCGTCGCGGGAGCGGGAGCGGCCTTGCAGATCTCGGCGGCCGACGCCGGAACCGCGGCGAGGAGTGCGAAGGCGATCACGAGCGCGAAGTTCTTCATTCGATGTCTCCCACTGAGGTTGAGGAGAGCCGCGGGTGACTCGTTCCGACCAGCGGCGGAAGGAGCACCGGCTCCTCTCCTACAACTGTAAGTGCAATCACGGGGGAGCGGCGAGCCGCCGGCGGGTCTGGACTGAGATGCGCCTGGGGGAGGGAACGGGAAGGAAGAGGTGCGGAAGAGGTGACACTCTACTCGTCACAGAAGAGTCTTGATGAGGCGTATTTCTCGAGACTTTTCTATGTCGGGCAGGGTGACACCTCTTCTGGCGCTCCTACTTGGTGCAGCGATATCCGACAGAACAGGCGTCGGAGGCCTCGGCGCACGGATAGACGGTGCAGGTCGCGGAGCAGGGGCTTCCGCAGGTCCTCGCGGAGATACCTCCAACCACCGCCTGGATCGTGCTTTCCTCTAGGGCATGGAGAGTCTCACGGGTGAGAGTCAGCTTCTTCAAGCTCTTCTTCATGTACCTTTCCCCCTTTTGGGTCGATGAAGCGCGAGCTTATATCATGCGCTTCGCCACACGGAAGCTTCCATTGCTCCACGGTAAGCTTCCGGCAACCGATGGAAGCTCCCAGAGACTAGGTGCCCGTCTGCGTCCGGAGCCTCGCCGTACCACCTGGAACGGATAGGCGGCGACGGCGAACCCTTTGCCGTCATCCCGCGTCCCTTCGATCCCCAATCGACAGGAGCCGGGGCGGAGCATGCGGGAGGGAAGGAGGAGGACCAGCGTGTCACGGCTGTCCGGCCGCAGGCCGCGAGCCTGCCAGACCTCCTTGCCGTCCCCGGTGCGCAGAGAGGCCCTGTAGGAGGGGTAGTCGATCGTCGCGAGCTCCAGGGTGAGGATGACCGGCCCGCTCGCGGCGGAGAGCGGGATGCGGTTCACCGGCTCCCTGCCCTCCTGCTCGCCGCCGCGCACCGCGGCGAGCAGGAAGATGGGGACGTTCACCCGCGGGGGAGCTCCGGAAGCTGGTCGTAGTACTGGCAGGCTCCGCGTGAACCTCATCGATCGCCGTGAATCGAGATGGACCCGGGCGGGGGCTGCCCCCGGGCGTCTCTCTCCCTTCACACCACAATGCCGAACGACTCGCGGAGAAGGGCCGCGCGCTCCTCTTCGCTCTCCAGGATCCTCTCGTGCCGCTCGTTGCCGCGGGTGATGATCAGTCTCATTCCGCTCAGGGTGACGCGCCCTTCCGGCGTGGCCAGGGAGCAGAGCGTCCGCTGGGTGAAGTGCGATTCCGGCGAGGTCTGGTGGTAGCGGCACATCCCGGCGTAGTCCGCATATTCGTATGGTTGCAGGGTGAAGCGGTACTGCGGCTGCCAGGGCTCTTCGGGGCCGTCCCGCTTCAGGAGGAGGAGAAAATCACCGCTCTCGTCGATCCGGAACGCTCGCCGGCCCTCCGGCTGCTCTCCCCTTTCGTCCAGCCGTAGCGGATCGCGGAACGAATCCCCGAAACCGACGTCGGCGAGCCAGCGCTCCTCGAGAGTGACCCGGAGCGCCATGTGATCGAACTCCGGGCTGAACGTGCCGTCCGCCCTCGCCACGCCGGCCGAGAGCATGGCGACCTGAAATCCCAAGGCGCGCAGCAGGGCCGCGAACAGCCCGTTGAGCTCGTAGCAGAAGCCCCCGCGCCGCCGTCCCACCACCTTGTCGAACAGGGAGTCGTCGTCGAGGACGATCGGCTGGCGGGCGTGGATGCTGAGGTTCTCAAAGGGGATCGTCTGGAGGTGGGCCACCTGCAGCGCCCGCAAGGTCTCGGCCGTGACGGTGAGCGGGCCACGGTAGCCGATCCGGTCGAGGTAGGCTTGAATATCCATGCCAGAGTCTAACTGGAACGGGAACCTTGCCGTTTTCTGGCTTCCCGAGCCCTCATCCTCCTCCCGCCACCGTCTGGATCGTGCTGCCAGGGCCCATTAATACTGCGAATTTAAGAAATTGTCTCGCTTCCCGCGCCAGAGGCACCAGAGACTTATGTAGAACGCGGAGCGGCCTGTGCCGCAAGGAGACACCATGATCGGAAGCCGAGTTTCGTTTCGCCATTCCTTCCTTTTTCTTCTCGTCGCGCTCCTGCCGCTGAAACCAGCGACGGCCCAAACCTGCGACGCGCAAGCCAATACGGCGCCGGGCACCCGGCCGTCCTATGCCTGGCAGGACCATTTCACCTCTCTCACCCGGCTCGGCAATCACTGGATGCCGAATTTTGGCGACGGGGATTCCCTCACCAACCCGTTCTGGCTCGACCAGGGGACGGCCTTTCCCTACGGCTCCGCCGGCTTCCAGGAAACCTGGTACATTCCGAGCACGAATCTCTCCAATACCGCGCCGCTCTATCGTCTCTACAGCTCCACGAACCTGGACCACATGGACTGGACCGCGGCGGTGAGCGGCTACACGACCGAGCTCACGCACGGCTATCCCTGGACGTCGCAGGTGCCGGGCACGCTGCCGATCAGCCGTTATCTCAAGAGCAGCATCTTCGATCACAGGACCTGGCTCAACAGCCAGGTGCCCACCGGCTACGCGTCCGACGCCATCCTGAGCACGGCGAACGGTCTGCCGCGCTACGGATACGAGCGGTACGGCAACCTGCTCGATCAGTGCACGGTGATCAATACCGGCAACTCGATCGGCACCAAGCTCCAGAATACCAAGCTGCGCGTCGGGTTCAACCCGATCTGGGGCAACGCGATCAGCGAGATCACCCAACTGTCGACCGGCAAGCAGGTCGTCTCGCACTCGATCGGCGACATGGTGCAGTCGGTGCTCTGGTACGGCGGCCCGGACGCTCAGCACCAGCTCAACCCGACGCAATCGGGCGGCGCCGACTGCTGGGATTATGGCGCGACGCGGCGGTGGGCCGGCAGCCCGGTGATCTCCCAGGCGGTCTCCGGCACGAACCCCAAGATCTTCACCACCACCGTGCGCCCGCTCAACTTCTGCCACGACGACTTCCAGGGCAACGATGTGTGGAGCCCGCTCGCCTGGAAGGGCCTCTTCCGGCTGACCACGACGCTCGGCTGCAAGCTGAGCGGCACGCTCTATGAAGACGTGATCCAGATCCAGCACGAGGCCCAGAAGGACTCGACCGCGACCTTCACCGACAACCCGATCAACATGAACAATACCGCATGGCTGATCCCCAATGCCTTCGGCGACTGCCGGAGCAGCAACGTCAAGTTCGACATCGTCGACCTGACGAACGGCAGCATCGTCTCGACCTACTTTCCCGGTTGCAATGCCGCGACGGTCGCGCTGTCCAACCCGACCAACAAGGGCTTGCGGATCAGCAGCGCCGACGGCACGTTCGCTCTCGGCTTCGCGCGCATCGGAACGGCCACCCAGCTCGACTTCGTGTTCACCTGCAACTTCGGCTGCGGTCTCGACACCCAGAAGATCATCATCAACTATCACAATTTCCATACCATCACGTCGACCGCCTGGGAAAAGGAGACCGTCAACTACGCCATCGGCACCCCGGCCGAGGTGCTGACCCGCATGCAGCAGATCTATTCAGATACCGGCGGCGACTGCTTGAACTGAGAGTTTCCGCAAGGTTGGCTGCGGATCGGGACAGGCGATCGACGGAGTACGAGACTGAGGAAGGCCATGCACGCCGGGGCGTCCATGGCGCTTCCACAAGAAGATTACGCCGCTCGCCTGCGCAGCACGGCCAGGCCGGACAGGACCAAGAGGCCGGTCAGAAGGATCATGGCCCACCCGGAGAGCGTGGGAATCGCGACGGAGAGCGGCAGGCCGGGGCCGCCACTGCAGATGGTGACGTTGCTGTTGTCCAGCGTCACGGCGCCATTGCGCGCCAGAGCCCTTCCGCTCACGCTCGCGCCGGTGTTCAGAGTGATGCTCTGGAGCGCGACGATGTTTCCCAACAGCGCGGAGCCCGTGCCCAGGGTCGCGGAGCTGCCGACCTGCCAGAACACTCCGCAATTGGAGCCACTATTGATCAGGAGAACAGACGAGGCGCTCGCGGTCGTCAGCGAGCTCCCGATCTTGAAAATGAAGACGGCATTGGGATTGCCTTGCGCGTCGAGAGTGAGCGTTCCCGTCAATTGGGCCGAGCTCGAAAAACAGTAGACGCCCGGCGTCAGGGTCTTCCCTCCCAGATCCTGCCCGGTCAAGTCGGTGTCGCAGGCCGTGTTCACCAGATTGTTGTACACGGTGGTGAGGTCGTTCTGAGCCTGGGCCGCGGCCGCGTCGGCGGCGTGAATGGTTCCTCCGACCACGATTCCAGGAGGAAAACCGGTGACCGCGCTGCCCGGACTGACGCCCAGATTGCCCGTGACGACCGTCGGGGTATCGGTATTGGTCACCGTCGAGCCCCCCAGCACCGAGAACGAGCTCAGTTGAGCCACTGCTTTGGAAGGGCCGCAGAGGAGCGCGGCGAATCCCAGGACGAAGATGGTCAGGTATTTGTGATTCATTCTGGAGCTTCCCTTTCCAAGGTTGATGCGGTGATGGTGGGCCCGCGGGGATCACTGCCTGGTGATCGTGAACTTGCCGAAGCTCACTCCGAGCTCCACGCCCGTCCCCTTGCCGGCCAGGGCCAGGGAGACCTCTCCCTTGGTGAGGGCCTGCGCCTCGGAAGACTTGACGGCGCCTGCGGCGGCGGTCGCGCTGGCGTAGGTGCCGAACAGTTCCCGGATATCGGAGACTTCGGAGAATTTCCCGTTGCCTTCCCGAACCTCGGACCTGCCGGCGGTCAGGCCGCCACCCTTGGCGGAGATCTTCGCGGTCGCCGTCTGACCGTTGTCACAGGTAATCGTTCCCGATCCCTTCGACGTTTTGTAAAAAGCCGACCAACCCTTGAGTGTGTAGTCCATCCGGCAGACCGTCGTCTGGGCCACGGCGCCGGCCGGCGCCACCGCGATCAGGGAAAACAGGAGAGCTGATAAACCTAGAGCCATGCGTCGTTTCATGAGCGATCCTTCCAGTAGGTGATAGTTCTCGGACAGCTCTGGCGGGCAACGCCTGCTGAGGCAGAGGGTCTGAACTCTAATGTGGAGCTACATAAAGTTATTGCACGAAGCGCGCCAGCAAGTCGTCCGCTCCTCCTGGCGCGAATAGGACAAATTTCCTCTCCCCTTCGTATGAGTACCAGGCGACAAGGAGCCCTCTCATGCGAAGCCGGATCAAGCTGCTGTCTCTGACAGTCGGCGCCACGGTCGTTCTGCTCGCGATCGGCGCGATATTGGTGGTGCTGGGAACCTTCAACGAGTACCTCCATTGGGACATCTTCAGCCCCGAGGTCGAGAAGTTCCTCTACGGCATCTTCTTCTCCTGTCTGTCTCTGGGAGCTTTCGGCGTCGCGATCAGCACGGTGCTGGGAATCCAGGAGGTGGTCCAGGCCCTGCGAAGGATGATCGAGGCAGCCTCTCCAGGTGCTACCGAACCGGTGAAACCGGCCCCGCGGCGGAGCTATGCGGCCGTCCTGGCGGCCCTGCTGGTTCTGCTGGTCGGCACCATCCTGGTCTTCAACGCCGTCAACCACCGGGTGGAGGCGAAGCGTCTCCAGGTCTTCAAGCTGGTCGTCCGCGATCAGATGCTGCAGCTCGGCCCTCACCTGGAGGGGGAGACCGCGAAGATCCCGGCCCCCTGCCCGACCTGCGCGACCCCCTCGCTGCCGGAGCTCATGAAGACGCTCGGTGGCCTTTCCTTCTGCCAGTGGGCGGTGCTCTATATGGCGGACCCCGCCGACAAGGCCGTGCTGTGGCGATATCCGGCCGGCGGCAGGACCGCGTCCTACGATGCGGACAAACCCGCCCAGTTCGAACGTCTCTTCGTCGCCAGCGACGTCGACCGGGCGATCGCCCAGGCGCTCGCAGGGGATACGGCCTGGATCGACCAGATGAACGGCGCGCCGGATTTCAACTGGACGCAGGTGATCCGCGACGGCCAGGGGAAGACCCGGGCGGTGCTCAAGATCTACGGCAATCCCAACGAGAGCTATCGGGATTACCAGGCGGTCGCCCAGGCGGCGGCGAAACGCAAGAAAACCTGACCCGCGTAGTACTCTCTCCCTGGAAAAAGGAGCGTCGGGGCGGATCCTGCCCAGCGCTAAAATATTTGCGGGAGAGATCCTCCGCGGGAGATAGGATGAGCGGAAACACGGCCGAACAGTCGCGCGAGATGGTGGACGCGGTCTACCGCTCCGACTCGCGCCGGGTCTTCGCCACGCTCGTCCGCGTGCTCGGCGACTTCGACCTCGCCGAGGACGCGCTGCACGACGCCTTCGCGGCGGCGCTGGAGCAGTGGACGCAGGGGGGCGTGCCCGCCAATCCCCGGGCGTGGCTGGTTTCGACCGGCCGCTTCAAGGCCATCGACCGCATCCGCCGCCGCGCCCGCTTCGACGCCTGGCAGGCGGAGCTCGCCGCGCGGCTCGACGCCCAGACCCAGGATGCCGCGAT